>Ga0116224_10000862_pt1 | contig 21921 bp, 22 predicted proteins | sample Sb_taG_9_FD_89699 | JGI IMG/M metagenome (GOLD analysis project Ga0116224, IMG submission 89699) | Peat soil microbial communities from Weissenstadt, Germany - Sb_50d_b_LC metaG | ecosystem: Environmental > Terrestrial > Soil > Wetlands > Peat | place: Germany: Weissenstadt | collected 2010-09-21 | reverse complement strand
TATCCATACACGGCCCACTGGAGAGCCGTGTGCGGTGAAAGCCGCAAGCACGGTTCGGGAAGGGGCGGTTGGAAAAGGGCTGGTGAACAGTACCTCGCTGGCCGCCTACTTCGCCGAATGACGCCGGAGCAGCAAACGATTTCCGGCCGAGAGTGGGTTCACTTTGGCGTGCGACACAAGCCCGACGCGCCAGCGAAGGCTATACCATCGCCGTTGCAAAACCGACGTTGTTTAGCGGCCGCCCTCGGGGCGGCGCTCCGAGCGCCGCCCCGAGGGCGGCCGCTAAACGACCGGAAATCGAATGGCGCGAGTCTAACGACGCTTCTTCGCTGGCGCCTCAGGCTTGTGTAGCCGGCCAACCGTTACGCCCATCACCCCTCCATCCGTTTGGTGCGAGGGGACACGGGCGCCCGCCCCCCCTTGGCCCTACGGCCTCTCACTCCGCCGCCAGCGACACGCACACGATCTCATGATCGTTGCGCGCGAACATCGCCCTGCCGGCGAACGCCGGGTGCGACCAGATGACGGCCCGCCCCGGCAGCTTGTTGTCCGGGTCGAGGACGTGGGCCCGGCTGATCTCCTCGTACTTCTTCGGCGTCAGCTTCGCGATGATAAGATCGCCCTTCTCGTTGAACAGGAAGAAGCGGTCCTCGTGCCGCACCAGGAAGGCGTTGGCCCAGCGCGCCGACTCGCCGCCGGTCGCCTCGTAGGTCATCCACAGGCGCTTGCCGGTGTCCTCTTCCAGGCAGCGCAACTCGCCGTAGCTGCACACGCCGTAGATGTGGCCATCGACGACGAATGGCGTCGGCATGATGCTGTGCAGGCCGTCCGTCAGCCGCGGATCCTCGCTCTTGACCTTGCTCTTCCACACCAACTCGGCGCCGGAGCCGTCCGGCTTCAGCTTTAGCATCAGCGAGCCGTCGTAGAACGCCGTGAGGAACAGCAGGTCGCCGTCGAGGCGCGGCATCGGCACGCTCAGCCCGGCCTTGATGCGGAACTCGTGCGACCAGCGCTCCTTGCCCGTTTCCGGGTCGAGCGACACGACCGCGTCGGGGTGCCAGACGATCAGGTGGCGCTTGCCGCCCTGCTCGCAGATCATTGGCGGGCAGTAACCGGCCTCCGTCGCCGACAGCGCTTTCCACAGCTCCTTGCCGGTCTTCTTGTCGAACGCGACGACGACGCTCCCCTCGCCGCCGACCAGGCAGATGAGCTTGTCGCCGTCGAGCAGCGGGCTGGCCGAGAAGCCCCACCAGGCGCCGCCGGCCGCCTTGCCGGAGCCCTTGTACTCGGTGCGCAGGTCCTTCGACCAGATCACGTCGCCGTTCTTCGTGTCGAGGCAGTTCAGGTCCCCCATGGTGCCGAGGGTGTAGACGCGCTCGTCGTCCACCAGCGGCGTCGCCCGCGGGCCGCTGGGGTAACTGACCTTGTAGTCGCAGTCGTATTCGCGCTTCCACAGCAGCTTGCCGTCGGCCTCGTGAAGGCACAGCACGCGCTCGCTTCCCGGGAGGGTCGCCGCCGTGAAGCCGCTGCCGGGGAGCTTCGCCCCCGCGGCGAGGACGCGGTCGGTGACGTAGACCTTGCCGCCGGCGACGGCCGGGCCGCTGTAGCCGGCGCCGACGTCGGCGCGCCATTTCACCTTCGGGCCGCCCGCGGGGAACTTGTCGAGGATGCCCGTCTCGCGCCAGACGCCGTCGCGCTTGGGGCCGAGCCACTGCGGCCAATCGTCGGCGCGGGCGAGGGTGACGGCCAGGCCAAAAACCGAAAGGGCGAGGAGGAATCGTCGCATCAAACGGTCTCCCGAAGAGATCGAGGATGGCAAGCCGCGCACTGGGTCGGGTGCGCGGCGGGGCGGTCATTGTAAGAATAGACGCGGGAGGCGGGACGGGTCATCGAAAGGAGTCATGCGGCTGCCTTGCCGCTGAGCGCTCGTTCAGGCACCCGGGGGAGGGGGCGCCTTCAAAGGTGCGAGGCTTTCGCCCGGCGATTCGTAAATGATGAGGTACTTGGTGTTGGGGGCCTCTGGGGAGTCCTCGACCGTCAGTTTGCGGCCCACGCTCTCGAGGTCGGCCGCGGCGTCGGTGAGGGCGGCGCGGATCGCCGACAGGTCGAACTGGTCCCCGGTCAGCACGTAAACGCGCGCGCGAATGAAAACGCCCTCGTCGCGCTGGAAGACGAGCTTGGGGACCGGCTTGCCCTCGAATGTTGTCAGGTCGAAATCGACCAGGTGGGCATAGAGGAACTGCCTCGGCGCCACCATAGCGATTTTGTGGTGCGTCAGGAACCAGTTTTCGACCTTTTCGGGGCTCGGCGAGTCGTACTTGGCGAAGTCTTTGTCGATCAGGCCCCAGGGATCCAATCGCGGCGGCTTCGAGCCGACGTAGTGCCACCACAGAAACACCCCAAGGAGCAGGGCGGCGGCCACGGCCACGCCGCGCGCAGTCCAGGCCAGCTTGCTGCGCAGGGCGGCGCCGCGCTGCTCCTTCAGGCGGGCCAGCAGGCGCTCGCGCAGCCGGTCGGGCAGCGGCACCTCGCGGACGGCCCGGCCGAAGTGGTCGTCCAGGCGGCGCTCGGCGCGGGCGCTGGCGTCGCACTCGGGGCAGGCGCCGAGGTGGCGCTCCAGCTCCGCGGCCTCCTCGGGCGGCAATTCGCCGGAGCGGGGGCGGTGGAAGTCGAGCAGCAGACGGGCGGTTTTACAATCCATCGGTCGCCCTCCTCGGACCGTCGGCCAGCACCTCCGGCGCGACCGGCAGCAGCCGCCCGCGCAGGTGGACCTTGGCCCGTGCCAGCCGCGACATCACCGTGCCGATTGGCAGGTCCATCTGATCGGCGATGTCGCGGTAACTGAAGTCCTCGAAATAGTACAAGATGATCGGCGTCCGGAAGACCTCGGGTAACTCGTTCAATGCCTCCTGCAGCCGTTCGGGATCGACCGCCGGCAGCGCCTCGGGGAGCGGCTCGGGTAGGTCGCCGACCTCGTCGAGGGACACCCGGCGCTCTTGCTTGTCCGACCGGGCGCGGTGCAGGTAGGCGTTCCGCAGGATGCTGAACAGCCACGGCTTGGCTCGGCCGGGGTCGCGCAGCTGTCCGAGGTGGGCTTGCGCCTTGAGGAACGTGTCCTGCGTCAGGTCTTCGGCGTCGGCGCACAGGCCGGTCAGCCGGTAGGCGTAGCGATACAGAGCGGCGTAATGCTCTTCGACCAGCTGTTCCACGGTCCGTTGCCGGCCGGACGTCCTCATGGCGCATCCACCCTCTACAGACATGACGCGGGGCGCGGCGAATTATTCCCGGGCGCCCGACAAACGGCGACGGGCGGCGCGGCTGCGAAGCGCCCCCCGTCGGGCTGGCGCTACCAGCTTACGCGCCCCGACTTTCCCACGCCAGCGGAAAACGCCGCCGGCCCGGCATTCGCCCCACAGATGAGCGTTACAAAAATTTCGGGAATAATCGGCGAGGCCGCGCATCTTGTCTGGTGGATGCTTGGCCGGATCGGCCGGTCGAGAGCCCCTGTGAGTCGATCCACCCCTTGAAAGGACGGTTCTCCTGTGAAGAAGCTCCTTGCCATGTTCATCGCCGGCGCCTTCCTCGTCGGCACCATCGGCTGCGGCGGCGGCACTTCCAGCGCCCCCAAGGCGAGCAGCGGCGGCGGCACCACCCCGACGAAGCCCGAGAAGAAGGAAACCAAGCCCGAGAAGGAAACCAAGCCCGAGAAGGAGACCAAGAAGGAGAAGGAGAAGGAGACCAAGAAGGAGGAGAAGGAGACCAAGAAGGAGGAGAAGGAGACCAAGAAGGAGGAGAAGGACACCAAGAAGTAGGAACGACTTCGCCCTCCGGCACCCCCCAGAGGGCATCGACGTGTCGTCGTCATACTGGGAAGCAAGCACTTCCCCCGACGAGGGATCAATCCGCGCAGCCCCGAGGGTTTATCGGGGATGCGAGGGTTTCTCGGGATTCCGCGCGGAATTTCCTTGCATTTTCGCCCGGGCTTGAGAACATTCCTCTACCAGCTCCCGGGCCATGAGGTGTGTCCGGGGTCTCTCGTACTCGATTCAAAGCGAAAGGATGGTTGTTGTGAAGAAGCTGATCGCGTTCGTTCTGGTCGCCGCCTTCCTCGTCACCGCCAGCGTCGGCTGCGGCGGCGGCACCTCGAGCAAAAAGGCCGATGGTGGCGGCTCCGCCGCCGGCTCGGCCAAGTAACCACGGAATCGCCCTCGCCGAACAATGTTTCTCCGGAGCCGGCCGTACACGCACGGCCGGCTCCTTTCTGCGCGCCGAGGACGGCATGAAACGATGGTTGACCCTGCTGCTGGCCGCGCTGCTCCTCGCCGCCCTGGGCTGCGGCGGCAGCGACAAGGACCGCGCCATCAATAGCAACAAGGACAAGCCGCGCACCACTGCTGAGTAGGACGTGTCCTCGTTGAGCGGCCGCCCTCGGGGCGGCGCGGATTCCTCGTTTCGCGAAACGATCCATCGAGGGCGGCCGCTAAACTTTTCGCTCGCGTTTCGGCCCGCGCCTCCCCTATAATCATTTCCGTTCGCCTCCTGCCCGTTCGATCCTGCCTGTTTGGAGTCCCACCCCATGCTCCGCTCGCACCGCTGCTTCTGCGTCCTGTGTGCCGTACTCGCCGGCGCCGTGGCCCTTGCTGTGCTCCTGGCCGCGCCGCAGGCCGCCCGGGCCCAGGCCGCGAAGGGCCCGCTCAGCTTCATCAACGACGTGGCCCCCATCCTCAAGGAGAACTGCTTCGCCTGCCACGACGCCAAGAAACGCAAGGGCAAGCTCGACATGACCACCTACGAAACCTTGCGCAAGGGCGGCGACCACGACGACCCGGTCGTCCCCGGCAAGCCCGACGAGTCGTACGCTATCGACCTCCTCAACGCCACCGACGCCTCGCGCATGCCGCCGAAAGACAGCGGCGAGGCGCTGCCCAAGGAAAAGATCGCCCTCATCGAGCAGTGGGTCAAGGAAGGGGCGAAGCTCGACGCCGGCTTGACGCCCAAGAGCGACCTGCTCCGCGAACTGCGCGTCCGCTGGAAGCCGCCGCAGCCGCCGGCCGTCTACAGCCGCCCAGTCACCGTCGCCGCCCTCGCCTTCACCCCCGATAGCAAGCAGGTCGTCGTCGGCGGCCAGTACGAATTGACGGTATGGGACGCCGTCAGCGGCAAGCTGGAGAAGCGCCTGGCGATGCGGCCGGAGCGGGCGATGGCCCTGACCTTCCTGCCCGACGGCAAGCTCGCCCTCGCCGGCGGCCGGCCGGGGCAGGAAGGCAACGTCGCCATCTACGACCTCAACGCCAAGGGCAAGGTCGAGAACGGCGTCACCCTCCTCGACGGCGTCAACGACAAGACCGTCCTGGTGAAGGAGCTGCTCGACACCGACGACGTGGTCTATTGCCTGGCAGTGAGCGCCGACGGCAAGAAGCTGGCCGCCGGCAACTCGGCCGACCGTACCGTCAACGTCTGGGACCTATCGCCGGGCTATGCCGCGGCCAAGCTGGAGCAGTCCATCGAGAACCACGCCGATTGGGTGCTGGGCATCGCCTTCAGCCCGGACGCCAAGCAGCTGCTGACCTGCGGCCGCGACAAGACCGCCAAGGTGTGGGACCTGGCCGCCAAGGAGTCGCTGCTGACCTTCCCCGATCACCAGAACACGGTCTGGGGCGTGGCCGCGAAGCCCGACGGCAAGCTGGCCTACTCGGTTGGCGAAGACGGCCAGCTGCGGACGTGGAACGCGACCGGCGAGGGCAAGCAGGTGCGTGCCGCGGGGTCCGGCGGGCCGACCTTCAAGGTGGTGCTGCACCCGAAACTGCCGCTGATGGCGACCTGCGGCGCCGACAAGACGGTGCGGCTGTGGAACCCCGACTCGGGCGCGACGCTGAAGACGCTGAGCGGCCACGCCGATTACGTCTATGCGGTGGCCCTCAGCCCGGACGGCAACCTGGTCGCCTCGGGCGGTTACGGCGGCGAGGTCAAGGTGTGGAAGGTCGCCGATGGGAGCAACGTCAAGTCGTTCAACGCCGCCGTGGGGCTGCCGCTCCCGGCGGCGCCGGCGCCGAAGTAAGCGCCGCTTGCGGCTTAGCGTTCGCGCAACCCCGGTGAAGCGAACGCTAAGCCGCAAGCGGCCCTGTGCTTGACGAGTTCCGCCGGCCCCCGTCAGAATAAGGGGTGGGACAACCCCCTGACGCCATTGCGGAAGGACGCAGAGATGCCGGTCTTGGAACGCCCTCAGCTCCGCCCCCACCTCGCCGCCGTCGAAGACGAGGACGATGGGCGTTACGTCTACGTCTGGGATCGGCTGCGCGTCAGTCCCGAGCCGCAGCGGCTGACGCGCCTGGAGTTCCTCTGGCTGCAAATGTTCGACGGCCGGCGCAGCCTGCGCGACATCCAGGCCGAAGCGATGAGGCGCCTCGATCACCAGTTGTTGCCCATCGACGCCCTGACCGCCTTCGCCGAGCGGATGGAGCGGGCCCTGTTCCTCGACGGCCCCGGCTTCCGCGAGCGCGTCGAGGCCCCAGTCCGGCCTCCGGCCTGCATCGGCGCCTACGAGGGCGACCCCGGCGACCTGCGGCGGCAGCTGCGCCGCCTGTTTACCGGCCCGAGCGGCCCGGGACTCCCGCGCGACGTGCGCCCCGACGGCCGGCTGCGGGCGGCGCTGCTGCCGCACATCGACTACGCCCGCGGCGGCACCACCTACGCCTGGGGCTTCAAGGAAGTCGCCGAGCGCAGCCACGCCTCGCTGTTCGTCATCGTCGGCACCAGCCACCTCAGCGCCCACCGCTACACCCTGACACGCAAGGCCTTCGAGACGCCGCTAGGTGTCACGCCGACCGACCAGGACTTCATCGATCGCCTCGTCGGCCACTACGGCGACGGCCTGTTCGACGACGAATGGCAGGCGCACCTGCCGGAATGGTCGGTCGAGCTGGAGGTGGTGTTCCTGCAATACCTCTACGAAGGGAAGCGGCCCATCCGCATCGTGCCGTTGGTGGTCGGCTCCTTTCACGACAGCGTCGAGCTGGGCAGCGTGCCGTCGGAGCGCGAGGACGTGGGTCGCATGATCGAGGCGCTGCGGCGGGCGATGGCGGAGACGGCCGAGCCGGTCTGCACGATCATCAGCGGCGACCTGGCGCACGTCGGTCCCAAGTTCGGCGACTCCGGCCCGCTGGCGGACGGCTTCCTGGCGCACAGCCGCGCCAAGGACCAGGCGATCCTGCGCCGGGCGGAGGCGGCGGACCCGGCCGGCTATTTTGGCGTCATCGCCGGCGAGCAGGACGGCCGCCGCATCTGCGGCCTGCCGCCGACGTACACGGTGCTGGAGGCGCTGCGCCCGGCGAGCGGCAAGGTGCTGCACTACGATCAGTACGTCCACCCGCGCGGCTACGAGAGCGTCAGCTTCGCCAGTGTGGGGTTCTACGGGTAGCCGTCCCCCAGGATGAGGCTTCGGACACCGAGAAGGAAGGCCCTTCACACAAGCCTGAGGCGCCAGCGAAGGATGACGGTGCTCCTCCGCTGGCGCGTCAGGCTTGTGGGGGCGCCCCCTTCGCTAGCGCGTCAGCCTTGTGTCCGCTTGTTTTTTGCCGGTGTAATATGGCATTTCACAACGACCCTGACGTGCCGCTCTCCCACGCCCTCCTGGAGGCGATCCGCTCCTTCCCGACCTACCGGGAGGTCGAGCACTGCGGCGCACGCTTCACCGTATCTCCGTTCGACATCTACGCCGTCTGCCCCCGATGTGGGACGCAGATCAAGATGCGTTCGTTCGCTGGGGATACCGAGTTCGAGGACGTCTTCGACGCGGTGTTCGAGTGGATGAGTACCCCGGCGGGTCGGGAGGCGGCGGAGCGGCGGCTGCGCCAGATCGCCGAGGATCCCGACTAACCGAACCCCCGGAGTCTCTCTTCATCATGTCCGTCGCCGCCGGCCTACCCCCCTGCCTGACCGCCCCGCGCCCCGCGCCGCTCACCCTCGCCGAGGCCCAGCAGCGCTTCGATCGCGAGGCGACGCAGGGCGTCCTCGACACCGGCCGCTACCGCTGCCGTTACGCCGTCTGGGGCGACGGCCCGCCGCTGCTCTTTGTCCCCGGCCTCTCCGACCGCGGCGACGTTTTCGTCCTGCTCACCGCGCTGCTCTCGCGCGACTTCCGCTGCATTACCTACGACCTGCCGCTGGGTGGCGCCGACCGTGCCCGATTGCACCGCACCACGCACGCCAGCCTCGTCGCCGACGCCCTGGCGCTTCTGGACTATTTACGGGTCCGTCAAAGCTATCTCTACGGCGCCTCGTTCGGCTCGACGGTGGCGCTGCGCCTGCTGCACGATCACCCGGAGCGCTTCCCGCGCGGCGTGTTGCAGGGCGGCTTCGCGCGGCGGCCGCTGGCCCCTGCCGAGTGGCTGCTGGCACGGGCGGCGCGCCACTGGCTTGGGACGATCAACCGCTTGCCGCTTTTCCAAACCCTGCAGCGCCACGCCCACTTCGGTCCCTTCGCCTCGCGCCCCCCGGACGTCTGGCGCTACTACCTCGATGACGACCGCCCCATCGCGGCCGTGGCGACGCACGCCTTGCTGCTGCACGCCACCGACCTGCGGCCGATCCTCCGCGACGTCCGCCAACCCGTCCTGCTGGTGTGCGGCGACTGCGACCCGCTGGTGAGCCGGAGCTGCGAGGAGGTGCTGCTGGAGGGATTGCCGAACGCCGGGCGGGTCGAGATCGGCGGCTGCGGCCATCTGCCCTACCTGACCCATCCCGAGGCGCTGGCCGAGGTGGTTCGCCAATTCCTGACGCCGCCGGCGCTGGCGAGCGGGGGGCGTCAGCTCCCCGGTTGTGATTTCTCACCGGAGGGCTGACGCCCCCCGCTCGCCGCAGCGAGATTCGGTCGCCCCGTCGAGGAAGTTATCGACGACCCGCCGGGCCAGGTCGTCGGGGCGCGGGCGGTCGCCGAAGCGGATCAGCGCCCGGATGCCGCCGAGCAGCATCCACACGGTAATCTCCGGGTCGCGCACGCCGAACGAGCCTTCCGCCGCCGCCTCCTCGAACAGCCCGCGCACCAGCTGCGGCATCCGCTCGCGCGGCTCCTGCCAGGGGAACGCGGCCCCCGAGGCGGCCAGCACCTCCGCCCGCTGGATCAGGTCCAGCAGGTGCGGCTCGGCATCGAATTCCTCGATCACGGCGCCCACCAGGGCCTCGAGGCGCTGCCGCGGCGTGCCGCCGCCGGCGACGATGGCCTCCATGCGCCGCAGGAAACGCTCCGACGAGCGGCCGAGCATCGCCCGGTACAACTCTTCCTTGTCGGCGAAGTAGCGGTACAGCGTTCCCTTGCCCACCTCCGCCTCGGAGGCGATGTCCTCCATGCGCACCTCGTGAAAGCGGTGCGTGCCGAACAGGCGGGTGGCGGCGCCAAGGATCTTGTCGGCCTGGTCGAGGGTCTTCGTTCGCACGGATACGTCACGCTCCAGGGAGAACCTGGTTGGGACACGGCGGCATTATGGAACTGACCGGTCAGTTCTATGCTACCCCTTCGTCGGGCCCTTCACAAGCGGAAAGCGGTGCCGGTTCGTTGACGAACCTCGCTGGGGTGTTGCTCATCGAGCGGGATCGGGGTAGGATGCGAGAACGGGGCCGAACTCCCGCCCGGCCGTCGTCGGAGCGGCTGCAAATCCTCGCCGTTGCGACCGGTGGCCGGAGGGCGGGCGCTCGCAGTGCCCGGCAACGAATAATCGGAGCCCGCGTATCATGGCCAAAGAAGTTCTCTGCCCGATTTGCGGTGCGACGTACAACCTGGCCGACGAGCAAGTGGGCAAGAAGGTCCGCTGCAAGAAGTGCGAACACGCCTTCACCGCCGGCGGCACACAGAAGCGGCGCGAGGAAGACGAAGAGGAGGACGACGAGTTCGAGGACGCGCCGCGCGGCCGGTCGAGGTCCAAGTCGAAGTCCAGAAAGGGCCGTGACCGCGACGACGAGGACGACAAGCCGAAGAAGACCAGGTCGTTGGAGGAGCAGGCCAAGCCGCGCGGCCAGAGGGAGCCGGGCTTGCCGATGTCGTCGTTCGTCATCACCGGCATCGTCGTCGGCATCTTGCTCCTGTGCTGCGGCGGTGGCGTCGGCGGTTTCTTCCTGTTGCGGAACCAGCAGCCGAACAACCCGCCGCCGAACAAGCCGGGCAAGCGCGCCGAAAACGCCGACCGGCCCCCCGGCCCGGGCCCTGCTTTCCCGGCCGACCCCTTTGCGCCGGCCGGCCCATCGCCGACATGAAGGAGGCGAACCAGGCCGCTTGCGGCTTAGCAAGTCCAACCTGCGAAGCCGCAAGCGGCTGGGTGTCTCACCAGCGGCGGCGATAGCCTCCCCCCCACACGACGCCGACCGACACCGGCGGCGGCTCCTCGACGACCATCACCTGCCCCGGCTGATACACCGGCCCGTCCACGTAGACCCGCTGCGGCGCGCGCATCGCCGTCGTCTGCATCTCGGCGATCACCACGTCGCTGACGCCATTCGTCCGCAGCCAATCGATGTGTTCCGCCCCCAGGTTGTAGACGACCGGGCTGGTCCGAATCTGGTTGACGATGATGTTGTCCGGGACGTTCTGCCGGGCCATCGTGGCGATGTCGGTCATCCCCTGCCGCTGAGACTGGACCGACCAGGCGACGGCCTGCGCCTGCTGCCGTTCTTCTTTGCGGTCCTCGGCGTGGCCGATGGCGGCGCCGGCCACGGCCCCGGTGCCGGCGCCGATGGCCGCGCCGAGGGCCGGCCGATGCAGGGCGGCGCCGACGAGGGCCCCGCCGACGGCGCCGGCGCCGGCGCCGGTCAGGGCGCCGGTCTCGGTGTTGGTGGCGCAGCCTGTGAGGAACACGGCCGGGGCGAAGAGCAGGGCGGGCAGGAGCTTTCGCAACGGCAGGGCGACTTGAGTTACAAAGGCAGGGTGCATAAAATGACCTCATCAACTGGCCGAAGCGCCGGCTGAGGCCGCCTCGGGGGGAGATGACCTAACACATTCCTCCCCGGCGGTCAAGCAGAGCGGCGCTCTTACCTACCACCCGTCTTTATCGGTTCCCAGGAGTTTGCTGCATGAATCGATTTCGATACGCACGCCGGGCCGCCTGGATGGTCTCTCTCCTCGCCGCCCTGGTCGTGCCGGCCGGCCTGCGCGCCGCCGAGCCACGGAAGGTCGTCACCATCGAGGGTATCACCGAATACCAGCTGGACAACGGCCTGCGCGTCCTGCTCTACCCCGACGCCTCCGCCCCGCGCGTCACCGTCAACCTCACCGTCCTGGTCGGGTCGCGCCACGAGGGCTACGGCGAGACCGGCATGGCCCACCTGCTGGAGCACATGGTCTTCAAGGGGACGCCCGTGTACCCCGACGTGCCCAAGGCCCTGCGCGACCACGGCGCCGACTTCAACGGCACCACCTGGGTGGACCGCACCAACTACTTCGAGACGATGCCCGCCTCGGACGAGAACCTCGAGTTCGGCCTGCGCCTCGAGGCCGACCGCATGGTCAACAGCTTCATCAAGCGCGAGGACCTGGCGTCGGAGATGACGGTCGTCCGCAACGAGTTCGAGGCGGGAGAGAACAGCCCGCAGAACATCCTCAATCAGCGCATGATGGCCGTCGCTTACGAGTGGCACAACTACGGCAAATCGACCATCGGCAACCGCTCCGACATCGAGCGCGTGCCCATCGACAAGCTGCAAGCCTTCTACCGCAAGTATTACCAAGCCGACAACGCCGTGCTCATCCTGGCCGGCAATTTCCAGCCGGAAAAGGCGCTGGCGCTGGTCGGAAAATACTTCGGCGCCCTCAAGCGGCCCGAGCGCAAGATCGACGCGACCTACACCGACGAGCCGCCGCAGGACGGCGAGCGCACCGTGGTGCTGCGCCGCGTCGGCAAGGCTGGCCTGGTCGGCGCCCTCTACCACATCCCCGCCGGCAGCCACGAGGATTTCGCCGCCGTCGAGATCCTCGAAGACGTGCTGACGTCCGAGCCGTCGGGGCGCCTCTACAAGGCGCTGGTACCCACGAAGAAGGCCAGCAGCGTCGGCGGCGTCGCTTTCGGCTGGCACGACCCCGGCGTCCTGCGCATCCTCGCCCAGACCGGTTCCGAGGACGAAAAAGGGCTGCACGAGGTGCGCGACCTGATCACCGACGAGCTGGAGAAGCTGGGGACGCAGAAGGTGACGAAGGAGGAAGTCGAGCGCGCCAAGGCGAAGCTCCTGGCCCAGCGCGAGCAGCTGATGAAGGACGCCAACGCCATCGGCCGGACGCTCAGCGACTGGGCGGCCAAGGGCGACTGGCGCCTGTTCTTCCTGCACCGCGACCGGGTGGCGAAGGTGACGGCGGAAGACGTTACGCGCGTCGCCGAGAAGTACCTGCAGCGGAGCAACCGCACCGTTGGTCTCTACGTCCCGACGGCCCAGGTAGCGCGGACGCCGATCCCCGAGACGCCGAACGTGGCGGCCCTGGTCAAGGACTACAAGGGCGGCGCCGCGGTCGCCGCCGGCGAGGCCTTCGACCCGACGCCGGAGAACATCGAGCAGCGCGTGCAGCGCTCGGAGCTGCCCGGCGGCGTCAAACTGGCGCTGCTGCCCAAGAAGAGCCGCGGCGAGGCGGTCGTCTTGCAGATGACGCTGCGCTACGGCAACGCCGACGCACTCAAGGGCAAGGTGGACGCCGCCGACTTCCTCGGCCAGCTGATGGAGCGCGGCACCCACAAGCACACCTACCAGCAACTCCAGGACGAGCTGAACAACAACCAGATCACGCTGTCTGTGGGCGGGGATGTTGGCTCACTCATGGTCAGCGTCCGCTGCAAGCGCTCGACGCTGCCCAGGGCGCTCGAGCTGCTCCGCGAGGTCCTGCGCGAGCCGAGCTTCCCTCAGAATGAATTTGAGATCCTCAAACGTCAGCAGGTCACCCAGCTGCGGCAGAGTTCGACTGAGCCGCAATCCCTCGCCGTGATCGCGCTGCGGCGCAAGCTCAGTCCCTACCCGTCGGACGACGTGCGCTACGTCCCGACCGTCGAGGAGTGGATGGCCCGGCTGGCGAAACTGACCATCGAGGACGTGCGCAAGCTGTACGAGGAGCAACTCAGCGCCCTGGCCGGCGAGGCGGCGGTCGTCGGCGACTTCGACGCCCCGAAAACGGAGAAGGCGCTCGCGGAGATGCTGAAGGACTGGAAGTCCGGCACGCCGTACAAGCGCATCGAGAAGGAGGCCCACACAGGCGTCAAGGGGGAGAAGGTGGTCATCGCGACGCCGGACAAGGAGAACGCCGTCTACGTTGCCGGCTTCGCCGTCCCAATGAACGACGCCGATTCGGACTACCCCGCCGTGACGGTCGCCAACTACGTCTTCGGCGGCGGCCCGCTGGCGTCGCGCCTGGCCGACCGCGTGCGCCGCAAGGACGGGCTCTCTTACGGCGTCGGCTCGCACTTCCAGGCTGAATCCCTCGACCGGGTGGGTTCGTTCGTGATGTTTGCGATCACCAACCCGAAGAACATCGAGAAAGTGGACAAGGCCATCGCCGAGGAAATGGACCGGTTCCTCAAGGACGGGGCGACGGCCAAGGAGGTCGAGGAGGGGCGCAAGGCTTACCTGGCGGCCGCCAAGAACCAGCGCTCCAGTGACGGGGCGCTGGCGTCGCTGCTGACTGGCCAACTCCATGCCGGCCGCACCTCGGCCTACCTCGCGGACTTCGAGAAAAAGGTCGCCGACCTGACCGCGGAGCCGGTCAACGACGCCTTCCGCAAGCACGTCAATCCCAAGCGCCTCGTCATCATCGAGGCGGGGGACTTCACGAAGAAGTAACCGCCGCTGATTTATCGTTTCGCGCTCGCCCGGTTGCTCGATTCGCCAATCGAGCAACCGGGCGAGCGCGAAACGATAAATCGTCATTGCTCCAGCACCTCCAGCCCCAGCAGCGTCAGGTCGTCCGTCTGACTTCCCTGCCCAAACAGGTCGCGCGCCAGGGCGGCGACGAACTCCTGGATCGGCAGTTCGCGGTGCCGGGCGGCGCAAGCCAGCAGGCTCTCGCTGCCAGGCGCGCGGCCCTCGAAGCATGCCCCGTCGATGCCGTCGCTGTACAGCACCACCTTGTCGCCGGCGCGGACGCGCTGCGACTGCACCGGGAACGTCGTCTCGAAGACACCCAGCAGGCTCCCCTCGACCTGCCACAGCCGCGGCTCGCCTTCGCGCGGGACGTACACGGGATAAGGGTGTCCCGCCCGGGCAAAGCTCAGGGACTGCTCGCAGTGGTTGTACACCACGTAGACCATCGTGATGAACGGGTGGTCCGCCATCGCCTGCTCGACTAGGTCGTGATTGAGTCGGCCGAGTACCTCGCCCGGCGGCACCAGCCGGTACTGCTGCCCGAAGACTTCCTTGGCCCGCACCCCCTTCTTGACGAAGATGGTCAGCAGGCTGGCGGGGACGCCGTGGCCCATCGCGTCGGCGACGTACAGGCCGACGTGGTTCTCGTCGAGGCGGAAGAGGTCGTAGAAGTCGCCGCCGACGCGGCCGCAGAGCCGGTAGTGGACGGCGAAGCGCGCCCCCGCGACCTCCGGCAACGACTGCGGCAGGAAACTCAGCTGGATACGCCGGGCCAGCTCCAGCTCGGCGTCGATCTGCCCGTAGGCCTGCTGCAAGCGGCGGTTGATGCGATGCACCTCGGCCGTTTTTTCCGAGAGCCGATCGTGAACCTCCTTGATGCGCAGGAAGGCGCGCACCTGGGCGAGCAGCTCGCCGGGGGCGAAGGGGCGCAGCAGGTAGGTGTCGGCGCCGACCTCGAAGGGGGCGAGGCGGGCGGCGGGGCTGGCGTCGCCGGTGAGGTAGAGGACCGGCACGAAGGCGTCGCCGAGCCGGCCGCGCAGCCGGCGGCAGAAGCGCAGCGCCTCGCCGTTGCCCTTGCCGCCGTCGATGAGCGCCAGGTGCAGGTCGGCGTTGTCCGGGTCGGAAGCGCCGATGGGGTGCCAGACGACCTGGCAGCGGGCCGAGTCGAGGAGGCGGCGCACGTCCTCGACGGCGGCGGACTCGTTGGCACAGAGGAGGACGCGTGGCGCTGTGGCGGCTCTCATGGTACACACTCCCAGGGGTTTCCGTTTCGCGCGGGCTTCACCCCGCGGCTGAGTGTAATCTCTCGCGCGGGGGGAAGCGAGCGCGAAACGGAAACCAAAATTCCGCGCCGATTGCGCTTGCTCGCCGGCCGCCCCGCGTTATCATGATCCCCCATAGAGTGGACCCGTTCCGCCATGACCTGCATGGAGGCAGCGCCATGATGAGCACGACGCTCGGTTTCGTGGATCACCTTCTCTCCCGCGGCCGCCATTTCCAGCAACTCGGGCGCACTCAGGACGCCTTGCGCATCCTGGGCCGCCTCGCCGGCTTTCGCGAACTGTCGCCGGCCGTCGCGGAGGAGGTGCAGTTCCGCCTCGGCGAGCTGCAGATGCGGCGTAAGAAGGCATCTCGCGCCCGCCGGCACTTCACCGCCGCCCTGCGTTACAACGCCGACAACCCGCGCTATCACTTCCTGCTCGCCCAGGCCCTCGACAACGACCGCGACGGCGACCTGGCCCGCGCCGCCGAGCACTACCGCACCTCGCTGACGCTGGACGGCAGCCAAAGCGACTGCCTGTGTGCCCACGGTGCGCTCGCCCTGCGCCTGAACCGGATCGAGGAAGGGCTGGAATGCCTGCGCGCCGCGGCCCACCTCGCCGCCGACGACCTGGCGGTGCTGGCGAAGGTGGCCAACGGCCTGCGCACGGCCGGGCGGGCCGACGAGGCGCGCGGCCTGCTGTTGGCGGCGCGCTTCCGCCACCCGCGCGACGGCCGCTATCAGAAGCTCTGGAACGACTTCCAGTTTCACGTCGCCCGCCGCGCCCAGGACGCCGCCCGGGGGGGCCAGGCGTACGGGGAAGATGACGCCCCGGTGATCCTGCCGTTCGTTCGCCCGCTGGGCGAGGCGGCCCCGCGCACGGCCATCGCCGGCAAGATCATCCGCGCCGACGGCCCGACGGTCCCGGCGCCGCACCTCGGACAACCGGCGCGCGGCAGCGATCACCGGCAGGCGCAGTAAGGGCGAGCGGGGGGCGTCAGCCCCCCGGTGATTCCTCACCGGGGGGCTGACGCCCCCCGCTCGCCATCATCCGTGGTCCATTTCCGTCTTGCACGCCGGAACGCTCGTCGCTACAAGGCGCCGCGGGAACCTCGCTCGTGCTTCGGGCCGCTGTATATAATTGGGGAAACTCGCTTTCTCCCGAGGGTCCCGTCATGCAAGACCGCATCGCTTACCAGGGCATCACCTTCGACGACGTCCTGCTCGAGCCGGCCTACAGCGACGTGGTCCCGCGCGACGTGGACGTGCGCACCCAGCTGACACAGAACATCCGCCTGAACATCCCCATCCTCTCGTCGCCAATGGACACGGTGACCGAGGCGAACCTGGCGATCGCCCTGGCCCAGGAAGGCGGCCTGGGCATCATCCACAAGAACATGTCCGTCGTGGACCAGACGCGCGAGGTGGACAAGGTCAAGCGCAGCGAGAACGGCATCATCACCGACCCGGTCACGCTGCCGCCCGACGAGACGGTCGAGACGGCCCGCAAGCTGATGCAGCAGCACAACATCAGCGGCGTGCCCATCACGGTCAACGGCTACCTCAAGGGCATCCTCACGCGCCGCGACCTGCGCTTTCTCACGGACAGCAACCAGAAGCTGTCTGAAGTGATGACCAAGGATGACCTGGTGACGGCCCAGGAAAATACAACGCTCGAAGCGGCTGAGCGGATTCTGACGGCAAATAAGGTGGAGAAGCTTCTCCTGGTAGACGATAATTACCGACTGAGAGGCCTGATCACCATCAAGGACATCGACAAGCTGACCAACTTCCCCAACGCCTGCAAGGACCGGCGCGGCCGGCTCCGCGTCGGGGCGGCGGTCGGGGTGCGCGACTTCGAGCGCGCCGAGTCACTGATCCGGGCGGGCGTCGATGTGCTGGTGGTCGATTCGGCGCACGGCCACTCGGGCAACGTCCTGGACACCGTCGCGGAGCTGAAGCGCCGCTTCGACATCGACGTGATCGCCGGCAACGTGGCCACGGCGGAAGGGGCGCGGGCACTGGTGGACGCGGGGGCGGACGCGGTGAAGGCCGGCATCGGCCCCGGGTCGATTTGTACGACCCGAATTATCTCCGGCGTCGGCGTGCCGCAGATCACGGCCGTGTACAACACGGCGCAGGGGGTCAAGGGGAGCGGGGTGCCGGTCATCGCCGACGGCGGCGTCCGCTACTCCGGCGACATGACCAAGGCCCTGGCGGCGGGCGCCCACAGCGTCATGCTGGGCGGACTGCTGGCCGGCCTGGCGGAGTCGCCCGGCGAGGTGATCCTCTACAAGGGGCGCACCTTCAAGCAGTACCGCGGCATGGGCTCGCTGGGCGCCATGGTGGCCGGCTCGAAGGACCGCTACCGCCAGGGCGAGTCGCCGGTGCGCGACAAGCTGGTGCCCGAGGGGGTGGAGGGGCGCGTGCCCTACAAGGGGGCGTTGGCCCCGTTTGTCTATCAACTGGTAGGCGGGCTGCGGGCCGGCATGGGCTACTGCGGCACGCGGAACATCGAGGAACTGCGCACCCGCAGCCGGTTCATCCTGGTCAGCGGGGCGTCGGTGCAGGAGAGCCATCCTCATGACATCGCCATTACGCAGGAAGCGCCCAACTACAGCACCCGCGCGGAGCACGCCGGTACGGACGCCGGCTAGCCTGGCCGCCGTCGGACTGCTGCTTTTGGCCGGCGGCCTCGCCGCCGCGCAAGACCCGGAGCGACTGACGCCGCTGCCGGCCCCCACCTCGCCGGGGCCGGCGCCGGCCCCGGTCCCGATGAAGAAGTCCAGCTTCCAGCACAAGGCGACCACCCCGCCGCTGCCCGCCTCCCTGCCCGACCTCGTCGAGGTCCGCCAGGCCCAGGCCTTCGGCCCGCCGCGGGGAACGGCGATCGGGCTCGGCAACGAGCAGATGGACTACCTGATTCAGCTCCTGCCGGCCAGTTACGAGCGCCTCATCCGCCTCCAGTCGGAGGACGCCCTGCGCGAGCAGATCCGCCAGGAGAATCGTGAGACGGAGCGGCCGGGGAAGGCCATCTTCCCCGAGGAGAAGTCGCCGACCGAGGAGACGTACACGCCCCGGCAGTTCGCGCCGCAGGTGACCCTGGCCGAGCCGAACTACGTCAACTACAAGCGGCTGTACTTCCAGGACCTCAACACCGAGCGCTACGGCTGGGAGCTGGGCTTCGCGCAGCCGTTCGCTTCCGCCGCCCTTTTCTTCGCCGACCTGGCCCTGGTGCCCTACCACTTCGCCAGCCGGCCGTGCGACTGTGTCGAGACCGGCTCCGGCTATTGCCAGAAGGACGACCCTGTGCCGTTGCTGCTCTACCCGCCGGACCTCAGCAGCACCGGGGCCCTGGGCGAGGCCGCCGCGATCATTGGACTGATCGCCATCTTCCCGTAGCCCATCCTTCCGCCATCTCCCGCCGGCCGCTTGCGGCTTCGCAGGTCCAACCTGCGAAGCCGCAAGCGGCCGCTGCGTTTCCGGGAGAATACCGCCAGGAAAACGCTTGCGACTGTGCCGGCCGCGGGCTAAAGTCATCTCCCGGGCGGTCTCCTTTGAAGAGGATCGGTGCCGGGGAGAAATTGGCCATGATCGATCCGGAAGGGGTCCAGGCGGCACCCCTGGCCGCCTCGATGAAAAAGCGCTTCCGCCTGTCGCTCCGGCCGTTGTTCTCGATCCTGGGCCTGTTGCTCCTAGGCGCGGGCGTATGCAGCTCGGTGTTCTGCGCGGTGGACTTTCACGACGCCGATGAGGCCAGAGAGAGCATCGACTTCGCTCGGAGCGTGGCGGTGGGGCTTCAGGAGAAAGGCCCCCAATGGTACCGCGTCCACGAGGGGATCAACCTGGACGCGGCCGGGTGGCAAGGACTGGCCCATCAGTACGAGCGCGAGGCCCAGTCGAAATTCATCCGCGCCTATCAGCTTCTGGCGCTGAGCATCGGCCTGATCCTTGGCGGCGCCTGCCTCTGGCTGCTGGGGTGGGGGCTGCGGCTGCGGACTCCTTGACTCCCCTTGCCGACGCATGCTGTTCCTCCTCAAGCGCACCTGGCTCGGCGGACTCGCGGGACTGGCGTTCTTCGCCCTGCTCGGCCTCGGCCTGCGCCACCTCCTCCCCGAGCCGCCGCCGATCGATCCGTCCTGGCGCAATTGCCTCCTTGGCGTCGCCGTCGTCGGCGCCGTGCTGTTCAGCGACCTGTCGCTGCACGGGCTGTTCTGCCTCGCCTTCGGCGCGGCGTACCGGCGGCGCCATCGTGAGCTGGCCGAGGTCTTCCGCGGGCAGGGCCTGGCGGCGATCCTGGCGGGGGCCGCGATGGCCGGCCTCGGCGAGGAACTGGTGTTTCGTGGGCTGAGTCTCGGCGTCTGCTACCTGATCGTGTCGGCGGTCGTCTTCGGCTTGCTGCACCACGTCCGGCGGTCGCTGTGGCCGTTCACGCTGTGGGCGGTCTGGCAAGGGCTCCTTTTCGCGGCGGCCCTGTGGTACCTGGACAAGCTGTCCGTGACGATGACGGCGCACTTCCTGCACGACTTCAGCGGCTTCCTCATCTTCCGCTGGCTGAACGCGACGAAGCGGGTGGCATGAATGCGAACACCCCCGAGGAGGCTCGGGGGTGTCGGTGATGGCGACTGCGATCCTACGCTGACCCGCGCCGGCGGACCTGGCTTCAGGCCAGGAGACGACCGGCGGGGCCGGGCTCTTCGGACACGGTCCAGGCGAGGCACTCCCAGGGAACGGCAGGCTCTTGCCCGCGGGGCTCGCCCTCCTCACCCGGGCCGTGGAGGGCGATCACGACACGATCGGGAAGGACAGCGACTACCCGCAGCGTGTACGCGCCAATCCGTACCACCTGCCCGGGCGACCGCTCGATCTCGACCATCCTGCGACCCTCCTGGTACAAACTCATCCCTTCTCGAAAGCTACCCAGATATCATCATCTTGTCAACGACTCAGCGCCCGCGCCCCGATTCTCCCGGATTGTGCGAGGGTTCTCCCCGACAACTGACCTCGTCGGCGACGGCTTGTCTTCGCGTCGCACGGGATCTCGAAGCGGTTGTTGGGGGGTGCGGGAAGTGACGTGATTGAGGGGGAAATGAAAATGTCCCGCTGTGGCTCCTTCGGCGTCGCCCAATCACCGAAGATGCTCCCAGCGGGACACTATTCACTTTACGGCCATCGAAACCGAAGTCAAGAGACAATTTCGCCGATTTTTGAAAATCGCTCAGCGGCCGGTTGCGTCACTCGGCTCCCCTGTTCGTGACGAATTGATAGCCCCACATCATGGCAAAGCCGAGGCTCACGGCCGCCAGCACGGTGAGGATCTTTTCTGCGCGCGGGGAATAGCGGCGCCGGTAGCCAAGCGGACCCAGCACCGCCCACACCACGACCAGGGACTGCAGGACGCAGGCGACGGCCCGCAGCCATTGCATGGCCTCGGGATATCTCTCGTCGAACGGCGGCTCCGCCCACGTCATCCAACCTCCCAGGATGGGCGGCTCGCTCTTGCCGAACCGCTGTTCGCCTTCGGCCCTCCATTTCATGCTGCGGCCCTGCGTCGTCACCTTCAGCTGGTAGGTCGTGCCGTCGGGCCCCTCAGCCTTTCCCGCGTAGCTGTTCTCCCCCTCCTGGTGGAACTCGCTCAGGATCAGGTGCTCCGGGTTGGCCGCCAGCCGTTGGGCAAGCTGCCGCCGCACCTCCCGCGGACTCGGTTCGCCGGCGCCTTGCGGGGAAGAAGAACAGCCGGCCAGCGACCAGGCCGCGAGCAGGAGCCCGAGCCGAACGAGGGGAGCAATCGGAGCCGATCCCGCAGTTCCTCGCGTCCCGTTTTCCTTGGTCACGAAGCGACCCCCCAGACCTTTGCCAGTTCGACCAGCACGCGTACTGCGGTCTCCATCTCTTCGAGGCAGGTCCACTCCAGCGGCGAGTGCAGGTTGTGCTCGCCGCACGACAGGTTCGGCGTCGGCAGGCCCAACTCGGTCAGGCGCGAGCCGTCGGTGCCGCCGCGGACGATCGTGAGCTTCGGCGACAGCCCCACGCGGCGCATCGCCTCCTCCGCGAAGGCCAGCGCCCACGGCTCCTTCTTCAGCCCCTCGGCCATGTTGCGGTACTGCGGCGTCACCTTCACGGCGATCTGCGCCTGCGGAAACTCGGCCGCCACGGAGCGGGCGACGGTGTGCAGCACGTCGGCCTTGTCGGCCAGGCGCGGCGTCTCGAAGTCGCGCAACAGGATGCGCAGCGTCACCTCGGCGACGCCGCCCTCGATGCGGTACGGGTGCAGGAAGCCCTGCCGCTCCTCCGTCGTCTCCGGCGACAGCCCCTGGCGCGGCAGCCGATCGAGCAACAGGCCGGCCAGGCGCACCGCATTCACCATGCGTCCCCGGGCGAGGCCGGGGTGGACGTTGACGCCGCTGATGGTGACCACGGCCAGGTCGGCGGAGAAGGTTTCGCCGTCGATCTCGCCGCTGCCGCCGCCGTCGAGGGTGTAGGCGACGCGGGCGCCGAGTTTCGCCAGGTCGAGGTGATCGACGCCGTGGCCGATCTCCTCGTCACAGGTGAAGCAGACGCGGATCGGGCCGTGCGGGATATCCGGGTGGGCGGCGAGGTGGGCGGCCGCCTCCATGATGACCGCTACCCCCGCCTTGTCGTCGGCGCCGAGCAAGGTGGTGCCGTCGGTGGTGACGATCGTCTTGCCCTTGAGGGCGGCGAGGTCGGGGTTGTCCTTGACGCGAATCACCTGGCGCGGGTCGCCGGGCAGGACGATGTCGCCGCCGTCGTAAGAACGGTGGACGATCGGCTTGACGTTGTGACCGCTGGTTTCCGGCGAGGTATCGACGTGGGCGATC
>Ga0116224_10000860_pt1 | contig 22009 bp, 14 predicted proteins | sample Sb_taG_9_FD_89699 | JGI IMG/M metagenome (GOLD analysis project Ga0116224, IMG submission 89699) | Peat soil microbial communities from Weissenstadt, Germany - Sb_50d_b_LC metaG | ecosystem: Environmental > Terrestrial > Soil > Wetlands > Peat | place: Germany: Weissenstadt | collected 2010-09-21 | reverse complement strand
CTGCTTCTCGACGCCGATGATGGTGCCGGTGACGTTGCCCGGCTGCGCCGCGTTGCCCTGCTGAAGGGTGACTTCAACCTTCTCGCCGCGGGCCTGGCCGAGGACGGCGCCGAAGCCGGGGTTGCCGGTGAGGTTGACGGCGAAGCTCTGCAATGTCTTCTCGATGGGGGCCTGACTGTCGTAACTGACGGCGCTGATGACGCCGCCGTTGAGGTCTTGCAGGACCATGCTCTTGAGCAGGTCGTTGATGTCCTGCACGGGGAAGGTCAGGTCGATGCGCGTGTTGCCCTCGACGCTTCCCTCACGCTGGAAGTAGCCCACCCCGCTCGAGTACAGGATGGCCTGCGCTACCGGCAGCGACGGGCCGGCGACCTGCGCGGCGGCGGCCGGCGGGGGATCGCCGGCGGGGGAATTGGACGGTTTCAGGGCGAGGAAGCCCCCGAGCGCCAGCGCGCCCGCCAATGGGGCCAACAACCACGTGCGACGCATGGTCTTACGTCCTCTCAATGGGCGGTAAACGGCGATGCGTATCTCACCACTCACCGTCTAGACGAGGCAGAGGGGACGGCGGATTGGGGCAAATCATCGCCGTGCGTCGCCGGGCCGCACCTCGATCAGAGCCGGCGCGTCGGCGGCGAGCGCCTCGCCCAGCGCCGCCTCGAAGGCCGCGTCGTCATCCGTTCGCCAGTAGGGGACGCCAAAAGCCTGCGCGAAGGTGCCGAAGTCGGGGTTGAGGAGATCGACGCCGAGGAAGCGCGACTCGTAGCGGCGCTGCTGGATGGCCTTGATGAGCGTCAGCGCGCCGTCATTGACGACGACGCTGACGACGGGCAGTCGCTCCTGCACGGCTGTCGCCAGTTCCATGCCGCACATCTGAAAGCAGCCGTCGCCAAGGATCGCCACGACCGCCCGTTCCGGAAACGCCGCCTTGGCCCCGAGCGCCGCGGGCAGGCCGTGCCCCATTGCGACGAATCCCGCGGGGTGCAGGAAAGTGCGCGGCTGGTAGACGGGGAACTCGGCGAGCATGATGTAGCCCAGCCGTGTGATGTCGGCGGCGACGATGGCGTCGCGCGGCAGGGCGCGGCGCAGCGGCCCGATGAGGTCCATGCCGGGGAGGCGCCAGGCCTGGCGCGTGTCCGGCGGCGGCGCCCACGGGTGGCGCGGCTCGGGAGGAAGTTCCTCGAGCAGCCCTTGCAGGGCGAGGCGCGCGTCGGCGCAGACGCCGGCCGTGACGCGATAGTGGCGGCCGATCTCGGCGTGGTCCACGTCGATTTGTGCGATCGATTTTGGGAGCGGCATCGTCCAGCTTCCCGTCGCGAGTTGCGTGAAGCGACAGCCGACCGCGAGCAACCCGTCGGCCTCGGTGAACAGCGGCGAGAAGAACGACGCCATGTTCGTCAGGTCGGAGGTCGCCCGGTGCCACGGCAGGCCGGCCGCGAGCGGATGATCGGAGGGCACGGCACTCTTGCCCATCGCTGTGTGAAACACGGGGGCACCGAGGCGTTCCGCGAGCCGCACCAGGAGGGCTTCGGCGCCGGCACTGACGACGCCGCCTCCCGCGAGTAGGAGCGGCCTGTGCCAGCCCTTCAGCAGAGTCGCCAGGGTCGGGACGGCGGAAGGGTCAGGCGACGGGGGTGCCAGCTGCGCCGGCGGTGATGGCCAGACAGCGGGCGGGTATTCGGCGCGGAGCACGTCGAGCGGCACCTCGAACAGCACCGGCCCCGGGCGCCCCGCGGTGAGGGCCGCAAACGCGCGATCGAGCGCGGGGACCACCTCTTCGACACGCTCCACACGGGCCGAGCACTTCGTCATCGCCGCACAGGCCGCGAGCTGATCGTTCTCGTGATAATAGCCGGAGCGCAGGCCGCGCCCCTGCGTCGGGATTTGTCCGCTGATGAGCAGCAGCGGCACCGAGTCGGTGAAGGCGGTGCCCAGCGGCGTCGCGGCGTTGAGCACGCCGGGGCCGCACACTGCCAGGCAGACGCCCGGCCTCCCCGTGGCGCGGGCGTAGCCGTCGGCCATGAACGCCGCCGCCTGCTCGTGCCGCGCCAGGAAATGGCGGATCGTCCCGTCGCGGTACAGGGCGTCGTAGATCGGCGTCATCTGCCCGCCGGGATAGCCGAATATGTGGCGTACGCCGTGGTCGCGCAGGCGCCGGACCAGCGCGTCGGCGCCGCTGCGGGGGAGGTCGTCGGGCATCGGGGAACTCCTGCCACCACTTACGATTTATCGTTTCGCGCTAACGATTTATCGTTTCGCGCTAACGATTTATCGTTTCGCGCTAACGGCGCGAGCGCGAAACGATAAATCGTTAGCGGCTACTTCTTCGCGCGCTGCTGCAAAAAGACGTGCGTCCCCTTTTTGTTCGAGACGATCACGTCGGGCAGCCCGTCGCCGTCGAAATCGGCCACCGTGAACTGCGTGCCGATGCCCGAGTCGTTGTCGATCTCGTGCGGCGTGAACGTCGTGACGCCGTCCTTGTCGCGCTTCGCCTCGAACCAGTAGACCATCGCCGGAGAATTCGGATCGACGTCGCCCTTGGGGCCGTGCGCCCACCAGCGCTTGCCGGTGACCAGGTCCTTGAGGCCGTCGCCGTTGATATCGACGAAGTGCAGCGCGTGCGTCTGCGCCACCAGCTTGGGGAACAGGTCCTTGCGCAGGAAGGTGGGATTGTCGTCCTTGCCCGGCCTCTGCTGGTGCCACCAGATGCCGTATTCGTGCGCCGAGCTGCTGAGGACGTCGGCCTTGCCGTCGCCGTCCATGTCATAGGCGTACATGTCGGCGCAGGCGGGGCCGAGGTCGGCGGGGTGGAATTTCCAGGGCTCGTTGGGGTTGGCCCCCTTCTCGGGCTGCTCCCACCAGCCGGCGGTGCAGATCACGTCGGCCCGCTTGTCGCCGTTGATGTCGCCGACCCCCAGCCCGTGGTAGAACATGAAGGTACCGGGCACCGGCTTGCCGGGCTGCCCCGGCCCGCTGATGGGGTAGATGTTCCACGGCTGGGTCGGGTCGGGGCCCGGCCGCAGCCAGACCATCTGTCCCTCGTTGGCGCCGCCCTTACCCTGCGGTTGGAGCCCCATCAGCAGCACGCGTTTGCCGGTGCCGAACAGATCGACGTACTGTGGCGTCTCGTTGCAGGCGTTGTCGGCGACGAGGTGCTCCTTCCACGGCTCGTCGCGGCCCTGTGGATTCTCGTACCAGTGACAGGGCCTGCCGGGGAAGCCGACGCAGAGCAGGTCCGGCCAACCGTCGCCGTTGAAGTCCTCGACCCAGCAGCAAAAGCTGTTGCAGTAGACGTTCTTCTCGCCCTCGGTGTAATCCTCCTTGGAGTTCTTGCGGATGGCGTGCGGCTTCCAGTCGGGGGCCTCGAACCACCACTCGCCGGTGAGCACGTCCATCTTGCCGTCCTTGTTGACGTCGGCGATGGCCACCCCCTCGGAGCGGAACTTCCGGTCGATGACGATCTTTTTCCAGGTGATGTCGGTCGCCGCCGTGCCCTTCTCCTTGTCGCCGGCGGGGACGGCGGGCAGGGACGCCAGAGGCACGATGAGTAGGGCGAGCCAAAGTCGGGAGCGCATGGGGAACCTCGCTGCGGTGTTGGGGCGGGGAGAGTAAGGCCGGGCGGGCCGGCGACGTCGCTGCGAATGATTATGGGGACTGTGCCCCCTGTCCGCAACGGCACAGGGCGACTCGGGGCCGGATCGGTTTGCGGTGGCGGCCCCGGCGCGGTTATCATGAATCATCCCGCCGAGGGTTCCACGGCCGCGCCCCTCTTTTGCCCCTTCCGCCCCGGCCGCGTAGAATGCCTGTGGGCGAGCCGGCCCCCGACCGTCCTCCTTGCCCGGCAACACCGAGGCCGTGATGAACAAAGAATTGATCGAGCTTGTGCTTCCGCGGCTGGCGAAGCGCCTGCACCAGCAATTGAAGCGCTACCAGGCCGGTGATCTGGATCAGGACGATTTCACGCGCGACTTCGAGGACCTGCTGCAGCGGCAGTACGCCTGGCTGGCCAAGCGCGGCGTCCCCGAGGCCGAGGCCGCCGTCGCCATCCACTCCGCGGTCCTCGTCCTGAGCGGCCCCGGCCTGCGGGCCGAGGCGGAACAGTTGAAACAACCGCTCGAAATCGTCGAATACCGGGCCGTCCGCACCGCCGCCGCCGACATCTCGGCGAACTACGGCGTCAGTCAGGCCCGGGCCACCCGGCAGATTTCCGCCATCCTGGCTCAGTACGGCGACTGAGTTTAGCGGCGACCCGGGCGGGATTGACACAAGCCTGAAGCGCAAGCGAAGGATTACTCTTCGCTTGCGCTTCAGGCTTGTGTCAATCCCGCCCGCGTGGGGTATAGCCGCGACCCGAAGGGGAGCGCGAACCGGCAAGCAGCACCGAGTGCTCCTTCGGTGCGGGCTGCGCCGCGCCGACCGCCGGCCGGCGCCTTCCGCCCGAGCGGACCAGCGCCACCCCGGCCAGGATGACCACCATCCCGCCGACGAGCCAGCCCGTGACCGCCTCGCCGCCAAGCAGCCAACCGACCAGCACCGCGACCGCCGGGTTGACGTAAGCATACGTCCCCGCCAAGGTCGCCGAGACGTGTTGCAAAAGCCAGGTGTAAGCGAGGTAGGCCACTAACGAGCTGACCGCCAGCAGGTAGAAGAAGGCGACTACCGCCCCGGTGGTCAGCCGATCCATCGTCACCCGTTCCACCTCGCCCGTCAGCACCCCGATCAGCGCCAGCCCGCCGCCGCCGAGGACCATCTGATACGCGGCAGAGACGAGGTGCGACCCCCCGCGGCGCTCGTAGCGCAGCACCAGCGATCCAACCGCCCAGGCGGCGGCGGAGCCGAGTACCAGCAGCGGGCCGTGGTCGCGCAGGAGGGCCTGTGGCTCGCCGAGTCGCGGCACCAGCAGCACCAGCACGCCCGCCAGGCCGGTCAGGACGCCCACCCAGCCCCGCAGCGTCAGCCGCTCGCCGCCGGGCCAAAACATCTCGGCCAGGGCGATCCATAACGGCGTCGTCGCCACCAGCACCGAGGTCGCGCCGGATTCGACCGTCTCTTCCGCGACCGTGACAAGGCCGTTGCCGCCGACGAACAGGAGCAGACCCACGACGGCCGCAACGACGAAGTCGCGCCGCGGCAGGCGCAGCGGTTGGCCGCGGAGCCAGAGGTAGGCGAACAGAAGCAGGCCGGCGCTGGCGATGCGCACCCCACCGAACAGCCCCGGCGGCAGCGTGCGGACACCTTCCTTGATGGCGAAATAGGTGGTGCCCCAGACGGTGTACACGACGGCGAAGGCGAGGAAGAGGGCCCACGCGGCGGGGCGTCGCTCGGCGGGGGCGTTGACGGGATTCATCGGCTCACGGCTCTCGCGGGGCGGGCAGGGCGCGGGGGAGAGGGGTATTGTAGAGCCGACCCGACAGCCCGGCAGCCCGACTGGGTCGGGCATGAGCAATTACTAACCCTTGTTCAAGAGTTCTGCAGGGCAGGAGCGTCCGCCCTTCATTATTTGATGGTGATGGGGTAGTCGTTCGGGCCGTCCTGAACCGTGTACTTGAGCGGCGTCTTCGCCGGATCCTGGTAGTTGAGCGGGATGGGGACGACCGCCGGGGCTTTGGATTCGCCCCTGTCGCCGGGCGGTCTGGCCTTGGCGAAGGTCTGGGCCAGTTCGGAAGGCGGCGCCACTGTGACCTTCATTTCGCCCACCGGCAGGTCAGGGACGGAGTAGGCCCCGTCGGCGCCGACCAGGCCCGGGTACTGGTGGTTGTCACTGCCCCAGAAGATAACGACGCTGCCGGGCGACACGGGAGTGCCGTCATTGAGGGTCACCTTGCCGGTCACGGTGCCTTTGGGCTTGCCGCAACCAGGTGTACTCACGAAGGCGAGGCCAAGAAGACAGGCCGCCCCGAGCCACAACCGAATCCCATTCGCTTGCCGGAACATGCACAGGACCCCACGACGAGGGGAAAATCAGCACCGGGTCTCCCTCGACCCAGGTCCCACCGCCCCCGGCGTTCCCCGGGGGCGCGGGCTGGCGAAGGCGGGCCTACCAGTCGGAGCCGAGCTGGTCCTGAGCGTTGGGCGTGAGGGCGGCCTGCCAGGTCGCCTGGCTGATGGCGGGCGAGACGGTGCGGACGCTGCCGTCACCCATGCACACCACCATGCCGCCGCGGTGCGGCGTCTGGGCCAGGGCGGAGTTGCAATTCTGCGCCAGCGGGTTGGCCTGGAACATCGCGAAGGGGGAGGCCCCATAGGCAAACGCCGGTTCGCCGTTTGCGGTCAACCCCGTATCGCCCCAGGCGACGACGGCCGTCACCGGGTTTCCACAGACGGCATACTTCTCGCCGAAGAAGATGGTGTTCGAGGGGCCGTCCCGGATCCCCTGGGGGTACTTGGTCCCGAGGAAGCTCGTGCTGCCTGGGGCGGGGTTCATGGCAAACACCTGGGCGTTGGCGGGGTAGTTGCCCAGGCCCCAACTCCCGGCGGCTTGACCCTGGTTCGGCCCGTTGGCCCAGATCATCGGGTACGGATTCTGGTGGTTGGTGGGGTCGCTGGGGCACAGGTAGGTCTTGACGACGTTCCCGATGATGGGTCCCGGATTCGCCTCGCTGCCGAAGGGTAGCGAGAAGAAAGGCGGCACCCCGCCCGCGTTGCCCGGCAGGCGCGACCCGGGGCTGGTGCCGCCGTCGTAGAGGGGCTCGTTTTCCAGGTACGGAAGCATGAAGTAGAAGCAGCTGCCCCAGCTGCCGGCGCCGGCGGGCGACCCGTACAGCGGCGGCAGCTTGCTCTGGTTGTCGTTGGCGTAGTTCATGCAGGCGACGCCGAGTTGGTGCTGATTATTGCCGCAGGAGGAGCGCGAGGCGCTTTCGCGCACCTGCTGCACAGCGGGGACGAGAAGCCCGATGAGCACCGCGATGATGGCGATCACCACCAGCAGCTCGATCAGCGTGAAGCCCCGCCCGCGCCCGCGGACCCCGAACCTTGACATGAGAACACCTCCGGATTCGACGACCAGGGAGCGACGACGAGAAAATGAGCACCTTGAACAGCTGGCGGTTCCCGGGGCCCAACCGGTGTTCGTCAGGGCGCGGGGCGGGGCAGGCTCGTGGCGCGATGGGGCACTTCCGTCACCGCCTTTTTCACTCTACAGGCGCACAGAACCCCTGTCAAGGAATCGCAGCTCCCACGGATGAGCTTGGAGCGGCGACTGCTACCCGCTGTTGAGCCAGGCCCGGGGCACCCGACGGCAAACGCCCGGCGGGCACCGGCTCCCGCGAGCTGATTAAGGGACTCTTGCGGGCGAGAGATTGGAGGTTTTTCCAGCGCGGGGAGAGCAATTACAGGATCGTCAGGGTGAAGAGCGCGTCCGCGGAAACGCCGGCGATGGACGCGAGCACCGTGAAGCTGCCCGCGTCGGCATCGGCCGTGAGCGCCGGCGCGGCGGGCGACTGGCCGTTGACGGCGGTTGTCACCGTCGCCGTCAGGCTGCCGCCGGTAAAAGTGGCCGCGGCCCCGGTCTTCGCGTTCGGGTGGACCGTGAAGGTCACCACGACGCCGCCCTCGGGGTTGCCGAAGCGGTCGGTCACCTGCACTGCCAGGGCGACGGCAAAGACCGCATTCCGCGCCGTGCTCTGCGGCGTGCTGCCCTTCACCGCCACGACGCTGGCCACCGGCCCCGCCAGGTTCGTCAAGCTGAAGGAGGCCGGGGCGCTGACACCGCTGATCGAGGCGCTCACGGTGAAGCTGCCCGCGTGCGTGTTGGCCGTCAGGGCGGGCGCCGTGGCCACGCCGTTGCTCGCGGTGACGGCGGTAGCCGACACCTTGCCGGCGAACGTGCCGCCGACGCCGCTGGCGGGCGCGGCGAACGTCACCTGGACGCCGCCGACCGGGTTGCCGAAGGCGTCGAGGACCTGAGCTTGCAGGGGCGTCGCGTAGGCCGTAGTCACCGTGGCGCTCTGCGGCGTGCCGAGGAAGGGATTGACCGCCTTCGGGGCGCCCGGTGTGTTGGTCAAGAGGAACTTGGCCGGGGCGGCGACGCCGGCCACCCAGGCGGTCACGGTGAAGGCTCCGGCCGTTTGGTTGGCGGTCAGCGCGGGCGCCTGGGCCACCCCGCTGGCATTGGTCACGACCGCGGCCGGCCCGGCGAACGTGCCGCTCGGGCCGCTGGCCGGCAGGGCAAATTCGACCGTGATGCCGCTGACGGGATTGCCGTCGGCGTCGGTGACGAGTGCCTGGAGGTTGGCGTAAGAGCCGGTCACGGCGACGTGCTGGGGCGTGCCGGCCGCGGGACGGATGGCGGCGGGGATGGTCGTGTTGGTCAGAGTGAAGGAGGCGGGGGTGGCGATGCCGGGGGCCGACGCGGTCACGGTGAAGCTGCCCGGGACGTGGTTGGCTGTGAAGGTCGGGGCGGTGGCGATCCCAAGCGAATTGGACGGGACGGTCGCCAGGGCGTTGAAGTTGCCGGAGGCGCCGCCCGTGGGCGCGGCAAAGGTGACTGGCACGTGGGGCACCGAGTTGCCGAAGGCGTCGGTTACCTTCGCCTGGAGCAAGGCGCCGTAGGCGGAGCCGAGGGGGGTGTTCTGGGATGTGCCGTTGGTAGCGGTGATGCTCGCCGGGGCGCCGGGGGTGTCGGTCAGGAGAAAGGTGGCGGGACTGGCGACGCCGCCGACGGTGGCCGCCACCGTGAACCTGCCGGCGGTCTGCCCGGCCGTAAGCGCCGGGGCGATGCCCACGCCTCTCGCATCGGTGGTGATGGACGCGTTGCCGGCAAAGGTGCCTGTGGCGCCGTTGCTCCCGGCGACGGGGACGAAGGTGACACCGGCGCCGCTCACCGGGTTGCCGAAGCTGTCGGTAACGAGCACCCCCAAAGGTGCGAATGCCGTGGCGACGGTAGCGCTTTGCGGCATGCCCGTCAGCGGACGGATGGCGGCCGGGGTGCCGGCCAAGTTGCTGAGGGTGAAAGCCGTGACTGCGGCCCCGGCGCTGGCGCTCACCTGGAAGGTGCCGGCGCTTTGGTCCGCGGTGAAGGCTGGCGCCGTGGCGATGCCGCTGGAGTTGGTGGGGACCGTGGCGCTGCCAGCGAAGGTGCCGCTGGGGGCGGTCGTGGTGGCGGGGGCGGCGAAGGTGACCACCACGCCGCTCGCGGGGTTGCCGTAGGCGTCGGTGACCAGCACCGCCAGGTTGGTGGCGTAGGCCAACCCCACGGTGGCGGCTTGCGGTGTCGTGCCGGCCACCGGGCTGATCGCGTTCGGGGCCGCCGCTGTCACCGGGAGAGCAAAGGAGGTCGTCGGGCCGCCGAAGACTAGCCCTCGTGGAGCGTCAAGTCCGGTGGTTGCAAAATTACCGAGGTCAACACCTCTTGGTGAAAACTCACGAATCGTATTGTTTGCCCAGTTAGAGACGTAAAGATTGCCCGCCTCATCAAATACCAGATCACGAGGAGTACTCAACCCCGTGTTGGCGAAGACACCCAAGTCCGCCCCTGTCGGCGAGAATTCTCGAATGACATTCTGATCGGTGTCAGCGAGGTAGAGGTTGCCATTGGTGTCAAGAGCCATTCCCTCTGGGTTTAGGTATTGCTGGCTTCCGCCGATCAAACCCAAATCAACGCCTGTTGGGGAAAACTTGCGAGCGCCCTCTGTTGGGGTGGGAGTGGTGCCAAAATCATCAATATAGAAGTTGCCGTTCGTATCCTTTATGATGACGTACCCCGTGGGGAAGGGTGAGATGAAGAAACCGAGGTCGGCCCCAGTTGGCGAATACTTGCGGACGAACCCTTGTCTGGGCCCAGGAGCGCCGTTCTGAAAATGGTAGTTGTCCACGTATAGATTGCCACTAGCGTCAAAAACCATCCCGCCTGGGTTTGCCATCCCGGAATTGGCAAAGATGCCGAGGTCGGTTCCACTGGGGGAAAACTTGCGAATCACGTTGTCAGCGTAAAGGCTGACGTAGAGAGTACCAGTGCTGTCAAAGGCCAACCCCAAGGGCTCATTGCCATCGGCAGAGAAACCGCCTAAATCGGTCCCGGTCGCCGAGAAACGGTGAATTGTGTTGTCGCCGCTGTTGGCGACGTACAAGATGTCTGCCTTCGCCAGCGACAGCGACACGGTGTAACTGCCCGCCGTTTGGATGGCCATGCCGGTGAAGCTGGCGACGCCGTTCACGGCCTGCACGGTGGTCGAGCCGCCGGTGAAGGTGCCGGGCCCTGACAGGGTCGCTGTCACCTCGGAATCGTCGTCGGTCACCCGGTTGCCGTACTGGTCCTCGACATCGACCTGGAAGTTGAAGTTCTGCCCGGCGGTGACTGAAGCGGGCACGTTGGCCAGGGCCAGCTTGGTAGCATCCCCGGGCAGGTTGTTCAGGTGGAAGGTGGTGGCCAGGGCGCCCAGGGTGGCGGTGACGGTGAAGCTGCCGGCCATGTCGTTGGCCGTTAACACCGGCGCGAGGGCCAGGCCCTGGGCGTTGGTGGTGACCGTCGTGCTGTCGGAGAAGGCGCCCCCGGCGCCGCGACTGCCGTCAGCTTCCGTGAAGGTCACGGAGGCCCCCGAGATCGGGTCGCCGAAGACGTCGATGACCTGGACCTCGAGCAGGGTACCGAAGGCCGTGCCCACGGTGGTGCTCTGGTTGTTGCCGGTCAGGGCGCTGATGGCCGGCACCAAAGCGACTTCACCGATCGTGTTTCCAGGATCCGCCTTGGTGTACCAGAGGTTGCCGTCCGGCCCGGCCGTGAGGATCGAGGGGTCCCCGCCGGCCGTGGGGACGGCGAATTCCTTGACGGCGTGCGTTGCCACGTTGAACTTGCCGATCTTGCCGGCCTCGCTAAACCAAAGGTTGTTATCCGGACCGATTGTAAGTGCTCCCGAGAGGTTACCTTTGGCCGAAGGAACGGGGAATTCGTTGATGGCGTCGGTTACCGGGTTGATCTCACCGATCTTGTGGCCCTGAGACTCGCTAAACCAGAGGTTGCCGTCTGGACCGGCGACGATTTGGCCCGGTTCACTGTTGGATGTGGGGATGGGGAATTCGCTGATGGCGCCCGTTGCCAGGTTCACTTCACCGATCCGGTTGCCGTCTTGCTGGGGAGGTGACTCAATGGCGCTCTCGACGAACCAGACGTTGCCATCTGGACCGGCCGTGATTCCCGCCGGCTCCGTGTTGGCCGAGGGGATGGTGAATTCGTTGATCGTTTGCGGCGTCGCCGGGTTGAACTCCCCGATCTTGTTGCCATCCAGTTCGGTGAACCAGAGGTTGCCGTCCGGACCGACCGTCATTGCAGTCGGGTTGCTTCCGGCCGTGGGAATGGGGAATTCGTTGACGACGTGCGTGGCCGGGTTGATCTCACCGATCATGTTGGCCTGATTCACAGTAAACCAGAGGTTGCCATCGGGGCCGGCCGTGAGTCCGGACAGATCACCGTCGGCCGCGGGGACGGTGAATTCGGTGCTGGATTGCGGCGTGGCCGGGTTGAACTCCGCGATCTTGTTGACCGAATCTTCGGAAAACCAGAGGTTGCCGTCGGGGCCGGCTGTGATCGCCCCCCCCATACTGGCGGCCGTGGGGGTGGGAAACTCATGGATGGGGGGCACGGACAAGAGGCAGCGACCCTCCAGTGACTCGACACGGGGGAGGCAGAACGCCGACCGCTGGCTCGCGGACCGTCGCGGCTGGTTCCGCCCTGTGAAGGACTTGTGCCAACGGACCAGGATCGTTCGCCAAAAGGAGTTGCTCATCGTGCCGTTCCTTTCCCGTGTGGACCGGATCTCGTCTCGGAATCTCCGATGACATCTTTCGACTGTCCGCATCGTCTGCGTAATGTCAGGGATCAAGGAGCTTCGTCACCGCTGTCACTCCTTGGCGGGCGCGGGGTCGGCCTGACCGGTGCGCATGAAAACGGTTTCAACCCAGCCCTCTCCCCGGAGCCAACCTTCCACGCCTTTCGGGCCGTTCGTGCGCACCCTGTGCCAACCCTCGGGGTCTTTTCCGGCCGAGAGCAGCTGGACCTTCTCCCGAGCCGGAACCCGTCGAATGACCCCGGCCGCTGGATCATCGCGTTCGTGGATCGTCTGCTCCCTGTCGAGCGCGATCCAAACCGAGTAGGCCCCTTCCTTGGCGAGTCGTGGTTCCTTGTCGTCATCGATGACATACACCTTGCCTGCCGATAACTTCGGTGGAGCAACGGACTTTGCCGACTCGGGAAGGAACGTTCCCTTCTGGAGAAGTGACGGACCGAATACGAGATCGCCGATTACTGGTTTCAAGGCCTTGGCGGATCGCTTCCAGCCACCTTCCGTGATGCCGCCTTCGGCAATGAACCACAGGCTCTGGGGCTCATCCAACAAGAGCCGTGCGGCGGACGGCTGGCCTTCCCCCTGGTCTGACACTTCCACCCACAAGGCCGACCCGGGATACGCCATAAGTCCTGGGTTGCCGTGGTCGGCGTGCGAGCGGAGGACGGCGGTCGTGAAGTCGCCCTTCACTGGGACGAGCTTTGTCAAGTCCGGAAACTCCCTTTTCGGGTCGCGGGGCGCTTCGACGGGCTTCGACTTGGGCAGCTCCGCAGGCGCGGGAATGGCCGCAGGCTGCACGGGAGGTTTCTCTGGCTCCTTCCGGGCGATGGGCGCGGGTTTGGGCAGCTCCTTGCGTGGGGCGACCGCCGGGGCCTGGGGATGAACAGGTCCGGCTGCGGCGGCAGGTTCCCCTGTGCCGGCTCGCAGCCCGATCAGGAACGCGAACGTTATGACCAGAACACCCGCCGCGGCGGCGACAGCCGCGCCGCCGCCCACCCCGCGCCAGATAGCCCGGCAGACCGCGGGGACGACAATCACCTCGTTGCACGACCGGTTGGGGCACCGCACCGGCTTGCCGGCCAGTTCCGCCTTCGTGCGCAGTTGCCGGTGACAACGGGGACAACTGAAAGCCAACGAGCCGATAGCGATCATAACCCACCTCCGCCGGAGCCGACGACACAGTTCGGTCGATGGCCCGATTGCAAGGATTTAGGACTCGCGGTTATTGCACGGGACGATAGACCCAGATAGTGCCCTGCGTCATGTCCGTGAAGTTGTACTGGTCCTGCCGGACAAGCTTGACCTCGTTGATGTTCTGCTCCAGGACCGTCAGCCGCCCGTGCCCCTGGTTGGCATAGACGACGGCGGTGTGGTGAGCAAAGGTCCAGGTCACGGTGTAAGTGAATGCACCCGACTTCGCCACGGTCTCGATGTTGACGTTGCGGAACTGGATGACGTCGCCAGGCCGCACGGCGGTCCAATCGACCTTCTGGCCCGAGCCGTACTTGAGCACCCGACTGCCCCAGACGTAGTCGGCGTCCGGGCCCGTCGGGCCGAGCTGCCAGAACGGCTTGGCTCCGAGGGCCTGTAGCGCCACGTCGGCGAGTTCCCCGCACTGGCCATCGCCGACCTGTTTGCCGAGGTGATTGTGAGCCCACTTCGTCACTGCGGCTTCCAGAACGGCGCTCGATGCCACAGCCTTGGCGGCGGGAGCGTCATGGCCCGCTGTCGCAGACCCGCGCGCGGTCGCCCCGAGTTCCGCGCCGTGCCCGCGTTCGTGGGGACGCGGCACCGGCAAGGGGCCAGAAGGGGCGTGGATGTCTGTCACCCGGATGGAGGGATGCGGAATGCGAACCCCTCCTGGCAAGACCAGATCCTGTTGCGGCATCGCGGCGCCCGGAATGACTCCCTCGGCGTGCGGCTTCGGGACGTGCGGTGTGATGATCGACGGCTCAAACGGACTCTGACTGAGAACGTGGGCCGGCTGCGCACTTGGCCGGTGAACGGGGATCGGCACTACGGGCGGATGGTGCGCCGGGATCGGCACAGGCCGCACGACCGGGGGGATATAGACGTGGCGGACGGGCGGTGGGATGAACACCGGGCCCCGGCGAGTCAGCCAGAATTGGCCGAAGCCGACATTCGCGATCGCCAGCAGAGCCAACAGGCCCGCCGATGCGTTCCTCACAAACTGAGACATCACAGCTCTCTTCATCTCAAAGAGGTTGTGGAACACCTGCGGATCACTGCCACCGAGCGTTCCCCGTGGGCGGGCTGGCGAAGGCGGGACTACCAGTCGGAACCGAGTACATCACCGGAAGCAGGGGTGATGGCAGCGGACCAGGTCGTGGTGCTGACGCTCGGGGAAACCGTGCGGGTGCTGGCGTCGCCCATGCACACGACCATGCCGGCGGAGTGCCCGGTCTGGGGCAGGAGCGGGTTGCAATTGACCAGCAGCGGGTTGGTCTGGAAGAGCGCGTATTGCACGGGCGGACCTGTCGCTGTTATCTGGGCAGGCGTCCCGAGGACCGGCGCACTGAGGCCGCCGTTGGCCCAGGTGGCCGGGCCGGCGCTGGGGTAGGCCGCGCCCCAGCAGTTGCTGTTGGGGATGGCGGTGCCGGCGCCGCACTGGGCGTAGCGCTCCCCGAAGAGGATGGTGTTCGAGGTGCCGTCCTTGATCCCCTGCGGGAATTTCAGCGGAATGCCGACCCCGTTATAAGCAAACGTCGCGTAGTTGGCGGCGTAACTGGTGACCGCCCAGTTCCCGTCCGCCGCCGGAACTGTAATCGCTACAACCGGCGGATCGTTGGTCGTGTCGCTGGGGCACAGGTAGACCTTGATCGAGTTCTGAACCACGAAGCCGGCCGGGGAGAAATTCCCATCGACGGTGTTATTCGTCTCGTAGTACGAGTAGTAATCCCCGGGGTAGCCGCTGTTGACCTTCGCGCTGTAGATGTTGTCCTGCTCGATGTAGGGCAGGAGCCAGTAGAAGACCGAGCCGTAACTGGTCCGCGACGCCGTGCCGGAGGGCGACCCGGTCAGGGGCGGCAGCTTGTTCTTGTTGTCGCCCGCGTAGTTGTTGCAGGCGACACCGAGCTGGTGCAGGTTGCTGCTGCACGAGATGCGGGCGGCCGCCTCGCGGACCTTTTGCACGGCGGGGACGAGGAGACCGATGAGGACCGCGATGATGGCGATCACCACCAGCAGCTCGATCAGCGTGAAGCCCGCACGAGGACGACGATCAAGAGAGGGACGAGGCATGGCGAACCTCCTGCTCAAAGGGGTTGTGGGACACCTGCGGATGATGCCTGGGGACCGCTTCTCTCCGCAACCAGCCCCCTGGTAACGGTTTGCAAGAAGTGGCCCCCGACGATCTCCGAACGCCCCCTCACTTCCTTCATCGCCCTTCCGGAACCGCCGCGCATCACTTTTTTCTTTTTTCCCCCGACCCTGCCTGTCCTTCCGGTACAATGTACCTGCTCTCAAGCACAGGAACGGCGGAGACGACAAACGCCCACGGCACCCCCCCTGGGTAGACTCTGTCAACAGGCCGGTGCAAAGCGGATTCGACGAACCACTCTCAGGAGCTGCTGACATGTCTGGTCCGATCACAACCGCCCTAGAGCGCTGGAAGCACGGTGATCGCAACGCCCAGTTCGACCTGGAGCGGGAATTGCTGCCCTATCTCCAGCAGTTGATCGACTTCGTCCGCCGCCGTCGCGACAACCCGCTCAAGCCCCGGATCGATAGCCACGCGGTCGTTAACGCTGCGCTGAAGAGCTTCCTCAGCGGGATTCCCAAGGAAGAGTTCCCCGATCTGAAGAACCACGAGGATGCGCGGAAAGTGCTCATGTGTATCGTCCGACGTGCTCTGACGGACGAGATCCGCTTTCACACGCGCAAGAGCCGGACTCCCGAAATCGAGGAGCCCGGCGGCGCCGAGGCTCTTGCGGCGCCGCCCGAGAACAAGGAAGCGGACGTCGCCTGGCTGGAGACTTTTCTGGACCGGGTGCGCCCCGTCCACCAGAGAGCGATAGACATTGTGAAACTGCGCCTCGCAGGGCGGACCAACCGCGAGATCGGGGAGGAACTCGGCCTGGCACCACGGACGGTGCAGAACATCCTTAAGAACATGCGTCAGGCGTGGGGGCAAGAGAACGAACAGGAGGACTGAGATGACTTCCGACCTGCCGGGTTCAGGGGCGACGGCGAACCAGGCGCCGACGCATGCCTATCTGACGCAATGGGAAGCCACGCTGGAGCAATTTCGCGCCGCGTGCCGGTCGCCGAACCCGCCGACTGTTCATGGGTTGCGCAATTACCTGCGCCAGTTCCCGCCGGAGCAGCAGGGGGACATGCTGGTGAACCTGGTCGATGCGCACTTGCAGCTCTCCTGGGAAACCGGGCGTGGGAATGAACTCCCGGATTACCTGGCGGAATTCGGGGCGGAGTTCGCCGAGTTCGCCTCGGAGTCGGTCGTGCCCGCGGAGTTGATCGAGAGCGAGTTCCTCGCACGGCACGCCGTCCCGGGTGGTGATGCCCCGCCCCTTGAGGATTATCAGCGGCGGTTCCCGGACCGGCCCGACGTGCTGGAACGCTTGCAGGCCTGCCACCTGGACCGTTTGCGGTACGTCAAGGTCCGGATGCTGGGACGGGGGGGAATGGGCCGGGTCTGGCTGGCCTATGACCGCCACCTGCACCGCCACGTCGCCGTCAAGGAGCCGATCCTCGGCCTGCTCGGGAACGGAACAATCCTGGACCGGCTAGCGGCCGAGGCACGGATTGCCGCCGGGCTGGAGCATCCCGGGATCGTCACCGTTCACGAACTCAGGCAGCCAGATCAAGACGACCCGTTTTACGTGATGCGCCTGGTGCGCGGTCAAACCTTGCGCGAGGCCATTCGCAAGTACTACGGGAGCCGGGTCAGCGGCGCGGGGGGCGAAGAGCGAGTCACCTGGAACCGCCTGTTACTGGCATTCACTGCCGCCTGCAACGCCGTCGCGTATGCTCACGACCGAGGGGTCCTGCACCGGGACCTGAAGCCGGAGAATGTCGTGCTGGGGGAGCATGGGGAGACGGTGGTCCTGGATTGGGGACTGGGAAAGCACCTCGCGGGTGGCGCTCCTGCACCGAACCCGGCCGGGGAATCTGGGGCTCCAGCCGACCGAGGTTCACCCGGCTCCACCCCCTCAGAGCAGCGAGCGGCAGGGACCTCGCCGAGCGCGGCGGCAGGAACCTTCGTGTACATGGCTCCTGAACAACTAGACGGCAGGGCCGACCAGCGTAGTGACGTGTTCGGCCTGGGCGCCATCCTCTGCGAGATCCTCACGGGCAAGCCGCCCTACCTGAGTGCGGAGAGCACCGAGGATCTGGCTCGAGCAAAGCAGGCGCAAATGGCCGACGCGCGTGCCTGCCTTGACGCCTGCCGCGCTGACCCGGAACTGGTGGCGCTGGCGAAGCGCTGTCTGGCGGTTAAGCCCGACGACCGGCCGCGCGATGCGGGCATCTTGGCTCGAGAGCTGACGGCCTACCTGGAGTCGTTGGATCAGCGGTTGCGCCAGGCGGAACAGGCCGGCGCCGAAGCCCGGGCACAAGCGCGGGAAGAGCGCAAGCGCCGACGGCTCATGGTGGCCCTGCTAGCGTCGGTCCTGGTGACCGTGACAGTCGGCGGCTGGGCGTTGTGGGGCTGGCAACAGCGCGAGCAACAGCGCGAGCAACAGCGCGAGGCGACGGATGTCGCGGCGGTGGGGTTGTTGGCTGAGGCCCGGCTGCTGCAGGAACAGGCGCGGCGCAACCCGCTGACCGACGTGAGCAAGTATCAAGAGGCCGCGGAGACGGCGCGCAAGGCCGAGGAACTCACGAACGCAGGCGGGGCGTCCGAGGGAGTACGGCGGCAGGCGGCCGACCTGGCCCGCGAACTGAAGGAGGAGGCCGAGGCCGGGGCCCGTGACCGCCATCTGCTGGCGGCGCTCCTGGAGGTGCGCGGCCCGCGCGAGGGGCTGAGGTTCCAGAAGGACGGCAACGGGCTCATGGTCGAGTTGGCCGAGTCAAGCGCCGACGAGCAGTTCAAAGCGGCGTTCCGCGAGTGGGACCAGACCTTCGACGTAGACGGGCGTCCAACCGAGGCGGCCGCGCGGCTCAAGGGGAGGCCGCCGGCAGTGGTGGTGGAGGTGATCGCGGCGCTGGACGAGTGGGCGAGCGCGCGGCGCCAGCAGGGGATGACTCCGGAGAAGTGGCAGTGCGTGGCGGCCCTGGCCGCGGCCCTGGATGACCCCAGATCGAGGCGAGCGGAGCTGCGCGAAATCCTGGGCCGCCGTAGCCTGGAGCGGGAGCGGGCGCTGGGTGCGCTGGCGGTGGCCCTGCGGCCGGTGCCGGTCCCGTTCGACGCGGGGGTAGGGGAAGACCGCACCCGGCTGCGGCGGCTGGCGGAGGAGACGGACGCGGCGAAAGAATCAGTGTTGGGGCTGCTCACCCTGGCACGGGCACTCTACGCGGCGGGGGACGCCGCCGCGGCGGAGCGGCTCCTCCGGGCGGCGCTACGGGCACGGCCGCAGGAAGTGATGCTGCACGACCTGCTGGGCCAGTTGCTGGAGGAGCAGCGGCCGCCGCGCTGGCGGGAGGCGGTGGAGTGCTACGCGGCGGCGCGGGCACTGCGGCCTGAACTGGGAGAAGCCCTGGCGCGGGTGCTGGTAAGGAGCGGCCGGGTGGATGAGGGGCTGGCCCTGTATGAATGGCTGGTGACGGAGAGGAAAGACAACCCGTGGCTGCACTTCCAGCGCGGCTACTCCTTGGCCGAGCAGGGCCGCGACAAGGAGGCGGAGGCGGCCTTACGCCAGGCCATCCGACTCCAACCCGACGCCCCCCTGGCGCACTTCAACCTTGGAGTTGTCCTGAATCACCAGGGCCGAGACAAGGAGGCGGGGGGGGCCTTCCGCGAGGCCGTTCGCCTCAAGCACGACTACCCCGAGGCGCGCAACAACCTCGGCGCTGCCCTGTCCGCGCAGGGCCGGTACGAAGAGGCGGAGGTAGCGTGCCGCGAGGCCCTCCGCCTCCAGCCTGACTTCCCCGAGGCGCAAACCAACCTCGGCGGCGCCCTGAACGCCCAGGGCCGTCACAAGGAGGCGGAGGCGGAGTGCCGCGCGGCACTCCGCCTCCGGCCCGAACTCGCCATGGCCCACAACAACCTCGGCGCCGCCCTGTACGGGCAGGGCCGTTACAGGGAGGCGGAGGAGGCCTGCCGCGAAACCATCCGACTCAAGCCCAAAATTCTCTGGGCGCACAACAACCTCGGCATGGCCCTGAACGCCCAGGGCCGTCACAAGGAGGCCGAGGCGGCCTGCCGCGAGGCACTCCGCCTCCGGCCCGACTACCCCCAGGCATACAACAACCTCGGGGAAGCCCTGAATCGCCAGGGGCGCTCCAAGGAGGCGGAGGTGGCGTGCCTCGCGGCACTCCGCCTCCAGCCCAACTTCGCCGAGGCGCACAATAACCTGGGCCCTGCCCTGTGGGGCCAGGGCCGTTTCATGGAGGCGGAGGAGGAGTGGCGAAAGGCCATCCTCCTCAAGCACGACCTCCCCGAGGCGCACGGCAACCTCGCCAGCGCCCTGCACGCTCAGGGCCGTTTCAAGGAGGCGGAGGCGGCCTGCCGTGAGCTTCTCCGCCTCAAGCCCGACGACCCCCTGGCACACTGCCTCCTTGGCCAGGTCTTGCGCGATCAGGGACGGTTCGCTGACGCCCTTGAGCCCTTGCGCCGAGGAGATGCGCTAAGCAGGAGGCTTCCCGGTTGGCACCTCCCGTCCGCCCAGTGGGTCCGCGATTGTGAGCGCCTCGTCGAACTGGACCGCCGGCTGCCGGCCGTCCTGAGCGGCGAATCCGAGCCCGCGAGCGCCGTCGAGCGACTTGAGTTCGCGTCCCTTTGTCGGCTGCCCCAGCAGCGCCTCCACGCAGCCGCGGCTCGCCTCTGCGCCGACGCCTTCGCGACCGACCCAAGGCTGGCTGATGACCTTCGGCAACCGCACCGGTACAACGCAGCGTGCAGCGCCGCCCTCGCCGCCGGGCAGGCGGACGATGCCAAGCTGTTGCCGGACAAGGTTACGCTGATGCTGCGGCGGCAGGCGCTAGGCTGGTTGCGGGCCGACCTGGCACTGTACGCGAAGACGGCCGAGCGCGACGAGGCGACGGCGCGGCAGACCGTGCGGCAGCGGCTGACGCACTGGCAGCGGGACGCCGACCTCGCCTCCGTCCGGGACAAGGAGGCGCTGGAAAAGCTGCCCAAAGATGAGCGACAGCACTGGCAACAACTCTGGGATGACGTCGCCGCGCTGCTCAAGAAGGTCGAGGCGAAGAAGTAGGCGCCGTTACTTCTTGCGCCACGGCGGCGTTGCGACGGGATGAGAATGCTGTATCAGTTTTCGCCTCGCCACGCGAAATGGCATGGGTTATCATCATAACAGCAGGAGCGATCTGACCAGCCCCACTTGCCTGGAACGCGAGCCCCGAGAGGAGGAGTCGATGCCCAACGCTTCGAGACCCATCGACATCGAGGTGGTGTACGCCCAAGCACTCGCCTGCTACCCCGAAGAGTTACCCGTTGAAGACCGGCAGCGGCTTCGTGCCGACCTGCAACTTCAGATCGATTACCCGGGAGAGTACGTCGCCTACATCGACCTCTGGGAAGGCGATGCCTCACGCCGGCGCCTGGCACGGCGCGTCGTCGCGCACGGTCCCTCGCTCGACGACATTCAGCCCGCCCTGATCGAACATCGCGAGAACGGCGCCGCCGTCTGCTATGCCGACGACCCTGACGATGACTCGGTGGACCGGCTTCCCGAGGAAGTCCTCTAACCAGCCGCGACCCTCACATGCCAGCCGGCGCCCCCGACGAGTACCGAATCCCGGCCCGGATCGCGCTGGCGCCCGGTGAACCCGTAAGGGGACGCAGTTCGTTCAGACAGAACCTCTGATCGGGTCGCCACTCATCGTACTCTCTGCAACTCAGGCCGGAAAGGCTGACGTGCGCAGCGCGGGTGGCCGACTGGAGACGCCCTGCGCCAGAGTCGCCGCGGGGCGGAATACGACCAAGCATGGGTCTGCCGAACCTTTGGCCTGGTTCAACCGGAGGTAACAGGGATGGGGGTCGGTTCGGCAGCCCGGGTGGCGCTGGGCGAGGTTCTGTGCCATTGCGCCAAGCAAAGCTCGGGGAAGGAGGCGGAGATAAAGAAGCTCCCTTTTTCCTCCCCGAGCTTCTCCAGCGTTTCGCGCTCGATCGGGGCGAGGCGGCGGCACATCTCCTCGACCCACAGTCGATCAGGAATGCAATGGTCGCAAGAGATGGGGGAAAACGGCGGGCGGTAATTTCCCCCCCGAAATGTCGTTGCATTACCCCCGTCGGGGATGAGTGTGCACGCGGTGAAATGAGGCGTCTCGGGCGGCACAAGCACCTGTCCAGGCAACGACTTCGGGAACGTCGGGTCGTTTCACGCCCGGTGAAACGACCGCCCGCGCTACGCGGGCGCCCCCGCGCCCTCACGCGGCAGCCACACGTCGAACCGCGCCCCCGCCCCCGGCCGGCTCGACACCTCGACGTGTCCGCCGAACCCTTCCACGATCTGCCGCACCATCGCCAGGCCCAGGCCGGTGCCGCGCTCCTTCGTCGAGAAGAAGGCGTCGAAGATGCGCCCTTGCAATTCCTCGGGAATGCCCTCGCCGTTGTCCTGGACCGACAGGCGGACCCAATCCCCCGGCCCCCGTCCGTTGCCGGCGACCGCTTCCGTCCGCACCTCCAGCCGGCCGGCCGCCTGCTCCGGGCTCATGTACTGCGGTGTGCCCAGCGCCGCGCCGGGCAGCGTCTCGACCGACCCGCCGGCCAAAGCCGGCCGCAGCGGCGCTTCCCCCGGCGCGGTGCCCTCCTCGATCCGGTCCAGCGGCTTGGCCAGGCCCCAGTCCACGACCAGCGTTTCGCCATACTTGCCCAGCATCATGTTGCCCGGCTTCAGGTCGCGGTGCAGCACTCCGCGGCTGTGGGCGTAGGCGATGGCGTTGCAGACGTTGGAGCTGACCCGTTGGTCTATCGCCGGAACGAATCGCGAGGGTAGAATCGACGGCAGGAGGCCAGCAATTCCCGCTGAGCGCTGCTTGTGTCCACTTGAACAGTAGCATTTCCCCGGCCTTGGGCTCTCCCGCGTTCTTTTCCGGTTGCGGCGACTCGTTGGTTGCCCTCGGCGCGGTCTCGT
>Ga0116224_10000857_pt1 | contig 22041 bp, 19 predicted proteins | sample Sb_taG_9_FD_89699 | JGI IMG/M metagenome (GOLD analysis project Ga0116224, IMG submission 89699) | Peat soil microbial communities from Weissenstadt, Germany - Sb_50d_b_LC metaG | ecosystem: Environmental > Terrestrial > Soil > Wetlands > Peat | place: Germany: Weissenstadt | collected 2010-09-21 | reverse complement strand
TGCGGGGTCCCATGATCGTGGATCAGAAGCCCGACAGACTCCCAGCCACACCGGACGCTACCCACTAAAAACGCCGAGGGGCCCAAAGGAACACTCAGGGGACGCTTCGGAGAGGCCGCTGAGGGCGTCCCGGAAAGGACGCGCCGACGGTCGCACAGCCCAACCACCACCGCACGCTTCGCTTGTGCGTGAGCATCGTGCGCCCCCATCGGCGCGTTGTGGGCGACGGGGACTGGCGCCGCCCGCAGTGCGTAAGCGCGTCAAACTACGTCCACGGCTCGCTCGGCGACCCTTGGGCAAGATCCTCGTACGACCGTCCCCTCCCGACCTGCGCATCTGAGCGACGGGGAGATCGAACGAGACGGTCGTGGGGAGTCGACGCGCTCTGGCTACATCATCCCGCTCATGTCGGGCATTCCGCCGCCACCGCCGTTCGTGTCCGCGATCTCGGCGACGATCGCCTCGGTCGTGAGGATGTTCTTGGCGATCGACGCGGCGTTCTGGAGCGCCGAGCGCGTGACCATCGCCGGGTCGATGATGCCCTCCTTGACCAGGTCGACGATCTCGCCGTTGGCTGCGTTCAGGCCCTGACCCTTCTTCGCCTTGCGGACGTCGTTGACCACGACCGAGCCCTCGAGCCCGGCGTTCTCGGCGATCTGCCGCATCGGCTCCTCGAGCGCGCGACGCACGATCCGCGCGCCGGTCCGCTCGTCGGGATCCTCGAACAGGTCGAGGTTGAGCGCGTCCTGCGCCGCCAGCAGCGCGACGCCGCCACCGGGCACGATGCCCTCCTCGAGCGCCGCCCGCGTGGCCTGGAGCGCGTCCTCGACGCGATGCTTCTTCTCCTTCATCTCGGTCTCGGTGGCCGCGCCGACCTTGACCACCGCGACACCGCCCGACAGCTTCGCGAGACGCTCCTGGAGCTTCTCCTTATCGAAGTCCGAATCGGTGTTCTCGATCTCGGTCTTGATCTGGTTGATCCGACCCTTGATCGCGTCGCTCTCGCCGGCGCCATCGACGATCGTCGTGGTGTCCTTGGCGATGACCACGCGACGAGCGCGGCCGAGCTGCGAGATCTGCGTGTTCTCGAGCTTGAGGCCCATCTCCTCGGTGATCACCTCGCCGCCCGTGAGGATCGCGATGTCCTCGAGCATCCGCTTACGACGATCGCCGAAGCCCGGAGCCTTGACCGACACGCCGGTGAAAGTGCCGCGCAGCTTGTTGACCACGAGCGTCGCGAGCGACTCGCCCTCGACATCCTCGGCGATAATCAGCAGCGGCTTGCCCGACTGAATCGTCTGCTCGAGCACCGGCAGCAGATCGCGAACCGAGCCGATCTTCTGATTGGCGATCAGGATGTACGGATCCTCAAGGACCGCCTCCATCCGCTCCTGGTCGGTCACCATGTACGGCGAGATATAGCCCTTGTCGAACTGCATACCCTCGGTGAACTCGAGGTCCATACCGAACGTCTGACCCTCCTCGACGTTGACCACACCATCCTTGCCGACCTTCTCGATCGCGTCCGCGATCACATCGCCGATCTCCTCATCCCCAGCCGAGATCGTCGCCACACGGGCGATCTGATCCTTGCCGGAAATCTCCGTCGACTGCGCCTCGATGTTCTTCACGACGTCCTCGACGGCCTTCTCGATCCCGCGCTTGAGACCAAGCGGGTTCGCGCCGGCCGCCACGTTCTTCAGGCCCTCGCGCACGATCGACTGCGCGAGCACGGTCGCCGTCGTCGTGCCATCGCCGGCCACGTCGTTCGTCGCCGTCGCGACCTCGCGCACGAGCTGTGCGCCCTGATTCTGGAAAACGTCCTCGACCTCGATCTCACGCGCGATCGTCACACCGTCGTTGGTGATCGTCGGCGCGCCGAACTTCTTGTCGAGGACCACATAGCGGCCCTTGGGGCCAAGCGTGACCTTGACGGCGTTCGCTACCGCATCGACGCCCTGCTCGAGCGCCTTACGGGCCTCCGCCTCGTACTTCAGTTCCTTGTGTGCCATTTCTTGTTCGGTTCTCCTGGAAGGGGGTTACGACTGGACCTTGGCCAGCACGTCGGACTCGCGGAGGACGAGGAGCTCCTCGCCGTCCACCTTGATCTCGGTACCGCCGTACTTGCTGTAGAGGACCTCGTCGCCTTCTGCGACGTCGAGCGGAGTCCGCTTGCCGGTGTCCTCGTTGACCTTGCCGTCGCCGACCGCGAGAACCTTGCCCTTCTGGGGCTTCTCCTTGGCCGTATCGGGCAGGACGATGCCACTGGCGGTCGTCTCCTCCTCCTCGATCGCCCGCACGATCAACCGATCGCCGAGGGGCTTGAGCTTCATGTGATGCAACCTCCGGTTGAAAGGGAATGAGCCGGTGTTTAGCCTTTGGCACTCCTCCCACGAGAGTGCCAAGGGGGAATATAGCTTCTTCCCGAGGCGTTTCAAGGGCTTTCTTGGCACTCGGCTAACGAGAGTGCCAATTGGCCTCGCTACGGAATCCGCCACGACCGCGGTCGGAGCTCGAAATGTGCGTCGGCCGGATTCCGCAAGCTCGGCGTCCGTGGGACCGCGCGACCCCGTCCGGACACGGTTCGAGGGCCGCGAAGTCGACGACCCGCTTGCCGCGGTAGCGATAGCGGAGCGTCATCGTGCTGAAGTGGCCGTTCCGGGGCAGCGTGGCCGTGACCGTGACCGAGTACCGATGAAACGGGCTCGCGCCGTGTGGCAGCACGCCGATCAACCCGGAGCTGTCTCCCATGTAATAGGTCGTGTGCGGGCGGACCTCATACCGCGGGAGCCAGCCGCCCGTCGGCCGTCGGCAAGCGTCAGTTCCGCGCGGCGCCCAACCCGTGCATCCGGTCGCGCAGCTCGGGCGGGTTTTCGATGATCTGAGAGAAGCGGACGACGGTCACCGTGTCGTCCATCGACACCTTGCGACCGTAGATCTGCTCCAGGAAGTGGATCATCTCGTCGACGCGCCGGAACTCCGGGTTGTCGTGCTCGATGTCGCGAGGCGACAGGTCACGGACCCTTTTGACTTCGACCTGGTCGATTACCGCATTGAAGATCTTCTCGCGCGGAGAGTGCTGATAGCCGATGGTCACGAGCACGCAGTCGTTCTTGCGGTACTTGTGTGACTTGTCGCCGAGACGGATGGTGGCGGTCTTGCGGCCACGGCGAAGCTGATCGGCGAAGACCGACGAGTAGAAGTTGAGGACGCGCACGGCGCCAGCCTACCGATCCGAGGACAAACGCGACAATGCGCGGCGCACGATTTCACGCTCGCCGGGGTAAGTGAGCGCCTCGGCGGCCTCCTCGAGCGGCATCCAGCGCGCGTCCTCGATCTCGTGATCGTGGTCCTCCAGGCGTCCGGACCGGTACTCGAACAGGTAGAAGGCAACGCGCTTGGCGCGGCGCCGGCCGCGCCGCTCATAGCTGTACTCCACGTCACCGAGCTTGTCGATCAACTCCGCGGTGACGCCGGTCTCCTCGGTCACCTCGCGCGTGGCGGCCGCCTCGGGGGTCTCACCTTCGTCGAGATGGCCCTTGGGGAGCGCCAGCACTCGCCGGCGGTTCGCATCGCGCTTGACCGGCACGATCACGATCACCTCGTGGTTGTGGACCACGGCTCCCCCCGCCGATAGTTCCATCTCAGGTTCCTGGCTAGTAGACGTATCGCCCAAGTGCCTCCGGGTCATGAACGGTGAGCTTTCCCCGTCCCTGACTAATTATTCCTGCACGTTCGAGCACGGCGAGGAAGCGGCTAGCCGATTCGCGCGAGGAACCCGCCAGCTGGGCGAGCTCTGCCTGGGTCGATGTGATCACCACATCACCCTCGGTTTGGCCTTCCGCACGGGCGGTCGAAACCAGCTCTGCGAGCACGGCGGCCACCCGGCTCTGCACCGTTTGGAACGACTGACGAGCGAGGCGCTCGTTTGTCTCGCGCAGCCTGCGCCCGAGCGCCGCTATCAGCTTCACCGAGATGTCCGGATACTCGCGCAGCAGCCGGTGCATGTCCGCGCTCAGAATCGCGATCGCGTCGGTCCCTTCAATCGACTCGACCGTTGCCGAGCGCCGCTCTCCGTCGAGCATCGCCATCTCGCCGAAGATGTCACCCGGGCCGAAGTGAGCCAGCGTGATCGAGCGGCCGTCCGGATGCTCGCGCACCGCGCGGGCCCGACCGGAGCGGACGACGTAACACGTGCTCCCCTCGTCGCCCTCCTTGAACACGATCTCGCCCGCCTCGAACCGCCGAGGCACCGCCACCTGCGCGACGCGCTCGAGCTCCTCGGGCGAGAGCGCCGAGAAGACCGGGACGCGGTGCAGCAGCGCGATCGTGTCCTCGCTGCTCGAAGGCATCGTGGCATGGATACCACACGCCCACCCGGCCGAGGGGTTCGCGACCGGATCAGACTGAGTCGAGCGCCTGCTCGCGGCGCCGGCGCTTCAGCGCCGACGCGACCCACCACCCGAGCGCGACGACCAGAGCGACCGGCGTGAGCGCCGCGATCGCGATCAGGGCCACGCCTGCCGCCACCATCAGCACGCGCCCGGCGTCGTGGGCGGCGCGGCCGAGAGTGAAGCCGCCACCGCCGTGCGAGACGGGCGCCGCCACGGGCTTGGCCTGGACCGTGACGTACACCTCGCTGTAGTTGACCTGATGGTTGAGGCGGTTGAGCGTTGCCTGATCGCTCGAGATCGACGCCTCGGCGTCGTGGATCTGAGCGTTGAGGCTGTTGACCTGCTCGGTCGTGGTCGCGTTCGCGAGCTGCTTGAGAAGCGATGTCCTCAACGCCCGCGCGTCGCCCAGCGCGCGCGTCGCCGCCCCGTACTGGTCGGTGATGTCCTGGCTCGAGTCGGTGCGCGAGACGACCTGCGCGTAGTTGAGCGACGACAGCTGGCTCATCGTCTGGGCGAGCCCGGCGCTCGGCAAGCTGAGCTGGAAGTTGGCGGCGCCGCCGGGTCCACCCTGCGTGACCGACGAGTTCTCGACGATCCCGTTGGCCTGACCGACGACGTTGTAGATCTCCTGCGCCACGTCGTCGATCCGGTTAGGGGAGGCGGTCAGGATGAGCTGCGCCCCCTGAACGACCTTGCGACCGGTCGTCGGCGGCTGGAGCGTAGGGACGGACGTGCTCGAGGAGGCTGACCCGAACGCGGGCGACCCCGAGGCGGATGATCCCGTTGACGAATTGGTGGGCGGTACCAGCGCGGGCTGCGCCTTCGCAGCCCGCGACGGCGCCGAGTGAGTCGACGGCGTCGAAGCGGCTGCGGATCCAGCCGACGCCGCACTGCTCGACGCAGCGGCCGAGGTCACGCTCTCTGAGGCCGACGATGACGCCCCCGACGACGCGCCGTGCCCGCCCCCCGCCACGACGACGATCGCGACGATCAGCGCCACACCCGCGGCGACCGCCCCGGTCGCCTCCCAGAAGCGCGCGTACCGGCGGCGCCGCGGACGATCCGTCGCCACGGCGGCGAACCGCCGCTCGACCTTCTGATCCATCGAGTGCGCGAACGCCGGCGGCACCTCCGGCCGATCGGACGCCAGCAGCAGGGCGATCTCGGCGATGTCGGCGTACCGGCCGTCGACAGGCTCGCCCGCCAGCGTGGCGTCGATCGCATCCAGCGTGGCGGCGATCTCGGGATCGATCGGATCTTGGTCAAGCAGTGGCATTACAGGCCTTCCGGAGCTTTTCCATCGTGCGGTACAGCAGGGTGCCGGCGTTCGACTCGCTGATCCCGAGCACGCGGGCGAGCTCGCCGTTGGACATCCCGGCGTGGAACTTCAGGGCGATGATCTCCCGCTCCCGGGCGGGCAGATTCGCCACCGCGGTCTGGACCGCGGTCCGGCGGAGCGCAACCTCGGCGCCGTCGTCCGTGTCCCGCTCGGGAGCGTCCTCGGGGTCGGTCACCAGCGCGGCGACCCGCCGGCGCCGGCGAAGCTCGTCGAGTGCCGCGTTGCGAGCGATCCCGAACAGCCATGCCCGCTCCTCACCGCGGCGTCGATCGAACGTCCGCCGGCGCCGGTAGGCGCGCTCGAACGCGAGCGCGGTCACATCCTCGGCGGCGGCCGGATCCCGCAGCAGCGTCGATACGTATGCGTACACGTCGTCGCGGCTCGATCGGTACAGGGACTCGAACCGCTCCCACGAGGTGTCTCTGGTCTGAGAGGCCGGCGCCGTCAAGGTCTCGCTCACACCCTCACTACGCGCAGACGAGTGATCCATCACACGTCCGGTCGCCTCACTAGCTCACGCCAGCGCCCCGAACAGCCGCGGGTCGTTCGTGATCACCCCGGTGACGCCGAGCGCGTTCAGCGCACGTATGCGCGGCAGCTCGTCGACCGTCCACACGTACACCTCTCCGCCCGCGCCCCGGACCCGGCGCACGAGCCACGGCGTCACCAGGCGCCAGTGCACCATCAGCGCGTCGCAGCGACGCGCGCGGATCGCGTGCGCGGCCCGCCAGGGGAGCACGAACCGGAACACGTGCAGCGCCACGAATGCCGGCAACCGCGTCGCGCGCGAGTGGAACGGGTCCCGCGTGAGCTTGGGCACCGACCAACCGAGCCTCACCGCCGGGGCGGCGGCGCGAAGCACCTGCAGGCTCTCTCGATACTGGGTTGCGATCAGCGCCCGGTCGAGGACCTCATGGGCGCGGAGCGCGTCGAGCACTCTGAGCTCGTAGCCCGGGAGCTTGAGGTCGACGTCGAGTTCGACCCCAGTGAACCGATCGCCGGCGAGATAGGTGAGCGTCTCCTCGAGCGTCAGCGGCGCGCGGGCACCCGCGTCCTCGTAGTCGTGCGCCACGATCAGCCGATCGCCGTCGCGCTCGGGCAGGACGTCGAACTCGATCATGTCGACGCCCGCCTCGAGCGCGGCGTCGAAGCTCGCGTACGTGTTGCCGGGCGCGAGCAGATCGGCGCCCTTGTGCCCTACCCGGCGGAGTCGAGATCTCAGCTCTGGCATCCCGGACACCAGTATGTCGTCCGGTTCGCGTCCCCCTGGCCGCATGACTCGATCCGACCCCCGCACCGGGGGCACGGGCGGCCCGCGTGCCCGTACACGCGCGCCCCGATCGCGCGCGGCCCCTCGACCGCCGACCGAAGCATCCGCGGCCGGACCGCTTCGATGATCGCCACCACCTCGCGGTCGTCCACCGTCCCCAGCGGTCGCCACGGGTCGACACCCGCCTCCCAGCACCCCTCGGCCTTCCAGATGTTGCCGATGCCGGCGACGTTCCGCTGGTCGAGCAGCGCATCCCCGAGTGGCCGCGTCTGGTCGTCCTCGCGTAGCCGCCGCAGGAACCGCTCTCGGTCGAACTCGTCCGCGAGCACATCGGGTCCGAGCGCGGCGAGACGCTGATCGAAGCGCGTCCGCCCTTCGGTCATCAGCTCGAGCAGCGGGCCGTCGAACTCGACCACCTCATGGTCGCCGGCGCGGAACACGATCCACGCCCGCCGGGCCGACCGTCCCCACCGTCGACCCGGCCCGTACACGCCCCACACCCCGACCATCCCGAGATGCGAGTGCAGCACGAGGTCGCCCTCGAACCGCAGGAACAGATGCTTGCCATGGGTGTCGACGCTGCGGACCGCGCGGCCCTCCAGACGCGATGGCCACCGGTCGAACGCGTGCCGCGGCTGCGGGGTCAGGATCTCGTCGGGCACCCGCCCCTCGAGCACCGGGCGCATGCGGTTGGCCGCGTAGGCAATCGTGTCGCCCTCGGGCACCGTTTCCGCTCCGCTCAGCCGCTCATGCGCTCAGCGTCAGGCGGCGCGGCCCCTGCTGGAAGCCGAGCGCCACCAACGCCGAGCCGAGCGTCGAGTCGATCGCGGACTCGCCGTCGACCTTCTCGAGCGCGATCCGCTTGATGCGACCGGCCCGTACCTGCTCGACGAGCGCCACCAACGCCGGCTCGAGCCGCGGATCGTCGGCGCTCACGAGCGTCTGCAGCGCGCGGCCGCCACGCTCGACGTAGAGGACCGGCTCACCCCCCGCGAGCACGACGTGGGCGCCGGGCACGCGCGCGGGGCGCCGCGCGACGTCATCGGGACGATCGGGACGCGGCGGCCACGCCAGCGCCGCGCCGTACGGCTGCGCCGGGTCGACCGCGGCCAGCACGACCGGGGACTCCTCATCGGCGTCCACGGCACGCAGCCGCTCGACCGCGCCCGGCAGCGCGAACTGGGCGCCACCGAGTCCCTCGACGAAGTATCCGCGGCGCGCAACCCCCAAAGTCTCGAGCTGCGACAGCTCGGGGTAGATCGCCGAAAACCCGCCCGGCACGCCCTCGGCTCGCACCTGCTCGCGGGTCAGGATCCCGTACCGCTCGAGCATCAGCTCGGCGAGCGCGCGCCGCCGCGCCGCCGGGTCGGCCGCGGCCCGGAACAGCGACTCGGTGAGCGACCAGCGCCCCTGGACCTGCGCCGAGGCGCCCGCACCTCGCCGGCGCGCCGCGAACCGCCCCGGTCGCGCCGAGGTCCGCACGCGCTCGCGCTGGGCCCGCGCCAGCGTCAGCCGCGGCGCCCGCAGCGGCGAGAACGCGTCGTTGGTGGCCTCGCCCGCCCATGCCAGATCCCACAGCGCCTCCTGGAGCTCTTCCGGCGCGAGGTCGACGTCGACGAGTAGGTCCGTGAAGAAGCACGCGCCGGCGGCCAGCCGCGCCCGGACCGCTTCGTGCGCCGGAGAGTCGGATGGGATCGCGCCCTTCTGCGGAGGAGGGCCGAGCACCGGCAGGTCCTCGCGGAAGTACAGCGCGACCCGGCCGGATGACCGCCCGAGCGCGCCGGCGCCGATCCACACGAGCTCGCCGCTCGCGCACAACTGGTCGATCCACGACGGCGAATAGGCGCCCGCGCGGCGTGGCAGGACGTCGCGCTCCCACACCTCGGCCGGCACCGCCAACCCCTGGAGGGGGACCAGCACCTCGCGCAGCCGGTCGACGCCGGCGCCCGTCGGCGGGTGGCGATCGACTCCCTGCCAGGCCGGCAGGAAGCGCGCCAGCGCCCGCGGGTCGACCGGCTCCACCTCCTTGCGAAGCACCGCGAGCGAGGCCCGGCGCAGACGCCGCAGGACCTCGGGGTCGCACCACTCGCGCTCGGTGCCGCCGGGCCGCAGCTCGCCTCGCACCAATTCGCCGGAACGCTCGAGGCCGCCGAGGACCGCCGAGCAGTCGACGCCGTAGCGCGCGCGCAGGTCGTCGGCCGTGAACGGGCCGTGCGTCGCCGCGTAGCGCCGGACCAGCCGCGACAGCGCACCGGGCACGTCCTCGAGGAACGCCGCCGGCAACCCGCCAGGGGGCGCCGCGCCGAGCGCGTCGCGGTACAGGCCCGCGTCGGCGGCATCGATCCACCGCTCCTCGCCGGCGAGCCGCACGGTTATCGCCCGCCGCTCGCGCCGGAGCTCTTCGAGCATCGCCGCCGCGTCAAGCCCACTGACCACCCGAAGCTCCGCCTCGGCGGCCGTCAGGTCGCCGACGCCCCGGAGTACGTCGTGCAGGCCGTCGCGGCTCGTGGCCTGGCGCATCTCCGACCGGAATTGGAGGTCGTCCTCGACCTGCTCCAAGGCGCCCGGGTCGATCAGGTCGCGTAGCTCCTCCTGCCCGAGCAGCTCGCGCAGCAGCTCGCGATCGAGCGACAGCGCCGCGGCCCGGCGCTCGGCGTTGGGCGTATCGCCCTCGTACATGTACGTCGCCACGTAGTCGAACAGCAGTGAGGAGGCGAACGGCGAGGCGGTGGCGGTCTCGACCTCGATCAGCGACAGCTCGCGGCGGTGGAGCGCGGTCAACAGCTCGACCAGGCCGGGGACGTCGAGCACGTCCCGCAGGCACTCTCGGTAGGTCTCGAGAATGATTGGGAACTCCCCGTACTTCTTGGCCACCTCGAGCAGCGACTGCGCCTTGAGCCGCTGCTGCCACAGCGGCGTCCGCTTGCCGGGGCGCGCTCGCGGGATCAGCAGCGCGCGAGCGGCGTTCTCGCGGAACCTCGCGCCGAACAGCGCGCTGGCGGCGAGCTCGGCGACGACGGCGTCCTCGACCTCGTCGGGCTCGAGCATCACCAGGTCGGCGCCGGGCGGCTCCTCGGCGTCGGGCAGATGGACGATGATCCCGTCGTCCGACCAGATCGCGTCGGACTCGAGCCCGAGCTGGTCGCGGATCCGCGCGCTCAGCGCCAGCCCCCACGCCGCGTGGACCCGCCCGCCGAAGGGGCTTAAAACACAAAGGCGCCAGTCCCCGATCTCGTCGCGGAATCGCTCGACCACGATCGCCCGGTCGGACGGGACCACGCGCGTCGCCTGCTGCTGCTCGCGCAGGAACTCGATCAGGTTGCTCGCGGCTCGCCCGTCCAGGTCGTACTTGCTCTCGAGAACCTCGGCCGGTTGCTCTACGGCCCAGCGGGAGAACGCGCCGATCGCTTCCCCGAGCTCCTTCGGACGGCCGATGCCGTCGCCCCTCCAGAACGGGACGGCGCCGGGGAGGCCCGGCGCCGGCGTGACGATCACGCGGTCGCGCCCGATCTCCTCGATCCGCCAGGTGCTCGCCCCTAGCAGGAACGTCTGGCCCGGACGGGCCTCGTACACCATCTCCTCGTCGAGCTCGCCGACGCGCCGGCCGTCGGGCAGCGTCACCAAGTACAGACCGCGGTCGGGGATCGTGCCGGCGTTCGTGACCGCCAGTTGCCGGGCACCCGGCCGAGCCCTAATCGTGCCCTTCACGCGATCCCACACGATCCGCGGACGCAGCTCCGAGAACTCCGAGCTCGGATAGCGGCCGTCGAGCATGTCGAGCACGTTCTCGAGCTGGGTGCGGCTGAGCTCCGCGTACGAGTGCGTCCGCGTGACCAGCGCGTGGAGGTCGTCGACCGGAACCGGCCGGTCCTCGGGCGCGGCGGCCGCGATCGCCACGATCTGCTGCGCGAGCACGTCGAGCGCGTTCCGCGGGACCACGGTGGTCTCGATCTCGCCGTCCCGCATCCGCCGCGCGACGACCGCGCACTCGAGCAGGTCGGCGCGGAACTTCGGGAAGATGCGGCCGCGGCTGACGTCGCCGACCGAGTGGCCGGCCCGGCCGATCCGCTGCAGTCCGCGCGCCACCGATTTGGGCGACTCGACCTGAATCACGAGGTCGACGGCGCCCATGTCGATCCCGAGCTCGAGCGATGAGGTGGCCACCAGGCACGGCAGCTCGCCGGCCTTCAGCATCTCCTCGACGACGAGCCGCTCCTCTCGGGCCAGCGAGCCGTGGTGGGCCCGCGCGATCTCGTGCTCGGCCAGCTCGTTCAGCCGCAGCGCGAGCCGCTCGGCCGCGCGGCGGTTGTTGACGAACAGGATCGTCGAGCGATGCGCGTTGACGAGCTCGACCAGCTCGGGATAGATCGCCGGCCAGATCGACCGGCGCGTCGCCTCAGAGCCGCCGACGAGCGGATCGAGGTCCGGAGCGGGCGTGGCATCGGGCTCGACCATCGACTCGACCGGCACCATGATCTGGAGGTCGAGCTCCTTGCGGATCCCGGTGTCGACGATCCGGCACGTGCGCGCCGGCCCGACCATGAAACGGCCGATCTCCTCGAGCGGCTTCTGCGTCGCCGACAGCCCGATCCGCTGGACCTCGCGCCCGGCCGCGGCGGTTAGCCGCTCGAGCGTGAGCGCCAAGTGGGCGCCGCGCTTGGTCGACGCCACCGCGTGGATCTCGTCGACGATGCACGACTCAGTGCCGGCGAACAGCTCCTGCGCCCGCCCGGTCAGCATCAGGTACAGCGACTCCGGCGTCGTGATCAGGATGTCGGGCGGCTCGCGCAGCATCGCCTGTCGCTCGCGCTGTGGCGTGTCCCCGGTGCGCACCGCGACCTTCAGGTCCGCGCCGATCCCGCGCAGCGGCACGCGGAGGTTGCGGTCGATGTCGTAGGACAGCGCCTTCAGCGGCGACACGTACACGAGACCGATGTGCCTGCCACCAGACGCGCCACCGGACCCCGCGCGCGCCCTCTCCCCGCCACCGAGCTCCGCGCGCCCCTCCGCCCCGCCTGGCTGGCTGGCCAACCGGTCGATCGCCCAAAGGAACGCGGCCAGCGTCTTCCCCGACCCCGTCGGGGCCGAGATGAGGACGTGCTCACCCGACGCGATCGCCGGCCACGCCTGCGACTGCGCCGGCGTCGGCTCGGTGAACGCGGCTTTGAACCAATCGCGGGTGCGCGGACTGAACTGCTCGAGGGACACGGTCAGCCGAGCGTAGCGAGCCGGGCCCCTGGGTTTCGGCGATCTAGGACCGTTTCTGACCGCGGCTGCCGGCTAGCCCGCGAGCTCCTTCGCTTGCTCGAACACGGCGTCGATCATCGGCTCGGTCAGCTTCCCCGTGAACGTGTTCTGCTGGCTGGGGTGGTAGCAGCCGAGCAACGTGAACCGGCCAATCTCGGCGGTGGCGCCGTGCCCGAACTTCGGCCGCGGACGCGGTATCGCGACCTCGCGCGCCGCCAGCACTCGGAGCGTCGCGTCCCACGCGAACGACCCGAGCGTCACAATCGCCCGGACCGATTCGAGCAGCCCGATCTCTCGCACGAGGTACGGCAGGCAGTTGTCGCGCTCGGCCGGCGTCGGCTTGTTGGCCGGCGGCGCGCACCGGACCGCGGCCGCGATGTAGCACCCGCTCAAGCGCAACCCATCGTCTCGCGACACCGACGCCGGCTGGTTGGCGAATCCGGTCCGGTGCAGCGATCCGAACAGCCAGTCGCCCGAGCGGTCTCCCGTGAAGATCCGGCCCGTGCGGTTTCCCCCGTGTGCGGCCGGCGCGAGCCCGATCACGAGCACGGCGGCGTCCGGGTCGCCGAACCCGGGCAGCGGCTTTCCCCAATACTCCTCGGAGGCGAACGACGCGCGCTTGATCCGCGCCACCTCCTCTCGCCACGCCACGAGCCGCGGGCATCGCCGGCAGGCGATCACCTCCCGGTCGAGCTCGCGGAGGCCCGCGTCGTTCAAGCCTTCAGCGCCCGCCCGTAATGCCGCTCGTAATACTCGCGGTACGCGCCCGAGCGGATCGGCTCCCACCACCAACCGTTCTTGCGATACCACTCGACGGTCCGCGCCAGCCCCTCCTCAAACCGCTCCTGCGCCCGCCACCCAAGCGCCCCAAGCTTCTCCGACGACAGCGAGTAGCGACGGTCATGCCCCGGCCGGTCGGTCACGAACTCGATCAACCCCTCATCCCGACCGGTCAACTCGATGATCTTCATCACCACCGTCAAGTTGTCGCACTCGTCCGGACCGCCGCAGTTGTAAACCTCCCCCGGCGCGCCATGCGCCAACGCGTGCCCGATCCCCCGCGCGAAGTCCTCCACGAACAGCCAGTTCCGCACGTTCTTCCCATCCCCATACACCGGCAACCGGTCACCCGCCAGTGCGTTGAGGATCATCAACGGAATCAGCTTCTCCGGATACTGATGCGGCCCGTAGTTGTTCGACCCCCGGCAGATCACGGTCTCAAGGCCGTACGTGTGGAAATAGCTCGAGACGAGCAGATCCGCGCCCGTCTTCGTCGCGCTGTACGGACTGGACGGCTGAAGCGGCGAGGACTCGGTGAACGACCCCTCCTCGATGGACCCGTACACCTCGTCCGTCGACACCTGCAGGTAGCGGACCCCCCGCTCACGCGCCGCCTCCAACAGCACGTGCGTGCCCTGCATGTTCGTCACGATGAACCCTTCCGGATCGGCGATCGACCGATCCACGTGCGTCTCCGCCGCGAAGTTCACGACCGCCTCACACCCGGCGACCGCCTCGGCCACCGCGGCCGGATCCTCGATCGCGCCCTGCAGGAACCGGATGTCCGCCTCGACCTCCTGCAGGTTCTCGCGCCGCCCGGCGTACGTCAGCTTGTCGAGCATGGTCACCTCGTCGCCGTGCACGCGCACCCGCTCGCGCACGAACGTCGACCCGATGAACCCGGCGCCGCCGCAGACCAGCAGCTTCATCTGGCGCTCACCGCTCGGGTCAAGGCCATGTACTCGGCCAGGCCACGCTGCCAGTCCGGCAGGACCGGAGCATCGCGTTCGCTCCGCAGGGCGCTGTACGCCGGTCGCGTCGCGGGTCTGGGCATTTCGGCGGTCGTGCAAGTTCGCACTTCACAGCTAACGCCCGACACGGCGACGATCTCGCGCGCGAACTCGTACCACGAGCAGATCCCGCCGCCGGCGACGTGCAGGATTCCGGCCGGCGGCGACTGGCGCGTGGCCAGGTCGACGAGCGCGTGCGCGAGGTGCCCGGTGAACGTCGGGCACCCGATCTGGTCGTCGACCACCTTCAGCTCGTCCCGCTCCGCCGCGAGCCGTAGGATCGTCGCCGGGAAGCACGGACCGCCGGCGCCGAACAGCCACGAGGACCGGACGATCGTGTGGCGTTCGGGTGCCTCCGCCGCCACCTCGCACTCGCCGGCGAGTTTCGAGCGGCCATACGACGACAGCGGCCGGACCGCGTCGGACTCCACGTACGGCGATCGCTTGGTCCCGTCGAACACGTAGTCGCTCGAGAGGTGGATCGTCCAGGCGCCGTAGGCGCTGGCGGCGCGAGCTACGTTGCCGGCGCCGGCGCCATTCACGGCCAGGGCGCCGTCCTTGTCGCGCTCGGCGCCGTCGACGTCGGTCCAGGCCGCGCAGTTGACCACGACGTCCGCGCCCGCGCCGCGGATGGCCTCCGTCACCGCCGTGCCGTCCGCGATGTCCAGCTCGGCGCGGGCGAAGGCGACCACGTCATGGCCGGCGCTCTTCGCGGCTGCAGCCAGGTCCTGCCCGAGCATCCCGGCAGCACCGGTGATCACGAATTGCATCGGTGCAAGGGTAGATGGATGCGCGATGATGCCGCCGTGACCCCGTCCGACCCGCTATCCGAGCCCCTGCGATGACCCCGCCCGACCCCCCACCCCGAGCCGTCCGGGTCGTGGCCGCCGGCGGCACGATCGCGATGCGCGGCGAACGCGCCGTCCCCGCCCTCGATGCCGCCGAGCTCGTCGAGCAGCTTCCGCAGGTGGCCGGCTTCCGGCTCGAAGCCGAGACCGTGCTGTCGCTGCCGAGCACGCACCTGAGCCTGTCCGACGCGCTCGACCTGGCCCGCCGCGCGTGCGCCGCAGCAGACAGCGGCGAGGGCGTCGTGCTCACCACCGGCACGGACACGATGGAGGAGGTGACGATGCTGTGCGGGCTGATCTACGGCGGCGACGCTCCGATCGTGATCACGGGCGCCAACCGCCCGGGCAGCGCCCCAGGCGCCGACGGTCCGGCCAACCTGCTCGACGCGATCATCCTGGCCCGCGCGCCCGCCGCAGAGGGCCTCGGCGTCGTCGTGGCGTTCGGCGGCGAGGTCCACGCCGCGATGACCGTCCGGAAGATCGACAGCACCGGCCCGGTGGCCTTTGGCTCGCCCACGGCGGGTCCGGTCGGCCGGATCGTCGAGGGCCGGGTGTGGCTACACGCGACGCCGCGGCGCCCGACGCCGCTGCCCGTGCGGCGCCTGGAACATCGCGTCACGACCGTGACCACCGGGCTCGGCGACGACGGCGCGATGCTGCGCCACGCCGCCGAGATCAGCGACGGCGTGGTGCTGATCGCACTCGGCGCGGGACACCTGTCCAAGGAGGTCCTGGCCGAGCTCCGGGGCGCGGCCGCGCGGGTCCCGGTCGTCATCACCTGCCGCCCCGACCGCTCGTCGATGCTGTTCGCGACCTACGGCTTCGAGGGCGCCGAGCGGGACCTGCGCGCGAGCGGCGCGATCTGCGCGCCGTTCCTGTCGGCGGCGGCGGCGCGGATGGCGCTGCTGGCCTGCCTCGGCGCGGACCTCGACCGCGCCGGCATCGCGGCCGCGCTCGCGCCGTTCGACGCGCGATAGGCCTCGGCTGCGGTCAGGTTCGGTCCGCGGATAGCACTTTCCTCACACACGTCTGGAGCCCACCGGATAGGGTCGCCGGCATGTCTGAACGAACCAAATACACACCAGGCACCTTCTCCTGGACCGACCTATCCACCACCGACCAGGACGGCGCCAAGAAGTTCTACGGCGAGCTGTTTGGATGGGATGCGGACGACCAACCGGTCGGCGACGGCATGACGTACTCGATGATGAACGTCGCCGGCAAGCCCGTCGCCGCGATCTCCCTGCAGAACGAAATGCAGCGCCAGTTCGACGCGCCGCCCGCGTGGAACTCGTACGTCACGGTCGAAAGCGCGGACGATGCGGCGGAGCGCGCCAAGCACCTGGGCGCGAACGTGATCGCGCCACCGTTCGACGTGATGGACGTCGGGCGGATGGCCGTCATCCAGGATCCTCAGGGCGGGTTCTTCATGGTCTGGGAGCCCAAGCTCCACATCGGCGCGTCACTCGTCAACCAGCACGGCGCGCTGTCCTGGAACGAGCTCGCGAGCTCGGATATCAACGCATCGGCCGACTTCTACCGCGAGATGTTCGGATGGCAGATTGCGCCGATGGAGGGCATGGCGATGCCGTACCTGGTCATCACGACGGCCGCCGGCAACAGCAACGGCGGAATCCGACCGGCGCAGCCGAACGAGCCCTGCTACTGGCTCGTCTACTTCGGCACCGACGACATCGACGCGACCGACGCGAAGTCGACCGAGCTCGGAGGGACGACACTGGTGAGCCCGATGGACATCGGGATCGGCAAGATCGGCGTGCTCCAGGACCCGCAGGGAGCCGTGTTCGCGCTGTTCGCGGGCGATTTCGACAACTGACGGCTAACGCGCCGGCGCTGACCGGCCGACATACTCGATATATGCGCCGAGCCGGTTCAGCGCTCGCGGTTTTGGCCGCCGTGATCTGCGCAGGGTGTGGATCGCAGACCACGCAGAGCGCCACCCCCGCGGCGGCGACGGTCGCGCCGTCCCTCCATCCCCATCCGCAGGCGGTCGAGCCCGTCGCCGGCGCCGGCGCCCCGACACAGTCGACCTCGGGCGCACCGGTCGCGGTCAGCGTCAGCCCCCCGAACGGCGCCCTGGCGCAACCGGCATCACTCGCCACCGTGCGCATGCAGCTCGCCGCCAGCGGTCTGTCGGCCAACCCGAACCAGGCGACGCTCACGCCCGACGGTCTCGCGATCTCGCCGATCAACGCGCCGCCGGCGGTCCAGGCGATCATCGAGGCCGGCAACGAGATCGCCCACCTGCCCTACCGCTACGGCGGCGGCCACACCACCTACGAGGACACGGCGTACGACTGCTCGGGGTCGATCAGCTTCGTGTTCGCCGCCGCCGGCCTGCTCAAGTCGACCGTGGTCTCGGGCCAGCTCGAGAACTGGGGCGCTCCCGGCCCTGGCAAGTGGGTCACGGTGTTCGCCAACGCCGGACACACGTTCATGTACGTGGCCGGGCTGCGGTTCGACACGGTGGCGCTGGCGGAGACCGGGTCGCGGTGGTCCAACCGGCCCGCCGACGAGCCCGACCTGAAGACGTTCTCGGTCCGCCACCCGATCGGACTGTGACGACCAGACCGGTCCGAGCCAGCCCCTGGACCTGTAAAAGTCGCCAAACCTCCGCCCGGTCCACCGCCCTGGCCACATAAGCATCCGGTGCATGCTTATGTGGCCGAAATGGCCGGCGGCGACGGGGTTTGGCGCGTTATACAGGGCCGGGAACGCCGCTCAGGCGCGACCGTACACCGGGATCGCGGCGCCGCTGGTCGGCGAGCTGTCGTCGGACAGCAGCCACGCGATCACGCCGGCGATCTGGGCCGGCTTGACCCACTTCTCGAAGTCGGCCTTCGGCATCGACGCGCGGTTCCCGGGCGTGTCGATCACGCTCGGCAGGATCGTGTTGCAGCGGATCCCGTCGTTCTTGTACTCGGTCGCCACCGCGTGCGCGAACGCGATCACGCCGGCCTTCGAGGAGATGTAACCGGCGGCGCCCGGGAACGGCTGCAGCGCGGCCCGCGTACCCACGCACACGATCGACCCGCCTCCCGCCGACAGCAGATGCGGCACCGCGGCCTGGATCATGAGATACGTCGGCCGCAGGTTCAGCCGGAACTGCTTCTCGAACTCCTCGATCGGAGTCTCGTGCACGCGACCGCCGGCGGCGAACCCGCCCACCAGATTGACCACACCGCGCAACGGGGCCTCGCCGGAGCCGGCGCCCACCGCGACCACGGACGCCACCGCGTCCGGATCGAACAGGTCCGCCTGCACGAGCTCCATTCCGTCACGCGGCGGGACCCGCTCGAGCTCGCTCTCGACGATCCACGGCACGATCACCCGCCAGCCGTCGTCCAGCAGGCGGCCGACGACAGCCGAGCCGAGCCCGCCCGTGCCTCCCGTGATGATCGCTGTCTGACTCATTCGGTTGCCGTCCGCGCGCCACTTTATCTTCGCCGTGGATGAGAGTTCAGGAATTTGCGGAAGGAACTGACGTCTCCCAGGCCCTTCTCGTGCGCGAGGTCGACCGCCACCCCGACCAGCTCAAGCTCGTCCTGGCCGACCGGAGCGGGACGGTCCCGGCCTTGGCCGCGCACGCGGCGAGCGAGCACTGCCGGCCCGGCGAGGTCGTGTTCGTGACCGGGACGTTCACCAGCGCCCATCTCAAGGTGCACAGCCTGCGCCGGGCCCACGACGGCGAGTACGCCCACGCCGACCTGCACGACGGCCCCGCACACGACCCCGACCAGATGGAGCGCGATCTGCGCGAGTTGCTCGGAACGATCCAGGACCCGCATCTGCGCGCGCTGCTCAGCGCGGTGTTCGCCGAGTCCTGGTCCGGCTACCGGGACGCGCCGGCCGGCAAGCGCTACCACCACGCATACCGCCACGGCCTGCTCGAGCACTCGCTGACGGTCGCCCAGTCGGTCAGCGCGATCTCGGCCATGTTCCCCGGCATCGACCGGGACGTCGCGGTCGCCGGCGCGCTGCTCCATGACATCGGCAAGCTCGACGCCTACGAGCTCCGAGTCGGCACGATCTCGATGTCCGACCACGGCCGCCTGCAGGGGGAGATCGTGCTCGGCTACTACCGGGTCCGCCGGACGATCGAGCGGCTCGACGGGTTCCCGCCCGGGCTCGCACAGGCGGTTCTCCACATCATCCTCAGCCATCACGGCGCGCTCGAGCACGGCAGCCCGGTGGTTCCGTGCACGCGCGAGGCGACACTCGTGCACATGATCGACAACCTCGGGGGCCGCCTCGGGAGCTTCGACCGCCTCGAGAAGCAGTTGCGCGCCGGCGAGCAGTGGTCGGCGTGGGACAAGGCGCTCGGTGGCGGGGCGTATTTCGCGCCACGGCCGGACGCCGACCGCCAAGCGGCTTAGCCGACACTGTCAGGACGGGGAATCTGGCCCCGGGGAATTCGGCTCGGCAAGCGTCTGCGCTCCGTCGCGTGACCGAGCCGGATTCCCTGAGTGGAAAATAGCGGTTGTACAAGCTTGTCCGATTTCAGGTGCATAACCCTATTTTCACCCGCCTCGGGTGGCCGCCAGGCCAGGGAAACTTAAGGGAATCCGCCGCATCGACGTCCGCAGCCGTCGTGCGTCGCGGCGGATTCCCCACGGATGCCGCCGAAGGCGGCCCAGCAACGGCTTCGTTGCAGGACGGCACAACTTAGCCGCAAATTGCGCCCGGCCGCCCGGCACCGGGGACGCGTCTTGCCCGGCCCAACTACAGTGTGGAGAGGGCATGGCTAAGGACACCGAAAAGCTGATCCGTCAGCTGTCGCTCATCTCGTACCTGATGGCAGAACGGCGTCCGGTCACCGCACAGGAGATCCGCCGCGACGTCGAGGGCTACAGCGCGATGAACGAGGACGCGTTCGCGCGCCGCTTCTACGCGGACCGTTCCGAGCTCGAGGCGCTCCGGATCTTCCTGTCGGTCGAGAAGCCGGTCGACGGGCTGGTCGAGCAGGAGACGTACTCGCTCGCGCCCGAGAACTTCCATCTGCCGGCGATCGAGTTCACCGATCGGGAGCTCGCCGGGCTCAACACCGCCCTGCATCTGCTCGACGGCGAGTTCGCTTACGCCGAGCCACTGCGACTCGCGCTCCAGCAGATCTCCTGGGGCCGGCCGAGCCCGCTCAGCTCGCCCGAGCAGCACACGGTTGCGCTCGGGATCACCGGCTCCGCAGGCGGACACGAACTGAGTCAGCGCCTCGCCAAGGTCGAGACCGCGATCTTCCGCCGCAAGACGATCGTGTTCGACTACTACACGATGGAGCGCGGCGAGCTCGGCACGCGCAAGGTCGACCCGTACCAGCTGCTGTTCCAGGGCGGCCAGTTCTACCTGGTCGGGCACGCGCACGAGCGGGGCTCGATCCGCGTCTTCCGCCTGTCCCGGATCCGCGGCAAGGTCGGCTACGCGACCAAGGCCGAGCACGACTTCCAGCGTCCCGCCGGGTTCGATCCGCGCGTCTACGCCAACCGGATCGACTGGCAGTTCGGCGACCCGGTGGGCACCGCGGAGGTGTGGATCGGGCCACGGATCGCCTGGCAGATCGAGCGTCATTTCGGCCGCTACGGCGAGATGCACCCGGGCGACGGCGACGGCGATCGGATCTTCGTCACGCCGTACGCGAACGCCCGCCAGCTGATCGCCTGGGTCCTCGGCCTCGGCGAGAACGCGCGCATCATCGGGCCGCCCGAGCTCGCCGGCGAGCTCCGCGACCGGCTCGAGCTGCTGGTCGAGCGCCACACAGGCGAGCCGCAGATCGCCCCCGAGGTCGACGCGACGCCAGCCGCCGCGGCCAACGCGCCCGACCGCGGGGCACCCGACGCCGGCAACGGCCATCACCCCGACGGCGCCATTCGCCCCGAGCGCTTCGCGCGGCTGGTGACGCTCGCCAGCATCCTGATCGACGCCGGCCGAGCCGGCCGGCGCATCGACGCGCGGGAGCTGTGCACCACGCTCAAGATTTCCGAGCAGGAGCTGCGCGAGGACATCTCCGTGCTCAACCTGGTCAACTTCGGCGCGGGCACGTACGTCCTGTACGCCGAGCTCGGCGTCGACGGGATGATCGAGGTCGATCCCGAGCCTTACGGAGACTCGTTTGCGCGTCCGGCGCGGCTGCTGCCGGTCGAGGCCAAGGCGCTCGTTGCCGCGATCGACCTGATCGGCGAGCACATCCCCGAGGGGTCGCTGACCTCGGTGCGCGAGAAGGTCGTCGCCGCGCTCGGCGAGGATCCCGTCCACGAGGGACTCCAGATCGCCACCCCGGGTGGCGACGACACCGAGATCGCCGCGGTCGTCTCGCGCGCGATCGCCGAGCGCCGGCTGCTCTCGTTCGAGTACTACAAGGAGAACGAGGACGAGTTCTCCGCGCGTAAGGTTGAGCCGTACGCGCTGATCAACGGCCGCGAGGGCTGGTACGTAGCCACCTTCGACCCCTCGCGCGATGACGTCCGGCACTTTCGCCTGGACCGCTTCAAGTCGGCCACCGTGACCGACGAGTCGTTCGAGCCGCGCCCCGACGTCGACCCCGCCGCCGACGTCGACGGATGGCCGCGGACCGGCGAGGTTCCGGCCTCGCACCGCGCCCGCGTCTGGATCTCGTCTACCCGGGCGCGCTGGGCCCGCGAGGAGCGCCGGATCACGGCGGAGCTCGAGGATGGCGCGGTGGTGGTCGAGCGCGGGTTCGCCAGCATGCGCTACCTCGTACGCGACGTGCTCAAGGAGGCGGGCGACGCGGTCGTGCTCGAGCCGGCCGACGCCCGGGACGCCGTCCGCGAGGCCGCGGGGGCACTGCGGGACGCTGCGACGGCCGTCGCAGCGCGCTGACCACCGTCCGGTACGCTGCGCGGCAATGCAGGCCTTGAAGGGACTGATCCTGTCCGGAGGCAAGGGCACGCGCCTGCGCCCGATCACGCACACGAGCGCCAAGCAGCTCGTGCCGGTCGCCAACAAGCCCGTGCTCTTCTACGGGATCGAAGCGATGGCCCAGGCGGGAATCGAGGACGTCGGGATCATCATCGCGCCGGAGACTGGCGACGAGATCCGCCTTGCCGCCGGCGACGGCTCGCAGTTCGGCGTGCGCATCACGTACATCCCGCAGGAGGCGCCGCTCGGGCTCGCGCACGCG
>Ga0116224_10000853_pt1 | contig 22143 bp, 19 predicted proteins | sample Sb_taG_9_FD_89699 | JGI IMG/M metagenome (GOLD analysis project Ga0116224, IMG submission 89699) | Peat soil microbial communities from Weissenstadt, Germany - Sb_50d_b_LC metaG | ecosystem: Environmental > Terrestrial > Soil > Wetlands > Peat | place: Germany: Weissenstadt | collected 2010-09-21 | reverse complement strand
GGCATCAGCGGCTCAAGAAGAGCCCATTCGTCATCGCTCAAATCAAATCGCATGACCCACCTCCGAGCACGGTGAATCACGATCATTGCAATTTTTCAAGAAGCTATGTGGGTACAGACCCTAATTTCTTCGTTGGAGTATGATCTTTTCGGAAAACCGGCATCCACTTTTCCGGATCATGCTCTAGTGCGCGAGCACCGCCAGCAGCAACAACGCCACGATGTTGGTGATCTTGATCATCGGGTTGATCGCCGGGCCGGCCGTATCCTTATAGGGATCGCCGACGGTGTCGCCGGTGACCGCCGCCTTGTGCGCGTCGGATCCTTTGCCGCCGTAATGGCCGTCCTCAATGTATTTCTTGGCGTTGTCCCAGGCGCCGCCGCCCGACGTCATCGAGATGGCGACGAACAACCCGGTAACGATGACACCGAGCAGCATGGCGCCGAGCGCGGAGAAGGCCGCCGACTTTCCCGCCGCGCCGCCGCCGGCGATGAAGTAGATGATGAAATAGCCGACGATCGGCGACAGCACCGGCAACAGCGACGGCACGATCATCTCCTTGATCGCGGCGCGGGTGAGCATGTCGACCGCACGGCCATAATCAGGCTTGTCCCTGCCCTGCATGATGCCGGGCCGCTCGCGGAACTGGCGCCGCACTTCCTCGACGATGGAGGACGCGGCGCGTCCGACCGCGGTCATGCCCATCGACGCAAACAGATACGGAAGGAGGCCGCCGAATAGCAGGCCGGCCACGACATACGGATTGACGAGCGAAAAATCCGGCGCCGCGCCCTGGAAATAGGGATGCTTGTTCGCGCCGGCGATGAAGAATTTGAGGTCTTCGTTATAGGCGGCGAACAACACCAGCGCGCCGAGCCCGGCTGAGCCGATGGCGTAGCCTTTGGTCACGGCCTTGGTGGTATTGCCGACGGCATCGAGCGCGTCGGTTGATTTGCGCACCTCTTTCGGCAGGCCGGCCATTTCGGCAATGCCGCCGGCATTGTCGGTGACCGGACCGAAGGCATCGAGCGCGACCACGATTCCAGCGAGCGCCAGCATCGTCGTCACCGCGATGGCGATGCCGAACAGGCCGGCAAAGTTATAGCTGACAAGGATGCCGGCGATGATGACGAGGGCCGGAAGCGCGGTGGCCTCCATCGATACGGCAAGGCCCTGGATCACATTGGTGCCGTGGCCGGTCACCGAGGCCAGCGCGATTGAGTGCACCGGCCGATAGTTGGTGCCGGTGTAGTATTCGGTGATGACGATGATCAGCGCCGTGACCGCGAGGCCGGTGATGCCGCAATAAAACAGCGCCGCGCCGGAATAGCTGACGCCGGCGAGCGGACCGAAGCCAATCAGGTAATGGGTCACGCCGGCGATGCCGATCAGCGAGAAGATCGCGGTGGCAATCATGCCCTTGTAGAGCGCGCCCATGATCGATTGGCTGGCGCCGAGCCGAACGAAAAACGTGCCGATGATCGATGCGATGATGCACACCCCGCCGATGGCGAGCGGGAACGTCATCATCCGCAACACCATCTCGGCGGATACCGAACCGAAGAAGATGGCGGCGAGCACCATGGTCGCGACCGTCGTCACCGCGTAGGTTTCGAACAAATCCGCTGCCATGCCGGCGCAGTCGCCGACGTTGTCGCCGACATTGTCGGCGATAGTCGCCGGATTGCGCGGATCGTCTTCGGGAATGCCGGCCTCGACCTTACCGACAAGATCGCCGCCGACGTCAGCGCCTTTGGTGAAGATACCGCCGCCCAAGCGCGCGAAGATCGAAATTAGCGAAGCGCCAAAGCCGAGCGCCACCATGGAATCAACGACCGTGCGATCGTTCGGCGCCAGCTGCAGCGTGCCGATGAGGAAGCCGAAATAAAGCGTCACGCCGAGCAAGGCCAGGCCCGCGACCAGAAGCCCAGTGATGGCGCCGGCGCGAAAGGCAAGCTCGAGACCGCCGGCCAGCGAACCGATGGCGGCTTGCGCGGTGCGCACATTGGCGCGCACCGACACGTTCATGCCGATAAAGCCCGCGGCGCCGGAGAGCACGGCGCCGATGGCAAAGCCGACGCCGACCAGCCAGCCGAGAAGGTAACCGAGGATCAGGAAGATGACGACGCCGACGATGGCGATGGTGGTGTATTGCCGCCGCAGATAGGCCTGCGCGCCCTCACGCACGGCGGCGGCTATTTCCTGCATCCTTTCGCTGCCGGGATCGGCCCGCATCACCGAACTCGTGGCCCAGATGGCGTAGACCAGCGCAAGAGCGCCGCAAAGAACGATGAGCCACAACGTCGTCATGGAGAGCACCCCGGTTGATGGGGGCCAGTGGAAACCCGGCCCGGAAGGAAAGCGCGCTCAACGCATGCGCCGAGCGCAATTCGGCGCGGACATTGCCAAAAATGAACGGGCGGTGCAACGGCACCGAGTGTCTTTCCCGCGGCGATTTTTGAAGAAATTCTATGCCCTTGGGCTGGTGTTCTCACACCGGGCTGGGCCGGCGCATGAGCGTGCCCCAGAACAGCAGCACGGCCGCCGCGGCCACCACCGGGAAGACGAGCTCATTGACCGCTGCCCAGCCGAAGCGGCTCAATAGCGCGCCCGAGGAAAAGGAGCCGATCGCCATCGACCCGAACACCAGAAAGTCGTTGAACGCCTGCACTTTGTTGCGCTCGCGTGGGCCGTGGCATTCGGTGACCAAAGTCGTGGCGCTGATAAACGCAAAATTCCAGCCGACGCCGAGCAGTGCCAACGCCACCCAGAAGTTCCATACCTCGGTGCCGAGTAAGCCCACCACGGCTGCGGCAAGGATCAGCACAAGCCCGCTCGCCATCATCGCGCCCAAGCCGAAGCGCGCGATCAGCGCACCGATGAAAAAGCTCGGCGCATACATGCCGATCACGTGCCATTGGATGCCGAGCGCGGCCTCGCCGACCGAATGGTTGCACATCACCATGGCGAGCGGCGCGGCGGTCATCATCACGTTCATCATCACGTAGCTGGCGACGCCGCAAGCGACGGCGACGATGAAGCGCGGCTTGCCGACGATATCGCGCAGCGGCCGTCCGTCGGCAAAGGCACGCGGAACGGCCGGCCGCGGAATCCGCAGAAAGGCCAGAACAATGGCGGCGACAAATGCGCAGGCTGATTGCGCCAGATAAGTCGCGGCGAACAAATAAGCCGGCCAAATGTCCTTGGTGAGAATGACAATCTGCGGTCCGAGGATAGCGGCGAAGATGCCGCCGGCCAGCACCCAAGCCACGGCGCGGGCGCGGAACTGCGCGCTCGCGGTATCGGTAGCGGCAAAACGGTAGGACTGATGCGCCGCCGCGTAAAGGCCGCCACACAACGTGCCGGCGAGCAAAAGAAAGAATGATCCCGACAGCATGGCCGTGCAGGAGATGAGGCCAGAGAGCACGCCGAATGCCGACCCCACTTGCAAGGCGAAGCGGCGGCCGAAAGCCTTGGCCAGCATGCCGACCGGCAGCGTGCCGATCCACATCCCAACCACCATCAGGCTGATCGGCAGCGTTGCCAGCACCGGATCGGGAGCGAGGATCGCGCCGGCGATGCCGCCGGTCGCCACGATCACGGTGTTGTTGCCGCCGGCCAGCGCTTGCGCGGCGGCCAGGATCAGCGCGTTGTGCGCCGCCAGCCGGTCGTCGGTGAGGTCGAGCGATGGTTCCGCGATGAGCGCCATGACAGCTTCCAGTCGGACGCCTGCTTTATAGCGGCCGAGGCGGCGCGGCACTACGGGGAGGTGCGCAGGTCAGAACTGCAAGGCCCCCGCGTGGCGAACGGCAAGCATGCGCAGCTCCGCCACGCTATGCGCGCCCAGTTGGCCGAGCGCCGCTTGCGTCTCCTCGATCAATAGATCGATGACGTGTCCGGGCCCCTCTTCGCCGAGCGCGCCCAGTCCCCACAAAAACGCCTTGCCGGCAAATACCGCCGCGGCGCCGAGCGCACAGGCGCGTACCACATCGGCACCGCTGCGCACGCCGGAATCCATCATCACGGCAGCGCGCGTGCCGACCTGGCGGACGATGGCCGGCAGCGCGTCGATCGGCGCCGGCAGCGCCTCGACCTGGCGGCCGCCGTGATTGGAAACGATGATGCCGTCGACGCCGAGCGCAACCGCCCGCTCGGCATCCTGCGGATGCAGGATGCCTTTAACGATCAGCTTGCCCTTCCAGCGCTCGCGGTATTTTCGCACATCGTCCCAGGTGAAAGCGCCGCCCATCTCGCGGCGCGTGAAGGCGACGAGTTCGTCGAGGGATGCGTCTTCGCCAGCATAAGCGCGGATATTGGCGAAGCGCGGAATGCCGTTCTTCAACAGCGCCAACGCCCAGCGCGGCGTCAGCGCGGCCTGCATCACAATGCGGAAATCGACCGCAAACGCACCGGCCAGCCCGACGGCCGCCTCGCGCGGGCGCGTGGTGCGCACCGGCACGTCGAGCGTCAGCACCAGTGCGCGGCAGCCCGCGGCCTCGGCACGGCGAACAAGATCGACGCCGATCGCGTGGTCGTTGTTGGCGAAACGGTAGAGTTGAAACCAGAACCCATCGGGAGCGATCTCGGCAATTTTTTCGATCGTGGCGCCGCCAACGGTACTTAGGATGTAGGGAACGCGTATGCGCTGCGCGGCGCGGGCAAGAGCCAAGTCGGCGCCGGGCCACACGATCGCCGGCCCGCCCATCGGGGCGACGCCGATCGGCGCGGCGTAACGGCGGCCGAACACTTCGACGTCGCAGGGCGGCAGCGAAGGCATGACGCCGTAACGCGGCACCAGCTCCACCGCATCGAGCGCCGCCCAATTGCGCTTGATCCCGGCATCGTTGTTGCCGGCGCCGCCGTCGCCATATTCGAAGGCGAAATGCGGAACGCGCCGGCGCGCCTGCCGCCGCAGATAATCAACATGCGGGTAACGCCGGTGCAGCTTGGCATAGCGCGGATTGCTGCCGCGATTCTCCAGCGGCTTGGGCTGCGGCGAAGCGACGGCGGTCGTGTCGTGCATGGCGTCCTTTGTGCGTCGCTTGGCGATGCGCGGTATCGCCCCTCCCGCAGACCGCGGGGGCTGTGGAAGAGCAAGCCGTCGGCGCCTATTATCGACCCGATTTAAAGTCCAGGGAAGGTGCCGCTATGAGCGCGGGCCGAGCGGCAATTGCCGACAAAAGCGCGCAACTTCTGGAAACGATGCGCGCCGCGCGGCCGCTCGTGCATAACATCGCCAATTACGTATCGATGGATGTCGCGGCGAACGCTCTGCTGGCGATTGGCGCCTCTCCCGCCATGGTTCACGCGCGCGAGGAGGTGGCCGAATTCGTCGCCATTTCGGGCGCACTCGTCGTCAACATCGGTACGCTGTCGATGCCCTGGGTCGAAGCGATGATGCTTGCCGCCGACGCCGCCAGGCGGCACGGTAAGCCGTGGGTGCTCGATCCGGTCGGCGCCGGCGCCACACAATTGCGGACGGAAACGGTGCGCGCGCTGTTGCCGCACGGGCCCACGATCATTCGCGGCAACGCATCCGAGATCATGACGGTTGCCGGCGGCGCCGGCGTGGCGCCCAAGGGCGTCGACAGCGCTAATACCACGGAAGAGGCGCTCGCCTTCGCCTCGAGTCTCGCCAAGCATCAGGGCTGCATCGTCATCGCCACCGGCGCGATCGACATCATCACCGACGGCCGCCGCGTGACCAGGCTCGCCAACGGCTCGCCGATCATGGCCAAGGTGACCGCGCTGGGCTGCGCGCTCTCCAGTGTCACAGGAGCGTTCGCCGCCGTCGGCGCTGATCCGTTCGAAGCGTCCGTCGCCGCGGTTGCGGTTTTCGGCATTGCCGGCGAAATCGCCGCGGAACGGGCCAAAGGCCCCGGCTCCTATCGGGTGGCGTTTCTCGACGAACTCGAAGCGATCGGCGGAAAGGACATCATGTCTCGCCTGAAGATTGTCGACTAATAGCATACAATTACGAACGAAAAGAGCTCCGACTTGTGCCTCGTCCAGCCGCCGCCGATGCGGCCGCGCCCCGTCAGCCGACGGCTTTCCTGCCCCGCTTTACTTTTACTGCGCGGGAGGCCCCGTCGTAGGCCCAGGTCATGTAGATGCCGCCCCAGGTGAAGCCGCCGCCGAAGGCCGCGAGCAGCAGACGGTCGCCGGCTTTGAGTTTCTGCTCGTAATCCCAGAGGCAGAGCGGAATCGTGGCCGCGGTGGTGTTGCCGTATTTTTGGATCGTGACCATCACCCGGTTCGCCGGAAGGCCGACACGTTCGGCGGTCGCCTCGATGATGCGGCGGTTGGCCTGGTGCGGCACCAGCCAATCGACGCTGTCCTTGGTCAGGCAATTGCGGGCCATCAGCTCGATCGCGACGTCGGCCATGCGTGCAATGGCGAATTTGTAGACTGCGGCGCCCTCCTGATGGACGAAGTGCAGGCGCTTGGCGACGGTCTCCGCCGTCGGCGGCATGCGGCTGCCGCCAGCCTTCTGGTGCAAATGTTTCATGCCGGCGCCGTCGGAGGCGATCAACGTGTCGAGAATGCCGTATTTACGGTTCGGCTCGACTAGCACGGCGCCGGCGCCGTCACCGAACAGCACGCAGGTCGCGCGGTCGGTATAGTCGATGATCGACGACATCTTGTCGGCACCGACCACCACGATCTTGCGATAGGCGCCGCTCTCGATGAATCGCGCAGCGATGGTCAGTGCATAGACGAAACCAGAGCACGCGGCCTGGACGTCGAAGCTGCCGATGCCGCGAATGTCCGCCATGTCGCAAATAAGATTGGCGGTCGAGGGAAACACGAAGTCGGGTGTCGTGGTGGCGCAGATCAGTAGATCGACTTCGCCCGGCCCGGTGCCGGTTTTCTTCAACAGCCCACGCACCGCCTCGGCGCCCATATGCGAGGTGCCGAGACCCTTGCCCTTGAGGATATGGCGTTCCTTGATTCCGGTGCGCTCGACGATCCACTGGTCGCTGGTGTCGACCATCCGCGCCAATTCGGCATTGGTCAGCACGTCGGGCGGAACGTAGCCGTGCACGCCGGTGATCGCCGCCCGGATTGCGGACTTTGGTTTTGCAGGCTTTTTCGTCATACGCACGCGAGACTTAAAGGTTCCTCGACCGCCCGGTTCCTTGGTTAGCAGGATGGTTGGGGCATTGATAGCGTCCCGACATCAGGCGGTTAACCTTCGCGGGCCGCGGCGGCGGCAAAATCGCGCCGGCCCTGGCGGGCAAATTCCAGCACCGTGGCGGCGGCCCTGGCGCTCGGCGTCCGCTCCACGGCCATGATGCGATCGAGCCGCCTGAAGGCCTCGATCTGCCGCGCGCGCTCGGGCGTGTCGGCGAGAAGCGGCACGAGCGCATCGGCGAGACGCTGGGGCGTGCAGTCGTTTTGCAAAAACTCCGGCACGACATTCTCGCCCATCACCAGATTGGCGAGGATGATGCTTTGCAGATCGGCGCGCAGCCGAATAAGCCTGGCGATCATTTCCTCAACGAACGTCACGCGGTAGGCGGCCACGGTCGGGACACCAGCGAGCGCGAGTTCGAGCGTCACCGTGCCGGAGGCGGCGAGCGCGGCGCGCGCGCTGCGGAACGCCCTCCCTTTCTCCGCGGCCTCGACGACGACGCGCGGCGCCACCGCCCAGCCGGCCACCGCCGCGCGCACTTCGGCTGCGAGATGCGGCACGGTCGGGAGCACGAGCTCCATCGGTCCGATGCGGGCGGCGACGCGCGCGACGGCCTCGCCGAAGATCGCCATCAGTCGGCGGATCTCGCTCGAGCGGCTGCCGGGCAGGACCAGAACGAGCGGCGGATCGGTGCGCCGGCGCCTTTCTTCATCCGCGTCGGGACGCAATTCGGATATCTGTTCGATCAACGGGTGGCCGACATAAATGCACGGCGGGCCGCCGAGCCGCGCATGGGCGGCCGGCTCGAAAGGCAGGATCGCCAGGACGCAATCGACATAGGCGCGCATGGCCCGCGCGCGTCCGGAGCGCCAGGCCCAGACCGACGGAGAGACGTAATCGACGATCGGGACCGAAGGCGCGCGGGCGCGCACGCGGCGCGCGACGCGGTGGGTGAAATCCGGACTGTCGATTATGACGAGCGCGTCCGGACGCGCGGCGATGATCGCGTCCGCCGTCTCGCGAATGCGGCGCAAGATCATCGGCAGGCGGCGCGGGATGGCGCTGACGCCGAAGATCGAAAGCTCCTCGATCGGAAACGGACTGACGATCCCCGCCGCTGCCATGGCGCGCCCGCCGACGCCGGCGAGCGTGAGCGGACCGTCGGCGCCGGCGGCGAGCGCGCGCGCCAACGCCGCGCCAAGCAGGTCGCCGGATTCTTCGGCGGCGACGAGATGGATGGACAGCGGCCGCGGCTGCGGGGCGGAGTTCATCCGGCCGCATCCTCTCGCATGCCGACGAAGAAAATCTTTGCGCGATCGGCTGCTGCGATCACCAGCTCCGGCTCCGCAATGATCGTGCTGCCAGCGACGACGGCTAATCCGGCAAGACCGGCACGCGCGACATTCTCGACGGTTTGCGGACCGATCGCCGGCAGGTCGAAGCGGTGATCCTGGCCGGGCTTGGGCGCTTTGACGAGGACGCCGGTGCCGGCGGGCGTCGTCACCCGGCCTTGGCGGCGCAATTTGGCGATGCGAAGGAGCAAATTGTCGGTGCCTTCCGCCGCTTCGACCGCAAGCACGTGATTGTTGGCGACGACCGCCGCCTGACCCACGTCGAACCGGCCCAGCGCCGCGATTACCTTCAGGCCGTGGGCGATATCGGCGCGATCGCGCTCCGAGGGTTGCAGGCGTCCCAGGATGCCTTCCGGCACGATGATTTCCGGCGCCACATCCTTGACGCCGATCATGCGCAATCCGCCCTGCTCGATCAGGCCGGCGACGCCGGACAACAACCGGTCATCGCCGCCGTGAAAGAGGCGAATGACCTGCGGCAGCAAAAGAATTGATTTCCAATCGAGACGGATCTGGGTGATCGGCGGCCGCAGCAGCGTGCCGATGAACAAAGCCTCGCGGCAATTCTCGGCGCGGGCGAGGCGGAAGAAACGTCCGACCTGGCCGATGGCGATCCAGTGATGCGCATAGCGCTCGACCACTTCGGGATTGGCCCAGCCGCGCACCGCAAACATCACCGGGCGCCGGCCGCGGCGCGTAATCGCCTCGGCAACGGCGCCGGGAAAGCTACCGCCGCCGCAAACGATCGCCAGCGGATCGCCTCCGGCGGCGGTGACGGCCGTACCCGGCTCGTCAGGATGCATCGTCATCGTCCGCATCGGGCATTCGCTTGGTGCGTGGCTGCATCAGCGGCCGTTTGCCGCCGGCGCGGATAAAGGCAATGATTTTTGCCACCAGCGGTTCGCCGGCATAGGCCGCTGCGACGGCGTTGATGCGATCGGAGAGCAGCCCCTCGGCGAAGAACAGCGCGCGATAGGCTTCGCGCAGCCGCCGCACTTCCGGGCGCGTCGCGCCGCGCCGGCGCAGGCCAACGGTGTTGAGTCCGACCAGCGCCCCGGTCTGGCCGAACGCGAAGCCGAAGGGGATGATGTCGTCGCGGGCGGCCGACATGCCGGCCATCATGACGCCCTCCCCGATGCGCACGAATTGGTGGATGGCGGAATGGCCACCGAGAAAAGTGTGATCGCCGACCGAGACGTGACCGCCGATCACGGCGTTGTTGGCGAATGTCACCTCGTTGCCAACCGTGCAATCGTGCCCGACATGCGCGCCGACCATGAACGTGCAACGCTCGCCGACGCGGGTGACACCGCCGCCGTCCTCGGTGCCGGTATTCATGGTGACGCCCTCGCGCACTTCGCAGCGCGCGCCGACGATGAGTTGCGTCGCCACGCCGCGGTAATGGACCGATTGCGGCGGCGTGCCGAGCGAGGCGAAGGGATAGACGACGCAGTCTTCCCCAATGCTTGTGGCGCCGGCGATGTTGACGTGGCCGATCAGCCGCACCCCGCTCCTAAGCTCGACCTGTGGACCGACCAGGCAATAAGGGCCGATCTCCACACCCTCGCCAATGCGCGCGCCTTCGGCGACGCGCGCGGTCGGATCGATCGCCATCTAGCCCTCAGTAATGACCGCGCCGACTTCGGCCTCGGCGATCAGCGCTTCGCCGACTTTGGCTTCGGCGCGGTACCACCACATGTTGCGGCGATGCGCGATTTTGTCGACATGATATTCGAGCACGTCGCCGGGCACGGCCGGCTTGCGGAATTTTGCTTTGTCGATGGTGAGAAAGAACATCGATCGCGGACCATCGGACCGCATATTGCGCAGGCACAAGACGCCGGCGGTCTGCGCCATGCCCTCGATCACCAGGACGCCGGGCATGACCGGATTGTCGGGAAAATGCCCGAGGAATTGCGGCTCGTTGAAGCTCACATTCTTGATGCCGATGGCGTGCTCGTCACCGCGCATGTCGATCACACGATCGATCATGATGAACGGGTAGCGATGCGGCAACAGCCGCAGGATCTCGCGGATGTCGGCGATAGCGAGAGTATCGGCGCTCATTCGCCTTCCCCGTCCCGCGTACCGCGCTTGCCGCCGCGCGCCAGGCGCCGCAGCAACGCGATGCCCTTCATGTATTCCCGGGCCGGCTGCGCGGGCGAGCCCATAAAGCGGCCGCCCGGAGGAACGTCCGACATGAAGCCGCTCTGTGCGGCGAGCATGGCGCCGTCGCCGATGGTCACGTGGTCGGCGAGCCCAACCTGCCCTCCCATCATCACGAAATCTCCCACCTGCGAGCTGCCGGATATGCCGGTCTGCGCTGCGATCAAACAACGGCGTCCGACGGTGACGTTGTGCGCGATTTGCACGAGATTGTCGATCTTGGTGCCCTCGCCGATGACGGTGTCCCGGGTCGAGCCCCGATCGATCGTGGCGTTGGCGCCGATTTCAACGTCATCCTGGATGATGACCCGGCGGGTCTGCGGGATTTTCTGATGGCCCTGCGGCGAAGGAAGGTAGCCGAAGCCGTCCTGGCCGATGCGGACGCCGGAATGGATGACCACGCGATCGCCGATCAAGGCGTGCAGTATGGTGGCGCCGGCGCCGATCGCGCAGTCGCGTCCGATCGCCACGCCTGGGCCGATCACCGCGCCGGCGCTAATGAGTGTACCGGCGCCGATCTCGGCGTCGGGCCCGATCACCGCCAGCGGATCGATGGTGACGCCGGCTTCGACATGCGCGGAAGCGTGCACCTGCGCGCTTCGCGCGCGACCGGTCCCGCCGAACAGCGAGGACGGCCGCAGCGCCGAGGGAAACAGCGCCCGCGCCACGGCGACGAAAGCGCGGTGCGGCTCCGCCGTCACTAGGACCGCAAGATTGTTCGGCGCTGCGCCCTCGAAACGCGGCACCACCAAGCAGGCGCCGGCGCGGGTGACCGCGAGCGCATCGAGATATTTGGCGTTGTCGAGGTAAGTGATGTCGCCGGCGCGCGCCGTGTCGAGCGGCGCGATGTTGCCGATGCGCCGGTCGAGCGGAACGCCTAACCGCGGCACGGCGCGCGTGAGCGCGACGATCTCGCGGATCGTCAGCTCGTGGCTCGTTGGGAAGAAGTCCGGCATGCGCCCGGCCTCGACGGTCGCAAGCCGCGATCAGAATCGCGTGCCGCCGCCAAATTGGAAGAACTGGGTGCGATCATACGGCTGTTTCAGGAGCGGATAGGCGAGATCGAAACGCAATGGACCGAACGGTGAGTCCCAGATCAGGCTGACGCCCGCGGATACGCGCGGAGCAGCGGTGTCGGCGTATTGCATGGCGCAGTTTGGACAATAAAAAGTGACGCCGGTGTTGGTCGTTATGTTGCCGTTGACTTCGCCGTTGGCCGCCCATGAGGTTTCGGCCTTGTAACCCCACTCCGCGCCGGAATCGACGAACACGGCGCCGCGCATGCCGGAATCCTTGGGCAAGAAGAAAAACGGGTATTGGAACTCGAGGCTGGCGCCCCAATACATCGTGCCGCCAAGCGTATCGTTCGCGGTGTACGCGGTGAGGTCGCGCGGCCCGATGCCGGCCGGTTCGAAGCCGCGGACGACATTGGGGCCGATCTTGAAGTCATCGAGCATGCGCACGTATCCGCCGTCTTTAAACCCGAGCATGTCGCCGCCCTGCAAGTGCAGGACGCCGATCAAGTCGGAGACGGCCTCGTAATAGATGCGAAAATCGCCGACCGAGCGCATGTAATATGAATCGCCGCCGAGACCGGCGAAATCCTGACCGAAACTCAGGAGCATGCCGCTGGTCGGGCGCTTGTTGTTGTCGAGGGTATTATAAATCAAGCCGTATCCGGCCAGCGAAGTGAGATAGCCGCCCTGGGCCAGTTCGTAGCGGATCGGGAGCGAGGCTACGTAATACGGCGAGCCCTGGAGGGTGATGCAGTTGTTCTGGTTTCCTGATGGCACCAGGGCATAACCGGGATAGGCCGCGGCAAGCACGCCGGCTGCCGTCGCGGCGTTAATGGCATTCTGCGTCGGGAAACTGGTCGAGAAATTCGGGTTGATATTGGCGCAATCGTCCAAGCTCGACGTAAGTGTGATCTGCTGCCAATAGATCGAATAGCGCAGTTGCAGGCTCAGATCCTCGCGCAGTGGAATGCTCAGTTTCAAGTTGGTGCCGATATTGGTCGTGCCGTATGAAAGATACGGGCTCGCCAGCGTCTCCCGGGCGAACAAATCGATGCCGCCGGACATCCGTTGATCGAGAAGATAAGGTTCGACGTAATTAAACTCGATGCCGCGAATATACTGGCCGAGCGTCGCCGACACTCTGCCGTACTTGCCGGTTCCAAACAGGTTGCGTTCGGAGATCGATACCTGGCCCATGAAGCCGTCGGCGGTCGAATAGCCACCCATGACCGAAAAGTCGCCGGTCGATTGCTCCTCGACGTCGACATTGATCACGACGCGGTCGGGCGCCGAGCCGGGCTCGTTGGTGATCTTCACCGTTTTGAAGAAGTTCAGATTCTTGATGCGTCTCTCGGCGCGATCGATCAAAGCGCGATTGTAGGGATCGCCTTCGGAAATATCGATCTCACGCCGGATCACGTAATCGCGGGTACGGGTATTGTTGCGGATGTTGATGCGCTCGATATAAGCGCGCACCCCTTCGTCAACGACAAAGATGACGCTGATGGTCCGCGTTTGCGGATTGCGATCACCGCGCGGCCGCACCGTGGCGAATGGGTAGCCGTGCTTGGTGATCTCGACGGTCAGGTTCTCGACGGTCTTCTCGACGGCATCGCCGTTGTAAACGTCGCCCGAATGTACCCGCAGCGTAGAGCGCAGCGACTGTGCTTCGACGGCGCGGATGTTGGACTGAATGTCGATGGTGCCGAAGCGGTACAGCGGGCCCTCTTCGATCGTGAATGTGATGATGAAGCCCTTCTGTCCCGGATCGTACTCGCCGGTGGCGGACACGACCTGCACGTCGGCATAGCCGTGGCTGAGATAGAAGCGCCGGATCAGATCGCGGTCGGCTTCGATGCGGTCCGGATCGTAAACGTCGGCGGTTAGCAGAAAGCTCAGGAAGTTCGACGTCGAGGTCTTGATCACGTCCTTCAGCCGCGAGGACGAGTAGGCGTTATTGCCGACGAAGTTGATGGTCTTGACGCCGGTCTTCTCGCCTTCCTTGATTTCGAAGATCAGGTCGACGCGATTGTTCGGCCGCTCGACGATTTTCGGCACCACCTGGACATCGAAGCGGCCGTTGCGGTGATACACCTCGATGAGGCGCTGGACGTCGGACTGCACGGTCGCGCGCGACAGCGTCCCGCGGGCTTTCGACTGGATTTCCTGCTGGAGCTGCTCGTCCTTGATCTTGGTGTTGCCCTCGAAGGCCAACCGATCGATGACCGGCGCCTCCACTACGGTGACGACGAGGCGGTTGCCCGACTGGGAGATGCGGATATCCTGGAACAAACCGGAGGCGTAAAGCGCTTTTAGGGCGCTGTCGATTTTGGCGGCATCGAGATGTTCGCCGGGGGCCATCTTAAAGTACGAGCGGATCGTGTCGGCTTCGACCCGGCGGTTGCCCTCCACGACAATGGAGCCGGCGGCGGCGCCGGTTCCCGCGGTTTGTGCAAATACCGCGCCCGAGCCACCCCCAAAAAATACGATGGCGAGGAGCAAGCCGGCCACGACAAGCCCTCGTCTTACAAATTCACACATGTCCATGCGCAAAGCGCCCTTAATACCCTCGTGGCCGCCCCCAGGGCGGGTTGCTCGCAGTCTCCCTCAGCTTACGTCTCAAACCCGTGACAAGTTGTTTCTCCGCGTTGAATTAGCACATTTATTCGCCCTGCCCCGTGTCAGGTGCGAGCGTCGTTTAAGAGGTCGTCAGATGGATGATGTCATTGAAAGTTGCAAATATCATCAACATCAGGACGATCGCGAGGCCGATGCGAAATCCCACTTCCTGAGCCCGCTCGGAGAGCGGACGGCCGCGTATTCCCTCGATCAGATAGAACAAAAGGTGACCGCCATCGAGCAGCGGGATCGGAAACAGGTTCAAGAGGCCGATCGAGACCGAGAGCACGGCGGCGAGCTGAATGAGCGGCACGAAGCCGAAGGTCGCCACTTGCCCCGACATTTGCGCAATGCGAATCGGTCCGCCGAGCTGGTTGGCCGCCTCGCGGCCAGCGATCACGCCGCCGAGATAGCGCATCGTACGGTCGACCACGGACCAGGTCTCCTCGACGCTCAGCAAGATGGCCTGCAGCGGAGCGACCGAATGCATTTTCAGATCTTCCGGAGCCATCGACCGGCTGATGCCGAGAATCCCAATGCGTTGTGTGTTGCCGAAGTTATCCTTGACTTCCTTGAGCGTGGGCGTCGCCGAAAGCACGAGCTGCTTCCCGTCGCGCTCGACGGTGATGTCGAGGGTTTCGCCGGCGCTTGAACTGACCACGCGCTGCATCTCGGCAAAGCTGTCGATGGCGCGGCCGTCGATTGCCACGACGAGATCGCCGGCCTTGAATCCGGCCGCCGCCGCGACGCTGTCCGGCTGCACCGCGTCCACACGCGCGCTCATGGTTTGCTTGCCGTAGAGCATGAACACGCCGGCGAAGATCACGATCGCCAGGAGGAAATTCGCCAACGGTCCGGCCACGACGATGGCCGCGCGCTTAATCACCGGCTGAAAGATGAAGCTGTGGGCGCGTTCTCGCGAATCCATGCTCGCTAGGCGAGCGGTATCGGGCGCGCTCGCGGCATTCTCGTCGCCGAAAAACTTTACAAAGCCGCCGAGCGGGATAAGGGAGATTTTCCAGCGCGTACCATAGCGATCGTTGAAGCCGACGATTTCCGGACCAAAACCGATGGAAAACACCAGGATCCGTACACCGCACCAGCGTGCGATCAGGAAATGGCCGAGTTCATGGAAAAACACCACAAGGCTGAGCACGAACAAAAAGGGAATGAGATACCCGACGACGCCGCCGCCGAGCGCATGCAGGTGCGACAAAAAATAGGACCCCATGACGTTGTCCACCCCGCCCCTTATCCCCGGCCCGGTTCCTAGGATGCCATTGCGGCAATTTCGGGCAAGAGGTCGGCCGCTAACCTTCTTGCATTATGGTCAATGGCGAGCGCGTCTTCGACGGATTGCGGCTCGGCCATAGCGCCACGCCGCTCGGCCGCATCGAGCGTGGCCTCCACCAGCATGGGAATACCGCTAAATCCCAGGCGCTGGCCGATGAACTCGCGCACGGCGATTTCGTTGGCGGCGTTGAGTACAGTGGGTGCGGCGCCGCCTGCGCCGAGCGCGCGCCGCGCCAGCGCCAGCGCCGGAAAGCGTATCGGATCGGGCTCTTCGAAGGTCAGGGTCGCAAGCTTCGCCAGATCAAGGCGCGCCGCCGGCGTAGCCATGCGGACCGGCCACGCCAGACAATGGGCGATCGGAATGCGCATGTCCGGCGAACCGAGCTGAGCGACCACGGAGCCATCGCGAAATTCGACCAGTCCGTGCACCACCGATTGTGGATGCACGACCACGTCGAGCGCGTCCGGGCCCAGCGCGAAAAGGTGATGCGCCTCGATGAGTTCGAGGCCTTTATTCATCAGCGTCGCCGAATCGATGGTGACCTTCGGTCCCATCGTCCAGGTTGGGTGCCGAAGCGCCTGCTCGACAGTGACTTTGCGGATGGCCTCGATCGTCCAGGTGCGAAACGGACCGCCCGAGGCCGTCAACACAATGCGGCGCACGTCCTCACGCCGGCCGGCGCCGAGCGCCTGGAAAATCGCATTGTGCTCGGAATCGACCGGCAGGATCCGGGCGCCGGCGGCGGCGGCGCGGCGCATGAACAAGGCGCCGGCGCACACCAGACATTCCTTGTTGGCGAGCGCCACAGTGGCGCCGCGTTCGGCCGCGGCCAAAGTCGGTTGCAGGCTTGTCGCACCGGTGATCGCGGCCATGACCCAGTCGGCTGGACGTTCTGCGGCCTCGATGACGGCGGCGGAGCCGGCGGCCGCCTCGATGCCGGAGCCGGAGAGCGCGGCTTTGAGCTCGGTATAGGCATCGGGGTCGGCGACCGCGGCGAAGCGGGCGCCGAGTTCGCGGGCGAGCCGCGCCAGCGCCGCGGCATTGCGATGCGCGGTCACCGCCTCGACGCGGTAGCGGGCACGCTCCTGACGGAGCAGATCGATGGTGCTGGTGCCGATCGAGCCGGTGGCGCCAAGGAGCGTCACGGTGCGCGGCACCGGCGCCAATTCCACCCGGGCCAAAGGCTGCTTTTGCTTCATCAGCTTACCATACCAGCAAGCCCCGCGCCGGCGAACCCGTCCCCTGCCGAAGCATGCCGATGATGAGGGCGGCGAAAGCGGCGACCAGGAAGCCGTCGAGCCGGTCCATCAAGCCGCCATGACCGGGGATCAGCCAGCCTGTGTCTTTGGCGCCAAAACGCCTTTTGACTGCGGATTCAAGGAGGTCGCCGGCTTGCGCCAGGATGGAAAGCAAGACCGCCATGACCCCGATCATCCCAAGCTTGGCGACCCCGCTCGCATAGGCGACCGTAATGCCGGCGGCAACCCCCCCGATCAGACCCCCGACCGCCCCCGACCAGGTCTTGTTCGGGCTGAGCGTTGGCCACAATCGCGATCCGCCGATAACATGGCCACAGAAATAGGCAAAAATGTCAGTAATCCAGACAGTTGCGAAGAGGAATAAAAGTGCCGTGAGACCCCATTCCGGGTCGCTGCGCAATAATGCCGGGCCGAGCAGGCCCGCCCCGGCATAGACGACCCCGGCCGCCGCCCAAACCGCCGCGCTTGGCGCGGCCTCGTCGGGGGGCAGGGCGACCACCACAAGGCCGGCCAGCGCCGCCCCGATGGCGATCATGCCGAAGGACGCGTAAGGCAATCCAAGACCGATGAAAGCTCCGGCGAGCAGCAAGGCAACCCATCCGGGCGTCAGGATCCGGGCATCCGCCCGGCCTGCGGCAAGCGATGTCCACTCCCAGAGGATGCCACCGGCGGCAACGGTGCAGACCGCGAAAAAAATCCAGCCGCCGACAATGGTGATCGCAACCACGACCGGCGCCAGCACGGCGGCCGAAGCGACGCGAAGCCGCAAATTGCCGGAGCCGCTCGTCCCCTCGCCGGTCGCGTGGCCGCGATGGTCAGGCTCGGTCACGATCCGGTATTGGCGACCAGTCCGCCGAAGCGGCGCTCGCGGCGCCGGTATTCCGCGATCGCGCCTTCGAGCGCGGCACGGTCGAAATCGGGCCAGTTGATCGGCACGAAAACGAGCTCGCTATAGGCCGCCTGCCAGAGCAGGAAGTTGGATAGGCGCTGCTCGCCGCTGGTGCGGATGATCACGTCGGGATCGGGGATATCGGGAGCGTGCAGATGACTGCCGAGCAGCTCCGGGGAGATGTCGGCGGCCGAAAGGCGCCCTTCCGCCACCTCAATCGCCAGAAGCTGCGCGGCGCGGGCGATTTCCTGGCGCGCGCCGTAATTGAAGGCCACGACCAGGGTGAGGCCGGTGTTGCCGCGCGTCAGGTCTTCCGCCTCTTGCAGCAACAGGCAGATGTCGCGTTCGAGCCCTTCGCGTTCGCCGACGATGCGCACGCGCACGTTGCTCTCGTGCAATTCGGCAAGGTCCTTGCGGATGAAACGGCGCAGCAGCGCCATGAGATCGCCGATCTCCGAGGGCGGGCGAGACCAGTTCTCCGAGCTGAAAGAGAAGATCGTCAGCACCGAAATACCGAGCTCGGTCGCCGCGCGCACGGTGCGGCGCAGGGCCTCCACGCCGCGGCGGTGGCCCTCGACGCGCGGCAGGCCGCGCGCGGCCGCCCAGCGGCCATTGCCATCCATGATGATGGCAACGTGCCGCGGCACTTCGAAGCCGCCGCCGCTTTGCGGAAGCGGGGCGTGTACCTTCGCTCTTGATCGGGCCGCGTCGCTCAAACCGTCATGATCTCCTTTTCCTTGCCGGCGAGGAGCTTGTCGACCTCGGCGATGGTGGCATCGGTGGCCTTCTGCACATCGGCGGCCTGCCGGTTGTGGTCGTCCTCGCTGATCTTGTGCTCCTTCTCCAGCTTCTTGAGAAGATCGAGGCCGTCACGGCGGACGTGGCGAACCGCCACGCGCGCGGCCTCGGAATATTTATGGGCCAATTTGACGATTTCACGCCGCCGCTCTTCGTTCATCTCCGGGACGCGCAGTTTGATCACCTGCCCCTCCGTCGAGGGGGTCAAGCCGAGATTGGCCGCCGAAATCGCCTTCTCGACTGGATGGATCATCGAGCGGTCCCACACCTGGACGCTGAGCAGCCGCGGCTCAGGCACGCTGATCGTGGCGAGTTGGTTGAGCGGCATCTGACTGCCGTAGGCTTCGACCTGCACATGTTCGAGCAACGCGCTCGAAGCACGGCCCGTGCGCAAGCCGGAAAGCTCATGCTTGAGGGACGCGATCGCACCCTGCATGCGGCGCTTGAGCTCATTGATGTCGAAAGCGGTTGTTGCCACGGCGCCCTCCCTCCGCAATCCGGCAGCTGTTTCGCCCGTTCGCGCGGACTCTCAGCCGACGGTGGTGAAGTGACCCTTTCCGCGCAGGACGGTCTCGATCGCGCCCTGCTCGCGGATCGAAAAAACGATGATAGGCATCCGGTTCTCCCGGGCAAGCGCGAACGCCGTCGCATCCATGATTTTGAGATTGCGGTCGAGCGCCTCCTGATGGTCGAGGCGCTCGTAGCGCTTCGCCTTCGGATCGCGCTTGGGATCGGCTGTATAGACCCCGTCCACGTCGGTGGCCTTAAGCACGGCGTCGCAACCCATCTCGGCGGCGCGCAAAACAGCGGTGGTATCGGTGGTGAAATAGGGATTGCCGGTGCCGCCGGCGAATACGATGATGCGCTGATCCTCCAGATGCCGTAGCGCGCGCTGGCGCTCGTAGGTCTCGCAGACCTGCGGCATGGCCAGCGCCGACATGGTGCGGGCGCTCACCCCGGCGCGCTCGATCGCCGTTTCCAGCACCAACGCATTCATGACGGTCGCCAGCATGCCCATCGAATCCGCCGTCGGCCGCGACAGGCCATCCTGGGAAATCTGCGCCCCGCGCAGGATGTTGCCGCCGCCGACCACGACGCCGAGGCCAATGCCGAGCTTGTGGGCGGCGACGAGATCGGCGGCAAAGCCGTCGATGGTCGGCTGGTGGATGCCGAACGTTTCCGGCCCGCTCAAAGCTTCGCCCGAGAGTTTGACGATTACCCGCCGGTAATTCGACTTCGCCATCGCCACGATTCGCCCCTCGCCGCTATCGGTGCGCCATACGGCTATCGCATCCGCACGCGAAACAACAGGGTCAATAGGCCTAGTGTCTCGATTCCGAAGTTCGCAGCTCTTTGCGGCTTACTCTCATGCGAACTTCGGAATCAATGGGACACTAACAACTATCATTCTAGTGCGGTTTTTGGATTTGAAGTTCCTAACCGAAGATGCCGCTTAATCGTAGGAACTTCAAATCCACCGCACTAGTACGTGCCCGCCAATGCCACAACTTCGCCGCCGAAATCGCCGTCCGGCCGCTCGATGCCTTCGCCGAGCGCGTAACGCACGAAGCCACCGATCTTGATCGGCGCGCCGGCTTTCGCCTCGCTCTCCTTGAGCGCCTGCGCCACGTTTTTTTTGTCGTCGAAGATGAAGCCCTGGTCGAGCAGGCAGACCTCCTTGTAGAAGGTCTTGAGACCGGATTCGACGATCTTGTCGATGACGTTGGCCGGCTTGCCTTGCGCCTTGAACTTCTCCGCCAGAATATTCTTCTCGCGCTCGATGGTCGCGGCGGCGAGCCCCGACGCGTCGATCGCCTGCGGACTGGCCGAGGCGACATGCATCGCCAGCATGCGGCCGAAGGCTTTGAGCTCGTCGGCATTGCCGGCGGATTCGAGCGCCACGATGACGCCGATCCGGCCCAATCCGTCGGCGACGGAATTGTGCACGTAGCTCGCGACGGCGCCTTTGCCGACCGACAAAGCGGCGGCGCGGCGCAAGGTCATGTTCTCGCCGACCTTGGCGATGGTCTCGGCGATGGCGTCGGCGACGGTGCCGCCGCCGACCCGCACGGCGAGGATTTTCTCCACGCTGGCCCCAACATCGAGCGCGACGCCGGCGATGATCTTCACCAGACCCTGGAACAGGTCATTGCGCGCGACAAAGTCAGTCTCGGAATTCACCTCGACGACGATTCCCTTATTCGCCGCGACGGCAATGCCGATCAAACCTTCGGCCGCGATCCGCCCCGCTTTCTTCGCCGCCTTGGCCAATCCCTTTTTGCGCAGCCAATCGACGGCGGTCTCGAGATCGCCGCCGCTCTCGCCGAGCGCTGCCTTGCAATCCATCATGCCGGCTCCGGTTTTGTCGCGGAGCTCTTTCACCATGCTCGCGGTGATATTGGTCATTTCGCTCTTTCCTTGCTTCCTCATTCCGGGGCGCGCCGAAGGCGCGAGTCCGGAATCCATAATCACCCCACTAGGAAATCATCACTCGGACGCAAAACTTCACGTTCCGCGGCTGTGGATTCCGACGCCTCACTCAGCCTCGGTCGCCACCTGTTCCTTCGCCCGGGCGATCCAGCCCTCGACGCGGCCGGGGAGCCCGACCTCCTCGCCGATGTTATGCGCGGCGACCGGAGACAATTCGGCAATCTGCCAGATGTGGAAGATGCCCAGATCGTTGAGCTGCTTCTCGATGGCGGGCGACACGCCGGGGAGCTTCTTGAGGTCGTCGGCGACGCCGCGCGGCCCGGACAAAGGCTGGAAGCCGAGCTTGTCGCTCTCGGCCGGCAATTCCTCGAGGACCTGCGGTTCGGCGAGTGCGCCGAGGTCGATGCGCTCGCCCTGGCCGCGAGAAATGCCGTCGATCACCGCCTTGGCGACGAGATCGCAATAAAGCGTAACGGCGCGGCTGGCGTCGTCGTTGCCGGGCACTACATAGGTGATGCCGTCCGGATCGCAATTGGTGTCGACGATGGCGGCAACCGGCACGCCGAGCCGGCGCGCTTCCTTGATGGCGATGTCTTCCTTGTTGGTGTCGATCACGAACACCAGATCGGGAAGTCCGCCCATATCCTTGATGCCGCCGAGCGCCCGATCGAGCTTGTCGCGCTCGCGTTGCAGCGTCAGCCGCTCCTTTTTGGTGTAACCCTGCGCCTCGTTGGAGGAAAGCATCTCGTCCAGCGCCCGCAGCCTCTTGATAGAGTTGGAGACCGTCTTCCAGTTGGTCAGCGTGCCGCCGAGCCAGCGCGAATTGACGTAATATTGCGCCGACTTCTTGGCGGCCTCGGCAATCGCGTCCTGCGCCTGCCGCTTGGTGCCGACGAACAGGATGCGGCCCCCGCGCGCCACGGTGTCACTGACCGCCTGCAAGGCGCGGTGCAGCATCGGCACGGTTTGCGTCAGATCGATGATGTGGATGTTGTTGCGGGTGCCGAAGATGTACTCGGACATCTTCGGGTTCCAGCGGTGGGCCTGATGGCCGAAGTGGACGCCAGCTTCCAAAAGCTGGCGCATGCTGAAATCGGGCAGCGCCATGTCATTCTCCGGTTGATCCGCCGCGGACCGATGAGCCCTCACCTTATGGTGGGACACCGGACGGCCTTTAAGGCCAAG
>Ga0116224_10000849_pt1 | contig 22252 bp, 17 predicted proteins | sample Sb_taG_9_FD_89699 | JGI IMG/M metagenome (GOLD analysis project Ga0116224, IMG submission 89699) | Peat soil microbial communities from Weissenstadt, Germany - Sb_50d_b_LC metaG | ecosystem: Environmental > Terrestrial > Soil > Wetlands > Peat | place: Germany: Weissenstadt | collected 2010-09-21 | reverse complement strand
CCTGACTGTCCTCCTCACCCCTTTGACAGTTCTGCAACAGAAACTCCTCGCCCTCTGGGATTTTCCCGCCGACTTGTATCAACGCCTCGCCACCTTCAGATTCTCACAACCTCCACTTGTCTTGAGCGAACCCTAAGCTGAGAGGAAGGGCAATTGTACTTTACGGGGAGATGAGAACTCGGCCAGAGACTGGTCCCGCGAACGTGCAATCGGTCTGTGGATTGCCGTGGCCTTGGCCAGGGCCTCCGCACGAACCGTGTTGGCGTCAGAGACTCATGACCTGACCCACGACGTGTGGGCCGCACCACCGCGCTGATCGTGCCGTCCTACGCAAACGCCGAAACGGGGAGAGGTTTTTCGTGGCGAGGGGGCCGCGAGGGTCGGACAATGGCCCGCATGAGCGGGATCCAAGCGCTGTTAGTTTTCTTGCGCGGGTTGACTCTGGGCCGCGCCGCGCTGGTGGCGGAGAACCTGGCCTTACGCCAGCAACTGGCCGTGCTGCATCGGGGCACGCCCCGGCCGAAACTCCGTTGGCGCGACCGGCTGTTCTGGGCGTGTCTGTCGCGGCTGTGGTCGGGCTGGCGGTCGGCCCTGCTGATCGTGAAGCCGGAGACGGTCGTCCGCTGGCACCGGCAGGGCTTCCGCCTCTTCTGGCGGTGGAAGTCGCGCGGCCGGCCCGGCCGGCCCAAGCTCGCCGCCGAAGTGCGCCGGCTGGTTCGGCAGATGAGTCGGGAGAATCCGCTGTGGGGCGCGCCGCGGGTGCAGGCGGAACTGCGCCTGCTGGGGTACGAGGTCGCCGAATCCCCCGTCGCGAAGTACATGAGGCCCCGTCCCAAGCTGCCGTCACAGACGTGGCGGACGTTCCTGCGGAACCACGTCGGCAGCCTGGCCTCGATCGATTTCTTCGTGGTGCCGACGGTCACCTTCCAGCTCTTGTACGGGTTCGTCGTGTTGCGGCACGACCGGCCGCGCGTGGTCCACTACAACGTGACTTCGGCGCCGACGGCGGCGTGGGTGGCGCAGCAGTTGCACGAGGCGTTCCCCTACGACGAGGCGCCGCGCTACCTGATCCGCGACCGCGACAGCATCTACGGCGACGAGGTGCGCCGCTGTCTCAAGGCGCTGGGGATCGAGGAAGTCGTGATAGCGCCGCGCTCACCCTGGCAGTCGCCGTTCGTCGAGCGGATGGTCGGGACGCTCCGCCGCGAACTGCTGGACCATGTGATCGTACTGAACGAGCGGCACCTGCGGCGGCTCCTGGCCTCGTATTTTGAGTATTACCACCGGTCACGTCCGCACAGGTCGCTCGAGCAGAACGCGCCGGACCCGCGGGCGGTGGAGCCGCCGGAACGGGGGCGGGTGATCGCGCTGCCGCAGGTCGGCGGGTTGCACCACCGCTACACGCGCGCCGCCTGAGCCCCGGGCCGCTTCTTGAACCTCGCGCCGGCCTCGCCGCAGCGGGGACTCCCTGCGCACGGGGCCGATACCAGGCCCTTATTCGACCCGCATAAGGTTCATTTCCAGCCGGCGCTGCCTCCGGAGGCGCTGGTCGGCGGTCCTCACCGCGCCGGCTCCGTGTTCATCCGATCAGGAGGACGGGGTTTTCGGGACCCACAACTCGCGTTCAGCCGGGACGGCTCGGTCTTGACCGGCGCCGTGAGCGGGGCGATCTACCGATGGGACGCGGCCAGCGGGCGTCAGCTCACCCCGGCCGCGGCGCAGGACAGTGCCGTGGAACAGATCCTGGTCAGCGCCGATGGCCGGAGTCTGTTCACCACCGACCAGGACGGCGACCTCCATATCTGGGACACGGCCGGCGGGAAATCCCCCCGCCGAATCGTTGATGGGATCGAGCGGGGAATCGTGGCGAGCCCGGACGGCCGGTTCCTGGCCTGGGCCGGCAAGGGCGTTCATGGCAGCTGGCGGATTTGGCTCTACGACGTCGCAGGCCAGCGGGTCATCGACCGCTTCGGGAACTGGGCGACTGACGATTGCGTGGCGGCGTTCCTGCCCGACGGCAAGACGCTCCTCACGCTCAGCCACGCAGAAGAGCCCGCGGTCGTCCGGCTCTGGGACGTCGAATCCGGGAAGAAGCGGCGTTCGTTCGCGGTCGCGCCGAACGCCCTGCTCTTGAACGGCGTGCCCTTCTTCACGACCCGGCGGGCCGCGCTCTCGCCCGATGGCAAGACGCTGGCGATCGGCATCGAATGGGAGGGGAACTTGCGTACCGAGCGTCGCGTCGTACCCGTCCGCCTCTGGGACGTGGCGACGGGTAAGCCCGGGCACGAACTCAACGAGCCCATGTATGGGCCGAACGTTCCGGATGAAGCGGGCTCGGGGAATATGACCGACCTGGCGGAGGTGCATGTCAACAGGAAAATGAGGTCTGCGGACGGCCGAGCCTTCTCCCCGGACGGGCGGCTGCTCGTCGATTGGGCGGAGAACCCGTTTGGGCGCAGCCGCATGGACCACGTATACGTCTGGGACGCGGCGACGGGCCGGGCGGTCGCGACCCTCGCGGCCGGCCCGCGGCCCGGGGCAGCGAACGCCGCGTTCGCGCCCGACGGGCGCACCCTGGCCACCGCGTCGGCGGACGGCACCATCCGGCTCTGGGAGGTGGCGACGTGGAAGGTCCGTGCCGAGTTCCGCGGGCACCGGGACCGGGTCACCGCCCTGGCGTTTGGCCCGGACGGCCGGCTGTTCACGGGCGGACTCGACACCGTCGTCCTCGGGTGGGACGTCCAACCGCCCCACGCCGCGGCCAAGGGAACCCTCGCCGAGGCGTGGGAGGCCCTCACCGATGCCGACGGGAAGGCGGGGTTCCAGGCGCAAGGCCGATTCCTCGCGGAGCCCGCCAAGGCGGTCGAATGGTTTGCGGCCCGGATTCCCCCCGCGAGTCCGCCGGACCCGGCCCGCGTGAAGGCCCTGATCGCCGACCTCGACAAGGACGAGTTCGCCACCCGCGAGCGGGCGACGGCGGACCTCAAGGAGCACGGGCCGGTCGCGGCGGCCGCGCTCCGCGCGGTCGTGGCGAAATCCTCCTCGGCCGAGGCCCGGCGTCGGGCGGAGGACATACTAAGGGAGATGGAGAACGGGGTCATCCCTCCGCGCGAACTCCGGGCCCTGCGGGCCGTGGAGGTTCTGGAATGGATCGCGACGAAGGAAGCCCGCGCCCTTCTCCGTAAACTGACGAAAGGCACTCCGGACGCCCGCCTCACCCGGGACGCGGCCGCCGCCTGCGAGCGGCTCGAAAGGCAGAAGTAGACGGGGCAGAAATCTCGGGAATACCGCGATTCCCGACTCGCGAGGGTGGCAGAAGCCGCCACGATTCTTCGCCGCTTGCGGCTTCGCAATCGTTCCTGCGAAGCCGCAAGCGGCAAGAGGGTGTTTGGTACAGTGTCTTACGGGCGTGGGGACTTCGGCTCCCGCCGGCGCTCCGGTGATCGAAGGAACTGCTCCGGCGACCAGTCGTCCTTGCCGACCCGGAGGCGGCGGACGATCTCGGGGAAGAGTTTGGTATAGAGTTCCCGCGGCACGGTTCCTTCGTCGCAGGCGAGGGGCAGCTGGCGCGCCAGCGGCGTGCTCCCCAGCCGGCTCAGGAACTCGTCGGGCTGAAGACCGGCTTCCGCCGCCGCCAGGGGAAGGCCCAGCTCGGATTGGAACTGCCGAATGAGGACCGCAATCGGCTCACGCTCCCCGTCGCCCGACCGGCCGAAGGCCTGGGCGAGCGCTCGCGCGAAGCGCTCCCTGTCCACCTTCACCAGGGCGACGAAGTCCTCCTTCGGGGGGTAGAGGGCCAGGACGGTCTTCACCTCCCGCGCGGAGTAGGCCTGGCGGTTTTTCCGCACGTGCTCGCGCACCTGGTCGTCCTGCTGCAAGGGGCCGTGCGCGTGACACGACATGCAGCCGCCGCCGTTGGTGACGAGGTCGTCGTGCAGGGTCACTTCGTTGAGGCGCTTCCCCTGGTCGTCCACGATCAGGTACGCCTGCAGGCCGTTCGGCAGGTTGAAGAGGATTTCGCCGAGGTCGTACTGGAACCCGACCTCGGCCGGGCCCGGGCCCAGCGGCCGGCCGAAGAGGTTCTTCCGGCCGCCGCCGCCGTGGAAGTCGTAGGCCTTCCAGTAGGCCCCGTAACGTGCCTCGTGCCTCTCGATCAGGCGGTTGTTCGGCGACACGTCGGACCCGTTAAAGCCCGCGCGGGCCACGCGCTGACTCTGAATGTCCTCCGCCACGTTGACGCCAAGGAGTCGCTCCAGTTCGCCTTCCGTCTTGGGGAGCCGCAGCAGCCGGTGATACAGCGGCGGCCGCGACGCCTCCGCGACGAACCAGTCCGCGCGAACGAGCGGGAACTTGCAGCCGCTGAGGGCGCGGCCGACGTTTTCCGCCTCGGTGCCGTACGTCACCCGGTACGGGTCGGCGGCCAGGACCGTCTCCCACCCCCGTTCGTCCCACCCGTAATCCCGCAGGTCGATGCGAAAGACCGTGTCCTTCGGCTCGATCGCGCGCGGCCCGACGATTTTCCGGCTCCAGGAAAGACTGTTGAGCAGCTTGGACAGCGCGTCCCGGTGCGCCTGCAGCCGGTCGCCGGGGATTCCGGCGTTATAAAGGTGCGCAAACGTGAAATAGCGGGCGAAGCGCCGATCCCCCTCCGGCAGGGTCGCCAGGTCGTCGCGGACCTGTTCGAGGACGGCGGCCGGGGAAAGGAAGGTCCGCCGCGCCGGGGCAGCGTCGGGGGCAGGGGCGCCGACTTCGATCCAGCGTCTCAGGACGGCGACGTCGGCATTCGTGAGCCGGGGCTTTTGGTCTGGCGGCGGCATCCGGCCCGACTCGACCGCCGCGTACAGGTCGGAACTTGCCGGGTTGCCGGGTACCACCGGTTTCCGCGCCACCAGCTCCCGGAGGTCCGTGACGTAATTTACGCCCCCTTTGTTCGAGCCGTTCTGGCCGTGACAGCGATAGCAGTGGGTCCGGAGCACCTCCAGGGCCTGCGGGGCCAGGGGCCCTGGCTCGGCCGCGACGGCCGCGGAGCAAACAACCAAGACGGAAAGGTGTGTCAGGACCAGGCGAATTCCAGCCATGCGTGACTCCCGCCGGATCGACCTGCTTGTTCAGTGCCACCTGCTTGACTGTGACGATTCCGCCAACGGACAGAGGCCGCCGCCCCCCCTGATGGGAGGGCGACGGCCCCTCTCGGTTCCGGCCCCGCCTGAGGCCACCGGACTCGACCGGTTAGTAGTTGCCGTTCGAGTCACAGTAGGGGTAGGAACGCATCCAGTAGTAGTAGGGGTAGCAGTAGCTGCTGCCGTAGTAGTAGGGGTAGCTGCTGTAGCCGTAGCCGTAGCCCCCGTACCACCCGTGGCGGTGGCCGTAGTGGTAGTGCGAGCCCCAGGAGTGCCCGTGCATCCCGAAGTGGCCGCCGTGCCCCATGTGCCCGCCGCCGTGCCCGCCGCCGTGCCCGCCGCGGGCCTCGGCCGTGCTCGGCGCGGCCAGGGCCAGGCTCACACTCATCACCGCCGCGCTAAGAAGAAACCGAATCATTGTCGTCTCCCTTGCTTTCTCGTCACGTGCTTGCCTCGGCCCCGCCTCGGGCTCACCGGTCCCGAGAACGACATTGGGGAGGCGTTGCCTCTCAGGAGGTTCGCGAGGAGATCGAACCGCCTATCTAGTTAAGCGGAAGCGGCGGGTAAAGGTGGACACGTCGAGACGTCTTTTTTGCCCCCGGGCCCGTAGCGACGAGCTGCCAGCTTGTCGGCCGACGCGGAACGACAAGCTGGCAGCTTGTCGCTACGGGTAAACGAAACGGCCCGAGGCGCCGGCGGGGGTGTCCCCGCCGGCGCCTCGGGCCGGGGTGTGGGTCTGGGCGAAGGCGTTACTTCTTCAGGACCACCGGCGAGCCGTCCTGGTCGGCGAAGACCGGATCCTGGGTGGTGCCCTCGAAGGTCTTCTCGACGTAGTTCTTGACGCGCCCCCGAGCGTATTCGTGGATGTCGTGGAGCGTCAGCGGGCCGCTTTGCTTCTCCAGGGCCTCCAGGACGTAGTAGGTCAGGACGCCGGCGTGGTCGTCCTCGCGGCGCTCGAAGGCGAACTGGCGGAAGGTGGCGGCGGCGAGGACCGCGGCCTGCTTCTGGCCGATGGCCCGGGCGCGGACCACCTGCGAGCCGAGGAAATACGGCTTCTCGCGGCCGGCCTTCTCCACCTTGACGCTGTCCGGGATGCTCACGGTCCTCACGTGGCGCTTCAGCGGGTCGAGCTCGTTCCGGCCGAGGGTCGCGACCTTCTGGCCCTCGATCTGCCCGCCGCTGTGGCAGGTGTCGAGGATGACCACGACGCGGCGGCCGTCCAGTTCCTGCACCCAGCGGCCGAACGTCCTGTCCAGGAGCGTGGTGCGGCGCATCTCGGCGTCACTGCCGAGCTTGCCGTCGTAGGGCAGCAGGAAGGCGTCGTAGGCCCCCGTCCCGTTGCCCCCCACCGCGGCACAGCGGCCGCCGTGCCCGGCCCAGAAGAGGAAGACCACGTCGCCGGGGCGCGTCGTCTCAACCAGCTCCAGGAAGGCCGCGCGGACGGCCGAGAGGGTCGCCCGCTCGTCGAGCAGCACGTGCGGCTCGGCGGTCAGGCCGCAGGTTCGCTTCATCGCCTCGGCCATGCGCCGGGCGTCGTTACGCGGGCCGTTCAGGCGGCGGACACTGTTGTCGGCATACTTGCTGATGCCGACGAACAGGCCGACCCGCCGCACCGGCGGCGCCCTCTCCGGCGCCTTCTCCTCGGAGGTGATGACCTCGACCTCGTGCTCGGCCCACTCCCCTGCCTGATCCAGGTAATTCTTGAAGGCCTCCGGGCTGAGTTTCTCCTTCTCGCCCGCCGCCCCGTTGTCGGCGTCGCCCGTGGCGGCCTCGGCGATCATCGCGCGGTACAGGACGCGGCTGACCGGCGTCGGCCCGCCACGGTCGTTGAGCGCCAGCCCCCCGAAGGCCTTCAGCGGCTTCTTGGTGACGACCGCCTTGAGCAGCTCGTGGCCGACCGGCTTCTTGATCGCGATCTGCCAGCTCGAGTCCTTCGGGTCAGGGACGACGACCGTCTGGTTGGCCTCGATGTCGTTTTTCGGCTGGAACTTGTTGGGGAACAGGCAGGCGACCTCGCCGGCCGAGTTGATGTTGAACAGGTACAGGTAGCCGGAGCGCTCCGAGACCACCGTCACCTTGACGGTGTCATCGAGCTTGTAAGTGCGGCTCTCACGGTCCACCGAGACGCGGACCATCCAGCTGGGGAACTCGTTGGTGGCCTCGGAGCCCAGGCGGCGGTACGCCTCGGGGGACTTGGCCGGCTTCACCGGCTCCTTGCCGAGGCCATCGCCGGCCGTCAAGCCGGCGGCGAGCACGCCGCCCAACAGGGCCAGGGTATACATCGCGTATTTCAGAGGGCTCATGAAAACTGTCACTCCTCGCTGGATGCCAGAGAACCTATCTTGCCCCGGTCGGCCCGGGGGCGGTCGCGGCCTATCACAATTTGAGCACACAGTTCAAGCAGTCGCGGGCGGCGGAAGGACTCTTCGTCCCGCCGCCGCCCCTGGCCCGCCGGCTCCGCGGAGACTCGCTTACTCGATTTCCTTCGCCGGGGCCTTCGGCATGTCGCCCGACTTGGTGCTCGGCGTGGCCGACTTCTGCTTCGGGGCGGGGGTCACGTCGTTCTTGCCCTTGTCGCCCTGCTTGCCATCGACCGGCGGGGTGTCCTTGCCCTTGGGGCTCTGCTGCTGGGTCTGCTTGCCGTCGGACGGCGGCGTGTCGTTCTTGCCTTTGCCGCTCTGCTTGCCATCGACCGGCGGGCTGTCCTTGCCCTTGGGGCTCTGCTGCTGGGTCTGCTTGCCGTCGGACGGCGGGGTGTCGTTCTTGCCCTTGCCGCTCTGCTTGCCGTCAACCGGCGGGGTGTCCTTGCCCTTGGGGCTCTGCTGCTGCTGGGTCTGCTTGCCGTCGGACGGCGGCGTGTCGGTCTTGCCCTTGCCGCTCTGCTTGCCGTCAACCGGCGGGGTGTCCTTGCCCTTGGGGCTCTGCTGCTGCTGGGTCTGCTTGCCGTCGGACGGCGTGCTGTCGTTCTTGCTCTTGCCGGCCTGCTTGCCGTCGGCGGGCGTGCTGTCCTTGCCCTTGGAATTCGACGGGGCGGCGTTGTCGTCGCTGGCGCGGACCAGGGTGCTGCCGAACCCGAACGCCAAGGCGACTACGGCCGCCAGAACCACTTTACCAAAACGCTTTAGAGACACTGGAAAACCTCCGGTTCGGGGGCGGACGTCACCGTAACCTGGGATCGGGTTCGCACCACAGTGGTCGCGACACTCCGGCGGGTTCAACTCGTTCGTGTCCCCACCCCTCTACCATGATAAGCGGAAACCGCCGGACGACCCGGACAAGTTGCTGCGATTTGTCTCGCAACCCCGAAAAAGTCATTAGTCATTAGTCCGTAGTTCGCAGCGATCCCGAGGGCACCGCTCCGAACTACGGACTAATGACTAATGACGAATGACTACTTGTCCTTGGCGGCCCGATCAACGTAAAAGGTCACTTCTCCCTGGGCGAAGTCGCCGAGTCCCTCCAGGTCGGCCTTCACGTCGCGCACGGCCTGCTCGCGCTTGTCGTCGTTTTGCAGCACCTCTTTGTTGAGCAGGCTCCGCATCTCGTCCTCCTGCTGGGGGTTGAAGAAGAAGCCAAGTCCTTGTCCGCCCTTCTTGTCCGACTCGTCGTCGCCCGAGCGATCCAGCCCCGTGAAGTTGAGCGGTTTGCTCGTGACCACTCCCTTGACGCGGTTGTCGCCGACGGCCTCGCAGACGAACCTGAACGTGTCCTTGGGGCCGGGGAACTCGATCTTCTTGCCTCCCGGCGGTATACGGTTGTCCTGTCCGTCCATCGGGAACAGCACCTTGACGTTGCCGTCCTTGTCCAGGTGCAGCAGGTACAGGTAGCCCGGCTTCTCCGACAGGACGGCGACCTTGTAGGGGTCGCCCTTCTTGTACATGCCGTTGAAGTCGGCGGTCTGGACGAGCAGGTGGAATTTTGAGCGCTTGTTGGCGACCAGGGCGATCAGGTCGGCCGGCGTCAGCGTGACGGTGCCGGGCTCGAGGTTGAGCGTCGGCTCCTCGGCCTTGGGCGCCTCGGGACTGGCGTCCATGCCGATGGGCTGCGGCGGCCGCCCCGGGTCGCTCATCGGCTCCGCCAGGGCCACGTCGGGCAGGTCGAGGTTGCGGCTGAACGATCCCTGGCCGAGCATCTCAAGCACCTTGGCGACACTGACGTTGGGGTTCTCAGGCTTGGTCACCTTGGGATACCAGGCGAAGTCGGGATGGTTCTTGACGCTGGGGCCGACCCAGTGGCCGGAGCCGCTCACGACCGAGCCGCCGCGCATCTTGAAGGTGCAGTGATAGGTACGCGAGCCGGGCTTGGTGCCGACGAAGTCCTTCGTCACGTTGTCCTCCGCATACCAGATGGTGATGCGGCCGCGGTAGTCCTCGCCGCCGGTGCTGCTGTACTGCACGCGGTAGTGGTAGATCGGGTAGTTCCAGACTTGCTTGCCGGCTTCGAGGTCCATGATCAGGGGAACGCCCTTCTGCTGAACGTACAGCTTGAGGTAGCGCCACAGCTGATCGGGTGTCAGGTCGATGTACTCCGGCCGAGTCGGATCGTCGGTTTCGGAGCGGCGACCGAAGCTATCGGCGCTGTCGGCTGCGTGGATGGCGCAGAGCAGCCCTTTCTGGTCGCCAACGCTCAGGGTCAGCCCTCCGCGGATGCGGCGGACGCGGTTGGGCTGGGGATGGACCACCGCGGCCGCCGACCCGGCGTGGCAGTAGCCGAACCACGAATCGGCACCGGCGGCCGGGTGATTCTTGTGCTCCCAGTCGAGCGCCGCCATGTCGCCGACGAAGCGGCCGTACTTCTCCAGCGGCTGCGAGAGTCCACCCTTGCGGTGCGGCCACCAGTAGAAGGACCACGGGGTGAGCCGGGCGCGCCCGTCGTCCGACAGCGCCGGGGCCGCCGCGGGAAGCAGCGTCAGGGCGAGAGAGGTCAACAGGATGATGACGAGGAAGCGCTTCATGGGGGGTCTCCGAATTGCAGATTGCAGATTGCAGATTGCAGATTGCTCGATCCAATCTGCAATCTGCAATCAAGTTCTTGGGTTGGGCCAGGGTGACCTTGATCAGCCGGGCGGTCGTCTGGCCGTTGTTGGCGTAGAGCGGCCAGGGCTGACCCACCTGCCACAGCTGACGGACCTCGCGCTCGCTCGTCTTGAGCTTCACCTCGACCACCGGCTTGGCCTTGAGGTCGCGGTTGAACTCCTTGAACTCGTCGGAAACGAGGCGCTTGACGTCCTCTTCCTTGGCGGGCGTGATGTGCTGCTCGATGTCCACGGCGAAGGCGACGTCGTTGGCGGCCCGCTTGCCGCCGGCCCCGCTGACGGCCTCGTAACTGAACTTCTCCAGGCCGCGCGTCGCCCCGGGCGTGAACAGCGGCACGTCGAGCACCAGGGCGGTCAGCGGCGCGGTGACCGGGGCCGGCTGGTTGTCGCCGAAGGCGTAACTTTCCGTGATGGTGCGGAAGCCGCCGGGTACGGGGAGCTGCGTTTGCAACTGCCGCAGGGCCATCGACTTCTGATCGATCCACAGGACGCTGCCCGGCTGCGTCTTATCGACGTTCCCCTTGTCGTCGAGGCAGGCCACGTCCAGGCGATGGCACTCGTGCCCCGCGACTTTCTCCGCCTTCTTGACGGTGAGTTTCCAGTTGATGGGGGCCGGCTTCTTCTCGCCGAGATCGTTGCGCGCCTGGATCACCTTGGTCGTGGTCTCGATGACCCAGCTGTCGTCAACGTTCCACTTGGGCTTCAGGTCCTCACCCTTGACGTCGGCGGGGCCGTCGGCCGCGAGAGCGCCGATCAAACCCGCTCCCAGCCCGAGCAAGCCCAGGAACAACAGCACAAAGCCGGACGGTTGCCGTCTCTTCCACATGCTCACGTCGAAGCTCCTTTCGAGAACGACCGGCGGAAAGGTCCGCCGGTACGGGGACGCGGTCAACTTGGGATCGGCGACACGGAGCGCGGCCGCCCGGGGGCAGTCGGTTCCCCGGCTCTGGCGCGAGAGCCGCCCTGTAACGTTAAGCGTAAGTGCCCGCCCGGGGCGGACAGAAATGTCGGGACGGGCGACTTTCCTGCCGATTCCACGGCGAAGGCGAAGATACCCCCGCGCGGAGGGGTTGTCAAGCAAGTCACGGCGGCCGCGCTACTTACCCATTCCGGACACCACGCGCTGCATCGGCTCCTGGCTGACCGTGATCAATCCGCGGTGCGGCTGGTTCAGGTCGAGTGTCACGCCCACGACCAGGCTGACCAGCACGACGAAGGCCGCCATGGCGCCGGGGTGATGCTCTCCCGACGCCGCTTCCTGGTACGCCATCAGCCCCACGCAGAGGAGTCCGGCCAGGACCAGGAGCAGAACGATGCTCGGCGACAGCCGATCCCGCGTCGCGGCCAGGCGCGCCGCGTGGCTGCTGGTCACCTCGTTCAAGGTGTTGGTGAGCGGCACCGCGATTGGCGTCCCCTCGTCCACCGCCTCGGCCACCAGGGCCTGCATCCGGTTCTGCGTCGCCTGGATCTCCGCGAGTTTCTGCTCGAAGGCCGCCTCGGACAGGCGCGCGCGCGCCAGCGCCAGGCGGTGTTCGGCGTATTCGCGGATGACGCCCTGGAGTTTCCCCCGGACGGGTTCCTTTAGCAGGCTCGCGCAGGTGTAGAAGTCGCCGACCGCGTTGCTGTCGCTGACGACCATCAGGCGTCGCTGGTCGTGCTTCGACAGCGACATCGAAAAGGTGAAGCCCAGGAGCAGGCCCAGCAGCGCCATGCTGGCCTCGTTGAACTTGCTCGCGGGGGGCTGGCGCGCCTTCCCGCTCCGACGCCGTCCCCACAACCAGCCGACGGCCGAGGCGGCGAGCAGGGCCGCCGCGAAGACCGACGCCGTCACCCAGGCGTCCACTTCGGTCAGGAAAACACCCATCGCGGAACTCTCGGATCACGGATCGGGACACGAAGCAGGCGCACCGGTCCCGGAAACGGCAGACAGTCCGTCACTACTGATACAATCGTCACATCCTTCCAGCGTCTGCACGAAAAAGGTGCCGGGAGAGAGGCTATTGCAGGTGAAAGAGGGGGTCGGGAGCTGTGCCGTTGCGGTTTCCTGGCCGGTCCGGCGCCAACTGCTTACAAACCAAGGTGTTACGCCGCTTGCGGCATCGCGCGGACGCCGTGGCTGCCGCACGGCGACTTCCCGACGTTTTCGGCCGGCCGAGGCGCGGGCTGGCCGAAAAACGCAACGGCATAGGGCCGGGAGTCATTTCGCCCTTATCAACCCGGAATAACCTGAAGCCCGAAACACGTGGCCCCTCCTCATAACGCTTCCTTATGACCCCGCGTCCAGGTATCACCAGGTTTGCGATGCGCCTTCCCGTTCGCCCCGGGTAACTTACACGCGCACCTCGCCCACCTGACGCGGAAGTCTCGGGAGACCCACAATGAGGCTCTATGACCTGTTGGCAGTGGCCGCCGGCCTGTTCCTTGCTGCCGACGCCCTACCGCAAACAGACGCGGGCGGCAAGACAGATCCGCTTCAGGGTGAGTGGAAGTTGCTGTCCACCCAGGACGAGAAGCACACCGACCCTGGGTGCGACAAGTCCGGGATGATCGTGCAGGCGGACGGCGGGGTCGTCTTCAAGCTGGCCGGGCTGACCCTGAACCACGGGACGCTCACGTTCGGGACGGCCGGGAAGCTCAAGTCTCTCGACCTGAAGCTCGCGGACGGCAAGACGCTGCTGGGGGTTTACGAGCAGAGGGGCGACGACCTCACGATCTGCTTCGAGGAGGCGGGCAAGGAGCGGCCAGCGGGGACGGCGCCGAAGGGCACCCAGTGGGCGGAGAAGTGGAAGCGGGCCAAGCGCTGAAGACACTTGTCCCTGCTGGAGGTGTGACCATAGGTTTCGCCCAATGGAGGTGTCGTCGTGCGTCTCGGACTGTCTGCCGTCGCCCTCATCGCCATCACTCAGGTCGTCCTCTGCGGAGTGGTTTACGGTGACCCGCCGTCCGCCGCGAAGATGGGGAGGGACGAGTTAGAATTATTCCCCGCCGACAAGATCAAGTGGGAGGAGGGCCCGCCGTCCTTACCGAAGGGAGCCATGATCGCCGTGCTGGAGGGGGACCCGACCAAGGAGGGGCCGTTCGTCTTCCGGGTCAAGCTCCCCGACCGCTACCGCGTCCCACCGCACACGCACCCCAAGACCGAGCGGGTCACGGTCATTTCCGGCACCTTCCACATCGGCATGGGAGACAAGTTCGATGAGAAGGCAGCGAAGACGATGCCCGCGGGAACCTACGGACATTGGGCGGCGGGGATGAAGCACTTCGTCTGGGCCAAAGGCGAGACGGTCCTGCAGTTTCACGGGACGGGGCCGTGGTCCATCCAGTACGTCAACCCCGAGGATGATCCCCGCAACCAGAAAAAGTAGGGCTCGTGCTTGCGGGACAGGCGGGGTGGGCTCGGCCTTGCAGTCCTCCGGCAAGACCTCGCGTCGGCGCGGCGACGATTCCGCGCCGACGCGAGGTCTTCCGGCTGACCGGGAAACCTTCTGTTCGAGTCACCGCCGAACAGGAGGACTTGGTGCGGCCGCTCAGTAGAGGAGCGTGAAGCCGCCGTCCGGCCGCGCGAACACCGCCACGAGGCTCCACGTCGGCACTCCGTCCGCCCGCCCTTTTGCTCCCGTTGGCTTGCCGTCCTTGTCGAAGACCTGCCAGGCCACGGCGCCGCCCTTGTTCCAGCCCATGCCCTCCGTCCAGGCCAGGACGGTTTCGCCCTGGGCGTTGACGGCGACAGCCGGGTGCTTCCGCCCCCTGCCGTCCCCCGGTGCGGCCACCGGCGGCGACCGCTTCCCGGTACCCTGGTCGATGCGGGAGTAGAAAACTTGCCCATTCGTCTCCCAGGCCGCCAGGTCGGCGCCTGGGCCCTCCGCGAACGTCGCCGAACTCATCGGGCAGATGTTCGTCTCCCATTCCTGCACCTTCTCGCCCCGGAAATGGTCGCCCTTGTCGGTGGACGCCAGCAGGTACATGTCGCGGTGGATATCTTTGCCGGCGCCGCGGTAGAGGACGTAGAGCGCCCCCTTGCCGTCGGCGAAGGCACGCATGCCGCAGCAGCCGCAGGCGCCGGTCGGATCGGCATTGGCCCGCTTCTCGGCCGCGAACGTCTTGCCGTCGTCGCTGGAATGGGCTACCCAGACGCAGCGGTTGCCCTCGCCCTTCTCGCCGGGCACCGGTGCGTGCCAGGTAACGTAGACGTTCCCCGCCGCGTCGGCGGCGACCGAGCCCCCTCCGTCGAGGCCCGCGGCCGACTGGATGACGTTCCGCTGCGGCTCGAACTCCGTCCCCGCGTCGTTCAAGCGGGTGTAGAGCATCGGCGTTTCCCCGCCGGGGCCTTTCGGTTCGGCCTTGCCGGAACCCATCCAGGCGACGTGAACGCGGCCCTTCTTTCCCAGGGCCAGGTGGGCGCCTCGGATGTTGCCGACGGCGATGGCGCTTCCCGGCGCGCTGTTCACCCGAAGCGGCCGGGAGAACTTGTCCCCGCCGCTTTCGGAGTGGACGTAGAAGATATCCCCGCGGTTGGAATCGCCCCCGAAATAGATCAGGTGGACGGTGCCTTTACCGTCCACGGCGACCTGGGGCTGGATGCCCTTGTCGGGAACCCGCAGGACGGTCATCTCGGCGGGCCGGTCCGGTCGTGCGGATTGCTCTGCGCTTCCGCCTGGGGCCCTACCCGTCAGCTCATCGACCTTGGCCAGGGTCTTGTCCGGGTCGGCCAGGGCGCTCTTCTTGCAACTTCCGCAGCACAGGAACACCGGGCGGTCTTTCACCACGATCTTGACCGGCACGTCCATCGAGCCGAGCCGGTTGTCGCTGTTGACCGCGCAGAACTTCTGTTCCTGGGCCAACTTCCTGTCCTCGGGACCGAGCTTCGCCAGGTTGGCCTGGATGGCGGCCTCCTCACCGCCGGCCTCGGCCTTTGTCTCCGGGCCGCGAGTCTTGCCCGGGTCCGTCGGGCCGCTGCCGCAGCCGGCGAGGAACAAGGAGCCCAATAGCGCCGCCACGACGAGCCAGGAATACCACTTCATCGGGTCGCCCCTCTATTAGGATCGCGGGCGAAGGGCCAACAGCACGACCCGGAAGGGACCAATCCCCCTCCGGGCCGTGGCTAAACGCGGGAGTTGTTGTCGGACGTCCCCTTACAGCAGCTCGGTCACCGGCTCCCGGTCATCGAGGACGTACATCGGCCGGCCGGAGCCGTTGGGGAAGGTCTGGGCCGGGTCGATGCCAAGGGCGTGGTAGATGGTGCTGAGCACCTGGGAGACGCGGTAGGGCCGATCCTTGGGGACCTCGGCGCGAGGGGAACTCGTGCCGATGGCCTGACCCATTTTGAGGCCGCCGCCGGCCACGAGGGCCGACATCACCGGCGGCCAGTGGCCGCGACCGTCCGGGGTGGAGTCGCCGACCTTCGGGGTGCGGCCGAACTCGCCCCACATCACGGTGACCACGTCTTTCTCCATGCCGCGGTCGTGCAGGTCCTGGATCAGGTTGCTCAGGGCCACGTCCAGTGGCGGCAACTGCCGGCGCAGCGTTTTGAAGTTCTCCGCGTGCGTGTCCCAGCCGCCGTAGGAGAGGGTCACGCAGCCGACGCCGGCCTCGACCAGGCGGCGGGCGGTCAGGAACTGCTCGACGCCCTTGTAGCGGTCGCGGCTGCGCGGGTCTTCGCGCGACAGGTCCAGGGCCTTGCGGACCGCCCCCGAAGCGACCATGTCGAACGCCCGCGACTTGAAGCTGTCCATCCCGCGCATGGTCCCACTGGCATCCAGGTCGCGGCGGACGTCGTCGAAGCTGGTCAGCAGCGCCTTGCGATCCTCGGCGCGCGTCGCATCGACTCCCCCCGGCAAGCGGAGGTTCTGAAGGCCGGGGCCGTCCGGGGTGAACGGCCGGTGAGCCACACCCAGGAAGCCGGGCTCGGTGCCGGCGCCCATGCCGCGCAGGCTGACGAAGGGCGGGATGTCCGAGTCCTGCGAACCGCGCAGCTTCGAGACGACGGCGCCCAGCGACGGGTGATGGGCGGTGCGATTTTCCTGCTCGGTGTAGCCGGTGTGCGTCTGCGAGTCGGAGTGCTCGGGGCCGCCGATCAGCGAGCGGATCACCGCGAACTTGTCCCACAGGCGCGCCTGCAGAGGGAAATGCTCGCAGATCTGCACGCCGGGGACGTTAGTCGCGATCGGCTTGAATTCGCCGCGGTACTCCAGCGGTGCTTCCGGCTTCAGGTCGTACATGTCGATGTGGGACGGTCCGCCCCCGAGCTGAATCATGATGGCCGCCTTGGCGGACGATTTGGCGGTGCCGGCCGTGGCGCGCAGCCGCAGCATGTCGGCCAGGGTCAGGCCGGCCCCGAAGGCGCCGATGCGGAGGAAGTTGCGACGGGTGATCCCGTCGCAGAAGCGCTGACTGGGTCCGAGAAGCGTAAACATTGCGGCCCCCCATGCGGTTAAGGAAAGATCGACGGCCTTTGAGGACAGGCTGATCTTTCGCAGGTGGCCGGCCCTCTGGGGCGAGCCGGCGGGTGGTGGGTAGTCCTTCGGGGAGGTTGCTTTCCAACCTCCCCCATCGTCGAAAAAGCTCGACGACTCCGAACAACTAGTGTCGCCTTGGCCTTCCAGGGAGTCAAGAGTCGTTTGCGGCCTTTGTCAGCCCGTCAGAGTTGTTGCGGGGGATCCCGTGGGACGAACTTGCCGCCGATATACCTGTCGCCGAGCCGCCCCGCGAAGAGCTGGTCGAGGGCGATCAACGGCCGGACGAACTCGGGAAGCAGCGCCTCGGCGCGGCGCTTGAGGATCAAGCGCACGATGCGATCGACGCACTTGGCGACGGGCCAGACGCGGAACGGCGGCGGCGGCGGCTTGTCCCACGGCCGGCCGTCCGGGCCCAGGACGTTGTCGCGCAGCGGCGTATCGACGAAGCCCGGGGACACGACGCCGACGTGAACGCCGTCCGGGGCCAGCTCGCGCCGCAGTGCCTCGTACAGCCCCTGCACGGCGAACTTGCTGGCCCCGTAGCCGGCGTAGGAGGGGGTGCCGCACTTGCCCGTCAGGCTGCTGATGGCGACGAGCGAGCCGCGCGTCTGCTTGACGTACGGCACCGCGAACCAGGTGGCGTACAGGGTGCCGAAGAAGTTGACGCGCACGACGCGCTCCAGGACGTCGAGGTCGGAGTCGGCGAACGGGGCGCGCAGCGACACACCCGCCGAGCAGAGCAGCACGTCGAGGCAACCGAAGCGTTCGACGGCGGCCGCGACGGCCCGGCGGCACTGCTCGCGGTCGGTCACGTCGGTTGGCACGGCCAGCGCTTCGGCGCCGAGGCGGGCCGCCTCGCGGACGACCTCGTCCAGGGCGGCGGCGGTACGGGCGGCGACGGCGACGCGGGCGCCGAGGCCGGCCAGGCGAAGCGCCGTGGCCCGGCCGATGCCGGACGAGCCGCCGGTGATCAGGACGACCTTGCCCTGGAGGGAGTGCATGGTAGGGGAGAGACTACCTGTCGCCGCGGGGAACGGCCAGATTGCCGGCGGGGTCATATCGTACTGGATGACCTGCCCCGCCGCTTGCGGCTTCGCCATCCCCATCGAGGAGCCCGCACCATGCCCCACCGTCCCCTAGTCGTCGTCACCGACGCGGTCGCCGAGCCGGGCGCCGAAACGAAGGTCCTCGACGGCGTGGCCGACCTGAAGCTCTTGCAAACCGACGACGAGAAGGTGGTGGCCGAGGGCGCCGCCGACGCCGACGTGCTGCTGGTCTTCCACACCATCAAGATCGGCGAGCGGACCCTGGCGCGGTTGACGCGCTGCAAGGGGATCGTGCGCTGCGGCGTCGGCTACGACAACGTGGACATCCACGCGGCGGGGGCCCATGGCATCGTCGTCTGCAACGTGCCGGACTACGGCGCGGAGGAGGTCGCCGACCACGCCCTGATGCTGCTGCTGGCGACGGCGCGCCGCTTGCTGCCGGCCCACCAGGCGCTGCGCGACGGCACCTGGGACACGACGCTGGTCTTCGGCGCCCCGCGCCTGCGCGGCCGGACGCTCGGCCTGATCGGTTGCGGCCGCATCGGCACCGCGATGGCCCTGCGGGCGAAGGCGCTGGGGATGCGCGTCGTCGCCTACGACCCGTACCGCCCCGACGGCCTCGACAAAGCGCTGGGCATCGAGCGCGTCTACACGTTGGAAGAACTGCTGCCCCAGGCACAATTTCTCAGCCTCCACTGCCCGCTGACGCGCGAGACGCGCCACATCCTGAATGAGCGGACACTGGCGTTGCTGCCGGACGGGGCGTACGTGGTGAACACGGCGCGCGGGCCGTGTGTCGATCTGCCGGCGCTGGCGAACGCGCTGGACGCGGGGCGAGTGGCGGCGGCGGCGCTGGACGTGTTCGAGAACGAGCCGCTGGACGACGAGCGGATTCGGCGACACCCGCGCGTGCTGCTGACGCCGCACGCGGCGTTCTACTCGGCGGAGGGGTGGATCGAGATGCGGACGAAGGGGGCGCTGGAAGGGCGGCGTCTGCTGCTCGGCGAGGCGGTGCGCAACCCGGTGAATTTGCACTGCCTGGTCAATCCGCGGGCGGTGATCCCGCGGCTATCGCCGCCGGAGGCGTAGCTAGGTCGTGACAACACAGCCGCGGTCGGGAGGGCGCCGCTACGGCCGATACTCGACTTGGACCACCTCGACACTGCGTTGGACGGTATCCACCGTATCGAAGACGAGGAGGGGAGGTTCGTACAGCCGATACAGCCCTTCCTTCATGTAGTCTGCGTTCCCAACCGGATCACGGGCCAGGCGCTGCTCGATTACGTTCTCCGCGACCGTCACCGCCTTGCGATCCGGCGCGCGGTTCCAGCTATCCGCTAGGTCGTCAATCGCCCCATCGGACCAATCAACCGTGAAGGGATTCAAAGAGGTTCTCCTGCCTTCGTGCGTCGAACGATCTCTTGCACCCTCTCCGGCGTCACCTCTCCCTTGTCGTGAAGTTCTTGGAGCTTTTGCATCATGGCCGTCACCCGCGTCCCGGGGATCCTGGGCCCCGGCTGAGCCAGCCTTCGCTTGCATTCGGCGATGATTTCCGCCTCGCCCGGCTCGTAGGGCTTGAGGAACCCGAGAACCTGCCCTTGCGGGTCGCGCACTTCAACACCCGTTGCGGCCTGCGCCACCAGGCGCGCCTGTTCTTCCGTCAACACGATCTGTGGCATGAGTCACCTCCATCGACAGTCTAACGCCCACTTCGTTCGGCCGTCAACCTCGTCCGCAGTCGCGAGGCACGCCGGTTGCATACACTGACACGGAGCGCCGTTGCGCCGCGGGATTCCGGCGGCGCGATTCACACGGAGGACCCCTTATGAAAACGTGCCTTCTCGTTCTGACGCTGGGCCTTGTCGGCACCGCCATCCTCCTGGGCACCGGGGCGGCGGCCGCGCAGGACAATCCGCCGGCCGCCGAGGACATCGAGCCACTCGCCCGCGGCCCGGTCCACGAGGCCTACGCCGAGCCGGTCGATTACCACCCGCAGCCGGGCCCCGTCGTCACCAAGAAGCCGGCGGACCCCATCGACGAGTTGCCGCCCGACCAGAAGCCCGACGGCCACGACGTGCGCTGGATCCCCGGCTACTGGGCCTGGGACGGCGAGAGCAGCGATTACCTCTGGGTCAGCGGCTTCTGGCGCGACGTGCCGCCCGCTCACCACTGGGTCCCCGGCGCCTGGCAGGAGGTCGAGGGCGGCTGGCAGTGGTCGCCGGGCTTCTGGGCCTCCGACGAGACGCAGGAAGTCAACTACGTCCCCTATCCGCCGCCGTCCGCCGACGCCGGGCCGTCCACCCCGGCCGACCAGCCGACCGACGTCTACGCCCCCGGCTGCTGGGTCTGGCGCGACGCGCGCTGGTTCTGGCGGCCCGGCTACTGGGTGGCCTACAAGCCGGACTGGGTCTGGGCGCCGGCGCGCTACGTCTGGACGCCCGGCGGCTGCGTGTTCACCGACGGCTACTGGGACCACCCCCTGGAGCGGCGCGGCCTGCTTTTCTGCCCCGTCCGCATTCTGCGCCGCGATCTCGCAGGCTGGGCCTACGTCCCGAGCCTGGTCGTGCGCACCGACTTCCTGCTGACCGCCCTGTTCGTCGGGCCGTCGCGGCACCACTACTACTTCGGCGACTACTTCGGCGACGGCGACAAGAAGCGCGGCTTCGTGGCCTGGATCGATTACCGGCCGACGAAGCACAGTTGGGACCCGATCTACGACCACTACCGCGTGAGATACCACGCCGAGCCGGCCTGGGACCGCAACCTGCACGACCTGTACCGCGCCCGCTTCGCCGGCGAGATCGCGCGGCCGCCTCACACCTTGCGGGAGCAAGAAAAGGTCATTCAGAATTTCGCCGTTAACAAGAACGGCTCCGTCAACGTCATCAAGAACATTAACTTCACCCGCGCGGAGAACGTGGCCGCCCTGACGACGCTGTCGAACGTCCATGAACAGAAGATGACGCGGCTCGCCGGTCTGGCCCCGGGGCTGAAGGTCGAGGCGGTGCCGGCGATGAAGTTGCAGGTAGTGAAGAAGGAAGACCTCGCCCGCGAGAAGCAGCAGATTCAGCACGTGCGCGAGGTGACCCAGCAGCGCAGCGCCCACGAGGCGAAACTGGTGACCGCCGGCACCGTACACCTCAAGCCCGCGGAGCACCCGAAGACGACGCAGCTGGTGGTGCCGAAATCGCCGGTCGTACGCCCGGCGCCGACGGTGAAGCCACCGCCGCGACCGGTGATGCCCAAGCACGAGGAGCGAACCGTGCCCGTCCACGAGCCGCCCAAGCCGCCGAAGCCGCCGCACAAGAAGTAACCGGCCCGCTGACGAGACACCATCCGGCGAGAGAGGCCCGGCGCGCGTTCGCCGGCTTCTCTCGCCGTGAATATTTCTCGGGGACTCGTCGTCCAGAGGAGTGATCGGCCGCGCCCCGGGCGACGAAATTCCGGCATGAGACTCTGGTAAATCGGGAACGATCTCCGATAATCTTCCACGTGGCAGCGCCGGCCGCGCCCTCCCGACTCCCCCGCCGCCCGCTTTGAACCCGCCTGACGACTCCACCCCGAGGATGCCCCGTGGCGACCGTAGCTGAGAAGCCGGAGACGAAAGACAAGCGCCCCAACAGCAGTGCCTTCAAGGTCGTCCCCGAGACGCGCGAGCTGCGCGACCGGGTCCGCGCCGCGGCCGCGGAGTTTGGCCAATCGCTCGACCGCTCGGCGCCCCTCACCCGCGAGTCGCTGCGCGCGCTGGCGGCGGGGCTGCTCGAACGGCTCGGCCTCGGCGAGCAGTACCTGGGCTTCGCGATGGTGGCCGTCAGCAACGAGTTCTGGCGCGAGCAGGTGCAGGCCATCGCCTTCCCGCGCCGGCTGCTGCTGCTGCCCCACTGCCTGAAAAACGCCGAGGGCTGCCCCGCCGACTATGACGAGTTCGGCCTGGACTGCAAGAAGTGCGGCGCCTGCTCCGTCGCCGACTTCAAGGTCAAGGCCGAGGAACTCGGTTACAAGGTCCTCGTCTCCGAGGGGACGCCCATCGTCCTGAAAATCATCGTCAGCGGCCACGTCGATGCCCTCGTCGGCGTCGCCTGCCTGAACGTGCTGGAGAAGGCGTTCGACAAGATCCTCCTGGCCGGCATCCCCTGCGTCGCAGCCCCCCTGCTGTCGAGCAACTGCCGCAGCACCTCGGTGGACGACGACTGGGTGGCCGAGTTGATCGAGCTGCACACGCCGGCCGGGCAGAAGACGAAAAGCTACGTCCACCTGATGCGGGCGGCGCACTCGGTCTGCGAGGAACCGGAGCTGTCGCGGCTAGCGCCGCGCGCCCGTGCCCAGGCGAGCGGGGGGCGTCAGCCCCCCGGTGAAGTAACCGGGGGGCTGACGCCCCCCGCTCGCCAGGATCCGCTCGTGCAGCACGAAGCCATCGCTTACGACTGGCTGGCCCAGGGCGGCAAGCGCTCGCGGCCGTTCATCACGCTGGCGGTTTACGATGCGCTCGGCGGCGGCGCGGGCACGCTCCCCGGCGGCGCGGAGCACGTCGCGGGCTTTTCCGACGCCGTCAAGCGCATCGCCCTGGTCATCGAGATCTTCCACAAGGCCTCGCTG
>Ga0116224_10000843_pt1 | contig 22308 bp, 13 predicted proteins | sample Sb_taG_9_FD_89699 | JGI IMG/M metagenome (GOLD analysis project Ga0116224, IMG submission 89699) | Peat soil microbial communities from Weissenstadt, Germany - Sb_50d_b_LC metaG | ecosystem: Environmental > Terrestrial > Soil > Wetlands > Peat | place: Germany: Weissenstadt | collected 2010-09-21 | reverse complement strand
CGAAGAGGGCGGCCTGGGCGATGAGTGTCTTGCCGGTGCCGGTCGGGGCGCAGACGAGGGTGCCCTGCTCGGCGCTGAACCAGGACAGGAGGGCTTCTTCCTGGACCGGGTAAGGGGTGTAGGGCAGCTGGTCGAGGTACAGCGAGACCAGTTCGTCGCGGCTGGGGACGGGCATGATTGGTTCCAATCGGGATCGTTTAGGGGCCGCTCGCAGAGCGGCGCGGACCGCCCTGAGCCGGTCGCGGCTGAGCGCTAAGCCGCAAGCGGCCGGCCATCACCGCCCCTGTTTCACGATCCGGTCCATCTCGCGCAGCGCTTGCAGGACCGTCGGCATCCGGGTGAATTCCTCCAGCGAGCGCCTGGCCCGCCGCATCCAGTTGGGCCGCTCGCGCCACGTCCCCGGCACGTTCTGCGGGTGCGCCTCCAGCCAGAAGTCCTCGACGTTGGCCAGCGCCACCCGGCCCGGGCCGGTGGCCAGGAAGTTCAGGCACGCCCGCAGGACGGCCAGCGGGGCGGCCCTCTCCTTGCTCTCTTTCAGGAAGCCGCGCTGCTGCAAGAACGTCTCCACGCTGCGGATCAACTCCCTTCGGCGCTCGCGCTCCTCGTCGGCCGACTCGGCGTCGAAGAGGCCCAGGTCCAGGCGGTCGTCGATGTCCAACCCCTGCCAGAAGGCGGCGAAGGTCGGCATGTCGTGCGTGTTGATGCTCGCCACCGCCCCGGGGAAGATCGGCGACAGCGCCTCGTCCCGGGGCTGGGCCTGGTACTGCAGCACGTACATGCGATGCATGTTGTGCCGGGCCATCATCCCCGGCAACTCCTCGGGCACCGTGCCGAGGTCCTCGCCGACGATGACGGTGCCGTGCCGGTGCGCCTCCAGCGAGAAGACGGCGTACTGCTCCTCGGCGCGGTAGCCGACGTAAACGCCGTCCTTGGCCTCCATGCCGTGCGGGATCCAGTAGAGGCGGTGCAGCCCCATCATGTGGTCGATGCGCAGGACCCCCGCCAGCCGCATGTGATGGCGCAGGTAGGCGCGAAGGTACTGGTAGCCGCCTTCGCGGATCCGCTCCGGGTGCAGCGGCGGGAAGCCCCAGTTCTGCCCCTTGGCGAAGAACGGGTCGGGCGGCGCCCCGGCGGCGGTGTCGAGGGCGAACCCCTCCCGGTGGCGCCAGGTGTCGTAGCCACTGGAATTGACGCCCAGCGGCAGGTCGAGGTACAGGCCCGGCCCGTTGGCCCGCGCCTTCGTCGCCAACCCCTGCAACTGCTCGCGGGCCAGCCACTGGACGTAACAGTGATAGTCCGCCAGGGCGGGGTCGAAGTCGCCCGCCGTCACGGCCCCGTCGCGCAGCGCCGCCGGCCACGTCTGCCAGGCGGCCCGGCGCTGTTCGCCGATGGCCCGGAACACGGCGTAATCGCGCACGGCCGGGTCGCCCTGGACGTACTCCTCCAGGGCCGCGCGCCGCCCGCTGCTGTCGGCGGTCAGCGTGCGGGCACATTCCTCCAGGACGCGCCGCTTCAGGGCCATCTGGTCGCGGTAGTTGACCAGCGGCGCTTTTCGCAGGGCGGCGACGTCGTCCTTGAACTGGCGGGAGCCGAGCAGGGCCTGCGCCTTGGGCGACTTCTGGACCTCGGGGATGCGCTCGACGTTCAGGTAGAACTCATTCCAGAAGAGCCGGCTGGCCGGCGAGTAGGGCGACGGCTCGAACGGCTCGTCGAGGAAGGCGGCCAGCAGCGGCAGCGTGGCCACCATGCCGCCGCCCTGGCGCTGCACCCACGACACCAGCTCCTCGAGGTCGGCGTAGTCGCCGGCGCCCCAGCTGCGGGCGCTGTGCAGCGCGTAGAGCGGGACGAACAGGCCCCAGTTTTTGGCGGTGCGGCTGGCCTGCGCCTCCGCCGGCCGCTCCGGCGCCGCTATGAGAGTGCATTCGGCCGTGTGCCCGCCGCCCTCGATGGTCAGCTGGTGGTAGCCGAGCGCGTACGGCCCGATGAGGCGTAGGCGGCGGGCAGCGTAGACGGTGCCGTCGAGGTCGATGCCGCCGGCGTCGGGCAACTCGCCGGGCGTCATTGTCCAGGTGTAGGTTTGTCCCGATTCGAGGACGAGCCGGCACTGGTGCGGCGTGTCGAGGTCGGCCTCCGAACAGCGGAAGAGCAATTCGGGCGGGTAGCCGTCCCAGCAGACCGCGACCGGCTCCAGGCGCCGCCCCCACAAGTCGCGGCGGCGCTGCTCCAGGGCGGCCTCCACGTCGTCGAGGCCCCCCAGCGGCGCGCCGAGCGCCTGCAGAGTACGGATCAGGCTGTCGTCGTTGGCCCAGACCTGCTTGCCGGTCACGTCCCAGTAGTTCAGATGGACGCCGTGCAGAGTGGCCAGTTCCTGGAGCTGTTGGTTCGGTTCCGCCATGATTGGTGAGTCTCATCCTGTCTCGGGGTCCGGGTGAATCCTTCCCCGGCGGTCCGGCGCGGCCCGGCCGGGAGCGGGTATTTTACAGGGAGGGGGAGCAGAACGGTAGAAGAGATTCGCAGCAGCCGCTTGCGGCTTAGCGTTCGCATCGACCTTCGATGACGTGAACGCTAAGCCGCAAGCGGCCGTAGCGATTACTCGATGTCGAGGGCGGCGAGGTAGTCCTCGAATGCCTTGCGCTGCCGGAACTCGGTATCCTGGAGGACCTTGATCTTCTTCTGGAAGTCCTCGATCTGGGTCTCCTGGTCGTCGAACTTCTTGAGGTAGCGCTTGTAGGCCTCGGCGGTGGCGGGCATCTCCTTGAGGTTGGCCCGCAGTCGCGCCTGGTCGTCGGTGATGTCCTTGAGTTGCTTCTGCAGCTGTGCGATCTCCCGCGACGTGTCGCTCACCTTCCCCTTCAGCTCGATCGCCTTGGTCAGCGCGTCCTCCACCGCGCCGCTGACCACCCGTTGGCTGAGGAAGAAGCGCATCGTGTTATCGTCGCTGTTGGTTAGCGCGATGCTCGTGTGGACGTCCTTCTCATCGGCGAGTTCCGTGCTGGCGGTCTGCCCGGCGGGGAGCTTGACCTCGAAGCGGTAGACGTCGCGGGTGCGTTCCGCCGGCTTGTCCTTGCTGAGGAGAACGAAGTCGGGCCGGAAGGGGTGCTCGATGAGCACGACGCGGTCGTGTTCGGAGCGGTTCTTCAGGTTGTAGGTCTTCTCCTGGCGCACCTTCGTCGTCTGGTTGAGAATGCCCTTGTTGATCTTCACCTTGGTGATGCGGTCGGACTGGCTCTTGGCGACGGGCTCGACCTCGGTGCCCAGGTCAATGGCGTAGGAGATCAGGCGTTCGTCCTTGGGGGTGATGTCGAGGATGCGGGCGTCGCCGGCGTAGCTGCTCCCCTCAAAGACCGTGATGGGGCCCTGCATCAGGTGCATGCCGGTGGTGTTCTTGAAGCGCAGGCCGAGCAGCGGGTGCTTGGCCTGGGTGCGCTCGTTGTAGATGGAGACGCGGGCGGCCTCGACCTCCTTCTGGACGATGGGCAGCATCGCGCTCTTGTGCCGCGGCAGGCTCACCGGGTGGTCGATCACGTACTGGAAGAAGTCCCCCAACTCGCTCGCCGTCGCCGCGGAGGCGCCGCCCTTGGTCAGGTCGAGATCCTGGGCCAACCTTTGCTCCGCCTCCAGCATGAACCCCGCAGTCACGCTCGGCGGGATTCCTAATCTCTCCGCTTCACCATTCGCCGACTTGCTTTCCTTGAGCTTCTCTTCCATCCGTTTGACGCGGTATGTGGCGGTGCCGGCGGTTTCGGTCTGCGGTTTGCCCGTCATCGCTCCCTGGTAGGTGGGCGGGCGGAGGGAGGCGAAGAGTTCGGGTTCGACGACAGGGCGTGGGACGTACAGCGGCTGATACAGATCCATCTGGAAGGAGATGGGTCGGCCGCTGAGCAGGGCCATGCGCACGTCCTTCCAGTCCTCCTCCGAGGAGTTGTCCACGATGGCCCACCCCTGCAGCATCGGCTTGCCGTCCTTCTTATTCGGCAGCACAAGGCGATAGCTGGTCTTCCAGATGGGGTTCTCGACGACGTAGCTGACGCGCACCTCACGCTTGCCCTCGCCGTTGAACGACAGCGACACCGCCTTCTTCTGCGTGTCATGGGAGAGGGCCAACGTCTCCAGGGCGCGCTTGAACTCGCTGTCGAGGACGGGGTTGAGGAAGCGGACACGCTGCACGTCGGTCAGTTTCGCGCTGCGCATCCCTTCGGCGCACCACAGGTTGAGGAGTTCCACGTCCACGGCGCTGTCCTTGCCGACCTGCTGGCGCTGCTTCTCGACGCCGATGATGGTACCGGTGACGTTGCCCGGCTGCGCCGCGTTGCCCTGCTGGAGGGTGACTTCAACCTTCTCGCCGCGCGCCTGGCCGAGAACAGCGCCGAAGCCGGGGTTGCCGGTAAGGTTGATGGCGAAGCTCTGCAATGTCTTCTCGATGGGGGCCTGGCTGTCGTAGCTGACGGCGGAGATGACGCCGCCGTTGAGGTCTTGCAGGACCATGCTCTTGAGCAGGTCGTTGATGTCCTGGACGGGGAAGGTCAGGTCGATGCGCGTGTTGCCCTCGACGCTCCCCTCGCGCTGGAAGTAGCCCACCCCGCTGCTGTACAGGATCGCCTGCGCCACCGGCAGCTGCGCCGTGCCGGCGGCCTTGGCGGCAGGTTCGGGTTGGCCCGGGTCGGCGGGCGACGAGGACGGCTTCAGGACGACAAGGACCGCCACCAGGACGGCCACGGCCGGCGGGGCCAGCCAGAGAGTGCGACGCATCTTCAAGTCCTCCGGGGCGAGGGTCCGGCGCGCACTGAGGCCGCGCGCCGATAGCTACACTCAAGACGACTCAACCGGCCGAGTTATTACCCATGCGCCTCGCGCTCCCCTCCAGAGCGGCGAGCAACTGGGCGTTTTCGGCCGGCGAACCGACCGTCAACCGCAGGCAATTGGCCAACAACGGGTGCATGTGACTCACGTTTTTGATCAGGATCCGCGCGGCCAGCAGCGCCTCAAACGTCGCCGTCGCGTCCGGCACGCGCACCAGGAGGAAGTTGCCGGCGCTTGGGAAGACGGTCGTGCCGGGCAGCGCGGCGACCGCCGTCGCAAGCCGCGCCCGTTCGCCGCGCACCTCGGCCGCCTGGGCGTCGAGCACGTCGATGTGGTCGAGCAGGAAGTCGAGCGTCGCCTGCGTCAGCACGTTGACGTTGTACGGCGGCCGCACCTTGTCGAGTTCCGCGAGCCAGGCGGGCCGGCCGGCCAGGTAGCCGAGCCGGATCCCCGCCAGTCCGAGCTTCGACACCGTGCGCATCACGACCATGTTGTCGAACTCGGCCGCGCGCGGCATCCAGGTCTTCTCGGCGAAGGGCTGATACGCCTCGTCAATCACCACGAGACTTTCGGTCGCGGCGCGGATGACCCGCTCGACCACCGCGTCCTCGAACAGCGTGCCGGTCGGGTTGTTCGGATAGGCGAGATAGATCACCGCCGGCCGGTGTTCGGCGATCGCCGCGAGCATCGCCTCGACGTCGAGCTGCAGCGATCGCGTCAGGGGCACGCCGATGAATTCGAGATGCGCCAGACGCGCGGACATCTGGTACATCACGAAGCCCGGCACCGGGGCAAGTACCTTCGCGCCCGGCCTGGCGCAGGCGACCGCGATGATGCTGATGATTTCGTCGGAGCCGTTGCCGAGCAGCACGTCGCAGCCGGCCGGCACCTTCATCGCGCGCTTCAGCTTCTCGACCAGCGCCAGCGGGCGCGGGGCCGGGTAACGGTTCAGCGCGACGGCTGCGAGGCGCTCGCCAAGCCGCGCGGCGAGCGCGTCGGGGAGCCGGTACGGATTTTCCATCGCGTCGAGCTTCACGAGGCCGGTCGCGTCGGGCACCGGGTAGCTCGTCATCGCGAGCACGTCCGGGCGGATGATCTTCTGTACGGAGGTCATGGTTTCTCGCGGCAGCCGCTTGCGGCTTAGCGTTCGCATCGACCTTCGAGGACGTGAACGCTAAGCCGCAAGCGGCTTACTCATTATTCCCCACGCGCGTCCCGGCCAGCATGCCGCAGGCGCCGTGGATGTCCTTGCCGCCGCTGTAGCGGCGCACGATCGGCTGGCTCACCTCCGCGCTCAGAGCGTCGCGGAACGCCCGGAATTCCTCGGCCGACGGCGGCGTGAACTGTCCGGTGGCGTCGTTGACGTCGATCAGGTCGATCTTCACCGGCAGGCCGGCGGTCAGCTCGGCCAGGCGCCGGGCGTCTTCGGGTCGCGTGTTCACCCCCGAGAGCAGCGTCCACGCCAGCATGACGCGCTCGCCGGTCGCCTCCTGGTGCTCGCGCACGGCGGCCATCAATTCCGGCAGCGGATGCGTGTCCTCGATCGGCAGCAGCCGCCGGCGCAGGTCGTGGTCGGCGGCGGTCAGCGACACCACCAGGCGGTACGGCTGGCGTTCGCGCGTGAAGCGGCGGATCATCGGCACCACGCCGACGGTCGAGACGGTGATGGCCCGGGCGTCGATGGCCAGGCCGCACGACTCGCTCATGACGCGGCCGGCCCGCATGACGCGCTCGTAATTCAGCAGCGGCTCGCCCATGCCCATGAAGACGACGCCGCGCACCGGGTGCGGCGAGTCGGCCCGCACCTGCATCACCTGATCGACGATCTCCCACGTCGCCAGGTTGCGGCGGAAGCCCATGCGGCCGGTGGCGCAGAAGACGCAGCCCAGGGCACAGCCGACCTGCGACGACACGCAGACGATGTACTTCTCGTCGCCGGGCCGGTGCAGCAGCGGGATGCGCACCGCCTCGAACGGGTCGGGGCCGTCACCCTGGAACAGGTACTTGGCGAAGCCGTCCGTCGGCGACACGCTCTTTTCGACGAGCGCCAGCCGCGGGATGCTTGTCGCTTGGCGCACGCGCCGCAGCAGTCGGGGCGACACCTCCGGCAGGTCGAGGGGCACTTCCGGGGCCCCCTGGCGGACGACGGCATTCTGGAGGCGGCGCAGAAGCCGCGGCGTGACGCCGAGGTGCGCCAGGCGGGCGTGCAGCTCGTCGGCGGTGTGCTCCTTGAAGAAGACCGGCAAGGTGTCGGACATGGGGACTCACTCGAGGGACCTGGCGGCGTGGTCGGCCCGGCTCGGGATAGTCTATCGTCGGCACCGTGTTACGCAACTCCACCCCGCTCGGGTCGTCTTGTCTCCGCGACCCGTCAGCCATACCTTCACCGGCAGCCCATCATCGCCGGGGAGGTTCGGGTCATCATGAAGAAGACGTGTTTGCTGCTCGCCTGCGCCTGGGTGCTGACGGGTTTGGCCCGCGGCGCCGACCCCGCTGCGGCCCGGCTCGACAACTGGCCGCACTGGCGCGGCCCCGAGGCCAACGGCACCGCACCGAAGGGCGACCCGCCCCTGACCTGGGACGCGACCACCAACGTCAAATGGAAGGCCGAGTTGCCCGGCCGCGGCAGCGCCACGCCCATCGTCTGGGGCGATCAGGTCTTCGTCGTGACGGCGATCAAGACCGACCGCGTCGCCGGCGCCGCCGACCTCCCCACGACCGACCCCAAGTTCGAGAAGAAGACTCAGGCTCCCCGCAATTACTACCAGTTCGTCGTCCTCAGCTTCGACCGGGCCACCGGCAAGCCGCGCTGGAAGCACACGGCCAACGAGCAGGTGCCGCACGAGGGACACCAGCCGACGCATTCCTACGCGGCCGGGTCGCCGGCGACCGACGGCCGCTTCCTGTACGTCTCGTTCGGCTCGTTCGGCGTCTACTGCTACGACCTGGCGGGCAAGCTCCAGTGGCAGCGCCGCGATCTGGGCCGGCTCAACACCCGCCTCGGTTGGGGCGAGGCCGTCACGCCGGTCGTTCAGGGCGAATCGCTGCTGCTCAACTGGGACCAGGAAGACGCCTCGGCCCTCCTCTGCCTCAACACCCGTACCGGCCGGACGAGGTGGAAGACCGACCGCGACGAAAAGACGTCGTGGAACACGCCGCTGGTAGTCGAGCACAAGGGGAAGTGGCAAGTGATCGTGAACGCGACCAATCGGGTGCGCAGTTACGACCTCGAGACGGGCAAGGAATTGTGGCAGTGCGGCGGCATGACCGTCAACGCGATCCCCTCGGTGGTCGCCGCGAACGGGGTGGTGTACTGCGTGAGCGGCTACCGCGGCGCGGCCGCCTTCGCCGTCTCCCTCGACGCCTCCGGCGACGTGACCGACAGCGACAAGGTCCTGTGGCGCTCCCGCCAGGGGACGCCCTACGTCCCGTCGCCGCTGCTGGCCGGCGACCGGCTCTGGTTCACGCAGACGAACGACGGGCTGCTGACCACGCTGGACGTCAAGACCGGCAAGCCGGTCATCGACAGGGAGCGCTTGCCCGGCCTGAAAAGCCTCTACGCCTCGCCGGTGGCCGCGGCGGGCCGGGTCTACATCGTCGATCGCGAGGGGACGACGCTGGTGCTGAAGCAGGGGGACAAGCTGGAAGTGCTGGCGACCAACCCGCTGAATGACCCGGTGGACGCCTCGCCCGTGGTGGTGGGAAAGCAGCTGCTCCTGCGCGGGGAGAAGTATTTGTACTGCATCGAGGCGCCGTGACGCCGCTTGCGGCTTCGCTGGACATGCGAAGCCGCAAGCGGCTCGTCGATGACTTGTTACTTGTCCTTATTCTATTCTTTCTTTTCGGCCACGAACTGCTTGACGCGGTAGCTGTCGGCGTGCGCCTTCAGCCACGTCTGGGCCGCCTGCTGGTAGGCGTCGGCGGGCTGACCCGGCAGCGCCTTGAAGTTCCAGCCGTCCTTGTCCGTCAGGCCCAGGGCGTTGAAGCCGACGATGGGCGTCACCTCGTCGCGCGATGTGACCTTCTTGTTCCAGTCGCCCTCAGTCAGCGCCTTGAGGATCAGCTTGCTCTGGTCCTCGTCGATCTCCTCCTCCTTGACCTTGTTCCCCAGCGGCCGCTGGCGGTAGTGCAGGACGAGCAGGGCGGCGGTCGTGGTGCGCTGGTCGGCGTCCTTCGACTTCAGGCTGGCGCTGGGGTCCGCCAGTAGCTTGGCGAACTTCTTGACCTGCTCCAGTTCCGGGGCCTTCTTGTCCATCACGCTGGCGATGGTGAAGAACTCCGTCTCGTGGTGCTTGGTCAGGAACAGGCAAACTTCCTGATTGACCTCCAACTTGATCGGGGCGGGGCCTTTGACCAGGATAAAGGGGCCGCCGGGGGGCGGCGGCGGGACTGGCTTGGGGAGGACGAAGCCGACCTTGACGTGCGTCAGGCCCTTGGCACCGAGCAGGGCGTCCTCGACCTTGACGACGGCGACGGTGTAATCGGACTTCTCCTTGGCGCCCGGGAACATGGTGGCGGCGACGGTCTTGTCCTCGATGGCCGTCACCTTGCCGATGACGATGGCTTGCGCCTGGGCGACCTTGTAGTAGGGGGGGAGATAGATCCTCATCGCCGGGGCGGGAAGGGCGGCCAAGAGCAGCGCCAACCCGGCGAGCCCCGCCGGCCAGTACCACGACAGACGTTGCATACCTGTGCTCCTTGATGACGTAAGGGAAAGGGAACGCCCGCGGCGCGAGCCGCGGGCGGAATCGGCGGTCGGTCGGGCGCTTACTTGTCCTTCTTCTCGTCCTTCTTGTCGCTGACGTAGCGCTCGATGCGGTAGCTGTCGGCGTGCCCCTTGAGCCACGCCTTGGCGGCGTCGGCGAAGTCGTTGGGACCGACCGGCTTGCCCGGCTCGGGCTGCCAGTTCCAGCCGTCCTTGTCGGTCAGGCCGAGCCGGTTGAAGCCCCATTGCGGGTTGAGGTCCTCCAGGGCGTTGCCCTTGGTCCAGTCGCCCCCGGCCAGCGCCGTCAGGATCGACTTGCTCTCCTCGGCGTCGATCCGCTCCGTCTTGGTCTGGCCGGGAATCGGCGTCCGGTAGCGGATGACGAGCATACTGGCGGTCAGGGCGCGGTCCTCGGCCTCCTTCGACTTCAGGCCGGCCTTGGGGTCGGCGAGCAGCTTGGCGCACTCCTTGGCGCGGGCCAGTTGCTTGTCGAAGTTGTCGTTGCTGGCCTTGTTGATGACGCTGTTGGCGCCCTGGAGGACGTAGAATGACTCGGTCGGGTGCTTTTGCAGGAAGAAGATGCCCTCCTGATCGACGGTCAGGCGCGGCGGACCGTAGCCGCCCGGCCGGATGATCGGCTTGCCCTCCGGCGGCTTGACGGTGCCGACCTTGACGTGGGTCAGCCCCTTGGCCCCGAGGACGGCGTCCTCGATCTTGATGACGGCGATCTGGAATTCCGCCTTTTCCTTGGCGCCCGCGAACGGCTCGGCGCTGACGGTCTTGTCCTCGAAGCTGGTGACCTTGCCGGCGACGACGGCGTCGGCGGTGGCGACGCGCTCGGGCAGGGGGGAAAAGCGGATGGCCAACGGAGCGATCCTTTTTGCGGACGACACGGCGGGCAAGAAGGACAGGGCGGCGGCGGCGACCAGGACGACGAGCAGGGTTCGTTTCATGATGCGAGTCCTCGGAACAAGGAAGCGGGGTTCCCAGTCAAGACGACCGAGGCGGTCCTTCGGATGGGGTGTCTACCTGATATAATGACCTTGTTAGGCGCCGCCGACTAGTGGCCGGCGGAACCCCGAGCAAACTTTCGCCGCCCGACCTCGTTGGGCCGGCCGGATTCCTCATGTCTTCCCCCCCGACCGTCCCCGTTGCCGACACGCTCCCCCAGGTGCGCCTGAAGATCGTCCGCCGTTCGTCGCACCCGTGGGTCTTCCAGAAGATGGTCGAGAGGCCCGGGACGCGCCTGCCGCCCGGCGCCGTCGTGGACGTCATCGACCGCGACGGCCAATGGGTCGGCCGCGGCTTCTACAACGGCCACTCGCGCATCGCCTTGCGCCTGCTGACCGCCGACCCCGCGGAGGCCATCGACGGCGCCTTCTTCGCCCGCCGCCTCGAACAGGCCGTCACCCTGCGGCGCGACTGGCTCGGCCTCGACGCGGTCAGCGACGCCTACCGGCTGGTGCATTCGGAAGGCGACGGGCTCAGTGGGTTGGTGGTTGATCGCTACGGCTCGACGCTGGTGCTGGAGTTCTTCGCTGCCGGCATGTACCGCTGCCGCGAAGCCATTCAGGAGGCGCTGGCCAAGCACTACCCGGACGGCCGCTTCTACTGGTTCGCCGAGGAACACGTCCAGAAGCAGGAGTCGTTCGACTGCCGGCCGCCGGAGCCGCCGCCGCCGGCCGTCATCACCGAGAACGGCGTGCGCTTCCGGGTGGCGCCGGGGAGCAAGCACAAGACGGGCTTCTTCCTGGACCAGCGCGACAACCGCCGGATGCTGGCGTCGTTCTGCCGGGGCAAGCGCGTCCTCGACCTGTGCTGCAACACCGGCGGCTTTGCCGTCTACGCGAAAGCGCTGGGCGGGGCGGACGAGGTCGTTGGCGTGGACCTCGACGAAGAGGTGATCGCCCTGGCGAAGCAGAACGCCAACCTCAACCAGGCGCGCGTGCGCTTCCTCCAGGCCGACCTGTTTCCCTGGCTGCGCGACATCCGACCGAGCGGGCAGCAGTTCGACGTGGTCGTCCTCGACCCGGCCAAGCAGACGCGCGACCGCGAGGAGGTCGGCTTCGCGCTGAAGCGCTACTTCGACATGAATCGGCTGGCGCTGGGGGCGGTGGCGCCGGGCGGCATCTTCCTGACCTGTTCGTGTACCGGGTTGGTCAGCGAGGAGGACTTCCTCGAATCGCTGCGGCGAGCGGCGTGGCAGGCGGGGCGGTCGGTGCAGGTGCTGCGCGTCGGCGGGGCCGGGGCCGATCATCCTTACATGCTCTACGCTCCGGAAAGTCGCTACCTCAAGGCGGTGTTCTGCCGCGTGCATTGACGCCCGCAGCTAAGGCGAACGGCCGGAATAACGCTCCCCTCACCCCGGAGTACCGGGGCGAGGGGAGGAGAACACATGCCGCTCGCCTAACCCGGATTATTCATGACCCTCGACGAGCGGCGTGCCGAAGAAGTCCAGGACTTGTGGCCAGGCGGCTGGTACACTCATCGATGACCTCCTCGATTGCGGAAAGGACCCGGCGCGCCAACAGGTGAGCCGCCTCCGCAGGGCAAAGATTCCGGACCCCGCTCCAGGGGTTGGGAGAGGTGGTTCCGCTGAGACATTCGCCCTTTCGGTGTCGCCGATGACCGATGTCACCCGCATCCTGTCGGCCATGGAGCAAGGCGACCCGCACGCCGCCGAACAACTCCTGCCCCTGGTCTACGAGGAACTGCGGCGGCTGGCGGCGGAAAAGATGGCCCGGGAGAGGCCCGAACAGACTCTCCAGGCCACGGCCCTGGTCCACGAGGCGTATGTTCGGCTGGTGGACGTGGACAGGCCCCAGCACTGGAACAGCCGCGGCCACTTCTTCGCCGCGGCGGCCGAGGCCATGCGCCGCATCCTCGTGGAGCAGGCCCGACGCAAGCAGGCCGACAAGCACGGCGGCGGCCGGTTGCGCGTCGATCTCCCCGAAGACCTGGCCGCCCCTGAGGCCCGCTCCGACGACCTCGTCGCGCTCGACGAGGCGCTGAGCCGGCTGGAACGCCACGACCCGGACGCGACCCGGTTGGTGAAGTTGCGCTACTTCGCCGGCCTGTCGCACCAGGAGGCGGCCGACGCCCTGGGCATCAGCCGCGGTGCCGCCGACCGCCTCTGGGCCCTGGGCCGGGCCTGGCTGTTCCGCCAATTGTCGAAATAGTTGACCGCTGCCATTTTCTTGCGCGCAGACGGCCCCGATTTCTCGCACTGAGAGATGGGGACAGTTGCGACCTGATGGGACACGACCCGTGACAACCTGGAACCCACGAGCGAATGACCTGTTCTTGAAGGCCCTGGCGATGCGCTCCGCCGGCGAGTGTCAACAGTACCTGGACGGGGCCTGTGCCGGAGACGCGGCGCTGCGGGCCGAGGTGGAATCCCTGCTCGAAGCCAGTGCCCGGGCCGGCAGTTTCCTGACGTCACCCGCCCCCGCCCCCAACCTGGTCGCCACCGTCGATGAGCCGCCCGTCGCCGATCGCCCCGGGACGGTCATCGGGCCGTACAAGCTGCTGGAGCAGATCGGGGAGGGCGGCTTCGGCGTCGTCTTCATGGCCGAGCAGCAGCAGCCGCTCCGCCGCAAGGTCGCCCTCAAGGTCCTCAAGCCGGGCATGGACACGCGGCAGGTCGTGGCGCGCTTCGAGGCGGAGCGGCAGGCGCTGGCCCTGATGGACCACCCCAACATCGCCCACATCTTCGACGGGGGAGAGACTGCCTCCGGCCGGTCCTACTTCGTGATGGAACTGGTCCGCGGCGTCCCTATCACCCAGTTCTGCGACCAGAGCCATCTGCCCGTCCGCGAGCGGCTGGAGCTGTTCCTAAGTGTCTGCCAGGCGGTGCAGCACGCGCACCACAAAGGGATCATCCACCGCGACCTCAAGCCGTCCAACGTGCTGGTGACGCTGCACGACGACAAAGCGGTGGTCAAGGTGATCGACTTCGGCATCGCCAAGGCCACCGGCCAGCAGTTGACCGAGAAGACGTTGTTCACGAATTTCGCCCAGATGATCGGCACGCCGCTGTACATGAGCCCCGAACAGGCCCAGATGAGCGGCCTGGACGTGGACACGCGTAGCGACGTCTACTCGCTGGGCGTCTTGCTGTATGAGCTGCTGACGGGGACAACGCCGTTCGACAAGGAGCGCCTGCGGACGGTGGGCTACGACGAGATCCGGCGGATGATCCGCGAAGAGGAGCCGCCGAAGCCGAGTACGCGCCTGAGCACGCTCGCGCAAGCCGCCACCGCAGCATCGGCGAATCGCCAGAGCGACCCGAACCGGCTGAGTCAACTTCTCCGCGGCGAATTGGACTGGATCGTGATGAAGGCGCTGGAGAAGGACCGCAACCGCCGCTACGAGACGGCCAACGCGTTTGCGGCGGACGTGCAGCGCTACCTGGCCGACGAGCCGGTGCATGCCTACCCGCCGTCGGCGTGGTACAAGTTCCGCAAGCTCGCCCGGCGGAACAAAGCGGTTCTGGCAACCGCGTTGGCGGTAGCCGTGGCAGTACTCCTGGCGGTCGGTAGCCTCGTTGGGGCCGTCAAGGTGCTCGCGGACACCAACGCCCAGATCAAGCAGGAGCAGAAACAAACGACGGAGGCGCTGGAGGCAGAACAACAGGCCAAGGAAGACCTCCTGCAGGCCCTGTACTTCCAGCGGATCGCCTCGGCGGAGGGGGAACTGGCAGCCCATGCCGTCGGCCGTGCCGAAGAGTTGCTTGATGAGTGCCCGGTTTCTCTGCGCGGCTGGGAGTGGCACTACCTGAAGCGGCGCCGTTACCAAGAACCATTCATCTTCCGAGGGCACAGTTCCTGGGTGGTCGGCGTGGCCTTCAGCCTCGACGGCAAGCAGATCGCCTCGGGGAGCGCGGTGCTCTTTGGCATGAAGGGCGAGATTAAGGTCTGGGACCGGGCGACCGGCCGGGTACACCACACACTGCTTGGGCATACCGGCCCGGTTGATAGTGTGGCCTTCAGTCCCGATGGCAAGCGCCTCGCGTCGGCAGGCTGGGACGGAACCGTGATCGTCTGGGACGTTGCCACGGAGAAGCGACTCCACATCCTTCGCGGCCACGGCGAGTACGTCAGCTGCGTAGCCTTCAGCCGCGACGGCAAGTTGCTGGCATCGGGCAGCGGTGACCGCACCCTGAAGGTTTGGGACGCGGCCAGCTACCAGGAGCTGCGCACTCTACACGGCCATCGCGGCGGTCTCTACAGCGTCGCCTTCAGCCCCGACAGTAAGCTGTTGGCCTCGGCGAGCGGAGACCGAACCGTGCGCCTCTGGGACGCAGCGACCGGAGAGGAGCTGCACACGTTGGAGGGGCACCCCGCTCCAGTCCTGAGCGTGGCCTTCAGTCCCGACGGGAAGCTCCTGGCCTCCGCGGGCGGCGAGGGGGCAGTGAAGCTCTGGGACGTGGCCGCCGGGCGGCACGCCCGTACCATCCGCGCCAGCGTCGCCCTGGTCACGAGTGTGACCTTCAGCCAGGACGGACAGCGCCTCGCCGGCGGGGGCTGGGGAAAGGACATCCAGGTCTGGGACGCGGCGACCGGCCAGGAGGCCCTCACCCTCCGCGGCCACAAGGATATGGTGACCGGCGTCGCCTTCAGCCCGGATGGGCTCCAGATCGCCTCGGCGAGCCTGGACACGACGGTGAGGGTCTGGGACGCCGCCCCCCTTGGTGCCCCCGTGGGACCGGTCGTACGTACCCTGCGCGGCCACAACGACGGGGTGATCAGCGTGGCTTGGCGTCCGCCCGACGGCGAGCTGCTGGCCTCGGCGAGTTTCGATGGGACGGTGAGGCTCTGGGACACGGATACCAGTGAGGAGGTCCGCACGTTGCAAGGGCACACCGGCCCGGTGGGCGCCGTGGCCTTCAGCCGCGACGGCCGACGATTGGCTTCGGCCGACCTCGCCGGGGTCGTGAAAGTGTGGGACGCCCTGAGTGGTCGGGAGGTTCGCACCTTCCGCGGTTACTCCGTGGGGGCGGCCCTCAGCCCCGATGGTCGCCGCCTGGCCTCGGCGATCGAAGGGGCACTGGTCTACGTCTGGGACGCGGAGACGGGCAAGGAGGTGGTTCGCCCCTTCCGCGCCCACGACGCCCCAGTTATTTGTCTGGCCTTCAGCCCCGATGGCCAACGCCTGGCTACGGGGAGCTGGGACAAGACCGCGAGGGTCTGGGATGTGGTCACCGGCCGGCAGCTTTGCGTGCTCCGCGGACACAGTCACATAGTCTACGGGCTGGTGTTCAGCCCCGACGGCAAGCGCCTGGCCACGGCGAGCTGGGACAAGACCGCAAAGGTCTGGGACGCCGCCACCGGCAAGGAGTTTTTCACCCTCCGCGGCCACGAAGACCGGGTGCTCAGCGTGTGCTTCAGCCCAGACGGCAAACATCTGGCAACGGCGAGCTGGAATAACACCGCCAAGGTCTGGGACGCGGCGAACGGGAAAGAAATTGCCAACCTGGATGGGCACAGCGGCTACGTCATGAGCGTGGCCTTCAGTCCCGACAGTCGCCGCCTCGCCACGGCCAGCGGCTACCGCGGCAAGGGCGAGATTACGATCTGGGACGCGACCCAATGGGACGAGAAGCGTGAGGGCAAGTGAAGTGGTTCCTCGGGGGTAACCAGGAGCACTCCTGCAATGGTCACTTTGATTCAGCGCAAATTCACCGTCGGCGTTCCTCTGCAAAAGGCTTGGGAGCACCTCGCTCGCGTGGAGCAGTGGCCCAGCTGGGCGGCCCATATCAAACGGATCGATCTGGAACCGCCCGGTCAACTGGGGGCGCAGTCAACGGGCGTGATCCACTTGGTCAACGGTATGAAGCCGGTCTTCCGGATGACGGAATTCAACCCGCCGCGAAACTGGAAATGGGTTGGCGCGTTCCTCTGGCTGACTGTGATTTACGACCACCAGTTTGAGCAACTGGACGCGGAGCACACCAAGCTGACGTGGATTGTGCAAGCAACGGGGTTCGGCGCGAGCGTCCTTGGCCGGTTGTTTGCCAAGATCTACCGAGGCAACCTGGGAAAGGCGATCCCGTTGTTGATCGCCGAGATGAACGCGAGTTCTGCGAGCGAACAGTAGATCGATCGTCGTCGCGGTTTGTCCCTGGGAGGACAGTCACGGTGAAACTCGGCGTCATTCCCGAAAACCTGGCAGAGCGCCTCGCCCTCTGGTTCGGCATTCCGCCGCCGGGCATCCTGGAGAGCTGGCTGGGGAGCATGGCGGCGCGCGCGGTCATGGTCGCGACTAAGGCGGTAGCACTGGTTGCGGTGGTTGCTGGGTGGGGTGGGTTGGGGGTTTGCCCACAATGCGCGCAATGTGGACAAACCCCCCCTCCGGCCCGAATTGTGAAGGCGCAAGTGACTGCCCGGCCAACGGTTGTGACACTGAGGGGGTTTGTCCACAATTCCTGGGAATTGTGGACAAACCCCCCAATTGTGAGCAAACCCCTCTGCCCGACACCGTCCTCTACTGTTACCCCCGGGACACCCCTTCTGAACCAGGCCCGCTCTCGCCCGCCGGCGAGCACGGAAGCCGTGTCGGCCTGACGTCTTGCAGAGGTTCGAGCGGTGCTGCCATCCTTCGGTATGAATAATCCGGGATAAACCTCATGCCAGGATGCCCTTCACGACACGGGCTTCGTTGACGCCGGTCAACTTCTCCTTCAGGCCGTGCTGTTCCAGGAAGAGCTGATCGTGGCGGAGCCCGAGCAGGTGCAGGATGGTGGCGTGCCAGTCGGGCACGCTGACGCGATCCTCGACGGCGGCCAGGCCCAACTCGTCGGTCGCCCCGTAAGTGGTTCCGCCCTTGACCCCGCCACCGGCCATCCAGGTGCAGAAGGCGTTCTTGTTGTGGTCGCGCCCGGCCTTGCGCTCGTCCTTGTCCGGCGGCAGCTGGGCGATGGGAAGTCGTCCGAACTCGCCGCCCCAGACGACCAGCGTGCTGTCGAAGAGCCCGCGCTGCTTCAGGTCGCGCAGCAGGGCCGTAATCGGCCGATCCGTGCGCTCGCAGGCGGCCCGGAGGTCGGTCGCCAGCGCGGTGTGGTTGTCCCAGATCTGGGCGTTGATGTAGAGCTGCACGAAGCGCACGCCGCGCTCCACCAACCGGCGGGCGATCAGACAGCGTCGGCCGTAGGAGTCGGTTGGCTCGCGGCCCACTCCGTACATTTCCCGGGTCGCAACGCTCTCTTGCGAGACGTCCAGGGCGTCGCTCGCCGCCAGCTGCATCCGCGCGGCCAACTCGTAACTGGCGATGCGGGCGTCGAGGTTGGGGTGGCCGGGGTGCTGCCTCTTGTGGGCCTCATCGAGCCGGGCCATCAGCTCTCGTTCCGCCAGCTCGCCGGCCGGCGGCCGGGCCACGTCGGGGCGTAAATTCAGGACCGGCGAGCCGGTGGAGCGGAAGCGCGTCCCCTGGAACGTCGGCGGCAGGAAGCCCGCCTGCCAGTTCTCCACGCCGTTGACCGGCAGGCCCTTCGGGTCGTCGAGGACGACGTACGCCGGCAGGTTCTGGTTCTCCGTGCCGAGTCCGTACACGACCCACGAACCCAGCACCGGCCGGCCCGGTCCCATCTTCCCCGACTGAATGAGGTAGACGGCCGGCTCGTGCGTCAGGTTGGTCGTATACATCGAGCGAATGAACGCCAGGTCGTCCACCACCCCGGCGAGGTGCGGCATCACCTCGGAAACCCAGGCGCCGCACTTGCCGTAACGGGCGAACTTGAAGGGGCTGCGCATCAGGGCGCCGGCGTCCTTGATGAACTCGACTTCCCCCGCGATCTTGCTGAAGTACGCCTCGCCATGATGCTTGTCGAGCGCCGGCTTGGGGTCGAACAAATCCATCGGACTGGGGCCGCCATTCATGAACAGATGAATGACCGACCGGGCCTTGGCGGCGAAATGGGCCTCGCGCGGCTTGAGGTCGGCCGGGGGAGTCCTCGCTTCTGCCGCCGAGAGCCGAAGGTCCTGGCCCAGCAGGTAGGTCAGCGCCGCCCCGCGGATTCCCCCGGAGACGCGCTCGAAAAACCCGCGACGGCTCAAGGGCTCGGCAAATGTCTTGTTTCCGCTGTCCAACATCGCTTTCTCCCTCAATCCACGTACAGGAAGGCGGCCGAGTTCATCAGCGCGTGGCAGAAGCCCGTCAGCGACTTGAGGCGGACCGCTTCCCCGTCCGGCTTGCCCGGGGCGGCCGTCTCCTTGGCCCACAGGGCGGCGAGTCGATCCAGCGCCGCCAGGCCGACGCGCGTCTCCTCGTCGCCGGGGAGGCGGCCCAACGCAATCCGGTAGGCCGACTCGATCTGCTTGACGGGAGCGGCCCCCGCTTCGCGCATGACCCGCCCGGCGAAATCCTCGGCCAGGTTCCGGACCATGCTGTTGTTCATCAGGTAGAGCGCCTGCGGGGCGACGATGGAGTCGCGGCGCTCGATGCAGTTGGGGTTCATCTGCGGGAAATCGAAGTTTTCCCGGTGCGTCAGGACGTCCTTGCGCATCTGCCGGACGTAGATGAGGCGGCGCCAGCCGCGTCCGGTCCCCGCAGGCGTCACCAACCCGTCGGCGCGAACCTCGATGGGGTCCGCCGGGCCGAAGCGGGTTTCGTCGAGGCGGCCGGCGACCAGGAGGAGCGTGTCGTAGAGCTCCTCGGCGTCCAGGCGCACCAGGGGCATCCGTGAACACAAAGCGTTTTCCGGGTCGAATTTCTCCTGGTCGGGCGTAACGGCGGAGCTTTGCCGGTAGGCGGCGCTCGTCATCATCAGGCGGTGCATCGCCTTGATGCTCCAGCCTTGCCGGACAAACTCCCGGGCCAAGTAGTCGAGCAACTCGGGATGGCTGGGCGGTGTGCCGGCCTTGCCGAAGTTGCCCAGGGTCTTGACGATCCCCGTGCCGAAGTGGTGCTTCCAGAGCTGATTCACCGCCACCCGCCCCGTCAGCGGATGGTCGGGGCGCGTGAGCCAGCGGGCGAAGGCCAACCGGCGGCCCGTCTTTTTGGCGCCCGGCCAGGGCGGCTTCACCTCAAAGGGAGTTTTGCCGTCGGTCAATACGGAAGGGACCCCCGGCCCGACGAGGGGGCCGGGACTCAGGGAGTCGCCGCGGCGGTAGAGATAGGTGGGCGAAGGTTCGCCGCGGTCCCAGAGGGCCTGGATTTTCGGCTCCGGCAGCCGCCGGGCTTGCACGGCCTTGACCCGGGCTGCGTTCTCCTTCGGCTCCTTCTTGAGCGCGTCGATCTCCGCCGTGAGCTTCGTCTCATGGGCCTCCCACGCCCGCCGTTCCGCCGTGGTGACGTAAGGCAAGAGCCGGCCGCCGAGCACGTCCTGGCTGATGGGGCCGAGGCCGGGCCGGACGTCGGGCTTGAGCCAGTCGTGCTCGTCGTAGGCCCCCTTGAAGACGTCCACCAGGCGGTAGTAGTCGCGCTGCGGGATCGGGTCGAACTTGTGGCTGTGGCAGCGGGCGCACTTCAGGGTCAATCCCAGGACCGCCGAGCCCAGCACGTCGATCTCGTCGGCGATGACCTCGATGCGGTCCGGGGCGTAGCCGGTGATGTTGGCCCAGGTGGCGTCCGGCGCCATGCGGAGGAATCCGGTCGCCACCAGGTTGTCGTACAGCTGGGGCGTTACCTCCTTCGCGGTTTCGCAGTCGGCCAATTCGTCGCCGGCGAGCTGTTCCAGCAGAAAGCGGTCGTAGCCCTTGTCGTCGTTGAAGGAGCGGATGACGTAATCGCGATAGCGCCAGGCTTGGGGCCGAATCAGGTCCTGCTCGCGCTTCCCTTCCGAGTCCGCGTAGCCGGCCAGGTCCAGCCAGAAGCGGCCCCAGCGCTCGCCGTAGCGGGGCGAGGCGAGGAGGCGGTCGATCATCTTCTCGTAAGCGTCCGGGGCGGGGTCCGCGAGGAAGGCTTGCGCCTCCGCCGGGTCGGGCGGGAGACCGGTCAGGTCGAGATGGGCCCGCCGCATCAGGGTCGGTCGGTCGGCCTCCGGTGCCAGAGTGAGCCCCTTTTCCTCTAACTTTTGCAGGAGGAAGGCGTCGATGGGATTGCGCACCCGTGCGGCGTGGCGGACGGCGGGGACCGGGGCCGGCCGCGGCGGACGGAAGGCCCAGAAGTCGCGGTCCCTGTCGCTCACCAGGGGGTCGGGCGTCGTCGTGGCCACGTCCGGGGAAACGGCGACCTCGGGGGCCCCCGCCGCGATCCAGCGGGCAAGGACGTCGATTTCGGCCGGCTCGGCCGGCTTGACGCTCGCTTCCACGAGGCGGTCGCGCGGTGGCATTTCCCCAGCGCGGACCTTCTTGATAAGCCGACTTTCTTCAGGCTTGCCGGGGACGATCGCCGGTCCGGACTTGCCCCCGCGCAGCATCGCCGTCCGGGAGCGCAGGTCCAGGCCGCCCTCCTGCCGGCGCAACCCGTGGCAGGTTGTGCAGCGGCGGAGCAGGATCGGGATGACGTCGTGCTGGGTAACAGTCGCCCCGGCCGTCCCGCCTTCACCCGGGGCAAAGCGGGCGCCCCCGGCGATCCAGCGGTGAACGCTCTCCACCTCGGCATCGCTGAGGCGCTCTTTTTTCCCCGGCGGCATCGTTCCGCCGCGTACCTTCTCGTAAAGGAGGCTATCGTCCGGCTTGCCGGGGACGACCGCCGGGCCCGACTCTCCGCCCTTCAGGATTCCCGCGCCTGTCCGCAAATCCAGATCGCCCTTGCGAGGCTTGTCGCCGTGACAGCGGAAGCATTTCGCCTCGAAGAGGGGCCGAATGGCACCCTGGAATGACGGCATCGGGTCGGCTGCGGAAACGGCGCTCCGTTCCGCCGCGCCCATCGCCAGGGCCAGGAAGCCAATCGTGATCGAGAAATCCCTGCGTCGCATGGCAGCCTCATCACAAGACCTTCGGACAGCACTCCATTGCGCCCGCCCGACGGCGCCGAGTCAAGGGTATAGTGACCCCTGCCGGCTTGCCCGGCAGGTGAAGGAGGTCAGTCAGCTAGCCAAGGAGGGCGAACGGGTCCGTCTTCGACCCCTGCCGGCTTGCCCGGCAGGTGAAGCAGGTCAGTCAGCTAGTCGGGGGGTGCGACAAAGCCTTTTTTTCCTGCTCTAGCCTGGCGACCTGCTTCACCTGCCGGGCAAGCCGACAGGGGTCGAGGGCAGGCGCTTGTCCTACCCCCGGCTAGCTGACTGACCTGCTTCACCTGCCGGGCAAGGCGGCAGGGGTCGAGCAACAGATCTGCGCACACACTAGGCATTCGCTCTCGTTTGCGGTAGCTTTTCCTCTGTGCGATTCCCCCCCGTTCCCGTGTCGCGCGAGGTTCCCATGTTCATCCGTCGAGCCCGACCCGTCGCCCTGCTCGTCCTCGCCTTCCTCGTTGTACCGGCGGCGCGGGCCGCCGACCCGCCCGCCGGCCCGAAGGACAACCCAATCGCCACATTCTACTCCGGGGCGGAAGGCTACCCCGCCTGGACCGATACCATCAGCTGGTCGCACGTCATCAACATGAAGACGTACCCCAAGGGCAACACGGCCTTCGAGAAGTTCGAGAAGGCCCGCGACGAGCTGTCCGAAGGCGGCGGCGTCCTGTACTACCCTGCCGGCACCTACGACTTCACCAAGCGGACTACGAAGGAGGAGCAGGGGCGCGGCCTGATGCTGCCGCACGACGTGATCATCCGCGGCGAGGCCCCGGCCGGCCACCCCCTGGCCAGCGACGGCAAGCTCGTCCTGACCACGAAGTTCATCTTCCCCTACCGCGAGCGCGGCGGCGGCAAGGTGCCCAGCGATTGGAATTTCATCGGCCTACAGGTCGAGAAAAAGAAAACT
>Ga0116224_10000830_pt1 | contig 22616 bp, 19 predicted proteins | sample Sb_taG_9_FD_89699 | JGI IMG/M metagenome (GOLD analysis project Ga0116224, IMG submission 89699) | Peat soil microbial communities from Weissenstadt, Germany - Sb_50d_b_LC metaG | ecosystem: Environmental > Terrestrial > Soil > Wetlands > Peat | place: Germany: Weissenstadt | collected 2010-09-21 | reverse complement strand
TGCTTCACCTGCCGGGCGAGCCGGCAGGGGTCGAGATGCGAGGGTTCGGTGGCCCGGTGTAGTTGGCGACCTGCTTCACCTGCCGGGCGAGCCGGCAGGGGTCGTGGGGAGGGCCGGCAGAGGTCGAGTGAAGGAGGACGGCAGGCTATGCAGAGGAGTGTTCCTGATGTCGGCCCCTGCCGGCTTGTTCGGCTGGTGAAGGAGGTCAGCAGGCTACGCACACGGCTCGCCGTCCTTCGACCGCACCGCGGCCATGCCGTATTCGCCGAAGGTGCCCGCGTAATACCCCGCCTCCCACCACGGCCGCTGACCCAGGACATACGCCAGGTTGTTCAGGAACGACAACGCGATCTCCTCAGGCGAGTGCGCGACTGCTCCGCGAAGGGCGAGGTGCAGATGATCCGGCAACACCGCCAACGTGGACGCCGCATAGTCCTTCTTGGCGCAGACCCGCAACGCCGTGTCACGGACCTTCGCCAGCGTCGCGGCCTCGCCGATGCGATACCGGTCGCGCACGACCAGCACGAGATGGAGATTGTACCAGTAACGCCCGCTGTTGCTCTCGGTCGGCTTCGACAGGTCCACCCGCGGATTGACCACGGTAAATGGGGCAAGCATCGCCCGGAACCGTTCGTCCGCCAGGGGCTCATTCGGGACCTGATTGCGAACGTAGGTTTCCACCTGGGCACGGGTCGGGTCTCCGAGGGACCGGACAGCCAGCTTGCGGCTGAAGTCGATGGGAGTCCCCCTTCGCCGACAGTGATGCTGGATCCGTCCCTTGACACGACTGGCCAGCGTCACCGGAGCCACTTGCGGCGTGGTGCTCAGCGTCAGCTGGATCTGCTCCGACGCCAGAGACGATTCCAGGACGCGGAGGCCGTCCTTCTCCCACTCGGGGGCGATGTCGGGTAAGACCCGGGTGAGGAGGTCGCCTGGGAATGGGGCTTTCGAGGGCCAACCGGTCCAGCTGTAGCGGAGTTGATAGGCCGGGCGCAGGTCTGCCGGTCGATAGAGGGGTTCGGGAAGCATGGCACAGCCACCGCGTAACGTGGCAGGGGGAATATGGGGAGAGGATACCTCGACGCGAAAGGATTGTCCATGATCTCGCGCATTAGCCGCAGACCTGCTTCACCTGCCGGGCGAGCCGGCAGGGGTCGAAATGGGGGCGCGACGCCGCGAGTCTAGCCGCCGACCTGCTTCACCTGCCGGGCGAGCCGGCAGGGGTCGAACAGCGGCGGAATGTTAACCAAGAGTCGTGAGAGGCAAAGATGGCCACATCATCGAAGAACACCAGCAGCCGGCCGTCCGCGTTCGCCGACCTCGGCCTCGCGAAGACCGTGCAAGCCCTCGCCGACGAAGTCCGCGAGCTGTACCTGGCCGACGCTGTCCCCTGGGTCGTCGGCTACAGCGGCGGCAAAGACTCCACCGCCGTCCTACAACTCATCTGGCTCGCCCTGCGCGACCTGCCCATCGACCGGCGCCAGAAGCCCGTTCACGTCATCTCCACCGATACCCTCGTCGAGCAGCCGCTCGTCGCCGCCTGGGTCGATGCCTCCCTCGCTCGCATGCGGATTGCGGCCGGTGAGCAGGGGCTGCCGGTCACGCCGTACAAGCTGACGCCGGAAATCGAAGACTCCTTCTGGGTCAACCTCATCGGCAAGGGCTACCCGGCGCCCCGGCACAAGTTCCGCTGGTGTACCGAACGGCTCAAGATTCGGCCGTCCAACAAGTTCATCCGCAATGTCGTTCACGAATACGGCGAGGCCATCCTCGTTCTCGGCACGCGCAAGGCCGAGTCGCAACGGCGCGCCGCCACCATGACCGAACATGAGAAGCTCCGCGTCCGCGATCGGCTCAGTCCGAACGTGAACCTGCCCAACTCGCTCGTCTACACGCCCATCGAGGACTGGAGCAATGACGACGTCTGGCTCTACCTGATGCAGGTCAAAAACCCGTGGGGCCACGACAACAAGTCGCTCTTGGGCATGTACCAGGGGGCCTCCGAAGGCGGCGAGTGTCCGCTCGTGGTCGATACGTCCACGCCCAGCTGCGGCACCAGCCGCTTCGGCTGCTGGGTCTGCACCGTCGTGGACAAAGACCGCTCGATGGAGGCGATGATCAAGAACGACGAGGAAAAGGTGTGGATGGCGCCGCTCCTCGAACTCCGCAATGAGCTGGACGCCCCCGACCGCGACAAGCGCGACCACCGGCGGATGAACGGGGCCGTGCAGCTGTTCCACGACGGCACCATCCCCGGGCCGTACCTCAAGGACTGGCGCGTCTACTGGCTGCGGCGCGTGCTGGAGGCGCAGCAGCTTGCCCGGCAAGAAGGGCCGCCCGAGTTCCGCAACCTTCGGCTCATCACCCTGGAAGAGCTGAAGGAAATCCGCCGCATCTGGCTGTACGAGAAGCACGAGTTCGACGACGCCCTGGCGCGCGTCTACCAGGAGGTGACCGGCGAGGCGTTTCCCAAGGGGGAAGACGACGCGCAGGGGCTGCGCGCCGACGACTGGAACCTGCTGCGCGAGGTGTGCGGCGACGACCGGGTGTTCTTCGACGTGCAGGTGGCGCTGCTCGGCGTCGAGCGGCAGTTCCGCGGCATGTCGCGGCGGGCCGGCGTCTTCGAGGTGCTGGAAGAGAAATTGCGGACCGGGCTCTACGGCAGCGAAGAGGAGGCGGTCGCGGTGCTGAAGGAGCGCAAGGAACGGGAGAAGAAGCTGCACCAGGACGTCGGCGACGCGAAGATGGCAGGAACGGATTCGCCCGCCCCTGAAGTCAAGGATGACGCATGATCCTCGAACAGCTCGGCGTGCGGAACTTCTGCCTGTACCGCGGCGATCAGGTGTTCGACCTGCGGCCGGTCCAACGGCAGGGGAAGTACCGGACCATCACCCTCTTCGGCGGCATCAACGGCGGGGGCAAAACGACCCTCTTCGATGCGATCCAGCTGGCCCTGTACGGCACGCGCGCCCGCTGCTCCAAGCGCTCCAACCTGGCCTACGACGACTTCCTGCGCCAGTCGATCCACCAGGGCGTCGCCCCGGCCGACGGCGCCGGAGTCACGCTCACCTTCCGCTACGCCGCCGACGGCCAGGAGCACCTGTACGAGGTGCGCCGCGCCTGGGTGGTGCAAGAGGAGCGCGTGCGCGAAACCCTGGCGATCTACCAGGACGGCCTCTAAAGCACGTCGCTGTCGGGGAGCTGGCCGCAGCTGGTGGAGGAGCTGATCCCCCTGGAAATCTCGCAACTCTTTTTCTTCGACGGCGAGAAGATCCGCTCCCTGGCCGAGGACGCCAGCAGCAGCGCCGCCCTGGCCGCCGCGGTCAAGGCGCTCCTGGGGCTGGACATCGTCGAGCGGCTCATCGCTGACGCGACGGTCCTGCAAGCGCGGCTGGCGAAGCAGGCGGGGCCGGCGGAGAAGCGGGCCGAGGCCGGGGCGCTCGAAGAACAGCTGCGCACCCTGCAAGCCCAACTCCAGACGCTGACGACCGACCGCGCCTCGCTGGAGAATCGGCTGGAGCGGGCGAAGGTGGAGTTGAAGGAGGCGGAAGAGGTCTTTGCCTCGGTCGGCGGCAAACACTGGGAGCTGCGCCAGGAGCGCAAGGCGCGCCTCACGGAACTTGTCACAGGCGCCCGCGAATTGGCGGCGCAACTGCTGGCGCTGGCCGCGGGCGAATTGCCGCTGCTGCTCGTGACGGACCTGCTCGCGGACGTCATGGAGCAGGCCGGTCAGGAGCGGCGGGCCGGCGAGGCGGCGCTGCTGGAGCGACTCCTGGCCGAGCGCGACGGCCGCTTGCTGGAGGCGCTCCGCCGGGCGCAGGTGCCGCCGGCGCTGCTGGGCCTGGTGCAGGAGCACCTGGGCGCGGACCGCCAGGCGCGGCAGGTCCCCGGCGCGGGGGAACAGCGCCTGGGCCTGTCGGACAAGGTGCAGAACGCGCTGCCTCATCTGCTCACCGAGAAGCTGCCGGCACTGCGGGAACAGGCCGGCCAAATCCTGGAGAAGCTGAGCGGCATCGAGCAGGAGCGCGAGGATCTGGAACGGGCGCTGGCCGCCACCCCCGCCGACGCCGACATGGGTCAGGTGGTCGAGCGCCTCAAGGAAACGACGCAAACGGCGACGCGCCACGAGGACCAGGCGCAGCGGCTGGACGCCGACGTCAAGCGGATCAAGGCGGAGCTAAAGGAGTGCGAGTCCCGTCTGGAAAAGCTGTGGCGGAAGGACCTGGCCGGCGAGTTCCACCGCGAAGACCGGCAGCGCCTGGTGGGACTGGCCGCCCGGACGCGCGACACCATGCAGGAGTTCCTGCGCCGGGCGACGGCCAACAAGATCGACCGCCTGTCGCTGCTCATCACCGAATCGTTCCGCTACCTGCTGCGCAAGCAGACCCTGGTGGAACGCATCCACATCGACCCCGAGGACTTCGCCATCACGCTGTACGACGCCGCCGGGGTGTCGCTGCCGCGGCTCCGGCTCTCGGAGGGCGAGAAGCAGATTTTCGCCATCGCGATTTTATGGGGCCTGGCCCGGGCCTCGGCGCGCCCCCTGCCGGCGGTCATCGACACGCCGATGGCGCGCCTCGACGCCGTCCATCGCCAGCATCTCGTCGAGCGCTACTTCCCCAACGCCAGTCATCAGGTAGTGCTATTCTCCACCGATACGGAAGTGGACCGAACCTACTACCAGGCGTTGCAGCCTGCCCTTGCACGGGCGTACCACTTGAGCTATGACGAGCGGTCGAAGGTGACTGTCGGCGAAGAGGGCTACTTCTGGAAAGAATGAGGCATCCTCGCCGATCCCGTCTTGGCGCGGCTGGGCCGGTCCATGAGCATCAAGCAAATCCGCCTGTCGGCGCAGGCGAAGGAACAGCTCATCCGCCTGAAGATGCGGACCACCATCCCGCAGTGGAACATCCTCTGCCGCTGGGCGTTCTGCCTGTCGCTCCGGCAGCCGTCGCCGCCGACGCCCATCGACGTCCCCGCCGACAGCAACGTCGAGATGACCTGGCAGGTCTTCGCCGGCGACGCCGAGGAGTTGTACCTGGCGCTGCTCAAGGAGCGCTGCGTCCGCGACGGTCTCGGCACGGGCGACGACGTCCTGGCTCGCCAGTTCCGCCTGCACCTGCACCGTGGCATCAGCTACCTCGCCACGCCGCACCTGATCCGGTCGCTGGCCGACCTCGTGCGCCTCTCGCTGACCGAGGGCGAACCGTCGCTTCCCTGAGCCCAGCGGTGATGGATGGCCGCTTGCGCCTGGCGCGAACGCTAAGCCGCAAGCGGCTATTCCGCTTCCGTCCCCCACAGCTCCTGCCACGCCCGCAGCCCGGGTGCGCCGGCGGGGCGGCCGTCGATGCACAGCCAATCCCCCGCGCCTTTGTAGCGATTCCCCTGGCCGCGCCACGTCACGGCCTGTCGCCAGCACTCCTGCCCGCCGAACCCGTTGAGGCACAGCAGCGCCTCGTCGAAAGCAAAGTGATTGTCTCGGATGGTCAGTGCAACGCCGCCGTTCAGCTCGCCGAGCGACAGGATGCGGGGAGCGTGAACGTCGTTGGCCTCCATCTCGATACTGACGGGGTTACCGCGCCGCTCGCCCGCCCACACCGACACCGCCGCCGCACCCGCGTTGCGGACTTCAATGGTGTTCCCGCACAGGCTGATCGCGCAAGGGCCGTGGGGAGCCACTTCGGCGCAGAGCGCCAGCTGGCCCACGAGCAACCGGCAGTCGCGCAACTCGATTCGGTTGGCCCCGCGCGCCACGATGGGCGCCGCGTGGTGGTCCCCCGTGACCCGGCAGCCGGTCAAGCGAAGCGCGGCCCCCGCGGCGTAGACCAGGTGGGCCGGCTCGCGGCCGGGCGTCTGCCGCAGCTCGATCCCCTCCAGCGCCAGCGGCCGATCGCTCGACAGCAGCGCCTGCCACGCCGCCGGCCGTCCGTCGAAATGCAGGCTGGGGCGCGAGCCCGGCGCCGCCCGCAGCGTCAGCGCCTTTCCCGTCAGGGACAGCGGCTCGGTGGCGAACGGCCCATCGCCGTGGATGGTGATGACGTCGCCGTCGGCCGCCTCGGCGACGGCCGTGGCCAGCGTCGCGTGAGTCGTCCCACGGCCCTCGACGACGAACCCGGGCGCGGGCGGCGCTGTTGCGGTTGTCGCCTGTCTGGGGATCAGGGAACCACGGACCAACCAGGCGCCGCCGAGGCCGGCGAGGATGGCGGCGCCGAACACGATCAGCCACGGCAAGCGTCGTCCCGAGCGGGGCGGCGGCGCGGGCTGCGGAGCCGGCACCGGCGGCGGGACGGGAATGTCCCAGGCCGACGGCGGCCCCGGGGTGTCGATCGTGGTTGGGCAGGCGCTCCCCTCGTCCGGGTCCGATGGCATGGCCGAGCCGAGCGTCTGTGCCGCGGGGAGCGCCTCTCCCCCTCCGGCCGGCGCGGGGGAAGCCGGCGGGTCTTCGGCGAGGGCGAGCCATTCCTCCAGGGCCCGCGCCACGGCGGCGGGGGTGTCGTAGCGGTCGGCCGGCAGCTTGGCCATCAACCGCTCGACGGCGGCCGCGACCGCCGGCGGCACCGTCGGGGCGAGGTCGCGCAGCGGCGCCGGGGCGTCGTACTGGTGGCGCAGCAGCTTCTCGGTCCACGTCCCGCCGGGGAACGGCACGCGGCCGGTCAGCAGGTAGTACAGGGTGCAGCCAAGGCTGTACAGGTCGCTGCGCACGTCGCGGCTGTCGGCGTCGTGGGCTACCTCCGGGGCGATGTAGTCCGGGGTGCCCGACAGCCGGCTGGCCGCGTCCGCGCCGCCGTCGCCGCCGCGCGTGCTCAACGCCAGGCCGAGGTCGAGTACCTTGACCCGCCCCGGCGAGCGCGCCCCCTCACCCGGCTCGACCAGGAGGTTCGCCGGCTTCACGTCGCGATGCAGCACGCCGCGCTCGTAGGCGTACTGCAAGGCGACGGCCGCCTGGCGGGCGTACTCGCAGGCCCGGCGGGACGGCAGCGGGCCGACCTCCCGCACCAACCGGTCCAGATCGAGACCGTCCACGTATTCCATGACCAGGAAGCGGACGCCGTTGGCCTCGCCGGCGTCGTAGGCGGCCACGACGTTGGGGTGCGTCAGCCGGGCCGCCGACTCGATCTCGCGCAGGAAGGCCGCGTGCCGCTCGGCGTTGGCCGTCGCGTCGGGGCCGTGTTCCGCCACACCGACGACCTTCAGTGCGACCACGCGCCGCATCAGGACGTGTTCGGCCTTGTACACCCGGCCCATGCCGCCGGCGCCCAGCGTGTCGAGGATGCGGTACTGGCCGAGGACGAGGGATTGGCCGTTGCCGGCGAGGAGTTGTTCCGCCTGGTAGCCAGTCAGCAGGCCGCGCTCGATCAACTCCGACGCCCAGGCCCGGGGGTCGCGGGAAGCCGACCCGGGCGCCAGGGCCGCGAGCGTTTCCGGCGGCAGCAGCCCGCTGGCGCGCAGCGCGCACAGGAAGTCTCCGGTGGCGGAGGCGACGGACGACTGGCGGCGGCTTATCATCCTGATACAGCCCTCCGAAGTCAGGGGGTCGGGTGGCTTCGCAGTGTAGCGTGCCCTTTTGCCCCTTCCTAGAGCGATTGCCGACGCTGAATGGAGATTGTTACCGCGGCAGCCTGCATATCCGTTACCTGCGGCATAGTCCCTGTGAACTGCCCGGTAATCTGCGCTTAGATGGGCGTTTTCGGAAAACGTGGCAAGGAATACCACGCCGCATCGCAGGCCTCGCGCTCCTCGGCGTCCAGAGAAATATCGACCGCCGCCAGGCTGGCGTCCAGTTGCTCCGGCCGACTGGCGCCGACAATGGCTGACGTGAGGCCCGGCTGGTCCATCACCCAGGCGACGGCGACCGAGACGAGTGACTTGCCGCGCGGCTCGAAGAATTGTCGCAGCCCCTCGACCGCCCGCAGCTGCGCCTCGTGCCAGTAGCGCTCGCGGTACAACTCGCCGGTCTTGCCCAGGGTGAAGCGCGTCCCGGCCGGCGGCGCGTCGAGCGAGCGATACTTGCCCGAGAGGAAACCGCCGGCGAGCGGGTTGTAGGCGATGACGCCGACGCCCGCGTGCCGGCACAGCGGCAGCAGCTCCGCCTCGATGTCGCGGTAGAGGAGGTTGTAACGCGGTTGCACGCAGTCGAAGCGGGCCCAGCCGTGCCGTTCGCTGAGCCCCAGCCCCAGCGCCACCTGCCACGCGGGGTAGTTCGAGCAGCCGACGTAGCGCACCTTGCCCGATCTCACCAGGTCCTCGAAGGCGCGCAGCGTCTCGTCGATGGGGGTATCGGGGTCGGGGGTGTGGGCCTGGTAGAGGTCGATGTAATCGGTGCCCAGGCGGCGAAGGCTGTCCTCGGCGGCCTTGAGCACGTGCCGGCGCGATAGGCCCTCGTCGTTCGGCCCGGTGCCAACGCGGATGCGGCACTTGGTGGCCAGCACGAAGTGATCGCGGCGCCCTTTCAGCCAGCGGCCGATGATCTCCTCGGTGCGGCCGGCGGTGGCCGGCTCGGGCGGCACCGGGTAGGCGTCGGCGGTGTCGAGGAAGTTGACCCCCGCCGCCGACGCCTTGTCGAGGATGGCGAACGACGTGCCCTCGTCGGCTTGCTGGCCGAAAGTCATCGTACCCAGGCACAGGGCCGTCACCTTCAGCCCGGTTCGACCCAATCGACGGATTTGCATGGCTTGCTTCCTTGCGGGCGAACAGTGTGATGTAGCACAACGGCGCAAACGGGGCAAGACGGGATGAGCCCGAGGGTGCAAACCGGCTCTGGCGTTGGGGCGGCCTGAGCGGGCCGTAGCCGCAAGCTGCCGGCTTGCGGGCTTTTCGCCCCCCAAAGCTCGCAAGCTGGCATCTTGCGGCTACGGCAGCAGCAGCCCGACCACGCTCACGGCATCACCAGCACCGTCACCTTCGACGGCAAATCGCGTGACCGGTACACCCGCTGCGTCGCCTTCTCGAAATCCGACTCTTTCGCTGAGTAAATATCCACGAATTTCTGCGGGTTGCGGTCGCACAGCGGGAACCAACTCGACTGCACCTGCACCATCATCCGGTGCCCCGGCCGGAACGTGTGGTACACGTCCTGCAACCGAAACTTCACCCGCGCCGGTTGGCCCGGCTCGAACGGCTCCGGCTTCGCGTAGTTGTTGCGGAACTTGCCGCGCATCACGTCGCCGCGCACCAGCTGCTGGTAGCCGCCCATGCGCACTCCCGTCGGGTTCGGGTTGGGGTCGGGGTAGTCGTCGGGGTAGACGTCGATCAGCTTCACCACCCAGTCCGAATCGGTGCCGGTCGTCGAGACGTGCAGGTCCACGTCGATGGGGCCGGCGATCGTCACGTCGTCGTCCAGCGCCGGCGCCTGGTAGACCAGCACGTCGGTCCGCCGCCCCGCGAAGCGCTGGTCGGCGGTCATGTAGTCGGCCGACATGCCGATGTCGATCTTGTCCTGGAACGGCACCGGCCGGGCCGGATCGCTGACGTATTCGTCGGTGCAGTCCTCCGCCTTGCCGCGCGGCGGGGTGTCCGACGAGAGCCGCCCGCCCTGGTGGAAGTACAGCGTCTTCGTCTTGGCCTCTTTCGGCGGCCAGGCGTCGTGCTTGCGCCACTGGTTGGCGCCGGTCTCGAAAACCCACGCCTCGGGGTGCTTGTTCTCGCCCTTGCCCTTGAGGTGGAACTCGAAGAACGGCAGTTCGATCTGCTGGCGGTAGAAATCGGACGTCTTGGCGTTGAAGTGGACGTTGCCGAGCGCCTCGCCGTCGCCGCCGCTCCAGCCGCCGTGCCGCCACGGCCCCATGACGAGGACGTTGGCGATGCCGGGGCTGTTGGCCTCGACGTGCCGGTAAGTCTCCAGGGCGCCGAAGAGGTTCTCGGCGTCGAACCAGCCGCCGACGGTCATCACGGCCGGCTTGATGTTCTTCAGGTGCGGCCGCAGGTTGCGCGACTGCCAGAAGTCGTCGTAGGTGCCGTGCGCCATCACGTCGTTCCAGAAGGCCACCTCGCCCTTGAAGTATTTCTTGTCGGCGTTACTCAGCGGCCCCATGCGCAAAAAGAAGTCGTAGCCGTCCGGGGTGTCGTGCTCGAAGTGGGTCGGCCCCTTGCGCGTCGGCTCCGGCCGCGGCCGGCCGAAGTTGCCGATGAAGTTGAAGAAGTGCGGCAGCCACAGCGCCCCGTTGCGGTGGAAGTCGTCGCCCACGAACCAGTCCACGATCGGCGCCTGCGGCGACGCCGCCTTTAGCGCCGGGTGGGCGTCGATCATCCCCGCCGCCGTGTAGAAGCCGGGGTACGAGATGCCCCACAGACCCACCTTGCCGTTGTTCGGCACGCGCTTGACCAACCAGTCGATCGTGTCGTAGGTGTCGCTCGCTTCATCGACCTCCTCCGTCCCCTTTTTGTCGGGGTTGTGCGGCCGCATGTTGACGTGCGTCCCCTCCGACATCCAGCGGCCGCGCACGTCCTGGTAGACGAAGACGTAGCCCGCCTGAGCGAACAGTGGCGACGGCCCGAGGTTGTCCTTGTAGCGGTCGGCGCCGTAGGGCCCCACGCTGTAGGGCGTGCGCGTCAGCAGGATGGGGTACTTCTGCCCCGTGTCCTTGGGGACGTACACGGAGGTGAAGAGCTTCTTGCCGTCGCGCATGGGGATGCGGTACTCGTACTTGGTGTACGCGGCCTTGACCGCCTCCAACCCCTGGGCGGCGGCGGTCCCGGGGAGGGCGGCCGCGAACAGGAGAGCGAGGAAGCGGAAGCAGAATCGAGTCGGTGTCATCAGCAGCTCCGCGGGTCGGTGGTGGCGGGCGACGGGCGTGCCGCCGCATTGTGACGGCGCGGGGGCGGCTCCGCAATCCTCTTCTGATTGCCAGGCCGCGGCTTCGCCTGCTACACTCACTCACTCGTTTGTCGCGCCCGTACATCCTTTCGTCCGCAGGAGGTCCCCGATGAGAAGTCGCTGCGTTCCCCTCTGCTTCCTGGCCGCGCTTCTGCTGATCGTCTTCGCCTGGGCCGACGACTGGCCGCAGTGGCGCGGTCCGGAGCGGACCGGGGTGTCGAAGGAGACGGGCCTTCTCAAGGAATGGCCCAAGGACGGACCGAAGCTGCTCTGGAAGAACGGCGAGGTCGGCGGCGGCTTCTCGACGCCGGCCGTCGTCGGCGACCGCATCTACCTGATGAGCAACACCAGGGACGAGGAGTCGGCCGTCGCCCTCGACGTCAAGGACGGCAAACAGGTCTGGTCCACGCCGGTCGGCAAGGTCGGCAAGAACACGGGGCAGGCGCAGTACCCCGGCACGCGCTCGACGCCGACGGTGGACGGCGACCGCATTTACGTCCTCGGCTCCGACGGCGACCTCGCCTGCCTGGGGCGCGACAACGGCAAGGCGGCCTGGGCGAAGAACCTCAAAAACGACTTCGATGGCAAGCCGGGTTTGTGGGCCTATGCCGAGTCGCCGCTGATCGACGGCGACGTGCTCGTCTGCACGCCGGGGGGCGACAAGGCGACGATGGCGGCGCTGAACAAGAAGGACGGCACGGTGATCTGGAAGTGCGCCGTCAAGGAAGGAGACGCGGCGGGGTACGCCTCGCCGATTATCGCCGAGGTCGGCAAGGTGAAGCAGTACGTCCAGTTCGTCGGGGGCGGCGTGATCGGCGTGGACGCGAAAACGGGGCAGCTGTTGTGGCGGTACGACCACACAAAAGACGAGGCGGCCAACATCCCGACGCCGGTCTTCCACGACGACTGCGTGTTCACCTCGACGTCGCGCAACGGCAGTGGCCTGAACCGGATCAAGGTGGACAAGGACGCCGTCAGCAGCGAGGAGGTGTACTTCAACACGACGAAGCTAAACAGCATCGGCGGGGTGGTCCGCGTGGGCGCGTACGTGTACGGCACCAACGCGAAGGGGGAGCTGGTGTGCATGGACTTCAAGACCGGCGAGGTGAAGTGGCACGCCGCCGCGGTCGGCACGGCCTCGGTCACTTACGCCGACGGCATGCTGTACGTCCGCGCCCAGGGCGGGACCGGCTTCGGCCGAGAGAGCGCGAAGCCCAAGGTCGCCCTCGTGGAAGCGACGCCGGACGGCTACAAAGAGAAGGGCCGTTTCGAGCAGCCCGACCACGGTGATCGGCCGGCCTGGCCGCACCCGGTCGTGGCCAACGGCCGCCTGTACCTGCGCGACCAGGGCGTGCTGCTGTGCTACGACGTGAAGGCGGAAAAGTGATGTCTGTGGGGGACGCGTGCGGCCTTGCGGCTCGACCGTGCGAAGCCGCAGGCCGCGGTACGCCCCGGTCTAGCTCAGCAGCCGGGGCCGCTAAACCGAAGGGCGACAAGGAAATAGTTCTGTGCCAACTGGTGGCACAGAACTTGCCTCTGGGTGGCACACACCGGCCCCGCGCGGACCCCGAGACCCTTACCGCCGACCCCCCGGCCGTGTGATCCTCATAACCCGGAATCGAACCAGGCCGGAATGTGGCATGGTTCAGAAACGGGCCGTTTCAGGTGGCGCGGGCCCGTGCCCGTGCCCGATTCCAGACCGGGCACGGGCACGGGCAGAGCGCGACCCGCGTTTGAACCAGCCCCGAAATGTGGTCGATCCGATCCGGCAGCGCAAGCACCACGGCAACAGGGAGTTGCGTCGCGGGCCGCTTTCGCCAGCCACTTTTGCCCCCTGGGAAAAGTGGCGCAGAGCGTTTCTGATCCTTCGATCTGGTAACCTCGGCATCATGTTCACCCCCCCCGAAATCATCGCCTGTCGTCGCCTGGTGGAACTGGCGCTTCAGGAAGATGTCGGCGCCGGCGACCTGACCACCCAGGCCGTCATCCCCGAGGCGCTGGAAGGCCGGGCCGTCTTCGTGGCCCGCGCCGCCGGCGTGGTGGCGGGGTTGCCGGCTGCCGCCCTGGTCTTCGCGACCCTCGACTCGCGCGTCCAGTTCGAGCCGCTCCCCCGCGACGGCGACTCCGTGCAACGGGGCACCCGCCTGGCCAAGGTCGGCGGACCGATGCGCTCGGTCCTTTCCGGCGAGCGTACCGCGCTCAACTTCCTGCAGCACCTCAGCGGCATCGCCACGCAGACACGCCGCTACGTCGAGGCGGTCGCCGGCCTGAAGTGCCAGGTCCTCGACACGCGCAAGACGCTGCCGGGGTGGCGCCTCCTGGAGAAGTACGCCGTGCGCTGCGGCGGCGGCCACAACCACCGCGTCGGACTCTTCGACGGCGTCCTCATCAAGGACAATCACCTCTCCGCCCTCGGCCGCGGCAAGAAGGAGATCGTCGCGGCGGTGGAGGCGGCGCGGAAGCTGCACGGGACGGCCGTGCCCCTGGAGATCGAGGTGGACAACCTCGCCGAACTGGACGAGGCGCTCCGCTGCGGGCCGGACATCGTGCTGCTCGACAACATGCCGCCGGAGCAGATGCGCGAGGCGGTGCGTCGGCGCGATGCCGTCGCCCCCCGGGTGCTGCTGGAGGCGTCCGGCGGCGTGACGCTGGCCACCGTGCGTGCTATCGCCGAAACGGGCGTGGACCGGGTCAGCGTCGGCGCCCTGACGCACTCGTCGCCGGCGCTGGACATCGCCCTCGATTATCTTCAAGAATGACTCCCCGCGAAGTCTGGAACCTCGACACTCGCCGCCTGGGCCGGCGCGTCCTCGTCTTCGACCGGCTGGACAGCACCAGCAACGTCGCGGCGAGCCTGGCCGATGCCGCCGACAACGACGGCGTGGCCGTGCTCGCCGGCGAGCAGACCGGCGGCCGCGGCCAGCACGGCCGCACCTGGACCTGCCCCCCCGGCAGCGGCGTCCTTCTGTCGGTGCTGCTCTTCCCCCCGCCCCTGCTGCGCCGCCCCGCCATCCTCACCGCCTGGGCGGCCGTCTCCGTCTGCGAAACGATCCTCGAACTCACGGGGCTTCCGGCGACAATCAAGTGGCCCAACGACGTACTCATTCACGGACGCAAGGTGTGCGGCATCCTGATCGAGCAGCGTCGCGGTACGGTCGCCGGCATCGGCCTGAATGTCAACCAGGGCGCCGAGACGTTCGCCGCGGCGGGGCTGACCGAGGCGGCGTCGCTGGCGGTCTTCACCGGCCGGCAGTGCGACTGCGCTGCGGCCGCCCGCCGTTTGCTCCATCACCTCGATGAGCAATACGACGCCCTGTGCGCCGGCGACCTGACGACCCTGGAGGCGTGCTGGAAGTGGCGCCTCGGTCTGCTCGGCAAGGAGGTCGTTGCCGAATGTGCCGGCGGGCCCCACCGTGGCCGCCTCCTCGACCTGACGTGGGACGAAGTGCAGCTGGCGCGGTCGGACGGCACCACCGAACGGCTGCGACCCGAAACGGTGGCGCACCTCTTCCCGGCGTAACTTCGCGCCGATTCCGCCGGATCGGCACAGTTTGCCTTTCTTCGCCGGTTGGCAGAGTCAGCGCAGTCGTCAGGGAAATTGAGGCCGTTCGGGTCACTGCCCCCTTGACCAGTTTGCCCCACCGGATGACAATCAAGCATCCGGGTAGGGAACGAGGATCGCCCTCCTTCGCACTCGAAGCCACGGCCCCCCACCGTGAAGGATCAATTCTGATGGGTACCGAGCGCTGTCGTGACCTGAATACGACCTTCTGCCGCCGTTTCCTGCCGCCGCAGGCGCCGACCGGGCACGCCCTGCTGCTCGACTGGGACGGCCACATCGCCTTCACGCCGGAGGCCGCGGACCTGCACCGCTGCCTGACGGAGTACGCCACCCTGGTGGAGCAGGCGACCCGCGACGACCCCTGCGACCTGCTGAGCGTGCGCGACGCCAGCGAGGTCACGCTGGCGTACCTCTACCGCGGGCTCGACGCCGGCCGGCCGCTGCCCGAGGCGGCCAACCTCCGCCGCCTGACGCTTCTGCTGCGCCGGATCCTCCGCGCGTCGGCGGAGTGGTTCGGGACGACGCGCTGGAATGACGAGATGAAGTGGTACGACGGCTTCAAGGCGCCCGACGCGATCGTGTCGCTGCTGGATACGCTGGCCGAGTCGGACGCCTTTCGCCGGCGCTTCCTGCCCACGGGGCCGGCCGACGCGCACGGCCTGCTGGTCGATTTCCAGCACGACGTCCCCTTCACGCCCAGCGCCGCCGAATTGCAGCAGTGCCTCGAGGCCTACACCGCCCTGCTGCGCACGGCGACGCGCGTCACCTGCATGCCGGTGCGCTGGTGCGTCGAGGCTAGCGAACTGGCCCTGGCCTACCTGTCGCGGGCGGTGCAGAACGACGTGCCGCTACCGGAGCGCGACACCTCGAACAGCCTTGTGGGCCTCATCCGCAAAACGCTCGGCGACGCCGTCACCCTGTTTGGGGCGATGCGCTGGTACGACGGCTTCAAGCGCATCGACATCCTCGCCTGGCTCCTGGAGGAGCACGCCCCCAAGGGCTTGCAGGGATGGCACGTGTTCCGGGCGCGACTGCGGCAGACGTTGCGGATCGGTTGAGCCGCTTGCGGCTTCGCACTACTCACCCGATTTCGACGGGAGGAAGGCGGCCATCGCCATCGCGGCCGTCACCAGGGCCAGCGTCCCGAAGTTGGTGAACAGGCTGTAGGTGTGCCAGGTGCCGAACGTGGCCCGCGCCTCCTCGGCGGCGCGCACCTGCTCTGACGACGGGGATTCGCTCGTCAGGACGGCATCGCTGGTCGCACTGCGCTTCTCGCGCAGCGCCTCGACCTCGCCCTCCAACCACCAGCCGGCCCCGGCCCCGATCAGCGCCAGCAGCAGCACGACCCCGCGCGCCCGGTGGACCCCGCCGCCGCCGAACCACAGCAGCCCGGTGAGCAGGCCGAGCCCGCCGCAGGCCACTTGCAGGAGGTAGTAGGGGCGAAACATCGGCCCGACGGCGGCGCCGAAGATGCGGCCGCCCTGCTCTTTGCTGAGGGGTTTGGGGAACTCGTCGCTCGGCCGCGGCTTGTCGAGTTGGGGAGGCAGCGGCAGCCAGTAGGGGCGCTCCGGGGCGGGCTTTGCGGTCTCCTCCTCGAAGGTGCGAAACAGCGACAGGCCGACGACGAAGGTGAAGAAGGTGCCGCTGCCGAACCAGAGGCCGACGGCGAGGACGTGCAGGATCTTCGCGAGGGAGAACATGGCGGGTGGGTCCTGTGCGGAGGCGGGGGGCAGACTGGATTGTATCCGACTCCCGCCGCGGCCGTCACGCGCGGCGTTCGGTTGGACCGGATGACGCCGCCTCCGAAGTCGCCAGCTGTTGCAGGTGCAGCTGAGCGGCCGCGAGCAGTTGCTCGTCTTCGACATCCCAGATTTCCTGGTCCGCCCAACCGGCAACATTCGCGACGAGTTGGCCGAGACGCCAATTGGGATACCGCCGGCACAACTCCGCAATAGCCTCCAGCAAATCCGCACATCGTTCGCTGTTCATGGCAGAGTGTCCTTCACCTTGGGTGTTCGTGTTACATCGAGTTGTGGCAAATCTTGAATGACTTCGGCGGGAACCAGCACTCCGGGCCGAACCTGCGCCGCTCGCGTGGCGCGCGTTACGCCGTCATTGATTCGCAGATGCCCGTCTTTGCCTCGGACGACTTGCAACGGCGGCATCCCGTCGAACGAGTCTCCATGCTTGGCGATTTGCCGGGCGAGCTTGTAGAGGTCAGCCCCTTGCGACCGGCTCGGCGGCAAGTGGAGTTCGCCGGGATCGACTTCAATGAATTCAGGCATCCGACGGTCCGTTACGCTGTTGGAAGTCCATTTCGCCGAAGAGCACACCCGTCATTATACCGACGCAACGTCACGCGGCCCGCTTGCGAGCCGCCGCCTCCGCAAACACCTGCAGCAAGTCCCGGTAGTGTTCCTCGAAGGTCCACGCCGCCGCGGCCTTCCGGGCCGCCTGGGCGCAGCCGGCCCGCCGGGCCGGGTCGAGCAACTGCGCCATCGCCTCCGCCAGCCGGTCGTGCTCGTGCGGGTCGGCGATGACGTACCCCTCGTGCGGCGGGCTGAGCAGCTCCGCGGCCCCGTTGCAGCGCGTCGTGACGACCGGCAGGCCGCACGCCAGCGCCTCGAGCACCACCAGCGAACACGGGTCGTAAAAGGTCGGGTGGACGAGGAAGTCGGCCGCGAAGTAGCCGTTGCGCATGTCGGCGCAGTAGCCGCCAAATGTGACGCGGTGCGTGATCCCCAGGCGCCGGGCCAGGCGCTCGTAGGCGCCCGTCTTGGGGTGGCCGAGGACGAGCAAGCGGAACGGCGGCGCGGCCGGCAGCAGGCTGACGGCGTGCAGCAGCGGCTCCAGTCCCTTCAGGCGATAGTTCATCGCCGCGAACAGGGCCACCGTCTCCTCGCGCTGGATGCCCCAGCGCTCGCGCCATTCGACGCGCCGCCTGGGGCGGTCGTGTTCCAGGAAGCGGTCGGGGTCGATACTGCTGCGGACGACGCGCAGCGCCTGCGGCGGGACGCCGAGGAAGCGCTCGAAATGCTCGCGGACCATCCGGCTGTTGACGACGATCAGCGGCCGCCGGGCGCCAAGGTACTGCTTGCGCTCCAGCAGGGTGAACGACCAGTGAGCCACGTCGAGGGCCCTCACCACTCCCGCCAGGCGGCGCGCCACCGGGTTGCGGTGCTTGTGCAGGTTGTGAGCGGCCGAGGCCGCGTGCAGCCCGCCCTGCGGGTACAACACGTCTTGCCCCCAGGTCTTGTCGAAGCCGAGGGAGACGTCATGGTTGGCTCCGCGCAGGGCTCGTTCGCAGGCCCGGCCGAAGCGCCACGGCCGCAGGAAGCGCGGCCCGGACGGCACTGCCAGCCCGTGGTACTGCACGGCCGGCGGCAGGGCCGTCGCGTCCCAGCGGCAGGCGTACAGGTGGACCTCGTGGCCGTCGGCGACGAGGCGGCGGGCCAGGTCGGCGATGTACGTCTCGCATCCACCGCGAGACGGCAGCACATTCTCATAGCAGAATGCGATGTTCATGGCCGGACTCGTTTCGCGTTATGCCGCCGGTAGCGCCGCCACTTGAAGACGACGGCCCGGCGCAGCCAGCGGGCCGTCAAGTTGTCTTGCCTCCGCCCCTGGTAGAGCCGCCAGAACAGGAGCCGGTCGCGCGCCGTCACCCCCTCGACCTCGGAGGAGTAGAGCAGCTGCGCCAGGTCCTTCACCTGCCAGACCGGCCAGGTCCACGGGTGGCGCGCCAGGCGGTGCAGGTCGATCAGGTGGACCCGGCCGCGCCAGTCAGGGACCGTTCGCGTGTCGTCCTCGGGAATGTAGAAGTGACACAAATAGAGGTCCTTGTGGAAGCAGCGCCGGCCGTGCAGGTCGCCCACCAGGCGGGCCATCTCGGCGATCAGCGTCGCCTTCCAGCGGCGGAAGTCGGCGGCGCCCAGGCGGCGGGACGCGGCGGGAACGGCCTCGTGCAGCGGCAGCATACCGGCCAGCTCCTCGACGGCGAGGAAGCTCTGCAACCGCCCCCACGGCCCCAGGTACTCGCCGGCGGCGACGACGGCCGGCACCGGCACCCCCTGCGACCGCGCCCATTCCAGGTGTCTCATCTCCTGCAGCGCCGGCGACCACTCCCCTTCCGGCCAGAGCGCCGCCAGCAGGCCGAGCCAGCGCGGCAGGCGGTAGTGTCGCTTGAGGTAAACGCTGAGCCGGCGGGCACCCGCGCCCAGGATAAGCCGCCCCGTGGAGCGGCCCTGCTTGGCGTGAAACCGGTCGGTCACGTCCAGCGCCATGATCCGTTCGGCCCAGTCCGCCCCGAGAAGGTCGGCCCAGTCGGCGCGCCGGCACAGCCGGCGCGAGCCGCGACGGAGGCGCACCCAGACGGTCTCACTCATGCGGGCCCCCCGGGGCGCCATGGCGCGCCTGTGCGGTCGCCCCGGGCGCCTGTACCAGCAGCACAGTCGTCCGGTAGAATTCGCGCCGCCGCACCCACTCCCAGCCATCGGGGGCCAGGTCGCGCAGCGTCCCCTCGCGCTCCTGCGGGGTCGCGGCGATGACGACCAGCCACAGGCGGCCGACCGGGGCCGACGACGACGTCCCTTCCGCGATGAAGCCACTCCCCAAATGACGGAAATAATAGTTGTCCTCCCAGGCGTTGCCGCGGACCACGTCTCCCGGCCGCCGCTCGGCGAGGACATAGCGCGAGGCGGCGGCGACGTCGGGCCGGCCGTAGGGGAACGCGGTGTTGTAGGCGACGGTGCCGGCCGCCGCGAGAAGCAGGCCGACCAGTCCCGCGGCCGCCCATCGCGACCGCGCCAGGAGCCAGGCCAGGGCCGGCGGGACGCCCGCGGCAATCAGCAGCACGACGGCCGGTGTGATGTAGACGAGGACGCGGCCGCCGAAGTACGGGTAGCCGCCGAGGAACGACGCCACCAGCGCCAACCCCAGCGGCGCCAGCAGCAGCACCACGGCCGCCCGTTCGCCGCCCCGCCACAACCCGATGGCGCCGACGACCAGCGGCACGACCAGCACGTTGCCGGCCGGGGCGCAGCAGTAACACAACCCGTCCAGGGTGGACTTCAGCACCCAGGCGGGGACGGCCCACCACCCTCGGCCCCAGGGCGGAAAGCCGGCCACCCAGCAGGCCTCCATCTGGAGGTTGCGCTGCGCCCGCGCGGGCCCGAGGTAAAGCAGCACAAAGGCCGCCCCCACGCTCAGCGCCAGCGCCCCGTAAGCGAGCCAGGGCCGGGGGCGCGCCCGCTCGCGCCACAGGGCCGACAGCAGGGCCAACATCAGCCCGCCGAGGAGGAAGCAGCCGGGGTAGACGAGAAAGACGACCAGGGGTGCGACGGCGGCAAAGAGGAGCAGTTGCCGCGGCAGGTTCCAGCCGCGCGTGGCGGCCCAAATCACCGGCAGGGCCGTCGCCGCCAGGACGTCGATGCTGTACGGCTTGGCCTCGCCAGCGTGCCAGAGCAGGTGGTCGTTGAGGGCGAACAGGAGCACGGCCCACGGCACCGCCGCGGGGGAGAGCAGGCGCCGCGCCAGCGGCAGGAAGAGCAGCAGGGCGCCGCAGCCGGCGAGGAAGGGGAGCAAGCGGAGGGCGTAAGTGCTGTCGCCCAGGAGGAGCACGACGGCCCGCTCGACCCACAGGAACAGCGGCGGCGCCGCCTCCGAGAAGAAGAGCGGTCCGAGCAAGTCCGCGAAGTCCTTGCCGAGCACGTTGAGGACCAGCGCCGCCTCGTCGTGCCACAGCGACGGGTTGCGCAGGTAGCCGTAGACGCGCAGAGCCAACCCAATGAGCAGGAAGAGCACGGTCAGGGCGCCTGCCGTCCGCAGCCGCGCGGGCAGCACGCCGAGGCACCTGGCCGATAGCCGTTGTCCCAGGGTCGCGACGCTCACCTTGGCCTCCCCTCGTCCGGGCCGTCGATCTCGGTCAGCAAGAACGATTCCGTGCGCCAGGGCCGCGGCCGGCGCTGCCCGAAGGCGAGGACGCGCGGCGCGGCGAGCCCGTGCTTCTGCCGGCGAAAGAGGTCGCCCGCGTCGCGCAACTCCGGCGACAGCAGCGGCCGGCGGCGGAAGGCACACCACAACCACGCCAGCGGCCGGTCGCACCAGCGCCGCACCAGCAGGCCGCGCCGTCCGCGGGGCAGGGCGACCTCACTCCGCGACGTGCCACGGGCGGCGGCGGGCAGCGGCAGCCAGGGCGGCACCGCGCCGCCCACCTCCCGCCAGAACGCCTGTGTCACGCACAGCGCCTCGCCGTCCAGCCAGAGGATGCCCTGCCCAGCGACCGGCGGTGGCGTCGCACGCTCCTTGCGAATGTGGCGGCGCCCCAGAAGGCGCTCCGCCGCACGTCGAATGTCGAACGCCGCCCGTTTGGCGGTGACACCAAGGGCAGTGCTGGCCCCCAGGTAGCCGCGCAAACAGGCCAGCCGCTCACGCCCCGTCGCGAATTCCTCGGCGAGCGTGGCGTCGAGGGCAGCCAGGTCGCGGACCCGCTCTCGCCAGCCGACGCGCCGCCGGCGCCGCGAGCGCTGCCAGTCGAGGAAGTAACACCGCTCCGTCGCGGCGGCGACGAGGACGTGCTTGGCGTACAGGTCGGGATGATCGAAGCCGGCCTCGTGGATTACGGACAATGCAGCTCCGAGGTTGCGGGCAAAGCGGTAACGCTGGCCCGGCGGCAAACCCCGGCGGTCGCGCAGGAACTGTCGCAGATCGACGGCGTCGGGCAGCGCCGCGAGCAGGAGGAAGGCCCGCCCCTGCTTGTCCTCGCCGGCGGCCATGCACTCCGGGCAGGCGACGCCGGCCGTGCGCAGAGCCGCCAGGGTTTGCGCTTCCCGCCCCGCCAGGGAGGCGAAGCCGAAGCCCGCGACGGCACTGAGCAACCGATCGCGCCAGAGCACCCGGTGCTCGCGCTTCAGGTAAGCCGTCAGGCCGCCCACGGCGACGCGCGCGACGTTTCGTCCTGGGTGGCCGGTGACGATCAACCCCGGCAGCGAGGCCAGCCGCTCAGCGCTGTCAAGGCCGTGCCGCTCCAGCAGCTCGCGGTAATTCGGGTTGGCGATCAGGAAGCCCACGGCATGCCCCCCCGGCCGTGGCGGCGCAGCAAGTCCGTCGCCGCCGCGAGGACCTCGCCGGGGGTCAGCTCCGTCATGCAGCGGTGGTCGAGCGGGCAGACCCGCTGCTGGCACGGGCCGCACGGCACCTTCTTCTGCAAATGCACCGACTTGGCGTGATACGTCTCGGTCCAGGCGACGTGCGTCGGCCCAAACAGCGTCAGCACCGGCCGGTCGAAGGCGATGCCGAAGTGACGCGGCCCGCTGTCTGTGGTCACCAGCAGGTCGCAGCGGCGGACGCACGCCTTGGTCAGCCCGAGCGACGGCGGTTGGTCCGCCAGCGAGTGGACGGCGGGATGGCCGGCCAGTTCCGCGATTCGTCGCGCCGCCTCGCGCTCGCCCGGCCCGCACAGGACCAGCACGCCGCTGCCGCGCTGCTCGACCAAATCGCGGGCCAGTCGCGCGAAGTGCTCCGCGGGCCAGTACTTCGCCGAGCCGAAGGCAGCGCCGGGATTGAGACAAATAACCTCCTGGTAATCGCTCAGCCGGCCCTGCTCCCAGACGGCGTCGGCCGCGGCCTCGTCGCGGCGCGTCGTGAACATCTCCAGTCGGTACGAAGGCCGCGGGCAGCCGGCGGCCTGGGCGAGGCGGTTGTAGGCGTCGATGACGGGGCTCGGTGTCAGCCGGCCTTCGGCGTCGCGCACCGGCGCCAGGCGATCGGTGAGCAGCGGCCCGCGGGCGTAGCGGACGTAGCCGACGCGGCGCCGGCAGCCGCCAAGCCGGGCCACGAGCGCGGAGCGGAACGAGTTGGGGAAGAGCACCGCCAGGTCGATGTCGGCCCGTCGCAGTGCCCAGGCGGTTGCCGGCCAGCGGTGCGACCACGGGCCTCGCCCATCGAGGAAGACCAACTCGTCGAGCCAGGGCGCCCCTTCCAGCACGCCGGCGACGTACGACTTCAGCACCCCGACCAGGCGCGCCCCGGCGAAGTGCTCGCGCAGGGCGCGCAGGGCGGGCGTGGCCATTACGGCGTCGCCGATCCAGTTGGGCAGGAAGACCGCCAGGTTCATGCGCAATCCCACGGGCTTGTCCCGTGGATCGTTAGGCTCGCAGCTACGTGCCGGGCGAAGAAAACTCTACTTTCCTCTTTCTTTCCCTGTAGCCACAAGCGTGAAGGACCACGGGGCAAGCCCGTGGC
>Ga0116224_10000829_pt1 | contig 22630 bp, 23 predicted proteins | sample Sb_taG_9_FD_89699 | JGI IMG/M metagenome (GOLD analysis project Ga0116224, IMG submission 89699) | Peat soil microbial communities from Weissenstadt, Germany - Sb_50d_b_LC metaG | ecosystem: Environmental > Terrestrial > Soil > Wetlands > Peat | place: Germany: Weissenstadt | collected 2010-09-21 | reverse complement strand
GCCTCGAGTGTCCTTGACAACCCCAGCCTCAAGTCTGCGGTCGTCGCGTGACGGAGGCTACCCGTGCCCCGTGGAGGGCCGGACAGTTGAGTGTCGATCAGGCAAGTTGGGCTCCTGCGAAAATCGGCGTACAAGGGCCGGACGGCGGTGGAGCGGGTGAACGCGCGTCTGAAGATCTTCTGGGGTGCAGACGAGCCGGGAAACTCGCTGCCAGCGGCCGCGCAGCGCGCAGCCACTTCACTCGGCGCTGTCCCCGGCCCTACGGACCCGTCGCCGTCGGTGCTGTGCTCACCAGTCCTCGGGGAAGGTGACGAAGTAGCCAGTGATGCGCTGGCTGTCCTTGCGAACCTCGTAGTCCACGATCAGCCGCTCCCGCGGGCTGACTGGCACGGACACCGGGTAGCTGCCGTCCCGGACCGGCGACTCGTCGGCGTTGTACACGTAGCATGGGAGGCGCTTCTCCAGGTCCCAGCGCAGGAAGTCATCGCCGGCCGGCTTGACCGCAGAGACCGACACCATGCGCCGGTCGGCGTAGAGGAGCGTCGGCGTCTTACCGTGCCGCGTGATCTGCGCGGGGGAGGGATGCCGCTGGCTCTGGACGTTCGTCTTCTTCGGCACTGACCAGGTTTTGCCGGCGTCCTTGCTCTCCGTCATCCAGAAGGTGCCGTCCGTCTTCGGGTGGCTGTTGCGCAGGATGCCGACGACGTGCCCCTTCTCGACCTCCAGCACGTCCCACTCGTCGCCGACGAAGCCCTCGGCGTCGGGCACGCGCACCGCCTTCCAGGTGTCGCCGTTGTCCTTGGACAGGGCGGCCAGGGCGCCGTTGCCGGGAGCCACGTAGTAGGGCAGCAGCAGGGTGCCATCGGCCAGGGGATACGCCGCCGCCCTGGTGCGGGTGTTGTCGGTGCCAACGGGCCGAGGCTTGCCCCAGGTCTTGCCGGCGTCCGTGGAGCGCACCGTCATCGCCAGTGACTCGCCGGCCCGGGTGTACGTGTTGTACGTGACGAGCAGGTCTTTGTTGGGTAGCGCGGCGATGGCCACGTTGCGGTCGTCCACGTCGGGGGCATCGACGATGACGGCCGCCTTGGTCCACGTCTTGCCCTTGTCGGTGCTCTTGCAGAGGAGGGCGCGGCCCGTGGCCGAGAAGCCGTGCTCGGTGCCCTCGCGGAAGGCGCAGTAGAGGATCCCGTCGGCGCCGGCCGTCACCCAAGGCCAGCCGGGGTAACTGCCCTCGTAGATGACGACGTCGGGCTTCGACTTGACGGGGGCGGGCTCGGCGACACGGGCGAACCGAGCGGTGGTCAGGCCCAGGAAACTGGCGAACAGGAAGTGTCGTCGTGTGGTCATCGGGGTGGTCCTCGGGCGAAGGTCATGGCGTGTCGGCGCAGACGGAGCCAGGTTGAGGCGAGTAGCCAGCGCAGTCGCGAGGCCCGGCACGTGAGTCCTCGACAGGGGCAGAAGTTGGCATCCCCTCAACGCTTTAGGCCAGCGCAGTTAGGGCGTCCGCCAGGGCCCGCAGAAACGCATCGACGTCATCGGGCGTGTTGTAGCCGTGCCAGGCCACGCGCAGCCGGCCCGCGTGGTGCATCACGTGGACCTCTCGGGACCGCAGGTGTCGCGCGATTTCCTCAGCCTTCGGGTGTCGGAACGCCAGGATGCCGGCCAGCTCCGACTCGTCGGGCGGGCTGAGAAGTTCCACCGGCAGATGGCGAAGCCCTTCCAGACAGGCCTGCACGAGCGGCCTGGCTGCCGCCTCGATCGCTGCAACGCCCACGCCGCTCAGATACGCGAGAGCGGCCCGAATGGCATAGACGGCGGGAAAGTTCGGCATGCCCACGGTGAACCCCGCCGCCCCCGGCTTACTGACAGCGCGCTCGAAGCGGCCCGGCCCGAAGGCGTCCTCCAGGTTGAACCACCCGCCCGCCGGCACCGTCCAGTCCCTCGCGCGCTGCCGCGGCACCCCGACCAGCCCACCCCCGTGACTGGCCAAAATCCACTTGTGGGTGCTGCTGACGATCAAGTCAGCGTCCGCCACCGCGAGCGGGATTCGCCCCAAGGCCTGGGTGACATCGACGGCCAGCAGCGCCGAGGAATGCCGGCGGACGGCCTCGAGGACGGCCCGGAACGGCAGGAGGCAGCCGTTGTAGAAGCTGACGAGCGAGGTGGTGACCAGGCGCGTCTTCGGGCCGAGCAGCCCGACCAGATCCTCGACCCGCAGCGCCCCCTGCCGCGCTTGCCACAGCCGGACCGTCGCGGGGCAACCCTGCTGGAGCCAGGGCGTTACCCCGGCCGGGAAGTCGAGGTCGTTGATGACGACCTGGTCGCCCGGGCGCAGCCGCAGCGCCTGGGCCGCCAGGTTGTACGCCTCCGAGGAGCAGGAGCAGATGCCTACCTCATCGGCGGTGAGGCCGAAGAAAGCAGCCGCCAGTTCCCTGGCGGCCTCCCACTGGCGGAAGTGGAATTCTCGGCCGTCCATGCCCCGCTGCTTGTCGCGGAAGTACTCCTGGAGCGCGGCCCCGACTTCCAGGGGCGGGATGCCCTCGGCGGCCGTGTTCAGGTAGACCATCCTCTCCAGCGAAGGAAACGAGCGGCGGCGAGATTCTGCGGTCAGCACGGGTGCCTCGTTGATCTTGGAGGACGGGTCCCTGATCGGCCCCGGGTGATGCCGTCCGCCAGGGGGAGACGAGCGGCATGGCCACGCGGTACAGGTCGATGCGTTCGATCTCCCTGAGGGCCTTCTCCCTCAGCCGGCCCTCACGGGGGGAATTGGTCCAGGCGTTACAGCAGCTCACGCAGCGGCATGACGCAGGGTGGCAGAGCCCCGGAGTAGCCGTCCCGCCGGGCCAGCCGGCCGACCAGCGTCCCGAAGCTGGGGTAGTCAGCGTGGCTGGGGTTGATGAGCGTGCTATCGACCGGGTACGGCCGGCCGACGACGGACCAGTACATCCCGGAGTTATGCCCGCTGTGACGGTGGTTCACAGTCCGGACGATGGCGTACCGGTTCACTCGCCGGGCGAGCTGCGGCAAGAGCTCCGAGACGCGGACTCCGGGCACGCTGGTGGCCACGGGTCGGAACGGCCCCCGGACGCTTTCCGGGGCGCCCGGCTTGGGGTCCCAGAGGTCGAGATGGCTTGGCGCGCCGCAGTTGAAGAAGAGGATGACGGAGCGAGCCTGGCCTCGGCCGTGGGCCGCCCCGGCGGCGGCCGCGCGGAGCCAGTCCGCCCAGAAGAGGCTGACCGCCCCGGCGGCGCCGCGTCGCAGGAACTGGCGGCGAGTCGGCGGGGCGCCCGCGGTCGCGGTCGAGCCGGGAACGGGCCTGAGACGGGCCATAGCGATTCTCCTCCCGGGCGGGGTCATGCCAGGATGTCTTTCACCACCCGGCCGTGTACGTCGGTCAGACGGAAGTCGCGGCCCGCGTGGGGGTAGGTGAGCCGCTCGTGGTCGAGCCCCAACAGGTGCAGGATCGTGGCGTGCAGGTCGTGGATAGGCACCTCGTTGTCCACCGCGTGGTAGCCGATGGCATCTTACCTCAGTTGGGCGCCTTGATGAAGTGCGATGCAAGGCGTGCGCCCGCCGTCCGCGTGGGCGTCGTCAGCCCCTGATTCCGCCGCGTGGGCGCCGGAGGCGGGGCGGGCGGCGACTCGTGCTCACCTGACCGCGGCGAGCGCCCCGGCGGCGACCTCCAACGTATGGTCGATGTCCGCGTCGCTGTGGGCCAGCGACAGGTAGAGCTTACCGCCCGGCGTGCAGTTGACCCCGCGCCGGATCAACTCGTGGCCGAACCGAAGGGCCCGGGCCCTGTCGGCCCTCAGCAGGTCGCGAGGGCTGCGCAGGGGCTGGGGCCCGGTGAAGTACGCCTGGAGGACGGGACCGTCCGCCAGCACCTGCAGCGGAACCCCCGCGTCCGTGGCCGTTCTCGTTTCGGTACGGGCGGCGGTGTTGTCCGGGGATGAGCCGCTGGCTCGCTGTTTCGGCGAGCGCTCAGGCAACCCGGATCGCCGGCGCCGCTGCCCGCGGTGAGCGGACGATCAGATTTGCAGAGAGAACGAACCCGGTCCTGGCCTCGGGAGTGAAATCATGGCTCCCTTGCGGAGGCCGAGGTGGACAGCCTGACCGCATCCGGTGATAATTGTACTTACCTTCCCTCGCCCTCCCGCCGTCCGTCCCTGCCAGGAGCCGCTCATGCCTCAGCGACCCCGACTTGCCGCTGCCCTGTCCGCACTCTTCCTGCTGGCGTCGCTGTCGCGTCCGGTCGCGGCCGAGGAGACGGTCACCTTCGAGCAGCACGTCCGCCCCATCCTCAAGACTTACTGCCTCGACTGTCACGGCGGCGGCGAGAAACTCAAGGGCAAGCTCGATCTGCGCCTGCGACGCTTTGCGGTCAAGGGCGGCGAGAGCGGCTCGGCCGTCGTCCCCGGCGATCCGACGAAGAGCCGTCTGCTGGAACGGATGAAGGCCGGCGAAATGCCGCCGACGGAGAAAAAGGTCCCCGCGGACAAGGTCGCCGTCATCGAGCGCTGGATCGCCGCCGGCGCCCCCGCGGGGCGCGACGAGCCCGAGAATCTGCCGCCGGGCATCGACATCACGCCCCAGGAGCGAGCCTACTGGTTCTTCCAGCCCGTGCGCCGGCCCGACCCGCCGAAGTTCGGCACAACCGACCGGGTCCGCACCCCCATCGACGCCTTCGTGCTGGCGAAACTGCGTGACAAGCGCCTCTCGTTCAACCCGGACGCCGACAGGCTCGCACTCATTCGGCGGGCCAGCCTCGATCTGACCGGCCTCCCGCCAGCGCGGAAGGAGATCGATGAATTCCTCTCCGACAAGTCCGAGCAAGCCTACGAGGGGATGATCGACCGTCTGTTGGCGTCTCCCCATTACGGCGAGCGCTGGGGCCGGCACTGGCTCGACGTGGCCGGCTACGCCGACTCCGACGGCGACGGCACCAACGACACGCCGCGGCCGCACTCCTGGAAATATCGCGACTACGTCATCCGCTCCCTCAACGCCGACAAGCCGCTCGACCGCTTCGTCGTCGAGCAGTTGGCCGGCGACGAGTTGGTGCCGCCGCCGTGGAACAACCTCAAGCCGGAACAGATCGAGTTGCTGACCGCGACCGGCTTCCTGCGCATGGCCCCGGACGGCACCACCAGCGGCGGCGGTCTCGCGGAGGCCCAGCAAGTCGTGGCCGACACCCTCAAGATCGTCGGTTCGTCCTTCTTCGGCCTGACGGTCGGCTGCGCCCAGTGCCACGACCACCGTTACGATCCGATCCCGCAGTCCGACTACTACCGCCTGCGGGCCGTCTTCGAGCCGGCGTTCGACCCGTCGCGCTGGCGCTCGGCGGCGCAGCGGCGCGTGTCGCTGTGTACCGACGCCGAGCGGGCCAGGGCCGCCGCCGTCGAGGCCGAGGCGGCGAAGATGCAGGCGGAACACAACGAGAAGCAGCAAAAGTACGTCCGCGCGGCCTTCGAGAAGGAGCTGACGAAGTTCCCCGCCGAGCAGCGCGACCAACTCCGCTCCGCCTTCGACGCCCCGGCCGGCAAGCGGACCGACGAGCAGAAAAAGCTCGTTGCCGCCAACCCGAAGTTGAACGTCAACCCCGGCGTCCTCTACCAGTACGACACGGCCTCGGCCGACGAGTTGAAGAAACTGCAAGCCGCCGTCAACGCCAAGCGGGCGGAGAAGCCGGTCGAGGATTTCGTCGCTGTGCTGAGCGAAGTTCCCGGCCCGGTCCCGCTGACGAAGGTGTTCCACCGCGGCGACTACCGGCAGCCGAAGGGCGAAGTGCCGCCCGGCGACCTGACCATCGCCGCGCCGGAGGGCAAGCGGCTGGAGATCCCGTCCAGGGACGCGAAACTCCCGACCAGCGGCCGGCGGCTTGCCCTGGCGAAGCACTTGACCGACGGCAGCCACCCGCTGCTCGGGCGCGTGCTGGTCAACCGCGTCTGGCTGCACCACTTCGGCCGGGGCATCGTCGATACGCCCGGCGACTTCGGCGTCCTCGGCCTGCGGCCCACTCACCCCGAGTTGCTCGATTGGTTGGCGACCGAGTTGGTCCGCGAAGGCTGGAGTCTAAAGCGGATGCATAAGCTCGTCATGACGTCCACGGTCTACCGCCAGTCGTCGCTGCGCGACCCGGCGAAGGACGCGGTCGATTCCGGCAACGCCCTCTACGGCCGCTACGCCGTCCGCCGCCTCGAAGCCGAAGCCCTGCGCGACCGCATTCTGGCGACGGCGGGCCGACTCGATCCCACCCCCTTCGGCCCGCCCGTGCCGGTCATGGAAGACGTCGTCGGCCAGGTGATCGTGCCGGACGACAAGCCGCGCCGCAGCGTCTACCTCCAGGTTCGCCGGCGGAAACCGCTGGCCTTCCTCAGCACCTTCGACGCGCCCGGCGGCGAGTTGAACTGCGACCGGCGCACCTCCAGCGTCGCGGCCCCGCAGGCGCTGATGCTGATGAACAGCGAGTTCATCCTCCAGCAGGCCGGCCACTTCGCCCGGCGGCTGACGCGCGAGGTCCCGCCGGACGGCGCCAACGGGTCCGACCCTCTGGAGCGACGGGTCGCGCTCGCCTGGCAACACGCCTACCAGCGGACCGCCTCGCCGGAGGAAGTGGACCTCGCCTGTCGCTTTGTCCGCCGGCAGGCGCGGCAACTGCGCACGGCCGGTAAAGCCGACGCGGACGCGGCCGCCTTGACGGACCTGTGTCAACAGCTATTGGCCTCCAACGAGTTCCTCTATGTGGACTGACCATCCGACCCCAACCCGGCGTGAATTCCTCACGCGCTCCGCCTTCGGCATCGGCGCCTTCGCCCTGGCGCACCTGCTGCGGCGCGACAACCTGCTGGCGGAGACGCCCGGGAAACCGGGCGAGAACCTGCCGGCCGACCTGATGGCGCGCGGCCCGCACTTCGTACCGAAGGCGACGGCGATGATCTCCCTGTTCATGCACGGCGGGCCGTCGCACCTGGACCTGCTTGACCCGAAGCCGGAACTGACGAAGCACCACGGACAGGACTACTCCGGCGAGGTCACGTTCAGCTTCGTCAACCGCGCCAGCAAGAAGCTGCTCGGCAGCCCGTGGAAGTTCGCGAAGCGCGGCCGGTGCGGCACCGAGGTGTCGGAGCTGCTGCCGCACACCGCGGGCGTCGTCGATGACATTGCCGTCATCCGCTCGATGCACACCGGCCACAACGGGCACGAGGTGTCCATCCGCTACTTCCACGGCGGGCTGCCCGCGGTCACCGGCCGGCCGACGATGGGGAGTTGGATCGTCTACGGCCTGGGCAGCGCGTCGCAGAACCTGCCGGCCTACCTGGTGCTGTCCGACCCCGGCGGGCACCCGGTCGATGGCACGCTCAACTGGTCGAGCGGCTTCATGCCGCCGCTGTACCAGGGCACCGTGCTGCGCCCGCAGGAGCCGCGCATCCTCAACCTCGACCCGCCGCCGCACCTGAAAGGCGACAGGCAACGCCAGAACCTCGACCTCCTCGCGGAACTGAACCGCCGGCACTTGCAGACGCACCCCGGCGAGGCCGACCTGGAGGCGCGCATCGCCAGCTACGAACTCGCCGCCGCCATGCAGACCGCGGCCAAGGAAGCCCTCGACGTGTCCCGCGAGCCGGACCATATCCAGCGCCTTTACGGGCTCGACCAGGAGCCGACTCGCTCCTACGGCACGCGCTGCCTGATCGCCCGCCGGCTGGTGGAGCGCGGCGTCCGCTTCGTGCAGTTGTTCCTGGGCGGCCAGCCGTGGGACACGCACAACAGCATCCGCAAGACGCTGCCCGATATTTGCAGCAAGACCGACAAGCCGGTGGCGGCGCTGGTGAAGGACCTGAAGCAGCGCGGCCTGCTCGATTCGACCATCGTCCACTGGGGCGGCGAGATTGGCCGGCTGCCGGTGTGCGAGGGGGAGCTGAACGACCAGTCGGGCCGCGACCACAACGGGCAGGGCTTCTCGACCTGGCTGGCCGGCGGCGGCATCAAGGGCGGCACGGTCTACGGCGAGACCGACGAGGTGGGCCACAAGGCTGCGGTCAACGTCGTCACGCCCAACGACTACCAGGCGACCATCCTGCACCTGCTGGGGCTGGACCACACGAAGCTCGTGTACCACAGCAACGGCCGCGAACAGCACCTGACCGACGGCCGGCCGGCGCGCGTGGTGAAGGAGATTCTGGCGTGAGCGGGTGATAGGATGGTGGCCACCCCAAGGGTTTGACCTCCGGGAGGGCTTCCTGCGCGGAATCGCTCCAGCGACGCCCCAACGCTGACGCTCACCGACACGGCGGGCCGGCCCGTCCCGGTCCTCGCGGAAGGCCGGCCGAGTTCCGAGTTAATCTAAGAGCGCCAAAGTAGCCCGTCGCGCCGCGCGCGGGCTACCTTCCGCAACGAGCTCATAACGGCCCCGCCCGATAGGGAGGCAACCCATGTCTATTGGACTCCGCATCCTCGGCTCGCCCAAGCGGCTGTGCAACGGCCTGACCCGGCGCGAGATGCTCGTCAGCGGCGGCCTGGGGCTGTGCGGCCTGACGCTGGGCGATCAACTCGCCTGTTCCGCGGCGCGAGCCGATTTGGAGAAGCGCACGTCGGACCGGAGCTTCGGCCGGGCGAAGAACGTGATCCTGCTGTACCTGTTCGGCGGGCCGAGTCAGCTCGACACGCTGGACATGAAGCCGGACGCCCCGGCCGAGGTGCGCGGCCCGCTGAAGTCGGTCCGCTCGCGCCTGCCGGGCTGCGACGTGTCCGAGGGGCTGCCCAACCTGGCGAAGGTGATGGACCGCGCCACCGTGGTCCGGTCGCTGACGCACCCGTGGAACTTCCACGGCATGATGTGGGCCACGACGGGTGTGCCGGAGAGCAACATCCCCCTCGAAGAGACGCAGAAGCACGCCCTGCACCTGCCCTACGTCGGCTCCGTCTTCACCTACCTGGAGTGGCAGAAGCACGGCGACAAGCCGAAGGGCGCCGTGCCGGACAACCTCATGCTCCCCTTCTTGCTCAGCAGCCGCCGGACGGCCGCGCCCTACGCCCGGCCGCACGCCTCGTTCCTCGGCAACGTCCACGACCCCATCTGGTCCGAATTTCGCGGCCAGGCGACGCGCAGCATGGTCCGCATGTCGAACGGCCCCAAGGAAGAGGTCGCCGACCCGTTCCTGGGGATCACGCCGGGCAGCCGCTTCGAGATCGCCCCCGAGGCCGAGTTGCCGGCCGACATGACGCTCGACCGCCTGCACGGCCGCCGGTCGCTGCTGGAGCAATTCGACCAGTCGCGCCGCGCCTTCGACGCGAGCCCCGCGGCGCGCCACCTCGACCGGCAGCGCGGCCTGGCGTTCTCGCTGCTCAACTCGACGAAGGTGCGCAACGCCCTGGACCTCGGCCAGGAGCCGGACCGGCTGCGCGAGTCGTACGGCATGACACTCTTCGGCCAGGGCTGCTTGCAGGCCCGCCGGCTGGTCGAGGCCGGCTGCCGTTTCGTCACCGTTATCTGGGACGAGTTCGGCCAACTCAACGCCGGCTGGGACACGCACGTCGATCAGAAGAATCGGCTGTCGAAAGACCTGCTGCCGGGGCTCGACCTGGCCTTTTCGGGTCTGATTAAGGACCTGGAGACGCGCGGCCTGCTCGACGAGACGCTGGTGTGCGTGATGAACGAGATGGGCCGGACGCCGAAGCTGCAGGAGGACGGCCGCGGCCACTGGGGCTACGCCTACACGAACTTCTTCGCCGGCGGCGGGATGGCGCGCGGCCGCGTCGTCGGCAAGACCGACAAGATTGCCGCCCGCGTCGTCGAGCGCCCGCTGAGCGCCAAGGATGTGCTGGCGACGATCTACCACCTGCTCGGCATCGACCCGCACACGACGCTGAGCGACCGCCTCAACCGCCCCGTGCCGCTCGTCCCGTATGGCGAGGTGGTGCGGGAGATGCTGGCATAAGCCGTGTGGTAGGGAATCATCAGCCCGTAGCTGGACTCGCCAGAGTTCAGCGCTGAACTCTGGCGAGTCCAGCTACAGGCTGACCCTCTGCTCACGGTGCGTCTGCGCACAGTTTGGCGACACCCTACGCCATTGTCAGAGAGAGCCAGGGTCAGGAACGAGTCCATGACGATTGACTGATCGACCTTGCCATAGGCGTCATCGCCCCCGACATGGCCGAACACGAAGATCCGGCCATCCGCTGCCTGCACGCTGCGCGGGTAGTAGCCCGTACCCGGGACTTTCAGAGGCTTCCAGGTCTTGCCGGCGGTGAACTCGTCGGCCCTCGCCCGGGTAATGACTACGGCCGCGGAGAGCACCAGTGTCAGCACGCCGATGGTACGGGGTCGTCGGTGCATCTCGGTCTCCCTGTGCGGCGCTCTGGTTTGTGTCCTTCGCCTGTCATCGAATACGGCTCCGACGCCCTGGACGGCGAGGCCTCCTACCTCATCAACCCCTGGATCGGGTCGGCCAGGTAAACCGGATACGGCCGGCCGGTCGCGTCGTGCCACGCGGCGTCGCGTGGAATGCCGAGCGCGTGGTAGATCGTAGCGGCAAAGTGCTCCGGCGTCTGCGGGTCCGATGCGGGATACCAGGGTGCTGTCCAGCAGTCCGCTCTCGTGCAGGTCGTCCAGCAACCCCGACACGGCCAGGTCGGTCGGCGGGAAGAGGTACTTCTTCAGGCAGTGGAAGTTGTTGCCGTGCAGGTCCCAGGATCGGGACAGGAGTCTTGTCTCCTCGACGGGGTGGGAATGTCCTGTCGTCCGCCGACCTCCACAGGCCACACGATGTTGTAGGGCCATTTCGCGCCGCCCCCTGCCCGCACCGTCACCGAGGAACACGTCTGCCGGACGCTGGCGAAAACCTCGACGTACTCAAGGGAGAGGCGAAGGAAGGAATCCGCAAGCGGATTGACAAGCTCACTGTGAGCGAGCTGACCGACCGCTTCTGGGACGGAAGGCTTCTTGTGTGCAACGCCCGTTCATGGTATAATGCCCTTTTGCGCCCGGGAAACAGCCATTGCCGAGGAGGGGCGGATGAGGGAGACGGAGGAGTGCGTGTCGTGGGTCGTCTACAAGATGACCTTCCCCAAGAAGCCGGAAGGGATCAACGCGGTCTGCGAGCAGGCCGAGTGGGACGCGATGGAGGTGGCCGAGCCCGGCTACCACAAGCTCGTCCGGGCCAATATCACCAACGAAGCCGAGGCGGAACGGCTCGCGCGGGGCACGTCGGGTGACCCCAAGCCCCGGCAACCCACTCGCTTGTGAGAGGGAGCGCTCCCGAACTTCGCCGACGGCCCGGCGCCTGGCAAGGCATGAGGAAGGAACATGACTCTGAAGAAGAACCTCCCAGCGAGGCAAACGGAACTGCAATCCCTGCTGGCGACCCCGACGGGAAAGGTCGAACTCCAGGATCTGGAGTCCCGCTACGCGGAGGCGAGCGGCAGGCCGCGGCCGGGCAAGCAATCGATCATCACCTACATCCTCGTCTACGAGAGGGAGCATGGCCTGATTGACAGTTGACTGGCCAGCCCCGCTGCTACCGAAGATTGCCTTGCCCCGAGGAGGTAGCAGAGCACGGTCAGGAGAGCAAGAGACGGCGCAGCTCGATGATTCTCCCCGATGCCTCGTCGATGAGAGCGCGGTTGCAGCACGTCGAGAACGGCGTCCCGAAAGGCTCGTTCCTCCTTCTTTGTGAAGTAATCCTGCTCGACCTTCTCGGCCTCCGGCTTCCTCTCGGACACGACGAGTCCGGGCGTGCTGCCGTCCTCCTGCTGCTCGATCATCACCTTGGCAACGTCGATCTCCTTTCCGTCGCCGAAACCCCGGCGCTACCGCTACGGTTTTGAGTGGCTTGATGGAGAAGTCGGGATCCGTCGCCGGGCTCGGCGCATCGGCCTGCAGCCACTCGATGACCGTCTTGTTCGTCGGGTGCGAAATCGACGTGGATGAGCTTGAACGCCTCGAAGCTGTCGTAGCCCTCGCCTGGTCGGGCCGGCGGGATCAAGGGCTCGAGGACAGCCCATTGCTCATCTGTAAGATCACTCGGATAGGGTTTGCGTTCCATACCCTATTCTATGCCCGGCGCAGGTCGGCGCAGCGGCAGGCCGGCGGCGTCAGGCGGCCACGCAGGACTCCGCCGGGGGTGAGCCAGGCAACGCCGATGGCCTGGTCGAGGCACAGGCGCGTCGCGTCGGCGGTGATGTGGACGTCGCCGAGCAGGCCGATCATCTCGATGTGGTGCGGCGGCAGGGTGAGCAGAACCTCGCGGGTCGGCCCGTCGCCTTCCGTGTCGCGGGTCACCACCAAGGCGTCGCCGCTGCGGCGCAGCGTCGTCTGCGGTTCGGTCAGGAAGAGTGTGGCCATCGCGTTCTCTGATCCCTCCGGCGTGGCGTGACTGTCAGGGCCCGGTATCATCCTCGCGAGAGGAGGGGTCTTCCTCCCCCGAAAGGGTCGTCTCGACCTGGAGTTGTCCCAGGCCGAAGACCGTGCCTTTGCCGAGGTGGAGCCAGGCGGCGGCGGCGAGCAGCGGGGCCAGGGCGCCGACGCCGGCCGACAATTCGAGGACGCCGCTGACGCCGTGCAGGTTCACCTCGGCCTCCTGGCGGGCGGAGTAGCGCTCCAGGTCGAGACGACCCCCCGACCAGGACGACGGCAGGGACCGGGCCAACTCCAGCAGGTGTACGCGCAGGGCCAGCCATGCGGCCTGCTGCGGCGGCGGCAACCAGGCGGCGGCGCGGCGGTGGGCGGCGACGACGACATCGGCCAGGGTGGGCTGCTCGATCAGCCGGCCGCGGCGGAGCAGCCGCAGAGGTGCGGGGAAGGACAGGCGGCACGGCGCGGCGGGGTCGGCCGGCCAGGTCGCTTCGGCCAGCGGCCAGGGTCCCGGCCGCTCGGCGGGCCGGCCGTCGGGCCCCAGGTCGAGGAAGCGGCGGACGAGGAAGGGCCGGCGCTCCTTGTCCAGGCCGCGCCCCGCGGCCACGTCCCAGGCGCGGCGGAGGACGGCGTCGTCGCCGGCCGCGGGACCGAACAGGAACCAGTCGAGCGCCGGCGCCGTGGCGGGGTCGGGGGGGGCGGGCAGCAGCAGGTAACCGGGGACGGCCGGCGCGGGCGGGTCGAAGACGCGGGTGTAGGCGCCAGGGTCGAGATCGTGCAGGGCGGCGCCCCAGGCGCCGCGGAGCATTGGGACGGTGGCGTGGACGTCGGGGGTGGTGAGCAGCAGGCGCCGCGGCCAGACGGTGGCGTGGGCGAGGAGGGAGCGAAGGGTGCTGGCGACTTCGTGCCCGCCTATTGTCGAGGACATGGGCGCTCACTTTCTGTGGGGCGCAGGCCTGCCGCTTGACGGCCTGAAGCGCTGCGTAATACAATGGGGACACCAACGTAATACCCAGGAGGCAGGGACCATGAAGACGATCTCCCTCAAGTTGACCGAGGAATTGCGCCGGAAGCTGGAACGGGCGGCCCGCGAGCGCGGGCAGAGCAAGTCGGAGGTCGTGCGTGCGGCGCTGGAGCAGTTCTTGAACGGCGCGCGGGGCACACAGCGGCCGCTGTCCGCGCTGGAACTCGCCGGGGATCTGGTGGGCTGTGTGGAAGGTCCCGGCGATCTCTCGACCAACCCGAAGTACATGGAAGGATTCGGCGAATGATCGGCCGCGTGCTTGTAGACACGGGACCGCTCATCGCCCTGATCGATCATCGCGACCAGCACCATGCCTGGGTGCGGTCGCAGTTCGACGGGATCGAGCCGCCGCTGCTGACGTGCGAAGCCGTCCTGACCGAAGCCTGCCATTTGGCGCGGCGAACCGACGGCGGAACGCAGGCTGCCCTGGACCTGTTTGAACGTGGCGTGGCTCGTCTGGCCTTCGATCTGGACGAAAACTTCGCGCACGTCTCGTCCTTGATGCGCCGGTATGCCAACGTACCCATGTCGCTGGCCGACGCCTGTCTGGTACGGATGTCGGAACTGGTTGCCGGCTGCGTGGTCTTCACGCTGGACAGCGACTTTCGCATCTACCGGCGACACGGGCGGCAGAAGATCCCGCTGGTGATCCCGCCGGATCGGTAAGCGTCGGTCGAGCCATCGACGGCGTGTAAACCCGACAGGATCATGCGCCGGGCGATCGACCAGCAGGAAGAGCTTCTCGCCCTTGAGAGCGTTCAGTCGGTCCATCACGCCTGGCTCGATCATCGGCGTGCGATCTCGATGCCCAGGAGTTGGGACAAGGCTTCCCGAAGAACGGCACTGCGATTCGTCAACGCATGCTTGGCCGCATAGCTATCGATGGCCTCGACGACACGGGCTTCCGCCGCGGTGAACACCGTGCCAACGGCCACGCGCTCTTGATGTCGGGCCGCCGCTTCGCGCGCCCATTGTTGGAGTTCCGGGAGTTCCTGCTCGATTTGTCCTCGAACCTCGGCGTGCCGTTCCTGTTCTTCCGGCGTTGCCGGCCGGACGATGCGTTTGCGAACTTCATGAGTCATGACAGTCTCCTTTCAGGATGGAGTCCCGGCTCAGCGCAGGGCGCGAGCAGCGTCCCGCACAGCCTGAAGGTTGACAATTTCAGCTACCTCAAATGCGGTCGGCATGCTGCCCGGCACAGGCCGAAGGCGGAGCACCGGCGGGAAGTAGCCCATGCGGCCGTGCAACTCGGCCAGAAGGATGCAGGCAATAACGCTCAGGCTCGGCGGGTTGACGAGCACGGGCATCGTCTGCCACTCGGCGGCAGATACCTCTACCGAATTGACCAGGCCTTGGGCCTGTTCAACAAACGGACTACCTTGGTCGAAGTGCGTTTTCACGTCCACAACTCGCTCCACGGCGCGGCCGGTCAAGCTCTGGATCGAGGCCAGCTGATTAGGGGTAAGAGGATGAGAGAAGTTGAGTAAGAGCATGCATCACCTCAAGGAAATGCTCTCGACCTGAAACCAGCCCGCTTTGCGCCTTGTCAGGTCCTGCAAGGTTTCGGGCGCACCGGACGTGAAGCCAGCCATCACCTGGTAATACCGCTGGAACGTGTTCCAGCGCGGGCCGATCTGTACGTGCCCATCGCGCCAGAGCACCAGCTGCTGGCCGCGGAGCGGAACCAGCAGTTCGCGGCGCAACGCCTGCTGGTCCATTTCCGAGAAGCTAGATCCTTGCTTGAGACGCGCCAGCAGTTCAGTCTCGGCGACTGGTCCGGACAAGGTCTGAAGTGTCTCTAGTACCTGCCGGTGCGCCGCGTCGAATGCGAGGTAGACAATCGGCAGTTCCACCCAGAACCGGTCGCGCAATGAACCCAGATCGACGAGGGGTAGTGCCGGCCGGGCCAGTCGGATGTCATCGGCCTGGAGGTAATAAAGGCGCGCCGGGGCACCACTGAGCGCAGTGGCCAGTTGCAGAGCCATATTAACCACGTTCGACCCGCCAGTCAGGTTGACCCAGACTTCCTTTCCGAGCTTATCGGGTGGCTTGGCCGCGAACAAAACCCGCGCGACGCGCTCGAAAGTCGTACCCAGATCGGAGCGGTCCACATCGCACCAGTAAACATCAAATTCCCGGCGGCCACCAGCGAGCGCCGCCAGGTCGGCACGCAGCAAGGTTTGCAAGGCTCGCGGCATCGGGTCGTTGGAGTGGGACGGGCCGACTTTCTGCCCCAGCTGGTTACAGACATAATCCAGGCATAGCCCATCTTTCTGCGCCTGGCGGACTTCCGGGGTGGTGAACAGCACGAGAGCCTGGGCGTCACCCCGCTTGCCGGCTTGCTCCCGCTCCCCGGAGAGTGCGAAGAACTCCGCGTCCGTAGCGTCATAGCGGCGGTAGCGCGCGGCCAGGTAACTGACTGCGGCCGTCACCGGGCCGACAGAGCGACCCAGGCCCATAAAATGATAAACGCCCATAGGTTTACCTCCGTCCACGCCCTCGTTGGCCGCCCTGACCGCCTTTGGGTTTGGCTTGGGATTCATGCCCCGGCTTGTCCCAGCGGTACTGCGGCGGCGGTCCGAGACTGTTGATGTAAACTTCAAGCTCCGCGCCGACTTCCGGCAGTTTGTCGTCAGCAGGCGGCTTGTCGCCGGTTAGCAGGCCGCGCTTCGGCTGATCCGGCTCTTGCACGAAAAAGCTGCCCTTGATCTTCGCGTGTGCCTCCAGAACCTTGACCTTTACCTTGCTTCCCACTTGTCGCTTGGATGCTTTGGCCTGATCGAGGCTTTCCGTTCGCGAAACCGTCGAATCCGGCGCCGACTGGATCGGTGTTGTTCGTTCATCGGTCACCAACCGCCCATACCCGCTGCTGGTCTTGCCGCCGGCGCCCCATTCCGCCAGCGCCGCCAGGAGCAGTTCCATCGCCCGTTTGGTCCACGCCTCCGCCTGGGCATGCTCCGGCCCCTGCCAGCAGACGGCGACGTGGAAGCACCCGGCGACGGAGAGGAACGGCACCGGGATAGGGCTGTCGAAGTCAGTCGGGGCGACATTGTCGTCGGTCTGCCACTTCTGGTGGTGCGGCGTCATCACGTCCGCGAGCAGGGCCTGATCGGCTAGGCTGTCGGGGTACATCCAGGCGTCCTCGAAGCGAATGACGCCGCCATCGTCGGTCGTGCCAAAGAGCAGCTTGTGATAACTCTTGCCGCGGTGATACTGCTCGTCGGCCGCGCCGTAGACCTCGTGGCAGTAGTGCGCCGCCAGCCCCTTGAGCGCCGGGCCGGGGATGAGCGGAACACCGTAGGTGTGATGCAGCCGCAGCCCCGCCTCGATGACACCCTTGTTGCCCAGGCCGACGATGAGCCGCGTGTGCGACGGAGTCCGCAGGTCGGCCTCGGCCTTGACCCCGCTCAGCCCTTCGCGCCAGCGCTCGAAGGCACGCCGGTACAGCGCGATCAGTCCCTGATCGCGACTGGCCACGCACGCCGCGACGAGCAGGTCACGCTTGTCTCGACCTTCGTCGTTCTGCTCGGCCAGGTAGCGAGCCAGTATCAGGCCGGGGTGCTGGCCCCGGGTCCGCTGCTCCCGGATGTTGACGATGGCTTGTCTCATGAATTCATCCCCTGGGGCTGAGGCGTCTTATCCTCGAACAGCGCCTCGACATAGCGCTTCAGCCAGACGGCGGCATCAAGCGCATCGCGGCTGAGCCGGACGTAGGCGGCCACCGGCAGCGACCGCGTCCGGCTGGCAAGGGCTTCGGCGCTGACGACATCAGCGTGCCCCGCGGCGGTCAGCACCGCGGCGAGGTCGGTCACGTAATCCAGCTGGTGATCCTTCTTGGTCTGGGCAAACACCACCGCCTGCGCCAGACCGCACTGATGCACGAGCGTCGGGAACTCGCGGGCGAAACTGCGATACTCCTTGCGGTACTTGTCCTGACGATCTTTCCTTTGCTGCACGCGCCCGAATGCTGCCTGGGCCATTTGTTGACTTCTCAGCATGATGGACTCCTTACGCGGTGAAGAGGCAGCGGACCCGCCCCCGGCCAACCGACGCCTTGCCGCCGATCTGCAGTGTCAGCGCGTTGGTCGCATATTCGTCGAGCAGCGTCTGGAGCGTGATGGATCCCTTGCCGTTGTACACCCGATCGCACGCCACCAGCCCGGCGAGGATCGCCTCGGCTGGCAAAGCCTCCTCGGTCCACAACTGGCCTTCGGCGACCGTCTTCGTGACGTCGTCGATGCGGACGCGCGTGACGACTTCGGTGGCCGTCTCGGTCAGATAGTCGAACACGACATCCGGCAACACGGCGAAGCGTTTCTTGAATTCGCCCTGCCAGGCCGGGTCGTTTGGAAACACCCACGCTGCAATCTTCTTCGCCCAGTCCGCGACGTGTTCCACGTTGTCGATTGCCTTGAAGTCGAGGTCTTCGAGGTACACCCGCTTGTCCAGCGATAGGCCATCGCCGCACACGTAGGCCGTCTCCCCGTCCGGCATTTCCGCCGGCAGCTGGGGAAGATCGAGATGGCCGGCCAACTCCAGATCCCGCGCGAGCAAGCGCAGGGCCAACCGCGAGGTACACCAGGCGAAGGTGCCCATGAAACTGCGGACCGGCAGGCACACCAGCCGGGCGTCGGTCGGTATCAGGGCGCCGGCCTGGGAACTGTTGCCAGCGCCGTCGTCGGCCAGGCCAAAGGCCGCTTTGAGCTTGTCATCCTTCCCCCGGTCGCGGAGCGCGATCTTCGCCTGGTGGTGGTAATGATCGGCCCAGACGCCCTTGAAGCCAGAGCCGGGGAAGGCCGGCCAGTTGGTGATCTTTTCGCGGTAGACCGGCAGGTCGATGTAGCCGACGCCGCGCCCCGTGCCTATATGCGTCGGGGACAGGCAATGCAGCCAGTACAGTCGTGTGTTGTTCGGCATCTCGTCGGGTCCTCGCTTCTGATTCACCAGGTTCCCCACACCGCCAGCCCAAAGCCGTCGCGCCGCTCCTGCTCGCCATCGGAGACGGAGCGCAGCCAGTGACCAGCCAGGGCGCGGTTATCGTTGCTCTCCGACTGGAAGAAGTAGACCCCACCGGCCGGCACCGCTCGCCGGATCGGCTTCGGTCCGCCGTCCTTGTACGACCAGCCCGACACGGCACGCCAGCGCTGGATGCATACGCCGACGAGCGTCAGCCGGGGCCCGTCGGCGAACGGCGATCCCTGAAGATCGTCACCAAGCCAGCCCGGCTTCCAGCCGTCGCGGAAGATCGCTGGCGTTGCCAGGGTCATCGTTATCCGGTTCGTTTTCCCCAGTTCATCGCTGACGATCACTGGACACTGCCACGCCGTCTCGTCCTCTTCAGTCCGCCAGTGCGCCAGCCGTCGCTCGCCGCCGAGCGGGTGCCAGATCGAGAGTTTCGACAGGGCTTGCTGTCCCCAGTCGGGCACGTTCTCGACGCGGGTCGCCAGTTCGATCTCGGCGAAGCACTCGCGGCGTGGCTTCCCGGTGGGTTTCGCTGGACCGGGCGGGGGGCCGTGCTTCGGCAGCGCCGACGAGCTGATGCCGGCGGTGGTGAACAGCTGCCCTTCCTCAGCCGCGCCGCTGTCGGGGTCGAGGCGGACGTGGTCGCGCAGGTCCGCCAGGGGGGCACGGAGGAAGTCGTCACTCCGCGGGTCGATCTTCTTGTCGGTCAGCCACTCGACGTAGCAGCTCACGGGCCAGAACGCCGGCCCCGGCTCCGGCTTGAAATCGTGGTCGGCATCGAGCAGCACCGGACGCAACCGCTCCGCGGGCCAGTCCGCGCCTTCCCCCTCCTCGATCTTCCCCGGCCGCGCCCTGAACACATTGCCCTTGTCCTCGAACGCGCAGTCATTCGGTGCGGGCAAATACAGTTGCTTGCCGACCACCGGCAGCACGCCGGCCACGTCGATCATCAGCAACTCGTCCTGCGTCGCCGCGTCGAAGCGGCGATTGGCCTCCTTGGCGAGCGTGGTGCGGAACGATCCGGCCACGACGCTGGGATACAGCCAGTCGGACGAGTGCATCCGGTTGCCCTGCCCGGCGCCGAAGGGCCGGCCGTCGCGGGCCACGAGCGGATCGCGTCCGCTGATCCGAAGGAACGTGCTCATGGGTTCTGCCTTCCTCCGCTCTGCCGCAGTGCGACCTCCAGTTGCCGGGCGATCAGAAACTCGTCCGCCAGTTCGCGCAGGCCATCGGCGTTGACCACCCGATCCTCGACCGCCGTCCGGATTTCCCCCATCCGGCTGGTCTCACCCGCGGGCCTTTTTCTCTCGATGACCCGCACCGCGTCGCGCTGGATCGCTTGCGGCAGCGAGGCGGGCTCCCAGCCGTCGTACAGGACCGCAAGGCGATGCAGTTCGTAGGGCGTGCGGTTGGACACCTCCCTGTCGCAGAACCAGCCCGCGTACTGTTCGAGCCGCTTGTCGAGGTTCTCCGTCCACTGCTTGCGGACCTTGACCGGGGCGCCGCCGCGCTTGTGTAGGTGGACCGCCAGCGCGTCCTTTACCCCGCTCGTGTCCGGCGTCTTGGCGTGCTTCTCAGCGGTTTGGGCGTACTCCCGGAGGTCTTCGAGGTTCTCCATGAAGTGCCCGATGGCGACGCCAACGGAGAGGGTCAGTTTCGTGTCCGCAGTCGCGTAAGCCGCGAGCAGGTGCCCAAACTCGTCGTGCAGTTTGCGGGCGCAATCCAGGCATCGATCGACGGGGACGAACGCCAGGACGTCATCGCCACCTGAGTAAACCAGCACCCCGGAGTGGTCCTGGACGGTTTTCTTCGCCCTCTCCGCGAACCTTGCCAGAGTCTTGGAGAAATCGCGGTGCTGCTGGGCGCTATCGAGCTTCGACAACGTCTTGCCGACTTGATCCCCATCGGCGAGAATCACAGCCAAATACGGATAAGGCTCCGCGCCGAGGCGTTTCGCGGCTGCGAATTGCTCGACCTCACGAAGGGCGGCATCGACATCCCCATACCACGCCGGCGGCTCACGGCGTTCGTTCCGGCGGTTTGGCGCGCCCTCCGTCTCCTCAAACCACTCATGATGCCGGCTGCGGAAGAGGGTCGTTCCCTCCAACGGGAACGCGCGGTATTGAGGGAAAACGCTGGTATCGAGACGGTGGACGACGTCCAAGTTCTGGCACGCCTCCGTGAGCCTATCCAGCGTGGACCGACCGCCCGCTCTTACGATGCCTCGAATCCAGGGGTCCGCTGCGACCCGCGAGACCGATGGGTACGACTTCGTCTCTTCCGCGGCCCGCTTCACGACCCCGACCACGTCGAGCTGTTCTCCGGTCCGCACGCGGAGTTTTCGGTGGGCCGCCTTCGGCCATGAGTTCCGGTAGGTCAAGGGGTCTTCGCCCTTGGCCGGGCCGCGAAGCACTGTGTCCCGCATGCCGTCCAGCGACGACTTCGGGAGGCCGGGGTGCGGGACGGCCGGCTTGAAGTGGCGGCAGAGCTTGCGACCGTTCAATAGCCGCATGACGCGGTCGCGGGCACTCTTGTAGTCGGCCGGCGTCGGGAGTGGGACCCATGCGGCGTAAAACTCGACGACGTCATCGACCTGTTCGGTCCAGATGTCGCCGTGTTCCGACGATGGTTCATTGCGAACGACGGCCGCGATATCCTGATCACGAATGACGGGGTCCGCGAACGCCCGCCACTTCTTCTGAGCAGCGTTCTTCGCGGCGGACGCGATGGCGGCGGGGTCTTCCCCCGGACTTAGTTCGACGAGAACTACGTTCGCCACATTGGGGGCGTTGGGGGAAGCTGGGAAGATCAACTCCCCGTGCTGCGACACTGCAACAGCGACGGCCTTGCTGATCTCGGAGAGCAGGTACGACCCGAACCACAGGTCGCGGGTGCGGCGGGCGGCGGCGATGAACTCCTGCACGGGGCCGATCACGAGTTGAAGCAGGTGGGCGGTCATCTTGTGATCTCCACGAATCCGGGGCCGTCCTCGGACGCCGGACGGCGGGCGAAATTCAGGAACGCTTCCAGGGCCGAGCCCTGATTCGATAGGCCGGCCAGGGGAGAGTTGGGATACTGCGCCAGCCGTGGATGGCGGATGGCGTCGGCACCGCGGCGGCCTCGACTCTGTTTCCCCTGCATCAGCTCCACCTCGCTGAGGATGGGAGTGAGCAGCGGGACGATGATCGGCACGGCCTGACCGTCCGCCAGCGCCAGCGGCTTGAGGATCAGCGGGCTGGCCATACGCTCCCGGCCTTCGCCTTCGACGACCGGCTGGAGCGTCGTGTCCGGCGGCTCGCCGCGGCCCTGAAAGTGGAACACGATGGGCAGGCCGAATTCCGCGCGGGGGAAGGCGTCGGCCGGGATCTGCTCCAGGCGCTGATGTCCGCTCAGGCCCCGATTGGCACCTGCCATCTGCCGGATCGTCTCCGGCTCGGGGTAGTGCGACCGCCCAGGCCGAGGGCCTTGCCCCGAATTACGGGCGAAGTTCGGTCCCTGCCGGAAATACCGAAGCCGCCCCGTCAACCAGTCCCAAACCTCCAAAGCCGATCCGCTGTCCGCCCGCTTCAGCAGGCGGGGAGGCAACGCCGGCCAGGAGAGGCGAGACGGGCCCTGTGCCGCGAGGTGAGCGCCGATCCCGTGCCGAAACCAATCACCTACTTGGCCCGCGCTCGCCGGAATCAGCTGCCCCGTGCGACAGCGCAAGGCCCCGCACCCTCGCCGCGTTCTCGCCCCCAGGCCACCGAAGTTAACCCACGCCCAGACGGCCGCCTCCACGTCCGCCAGCCGGTCGGCGGGGAAGCGCAAGCGGAGCGAGAACGAGGCGCGATGGATGCACCGGGCCGGGCGTTCGTCCGGCTCCGCCTGGGGATGGTTCTCCGGCTGCGTTCCCTGGAATGGGAACAGCACATAGGGCAGGGTGCTATCGCGTCCGTGGAATGGCTCTCGCCAACGCAGCCGCCACCCGCCCCGCCCCCGGCCCGCCTGGGGATCCCAGCCATACTCCGCGCACGGAGTCGGCTCGCTGACCTCGATGTCGGCAACCTCAACGACAACCGGGCTGGCCCTTTCCGTCGCACCCCACACCGCGCGGTGACGCTCCCGTAGTTCTGCCAGCGTGGCGCACGCCGCGCCGCGTGTCGCACGCCACCAGAACTGCAACTGACCCCGGATCGCCGTACCGCGAATCGGCATCGTCGGGTCGTTCATCCCCGCCTCCACTCCGCCGCCGAACAACGGCGTGATCAACTCGATCCGGTACATTCGCTCCTCGCCGCCGCGCTTCGCCTGCG
>Ga0116224_10000823_pt1 | contig 22718 bp, 20 predicted proteins | sample Sb_taG_9_FD_89699 | JGI IMG/M metagenome (GOLD analysis project Ga0116224, IMG submission 89699) | Peat soil microbial communities from Weissenstadt, Germany - Sb_50d_b_LC metaG | ecosystem: Environmental > Terrestrial > Soil > Wetlands > Peat | place: Germany: Weissenstadt | collected 2010-09-21 | reverse complement strand
GGCGAGCCGGGCGTGCAACCGGTCGCGGATCTCCTGCGGGGTATAGGAGCGGCGGCGGCGCTGCGCCCGGGCGATCAGCACTCCGGTGGCGGCGACGCCCGCGAAACCTGCCAGTCCCGCCACTTTCCACCAGCGCATGCGCATACGCCTACGCTAGCGAGCATGACCGCCGCGAGCATCACCATGGACGCGGCTCTTGATGCGACGCTCACGGGCGACCTATGGCTGTTCCGCGGGCGCAAGGTGGCCGACCGGGCCGTCCAGCTGGCGACCAATAGCCCGGTCAACCACGTCGGAATGTCGGTAGTCATCGACGACCTGCCGCCGCTGATGTGGCACGCCGAGCTCAGCCGGTCGCTGCCCGACCTGTGGTCGGGCACCAGCCACCGCGGGGTTCAGCTGCATGACCTGCGCGAAGCCGTGCTCATCTGGGTCACCAAGTACGATCAGCGGCCGTGGCTGCGCCAGCTGGATCCGGCGATCAGCCGCGAGATGGAGGATGCCGTTCTCCGCACCATCGCGCGGATGGACGGCACCCCGTTCCCCTCCGCCGCCCGGCTCGCGGGCCGGTGGCTGTCCGGGCGGGTACCGGCCGTCAGGCGCAGGAAGCAGCACTGCGACCTGGAGACCGCCTACTGCGCGGAGGTACTCGCCGTCACCTACCAGGCCATGGGACTCCTGCCCGGCAGGCGCCCAGCGAACTGGTATGACGCCGGCAGCTTCTGGAGCGGTGACGCCATCAGCCTGACCGCCGGGTTCGCACTCGGCGGCGAAATCGCCGTGCACACCCCGGCCGGGGCACCTGAGCCGACCCGGCCTCACGGCCGGTAGCGGTTACCCAGCAGAATATTCCCGCGGCCGCTATTGACCACCGGACGGCCCGTATTGCGCAGATAGTGCCCGGCCCGATCAAGGCCGATGTAGTTATTGATCACAAGGTTGCGACTGGTGCCGTGGCACAGCGTCACGCCATTACCCTTATTGCCGCTAATCAGATTGGCCGGCTTCAGGTTGGCCCGGCCGATGATATTACGGTAAGCCGATCCGCAGATCAGAACTCCGCCCCTGCCGTTGCCCAGCCTTGCCAGGCCGCCGATCTTCGTGCCGATGAAACTGCTGAAGACCCGATTGCCGTGCGCATCTCCGGCTATCGCCACGCCATAGCCCGCGTTCCCTGAGAACGTGTCCTGCGGGATCACCGAGCGCAGCGAGCCGCCGATCACATTGTCATGTGCGTTGCCGTCGATGAGCAGACCATCGCGGCCATTAGGCAGCGGGCTCTTGCCGTTGGTTGTCAGCCCGGCGATGTCGGGGTCGACGGTAACCCCGGAGGCGTGGCCGGCCAGCTCGATGCCGTTCCGCCTGTTGCCGGAGAACACATTGGTCCGAGCCAGGTTGTCACCCCCGATGGAGGTGATCAGCAGGCCGTCATCGCCGTTGGGTGCCGCGCCCTTGAAGGCGAGCAGGCCGCCGAAGGTATTGAAGGTGACGAATCCCCTGGCCCGGCCGGCCACCTCGATGCCGTTGCGGCCGTTGCCGGCTGACACGTTCCCGAGCGGAATCACGCCGCCCACCTGGGTGTCGGCCGAGGTCCCGTCGACCAGAATGCCATCCAGCCGGTTGCGCACCGCCCCGGTGTTGTCGGCGCGGACGCCGAAGAAGTTCCCCTGCACCAGGACGTTGTCGGAACTGGTGATCCGCAGCCCGTTCATGCCGTTGCCGCTGACCACGTTGTAGTAGACGAACGGGTTATTGACGAACTTGCAGCCCACCAGCGCATTGTCGTTCGCCCGGTCGATCCGTACTCCGTCACCGGCGTTGCCGAGCGGAGCGTCTCCGTCCGCCGTCGTGCCGATGAAGTTTCCGTTCAGCGTGTTCTTCCTGGATCCGGTGCCGATCAAGATGCCGTTCTTGCCGTTGCCGGAGATCAGATTGCCAAGCGGCGGCACCACGAAGACCGGAGTCACCGTGCCCTTGCTTCCGGTCGGGTTATTCGCCTGGCCGGTCGCCGAGTCTATGAAGTCGGTGCCGCCGATCTCGTTGTAATCGGACCGATGGGTGATCGAGATGCCATTGCCCTTGTTCGGGATGGCCTTCGTACCAGCCGCGTTCGTCCCGATCCGATTGGCCACCACGACATCGTCTGACGAGCCGATCAGCGCGATACCGCTGCCGGCGTTGCCGGAGATCACGTTCCCGACCACGCCGGCCGCGCGCGACTTGTTCAGCCCGATCCGATTCCTCCACGAGCGTGCCGTGACGTACACGCCGTCGCCGTGATTGCCGAATGCGGTTCCGGCCAGGTCCAGGCCGATGTAGTCGCCATTGACCGTGACCGAGCTGGCGCTCAGGGTCACGCCGCTGCCTCTGGCGTCATCCACCGCGACCCCCAGGAGTTGCGAGCGAGCCGAGCCTGCCGCGAATAGCAGGCCAGCGTGCCGCTGGCAGTCGATTTCTACCACCGGCGGACCGCCTGCGACGTACCCGGGCGCGGATCGTCCGTCGATCGTCACCTCGCGGGTGATGGCGGGCAGCTGACTGGCAAGGGTGATACTCCCGCGGACCGCGAAGTCGATGACCGCGGCTCGTCCTGGCGGGCCGGCGTCGGCTCGCTCGATCGCTGCACGGAGTGAGCCGACCCCGGAGCTTCTCCGGTTCGTGACCACGATGGTTTTCGCTGCTGCAGCGGTGGCCGGCGGCGCCACGGCCGTCCGCGCCACGATGGCTTGCGGCACCCCGGCCGTCCGCGCCGCGATGGCTGGCCGCACACCGACCCCCTGCGCCCCGGCCGTGTGCGCCCCGACCGCCTGCGCCCCGACCGCCTGCGCCCCGGCCGCGTGCGCCGCGGCCGCACCCGCCGAAAGCACGATAAGCAGCGTCGCTGTCAGAGCCCGCCGCCGCCGCCAGATCTGAATTGTTTCGCTAAAATCCATTAGACCCATCCCCCAATCATCGTGCCCGTACCTGTCGTTCGATCTGTGTCTTCTTGACACAATCTGGACGGTGTCACGATCTCTGTGACTCAAGTTCTCTTCCGGCTCCGCCGGCCGCGCGGAAGTATGGAGCCTGCCGTGCATTGCCTCGGCCTATTATGGCGTCTGTTTCGGCTCGGGCTGGCACCGTTCTCATCATGTCCGTATTCGCTGCGGCTCCAGCTGCCATCTGGGGTTAATCAATGGAGCAGCCACCGATGGATCCGCGCACGACCTCAGCACCGCGGAGTGGCACGCCAGCACCGAGGGAGCGGGCCGTCAGCACTGCAGCGGCAGCTCCGCCTCGCCGGGGTAGCGATAATACTCATCCTCACCGCTGGCCTGGGAATCGATATCCAGAGCACTCGACCGAGCTACGTCGAGAGCGCTACCTGTTCTTTAGGTTGCCAGCGTTCGAGGCGTCCGCTAATGCGTACTCCTGGCTTGCTCTGTCCCTGATCTCAGCCGGTCAGGCGATGAGCCAGATCGTAATGAACTCCCAGTCCCAGGGCCTGATTTACGCAGCTGGCGGAATCGGCCACTATGATCTGGAACTGATTAACTCTTACAATCAGGATTATCCCGATTACAACTACCCTTATGCCACGCTTACGGCGACGTCGCCAGACGCGGCAGAAACCCACTGGACCTTCGTTCTTGCGACCAGGATGATAAATCAGGTTCTCACCAGGCAGCAGGCTCAGGTTCCGCCAGGCAGTTAGATCGTGACCCAGATCATCGGTGACACCGGGCCACTCGTCCAGGCCGCGTCGCATAAGCGCGCCTTTGCCGGTCTCGCCATTCTGGCCGTGGTGGCCGGTACCTGGGCGTGGGGTTTCCCGGGTCGTTGGAATCCGGAAGGGAAGCCAAAAGCGAATCCCACGGCCGAGTATGCCGGTTAGACCCGCTTGCGTCCGATACCGGCAGGTCAAGGCGGCAGGAACGTCCGGCTCCGTCGGAGTTCACCCGTTCGCTACCCGGAGCCGTTACCAGACTGTTACGTTGCTGCGGTCGGGCGCTCCGGCAAGTCTGAACGGCCCGATGGGGCGCGAACTGCGGCATCGGAGCGGCATGACCTCACCTGGTAACCGAACGCGGCTGATGGCAGCAGCCGTCATCCTGGCGGCAGGATCAGCAGCAGCGTGCGGTTCCGGGGCGCCATCCAGTTCCGCGTCGGATGCCGCGAACCACCATCCGCAGTGCCGGCCCGGCTGCGCCAGTCCCGCTCCGAGCTGGCGGCACAGCTCACCGCCTCCGACACCGACCGCGGCCAGCTCAGCGACCCCGATCCGAACCCGGCCACCGTCTCGGACTCTGGCACCGTCCCCAGGCCCGACCGGGCCGTGGCCGGTCACAGCGCTGCATTACACGGCTAACGGGAACTTCGGGCCGTCCGGCGCTTACCTGCCCGGCACGGTCGGATTCAACCTGGCTGACGTCAGCGACAAGAGCACCCTGGATGCCCTGCCGACCGGGGTCCTTGGCCTGGTCTGGCTGGGTGCCTGCGGCGGCGCGACGGCAGCGTTCCGGACCCAGGCCGGCGCCTTCGCCGGTGACCCTAAGCTGTTCGGTTTCTACATCACCGACGAACCTGACCCGTCCTCCTGCCCGGCCCCGGCGATCCAGGCTGAGGATGCCTGGATCCACGCCAACGTGCCCGGCGCGAGAACGTTCGCGATCCTGCAGAATCTCGGCCCGGACAGCTCGCCGGACTTCACCGCCTACACCCCGGCCGGCACCGGACTGGACCTGATCGGCCTTGACCCGTACCCGGTGACCTCCGCCGGGCCGCCGGACTACGGCGAGATCGCCGCGTACGCGGCCGCGGCGCGGGCCGCGGGCTGGCCGGCGAACCGGATCGTTCCCGTGTACCAGGCGTTCGGCGGCGGCAGCGAAGGCGACTGGGTACTGCCGACCCCGGCACAGGAACGCCTGATGCTAGCTGACTGGGCAGCCGTGACACCAGCGCCGGTATTCGACTACGCCTACTCGTGGGGGTCACAGGACGGCGACACCGCGCTGGCGCAGTCACCCGCCCTCCAGGCCGTCTTCGCGGCGAAGGACTGACGCTGCCATGATCGCCCTCGATGAGGCGATCACCAGCCGATGGGCGCTCGCGAGCCCGTCATCACCGCGCTGGCCGGCTGCTGGCTGTCTTGCTGCCGTGCCCAGGGTGTGCCCCCGGTGTCCCCCGATCCGATGAGTGCTATTTGGCCGGGTCCAGCAAGAGAGCAGAATGTATGTGCCGGGCAACGACAGATCAACCCGGCGCGTGATCGTGTGGGCGCCGCTATGACGCCCGGTATCGGTGCATCGGACCTGCGCGCCGGACGGGCAGTTGGGCCGGGGCAGCTCAGCGGGAGGCCGTGGGCGGTGAGAGTGAACTGCCGGACGCTGCTGGCGCTCGCGGTCATCAGCTTCCTGGTCGTTGCTTGCGACGGGCAGCCCGCAGCGGCGCCGACCCCGCGGCCCGGCACGCCAAGCCCTGCCATCCCGGCGTCGCGCACTCCGGCCGCTCCGAGCGCGGTCCGGGCGGCCGTCTACCAGGCCAGGACGTCGACCATCCCGACTGCGATGCGGCGGCGGATGATCGGGGCAATCTGGCACCCGGGCTGCCCGCTCGGGCTGGACCAGTTGCGGCTGCTGACGCTCAGCTACTGGGGGGTTCGATCACGCGGTGCACCAGGGTCAACTGATCGTGAACGAGTCCGCGGCCAGGGCGCTGACCGGTGCTTTCCGGCTGCTGTTCGCGGCCAGGTACCCGATCCGGCAGATGCGGGTGGTCGATGTGTTCGGCGGCAGCGATGAGCGGTCCATGCTGGCCGACAACACCTCAGCATTCAACTGCCGCCGGGTCCGCGGGACAACATCGTGGTCCGAGCACTCCTACGGCCTGGCCGTCGACATCAACCCGTTCGAGAACCCCGAGGTCGTCAACGGCGCCATCGACCCGCCCGCCGCAGCCGCGTGGGCCGACCGGTCCCGGCACACCCCGGCGATGATCAGGCACGGCGACGCGGTCTGGCGGGCCTTCATCTCGGTCGGCTGGAAATGGGGCGGTGACTGGACGTCCCCGAAGGACTATCAGCACTTTCCGCCAACGGCAGGTGACGGCCAGCCCCGCCACGACATGCCGCTGTGCGGCTGGCTGCGGTCACATTCCCTGGCCGCGTTGGGTCATACCGGTGAGAGGCCGGGCCGTCGGCCACAGAACCTGCGGCGAGGAGCTGGACAATGGCACCAATTGTGCTCACGATCGACATCGCCTGCCCGCCGGGCGATGTCTACGCTTACGCCACCGACCCCGCGCGGTTCGCAGAATGGCAGCATGACATCACCAGCGTGCGGGTCACGGACGCAGCCCCCGGCGTAGGATCGACGTTCACCACGACCCGCCGTATCGGCCGTACCGAACGGACGATGACCCAGGAAATCACGCAGGCCAGTCCACCGGGCGCATGGGCCGTCCGCGGCGTCGACGGGCCGATCAGGCCGAACGTGAAAGTCACCGTCGAACCAGCCAGCCACGGGACAGGCTCGCGAGCCACCTTCACCTTCGACTACCAGGGCCACGGCATCGGCGCAATGCTCGTGCCCATGGTTCGCCGCATGACCGCGAAAGCAGCCCCGGCAAGCCTTCGGAACCTGAAGCAGCGGCTTGAAAGCGGAGACTACCGCCCAGCCCGCTGACCCCGCGCCGCCGCCGCGGCGCGGCCGGCAGCGGCGGCGCGTACTGCCTGCGGTCGCGACAATGACGGCCGGGATCCACCCCACCGACGCGATCGGCGCCCAGCTGCCCTGCCGGATAGCCAGCGCGACCGCACTGACCGCCACGAACGCCGCCACCAGTCCCGCTACCAGGTACAGCCACCTTGTCCACGGTCTCATAACGGGCCTCCTTCCTGTCAAGCATCCTTGTCATGACAAGTTAGCTTGACAGCCATGAGATTGTCAAGCTGGCTTGTCACCGGACGTCAGAGCCGGCCGGACGCCCCGAAGTGATCTCGCGACGCCCGGCAAGATCGTCAGCGCCTGTGCGCCGAACTGGATCGTGCAGCGGCGACACGCCGGGGCGAGACTGGGCTCACGCTAGCTGGCTGGTCGGCGCGCAAGAATGGCGACGTCGGCCTGGCCGGGTTGGGGGTGGCTTGGTTCGTGCTGCGCAGGACGGCACTGCGCAGATCGTGATCCGACGACGGGGGAGGTCATGGCGGAGCTGGAGCGTGCGCGGGTCAGCCGCAGGGGATTCATCGGGACGGCGTCACGCGCCGGGCTGGCTGCTGCCGCGATTGCCGGCGGCTCCTGGCCTGGCAGCGCGCTCGCGAGTGCGGCTGCGGCCGAGACCGTGCCGACCAGGCCCGAGGTGCCGGACCGGCCCCACGGGCGGACTCCGGGGCCGGATGAGGCGCTGAAGATACTGATGGCGGGGAACAGCCGGTGGATGCGGGGACAGGCCAGGCACCCGCGTCAGTCGCCGCGGTGGCGGCACTACCTGGCCGATCACCAGGACCCGTTCGCCACGGTCATCTCGTGCATCGACTCACGGGTCCCACCTGAGCTGGTCTTCGACTGCGGGCTAGGCGAGCTGCTGGTAATCAGGACCGGTGCGCAGACGCTGGATGATCAGGTAGTGCTCGGCAGCATCGAGTTCGGTCCGGCTAGCTTCGAGTCGGCCCGACTGATGGTGGTCCTCGGGCACGGCAGGTGCGGGGCGGTGAAGGCAGCGATCAGGTCTTTCCAGACCGGCGAGCCGGCCCCCGGCCATATCGGCGCCGTTGTCCGCGCCCTGCGGCCGGCTTACGAGGCGGCGATCAGGCAGAGCGGTGACCTGCTGGACAACACGATCCGGGCGCAGATCAAGCTGACCGTGCGGCAGCTGCGGCACGATCCGCTGCTCCACCCGATGGTCCGGAGCGGCCACCTGCAGGTCAGGGGCGGCCTGTACGACATGGTTAGCGGCGCTGTCGGCATTATCGCCTGAGCCGTGCAGCACGCGCCGCCACGCCAGCCCGCACAATGCCCTCACACCAACCGGGGTTCAGGTCCAGTGGGGCGGCTGTTCTAGCTCGTGAAGGCCGGCTGTCAGATCGCGTCCCCGATCGAAGCCCGTGCCGAGATCAGTCGGACTGCCTCGTGCGCGGCACGGTAGTCAGCGGGCGTCGCGACCGCGCGCAATGCGCGCAGATCGGCCAGGTCCTGCGGTCGTTCCTGGTCATCCCGGGCCAGCAGTTTGAGAGCGATCAGATGCCCGGTCGTGGCGATCGGGAGGCGCAGCCCAGGTACTACTTCCGTCATCTCGGCAGCTGCCACGATCTCCGGCTCGATCCCCGAACTCGCGAACAGCAAATCCACCACGACATCGTCTCCGCTCAGCGGAGAACTGAGGCGTACGGTGGCGAGCCGACCCGTTTCGTCCTGCTCCACCGACGCCAGAACCCGGTACCGGTCTGCCAGCAGCCGCCGCACCAGGCTCTCCCCATCGGCATCATCATCGACCACGACAGCGGCATCGATGTCACGGGTAAACCGGGGTTCGGCCCGCGCCGAGACCGCGAAACGGCCGACCAGGGCCCAGCGGCGGCCGTACCGCCCAAGATCAGCTGCGATCCGCCGCAGAGCGGCCTCAAGGATGTTCACCCGAACCTGCGGGACGGCCGCCCGGCAGCATCACCGCCCGGTGCTCCCGGCCTGGCCGTCCGCCACTCCCGGAGCATTTGCTCGATTTGCTCCTCGGTCGCGTCAGGGTGGCGGCGGCGCAGCCCTGAACGCGCCATCCGCTCACCGAACTCATACATGTCCAGAGCTACCCTGAACCGCTGCGCAACCCGACCATCGGCCACAACACAATTCTAGGCGCTCTCACCACGCCAGCTGGGATCGCGCGCAATCGGCAAGCCGTGGCGCCGACAATCACCCGCTCCCGCACTTTCACGCGCTACGGAGGCATTGCTGTAGGCCAGCTTGATATGCGGGGTCCACGGCGCGGTGTGCAGCTCACCCAAAGGCTCGCCCACTCTGGCAGTCCGGGGCAACCGGGCGCCAGCCTGTCGCCCCGGGCATCACGAGACTGCCGAAAGCTGCTGCGCCAGTGGGGCCATCGCGGCAGCAGGATGTACAGACCAACCCCCGGACGGTGGGGTTTTCGCGTGGCTGTGGTCCTTACCCGTAGGTGGCAAGGAACAGGTCCACTGCCGAGTCTGCAATGCGGTTGAGCTTCCCAGCAGGACGGCGGGACGATCGGTACGGTCGGCAGCCCGTCGCTGGTTCGATCACTGATCGACCAGGGACTGCTCGACGAGTCACCCTGATGATCAGCCCGGTCCTCGCCGGCGGCGGTCGCAAGCGGCTGTTCGCCGACGACGCCGCGCTGACGAAGTTCGAACTGGTCGAAGGCCAGCCGACCAGCAGCGGCGGCCTGATCGCGACCTACCGGCCGATCCGATAGCCCATCACGATCAGGTACGCGTACGTGGCCCTACCGGCAGCCGCTAGCGGCGGTCAGCGTGGAGGCATGACCACGGTCACTCCCGCAGGCAGCGAGCTGGCAGTGGCTCCCCTGCCGACATCTGCTCTCGCCGGACGCGGTTGCAATATAGAAACTGATAGTCTAGTTTTGCTTAGAGAGGATGTGGTCGGCCGCTCAGGCGGGCGTCAGGGATCAACGGAGGAGTCATGTACAAGACGCAGCTCAAGACCAGCCAGCTGGGGGCCACCGGCCTGGAGATCACCCGGGTGGGGTTCGGCGCGTGGGCGATCGGCGGAGGCGGCTGGGAGTTCGGCTGGGGGCCGCAGCAAGACGCGGAGTCGATCGCGGCGATCCACCGGGCGGTTGATCTCGGGATCAACTGGATCGACACCGCCGCCGCCTACGGCTTCGGCCGCTCGGAGCGGGTGGTCGGCCGGGCGCTTGAGGGCCTGGCTGAGCGCCCGTACGTGTTCACCAAATGCTCGCTGCTGGACGACGGCACGGGCCACGTCCGCCACAGCCTCAAGCGGGACTCGGTCCTGCGGGAGGCGGAGGCCAGCCTGCGGCGGCTCGGCATCGAGGCGATCGACCTGTACCAGATCCACTGGCCGGTCCCCGGGCACGACATCGAAGAAGGCTGGTCGGCGCTGGCCGAGCTGAAGGAGCAGGGGCTGGTCCGGCATATCGGCGTCTCCAACTTCGATGCCTGGCAGCTGCGCCGGATCGGCTCGATCGCGCCGGTCGAGACGCTCCAGCCGCCGTACTCGCTGGTCGACCGCGCCGTAGCGGACGAGCTCCTGCCATTCGCCGAACGCGAGGGGATCGGGGTCATCGTCTACTCCCCCATGGGCTCCGGCCTGCTGACCGGGGCGATGACACGCGAGCGGATCGAGCAGATGCCGGCCGACGACTGGCGCGCCCGCGACCCGCGCTTCACCGAGCCGCAGCTGTCGGAGCACCTCGCGCTGGCCGCGCGGCTGCAGACGGTCGCCGAGCGGCACGACGTGACGCCGGGAGCCGTCGCGGTCGCGTGGGCACTGCGCAATCCCGCCGTGGACGGCGCGATCACCGGATTCCGCCGGCCCAGCCAGGTGGACCCGATCGTCGCCGCTGCGGACCTTGAGCTCACCGACGAGGACGTCAGCGAGATCGAGGCAGCGAGGAGGAGGTGACGACGATGACCGCGATCGGCTTTGTAGGTCTCGGTGCGATGGGCAGCCGGATCGCCGGCCGCCTGCTCGACGGCAACCAGCTGTACGGGACCAACCGCACCAGGTCCAGGGCCAGCGAGCTGACCCGGCAGGGCATGGTCTGGCGCGGCACGCCGCGCGAGGTTGCCGAGGCGGCGGCGGTGATCTTCAGCATGGTCACCGACGACACGGCCCTGGAGGCAATCACCGCCGGCCCGGACGGGATCCTGGCCGGGCTCACGCCAGGCAAGATCTATCTGGACATGAGCACGGTCAGCCCCCAGGCCAGCCGCGAGCTCGCCCAGCGGGTGCGCGCCCTCGGCGCCAGTATGCTTGACGCCCCCGTCTCTGGCAGCGTCACCGCCGCCGAGGACGGCACTCTCGCGATCATGGCCGGCGGCCCGCAGGATGCCTTCCGTGCCGTCGAGCCGCTGCTGCGCCGGCTCGGCCACGTCACCCACGTCGGCGCGAACGGCCAGGCGCTGCTGCTGAAGCTGGCCATCAACATCAGCCTCGCCGCGCAGATGCTCGCGTTCAGCGAGGGCGTGCTGCTGGCCGAGCGCGGCGGGATCGACCCGGCGCTGGCGGCGCAGGTGATGACCGGCAGCGCGATCGGGTCGCCGATGCTCCAGGCGCGGGCTCCCCTCATGCTCAACCTGCCCGAGGAGGCGTGGTTCGACGTGCAGCTCATGCACAAAGACATCCGCCTCGTCCTGGAGACCGCCCGCCAGCTGGATGTTCCGGTTCCGTCGGCGGCGGTCGCCGATGGAATGCTGGCAAGGGCCGAAGACCTGGGCTATACGCGGCGTGACATCGCCGCCTTCTTCCAGGTTCTGGCGCGGACGGCCGGTGAGCCCGGCGCAGCAGCCGGGCCGGCCAGGTCCGGCATGCTGACCGCAGCCAGCGGCGGGAACACCCTATGACCGGCGCCGTGCCGACCGTCGCACCGCGGCGCGGGCGGCCCCGCAGCGAGAAGGCCCAGGGCGCCATCCTCGAAGCCGCAGCAGAACTCCTTCTGGAGAAAGGCCTGGCGGCCGTCAGCATGGACGCGGTCGCCACACGGGCGGGGGTCAGCAAGGCCACGATCTACCGCTGGTGGCCCACCAAGGAGACCCTCGCGCTGGACGCGCTGTATCACGAATGGGCCGGCGTCCCCCCGCCCCGCGACACCGGATCACTGCGCGGCGACCTGCTCAGCCTGCTGCGCCCCTGGGCCCGGCTCGCCAGCAGGCGGCCCTACGGCCGCGTGATCGCCGGCCTGGTCACCGAAGCCCAGATGGACCCCGCGTTCGCCCGTCAATACCGCACCCGCTTCGTCCAGCCGCGCCGCGACCAGGCACGCGCGATCTTCCGCCGCGCGATCGAACGCGGTGAGATCCCAGCGGACACCAAGATCGAGGTCGCGCTCGACGTTCTATACGGCCCGATCTACCACCGGCTCCTGCACGGCCATGCGCCACTCAACGACCGGTTCGTCCGCGACGTCATCGACACCGCACTCGACGGCATCGCGCCACCAGCGCCTCCGGCGGCCACCGCGCCAACCAGGTGAACTCTTCCGCGGCCATCCGGCGACAGCGGCAAAGCCCGAAGGAATACACCATGACCACCGCCGTCAGCAGTTCTCCGCAGACAGCCCTGGCTATGCCGCTTGCCCGGCACATGCTCAGCGATCCCCGCCACGGCCCGCTGCCGCCGCTGCTGCTGGCCCTGACCGCGGTCACCGGCCTTGTCGATGCCGTCAGCATCTTGCGGCTGGGCCGGGTCTTCGTGGCCAACATGACCGGGAACGTCGTATTCACCGGCTTCGCAATCGTCGGCACGCCGGGCCTTTCGCTCAGCGCCTCGCTGTTCGCCCTGGCCGGGTTCCTCGCCGGGGCGGCTATAGGCGGCGTGCTGGCCAGCCGGGCAGGCCAGGACCGGGCGCTGCTCCTGCTCAGCGCCGCCGCCAGCGAACTGATCCTGGTAGCCGCCGCCCTCGCGGTGGCCGCCTCGGCTGCCGTCCTCAGCGACGTCCCCCGCGACATCCTCGCCGCACTGCTGGCTGTTGCCATGGGAATCCAGAACGCGGCCGCGCGCCGGCTCGCGGTGCCCGACCTGACCACCACCGTGCTCACCATGACCCTCACCGGCATCGCTGCCGACCTGCGCACCCGCAACCGCGGGCCTGCTCTGCTCAGGCGGCTACTCGCGGTGGCCACCATGCTCGGCGGCGCAGTTGCCGGCGCCTGGCTCGTCCTGCGGATCAGCCCGGCAGCCGCGCTCGGCCTGGCAGCCGGCCTGCTGGCAATGGTCACAACAGGCGCCACCGTCGCCGCCCGCCGGCCAGGGAAATGGCGGCAGAGCACGCCGTGAGCTTCACATTGCCTCAACGCCCGAGCGACACCAGCGCCTGCCCCGGCCGCGGGCTATCCAGCAGACTGGTAGGCCGTAGCCGGCCGCCGCAGCTGCCGTCGGCCAGGAGCGCTGCGGCTATCCGCTTTCCGGCCTGACCGTCCCACAGGGCTGGCCGCTGCGACACCGGCGGGTCAGCCAGCACCTGCCGCGCCGTGGCGACTATCCGCACCGGATCGCCGCCTACAAGCTGATTCGTTCCCTCGGTTAGCGTGATCGGGCGCTCGGTGTTGTCCCGCAGCGTCAGGCAGGGGACCCCGAGAGCGGTGGTCTCCTCCTGCACGCCGCCGGAGTCGGTGAGGACCAGGCGCGCCGATGCTTCGAGCGCGATGAAGTCGAGGTAGCCGGCCGGTGGGACGATCCTGATCTGGCCGGCCAGGTCCGCCAGGCCGACGCTGCCCAGGCTTGCGGCCACTCTGGGATGGGCCGGCCACACGAGCGGGCACAGCCGCGCGACCCGGTCGAGCGCGCAGAGCAGCGTGGCAAGGATCGCCGGGTCGTCCACATTGGCCGCGCGGTGCAGCGTCACCAGGCCGTACTCCCCCGGCGTGAGTCCGAGCCTGGACAGGGTGTCACCGTCGCGGGCGCGGTCCAGGTTCGCGAGCAGGGTGTCCACCATCACGTTCCCGGCCAGGTGGATCTGGTCCTCGCGGTACCCCTCGGCCCGCAGGTTCGCCACGGCGTCTTCCGACGGAGCGAACAGGTAGTCGCTCACCCGGTCGGTCACGACCCTGTTCACCTCCTCGGGCATCGACCAGTCCCTGCTGCGCAGGCCCGCCTCGACGTGCCCGAGCAGTGCCCCTGCCTTCGCGGTGACCAGCGCGCAGGCCATGGTGGAGTTCACGTCGCCGACCACCACGACCACGTCCGGACGCAGCCGCCTGACCAGCGGCTCGAAGGCGAGCATCACCCGGCTCGTCTGGGCGGCGTGACTGCCTGAGCCCACCCCGAGGAAGTGGTCGGGCTGCCGGATCCGCAGATCATTGAAGAAGACGTCGCTCATCGACGGGTCGTAGTGCTGGCCGGTGTGGACCAGGATGACCTCTGCCCCGCGCTCGGTCAGGGCGTCCATCACCGGTTTGACTTTCATGTAGTTCGGCCGCGCTCCGACCACGCAGAGGACTCGCATAGCCCGGCCGTTACAAAGCCTCGACCTGGTCGCCGGAGAGTACCCGGCGGCAGTCAAGGACGTAGCTCGCGTACTTGCCGATCTCGTCGAGATCGAACGCGTCGTGGTTGGTCACCAGGACCACCGCGTCGGCGCGGGAGATCTCGGCCGCTGTCAGCGTGACCCGCTCATCCACCACCGCGTCGATCGGCCCGAACTCCACGACATGAGGATCGGCGGCCATGACCTCCGCTCCCATGCCCTTGAGCAGCTGCGCGATCCGGACGGCCGGTGATTCCCGCGCATCGCCGGTGTTCTTCTTGTACGCCAGCCCGAGCAGCAGGATGCGGGACCCGCTGACTGGCCGGCCGCGTCCGTTCAGCGCCAGCATCAGGCGCCGGACCACATAGTCCGGCATATGCGAGTTGATGTCGTTGGCCAGCTCCACGAAGCGGAAGCTCTGGCCGAGCGCGCGCTCGACCCGCCAGGACAGGTAACACGGGTCGATCGGCAGGCAGTGGCCGCCTACGCCAGGCCCGGGCGTGAACGGCATGAACCCGAACGGCTTGGTCGATGCGGCGTCGATCGCCTCCCAGATGTCAATGCGCAGATCGTGGGCGAACATCGCGAGCTCGTTAATCAGGGCGATGTTGACATGCCTGAAGGTGTTCTCGATGATCTTGGCGAGCTCGGCGACGGACGGGGCGGATACCGGGACGCTCTGGTCGACGATTCCCGAGTAGAAGGCCTGCACGGCTGCGAGCGAGCCGGCATCGATTCCCGACACGATCTTCGGGGTCGAGGTGAGCGTCCAGGTGTCGTTCCCCGGGTCGATCCGCTCCGGACTGTAGCCGAGGTGGAAGTCGGTGCCAGCGATCAGCCCTGACCCGTCCTCCAGCCAGGGCAGCACCTGCTCCTGGGTGGTCCCTGGGTAGGACGTCGACTCCACGATCACGGTCGCGCCCGGCCGCAGGAACCTCGCCAGCATGCGAGCCGCCGCCTCGATGTGGGTCAGGTCGGGCAGGCCATCCCGCAGCGGCGTGGGCACCGTGATCACCGCCACGTCGAATCCGGCACAGGCCCTCGGCTCGGCAGATGGCCGGAAAGCCCCGCTGTCGACCATGGCGGCCAGCCTGCTGGCCGGAACGTCCTCGATATATGACTCGCCGGCGTCAAGCGCTTTCACCCGGACTGAATCGGTGTCGTACCCGACGACCCGGTGGCCGACCTCCGCGGCACGAATCGCGAGCGGCAGGCCCACGTATCCGAGGCCGACCACGACGACAGCACTCACGGTTGATCCTCTCGTTCGGCCGACCGCCAGCGACGCGTCATCGCCTGGCGGGCGACCATGGTCATGAATGACGTATTGGTGCTCAGGTAGCGGGAGGCCCAGCCTGACCGGTTCCTGCGATGCCCGGTACAGCCACTCCAGGCCGTGCCGCTGCCACCACAGCGGCGCCCGGCGGGTCAGCCCGGCCAGGATGTCGAAGGATCCGCCGACCCCGTGCACCACCCGGGCGCCGGTCTGCTCCCCCCACGCAGCGGTGAACAGCTCCTTGTGCGGTGAGGACATTCCGATGAACAGCAGGTCGGGCCGGCTCCGCCGGATCTCGGCGGCGACCTCGGGCTCTTGCGCGCCGGTGAAATAGCCATCACGGGCGCCGGCCACGATCAGGTCCGGATATCTGCGTTCCACCTCGGCGAGCATGCGACGCAGGGTGTCCGGCCTGGCCCCGAGGAAGTAGACCCGGTAGCCGCGGCGCGATGCCTCGCCGAGCAGCGCCAGGAACAGATCGATTCCGGCCACTCGCTCCGGCAGCGGCAGCCCAAGCAACTGGCTCGCCCAGACCACCGACTGGCCGTCAGCCAGCACCATGCCGCAGCCGGCTACGGCCCCGCGCAGTAAATCGTCCTCGCGCATCGCGACGATCTTGGCGGCGTTCACCATCCCGACCGACAGGTACCGCCCCTGGTCGACGGCGTCGGTGCACCGCCTCACCGCCTGGTTCATCACGAGCGCGTCGACGCTGACTCCGAGTAGCTGATGCCGGGCGACTCCGGCGGCCTCGCGGTTCATCGGTCCTCCGCCAGCCCGGGCAGCCACGCGTACAGCAGCCAGCCGAGCTCGTACGGCCGGCATTCGTGGTCCACGGTCCCCGGCCGGAACACCCGGCTCAGCGCCGGCAGGCGCAGCCCTGGGTTCAGCCGGGTGGCTGCGGCCCGCAGCCCGCGCACCGCCTTTCCCGGATCGCTGCGCGCCACTTTCCGCCAGATGACTGGCGGTTCGGCACTGACCAGGTCCTCGCTGGTTTCCGGCGGCCCGGCCAGCCAGCGCAGTCCCCGGCAGATCGCGTCGGCGTGGCAGTGGCCGCCCGCGTCGGCCAGGTCGAGCAGGGCCATCGGCGCCATCGCGTGCTGGTGAACGCTGTAGACCGGGTAGCCCTCGACAACGGCGCCGGTCCGCGAGTCGTAATGCCACCACCACTGACCGGCGACGCCCTGTGCCTCGCAGAGCGCCGCAGCCACGCGGTCGGCGACGGCGAGCGCTTCCGGGTCGTCGCCGCTGCGGTGCAGCCGGGCCAGCGCCTGCACCGGGTACACCTGGTCGGCGAAGCTCCCGACATGCGCGCGGTACCAGGGTGCAGCCCCGCCGATCAGGTGCGGGAAGAGGGCGTCGCGGGCGGCAAGCAGGCGGCCACGACCGAGCCTCAGATGCCGCTCGACATCGGCCATCCGGCGGGCTGCGACCAGCGCCGTCACCACCCAGGCCGCTGATACCACATCGACTCGGACGGCCCGTTGATCAAGATGCCAGAGTCGGTCGAGGGCATGGGGCAGCTCGCTATGATCAGCCTCGGCCGCCGCCCAGCACAGCAGCGCCACATCGCCGAGGTCGATCAGGTCGTCCAGCCGCTTGGCTAGGCGTCCGATCAGGTCAGCACAGTCATCCCCGCCGAGCGCCTCGCGCCTGCGCTGCTCGGGCAGGCGCAGCAGGCCCAGCCCGGCGATGACGCCATAGCGCAGGCTGGTCCCGGTCGGCTGAACCTGCCATTGCCTGTCCGGACCGCGCTCCCCGGCCAGCGTGAACGCGAAGTCTCCAGCCAACTGTGCCTGCGGCAGGATCCGGACCGCCAGCCGCAGCATGCGCCGCACCAGTGCGGCACTGCCCGGGTCGTGCTCGGCGACGAGACCCAGCCGTCCCCCTGCCACGTACCTCTCCCAAGGTCTGGATTCGGATCGGCGGTCACGCGCCGACCCGATCAGCGGCCAGCCAGCCGCACTCGTCGGCCCCACCAATTGACAACTACAAGTAGTCGCATAACTACATTCGGTGAGACTGTAGCGGGCCAACGCACCCTCGTCCTGCGGTTTCCTGATGCTGGCGCTCAATGTCGGCGGCGCATTGGGTCGTTACGCCGCGTACTTGTGCAGAGCGGCGAGCTGGCTTGCCTGAGTGGCTCGGCGGCGCCGTCTTCCGTGCCGGGGATCAGGATTTGCTCGGATGGGCTAAAATTAGCTCATGCAAGCAAAGATCCGAGCGACGGCGGAGCCGGGACGCACCTTCACCGAGACAGCACGACGTGCCCAGATCGTCAGGGCGGCAATCGCCACCATCGCCGAGCTCGGTTACCGCAACGCGTCGTTCGCCCAGATCGCGAAGCGGGCGGGGCTGTCAAGCACCGGGCTCATCTCCTACCACTTCGAAGGCCGCGAGGAGCTGATCCAGCAGGTGGTCGAGGAGGTCGTGGGCGCCATCGGCGCGCACATGGCGGCGGCCATGGCGGACTGCGGCAGCGCCACCGAGGCACTCCGGACGTACATCGTGGCCAATGTCGAGTTCATCGGCGCTCACCGGGAGGAGATGAAAGCTCTGCTTGAGATCTTCCTGAACGGCGGATTCGAGTACGACCCAGCCACCGAGCAGCAGGTGCTCTCGCACGTTCGGGACATCCTGCGCAGCGGCCAGGAGAGCGGCGAGTTCCGCCGGTTCGACCCAGTGGTGATGGCCACGCTGATCCAGCGGGCAGTGGACGGGCTTCCGTTCCTGCTCGCGGCCGACCCGCGGCTCGATGTCCGGTCGTATGGCACCGAGGTCGCCACGGTCTTTCAGCTGGCCACGAAGGCGGAGGCGGCGGGCTGAGCGGGTAGCGGGCTGAGCGGATCGCTTCGGATGCTGATGCCCGCGCCGCCGCGGTCCGGCGGATCGGCTGAGTCAGGCATCTGGCCGACCAGACACGCCGCAATCGGATGTCTGGATCAAGATAGCGTAAGCCGTGATTGGGGAGGGGTCGGCATGCGCATGGCTGGATACCGCCGGGCGGCATCGGGGACCGGTCTGATCGCGGTGCTGGCGACCGGATCGCTGCTGCTGCAGGGATGCAGCACTGGGCAGCCGCACGCGGCGGCACCGGCAGCGGTGATCGTCGGGGTCGCTCCCGGCCACTCATCCTCCTTGCGTCTGGCCGGAGGGCTGGAAGTCCGGGTGCCACCTGGCGCGGTCAGCGGGCCGGGCAGGTTGTCCGGCTCGGTTGCCAGCGCTCCTGCGGCGGCTCCGTCAGGAATGATGCTGGCCGGCCCGGTATACCGGCTGAGCGTGGCCGGCACCAGGCTCACCGGGCGGGTGCGGCTGACGGTACCCGTTCCGCCGCTCGGCGCGAGCGGTGCGGCAGCCGGGCCGGACGCGGCACTGCTTGTCTTCTATGACGCCGCGGCCGGGCGCTGGCAGCCGGTGCCTGCGACCTACAACCCGGCCGCGCGGACACTCACAACGACGACTCCGCACCTGTCGGTCTGGTCCGTGCTACGGCTGGACACCGGCAAGATACTCGCCGGGGCGACGGACCTGCTCAAGGGCTTCATCGGCGTGGCCGACACTACCGCTCAGCCGGCCTGCCCGGGGAGCAGCCAGCTGGCCGCCGACGGCATCAGGGTCGAGTCCGACCATGGCAGCCTGGTCAAGTGGTGCGCGGGGGTCAGCGGGACCGGGTCGCCGCTGCTTCAGGTGGCCGACAACCGCCGCTACGCCATGGAGTCCGACTTTCCCGCGGACTGGTCCGTGCACCCGGTGGGTGCACCGGACCCGGTGACCGAGCGGATCATCTCGGCCGTGACGCATGTGCTCAGCCCGGCGGCGGCCGGCGGCGCATCCGCCATCATCGCGGGCGGCCGCACCGTGCAGTTCACCGTGCCAGCCGGGTCCTCAGGCGAGGTGCAGACCCAGCCGAGCGCCGAGGGCTACCTGATCGACGCCTTCCTGTACGGCGCCGACACTCTCGCTATGACCTTCGGTGACATCCCCGGTGCGCCCAAGGCCGACCCGTCAAAGACCGCCAGGGCGATCAGCCTGGCGTTTGCCGCCAAGGACTGCCTGACCCAGATCGACGCCATCGCTCACAACGACCTGTCCAGCCCGCATGCTGTCGGTGAGCTGTTCCGCAGCGAGGTCGAACTCGCCGTGGGCTGCCTGGGCGACCAGTGGAAGGTCGCCTACGGCGTGACCGGGTTCATTGGCTCCTTCGTCACCAGCGTGCTGCTCTGGCTTGTCGACGGCATCAAACTGGTCCTCGACGGCCTGCACGCCGCAATCGATACCGGCATTTACTGGCACAACTACCGCATCGCCGTGGATCAGGCCGCCCCGGCCATCGACGCATTCCGCGGCTCCTGGTACGTCCACGACGGAAGTCTGTGTGTCGGTCAGAGTCTGTACCTGCCCACCGCCAACACCTTCCCAGGCTGCAGCGGTTCTGGCAGCTCGGGATGGATCAGGTGGTACGAGGGATGCGGGCCCTATCCGCCGGCCAGCGTGCCCGTCTGCAACGGGTGGGCCGAGGTGACCTTCGCTCCGGGACCAGCGGGCACCATCATCGGCACCGTCAGTCGGGTGCTCTACACGACGCTCAAGAACGCGGTTATCCCCGGGTTCGACCCGAAGGACTTCCTGCGGGCCACAGACACATTCGAGCTGCGCGTGATGGCCACTGGCCTGCTGAAGACCAGCTACCTGCACACGCATCTGTCGCAATATGATCTCAAGTACGGCAACCCGTACTGGTGCGGGCCAGGTATCAGCGCAGTCAACCAATTCAAGTGCGGGGCCTGAGCGGCACGGCTCGTACGCTGGTCTCACCGCGCCGGGAACGGCCACTCCTCGAAGCTGGCGCAGCGGCCGTCGGCCTCAAAGCGCAAGATCCACATGTCCCGGTAATCCGGAATGGCCGGGTCGGCGTAGTTCACCTGCACCCGCACGACCGCGATTTCACCATCCACCGCGATGATGTCGCTGGCCATCTGGAACACCTCGTCGGGGCCCGCGCGCTCGGCTTCCCACATCCGCGCAATAGCAGCCAGGCCGACGACCGGTTCCTCGTAGGGATCCTGCAGGTAGGTCGCCTGCGGTGTGAAGATCCGGGCGAGCGCGGCAGTCCCTGGCGCCCGCCAGGCCCGCTCATACTCCGCGATCCAGCGCGCGACGTGCTCTCTGTCCACCGGGTGCTCCTAAAGCTATTAGGGTGCTGGCGATCCATCATGTCAAGGACGCGACTAAGCCGTGCGCAGGTCATTCCACCTCCGGGGTCGCAAGTGCAGTGGCTCAAGCAGCACAAGAACCAGCCGAGTCGTCAGATGTAGCGGCGCGGACGCCAGCCGAGGTCGACGCTCGCCTCGCCATGAACTCACCGCCGATATAGCTGCCCAAGATCGACAAGGACGACGTCATCGGATCTAGCGGCGATCTCCAGAAGCGCGTCGGTAAATCCGGCTCCGCTGTAGCAGGCAAGCTTCGCCTGATCGGTGGCGCGTCTGCATCTCCGACGCTCAGCCGAGGCGGGACAGCTTGTCGGGGTTGGTGACGACGTATATGCCGCGCACCTGGTCGCTGTCGGGGATGAGGTCGAGGCACCAGCAGCGCAGCACGAAGGCGAGGAACGGGACATTCGCGGCGCTGGCGAGGGCAGCGGGGGTGGTGCGGCGCTGGGCCAGGGCACGGCCGCCGAGCACCGCCCCGCCGGCCAGCGCGGCCCACGCCGGGTTCACCCCGGCGGCGGAGGCAACGACCAGCCCGGCGAGAGTGGCGGCCACTACCGCCATGGCGAAGACCGGCACCTCGGGCGGCCCGCCGGCAGCCGAGGCCGGGGCGCCGGCGTCCAGATCGGTGGCGAAGAACCGCCGGAAGACGGCGTACTCGGCTCCGATGGCGACCAGCCACGGCAGCGCCATCAGCGCGGCGAAGCGGGTAAAGCTCAGTCCGCTGGCCGCGAACGCCAGCAGGTTAGTGCCTGCCGATGAATAACACGCTGAATTATGGACCGCGAGCGGGGATCAGGTCGTAGTTCCACTCGCCGTGGAACTGGTGGCGCCTGAGTGCCTGTTGTTCCAGGTCCTTCATCTGGCGGTCTGAGATCTTGATGCCCTTCGGGTACTCGCCTGGGTCGAGTTCGGCGGCGACGGTCAGCCCGGTGCGGGTGGTGGTGGCCGCTATCGTCTGCACGATAACCTCGTGGCTGGTCAGGGGCCTGCCGCGCCAGTTCATCGAGATCTGGGAGAACAGCCGGTGCTCGATTTTGTTCCACTTGGAGGTGCCGGGAGGGAAGTGGCAGACGGTGATCTCCAGCCCGGTCTGGCCGGCCAGCGCCGCCAGCTCGGTCTTCCACAGCCGGGTGCGGTAGCCGTTGGACCCGCCGCCGTCGGCGCAGATCAGCAGCCGGGTGGCGTGCGGGTAGGCGGGCTGGCCGACCTTCTGCCACCAGGTGCGGATCGTCTGGACTGCGAACGCGGCGGTGTCGTGGTCGGTGCCCACGCTGACCCACCCGGCGTTGGCGGCGATGTCGTACACCCCGTAGGGGATGGCCTTGCCCTTCTCCTTGTCGATGAAGTCGTAGACGTTCACCGGCTCGGGGCTGCCCTTGGGCCGCCATTCCCGCCCGCCGTTCTTGAAGTTGCCGACGTTCTCTTTCTTCTTGGCGTCCACGCTGATCACCGGCTGCCCGGACGCCAGGTGGTCCCGGGCCTGGTCGTTGATGTACCGGAACTGGGCGTCCCGGTCCGGGTGCCGGGCGCCCTCGGCGGTCTTGGCGTTGCCTTGCAGGCTGAAGTGCTCCTCGCGCAGCAGCCTGGCCACCGTGTCCGGCCCGGCCCGGTGACCCTGCCGGGTCAGCTCGGCGGCCAGGTTCCGGGTCGACTTCGTCGTCCACCGCAGCGGCGACTCCGGGTCTCCGCGCGAGCCAGGGTCCACCAGCCCCAGCAGCGCCGGGCGCAGCCCCGGGTCGGTGTCGGCCAGCTTCTTGCGCCCGCCGCCCGGCCGCCGGGCGCGGGCCAGCGGCTCCCCGCCCGCCTCCAGCTCGGCCGCCCCGGCCGCCACCATCTGCCGGCTCACCCCCGCCGCCCGCGCCACCGCCTCGATCCCGCCGTGGCCCAGCGAGCGCGCCTCCGAGCCCAGGTACAGCCGGCGCTGCCGCTCATCCAGGTGCGGCAGCAGCACCGGGAACTTCGCCGCCAGCGCCTCCTCGGTCTCCACGGCAACCGCCATACCACATCATGACCCGCGAATCACGAGAAGTCAAAGTTATTTATCGGCAATTACTTAG
>Ga0116224_10000820_pt1 | contig 22745 bp, 15 predicted proteins | sample Sb_taG_9_FD_89699 | JGI IMG/M metagenome (GOLD analysis project Ga0116224, IMG submission 89699) | Peat soil microbial communities from Weissenstadt, Germany - Sb_50d_b_LC metaG | ecosystem: Environmental > Terrestrial > Soil > Wetlands > Peat | place: Germany: Weissenstadt | collected 2010-09-21 | reverse complement strand
GGTGAGGACAAGCGGGGTGCGCTCGGATTCGGGGATGTCAGGCAGCGCCAGGGTCATGCTCCATTCTACGCAGCAGAAAGCCCGGCGCAGCTGCTCTCCCCCAGACTTATTGGGCTGATACCACCCTACAAAGGCACGCAGTTCACGGGACGCTTACCTCATCTTTACCGCCAGGAGGACGAGTTCACCGTCCCGCAAGCGCGGCTTGCAGGTCGCGCCGCTCTCCGTCAGCCGCGCGAGGACGGCGGCGCAGGCCGCATCCCTGTCGATGTGGGCGAGGAAGAATTCGTCCGGCAAAGGGGGCCATTCCGTTGCCGGGTCCAGGCGGCGCGGCGCCCGGGCGCCGGAGTAATAGAGGATCGGATCGGTGGCAGATGTCCGCGTCGTGAGCAGAGGCAGCGACTCCTGTGTGTCTCCCAGGGAGGCGTCGAGGCCGCGCCAGTCGTAAGTGTGCATTCCGAGCGGATAGCCGTCCCGCCCGAGCGGCGCGGCGGTCGGCCGGTACTGGGCCGCGGTACACAGCAGCAAGACGGCAGCGGCCGCGGCGACGAGGCGCCCGCCGCGGGAGGCACACAGGGCGGCGAGGCCGAGGCCCAGGGTCACGGCGAGCGGCGGGACGAGGATGATGAGGTTGCGCGTTTGCAGGAACGGAATACCCAAAAAACCGACCGCCCATGTCGCAAGGACGGGTGTCCCCAGCAGCGCGCCGCACAGGATGGACACGGGTAGCGGCCGGGCGGGGGACGACTCCAGCGCCCGCGATGCCAGCCGGAGCAGCACCGGCCAGGCGAGCAGCAGTAGGCCGGCCGCCACCAGGGCCGCGGGGGCGGCGATCAGGAGCCGGAACAGCACCTGGACCTCCTGCTCGATCACCGATCCCTCGTAGCCGTGACTCGCCAGGGTCGCGCGGACGACGGGGAGCAACCGGCCGGGCGCCTCGTGATACGCCACAGCGGCGCCGCACAGACCGACGACCACCGCGACGGCCCCCAGCCGGCGGGGCAGCGGAGGCGAGCCGTCCGCCGCCGCGATGGGGAGCCGATCCCGCCGCGTGTACCACAGGGTGCCCACGATCAGCAGGACGACGGCGACCCCTCCGCAGAGGCCGGCGTCCCACTCGGTTCGGACGGCGGCCACGTCGAGGAGGCAGCGCGTGAGGCTGCCGACCTCCGCCCCCGCGAGGTGTTGCCAAGGCTGCCCGGCCTGGAAGCGGACCACCAGCACCCAGGGCAGGCACAGGACCGCCGGCAAGGCCAGCGTCAGTAGGAGCCGCACCGCGGCGCGGCAGCCGGCCGCCCCGCCGCGCGCCAGCAGCCAGGCGCAAACGGCGACGTGGGCCGTCAGCGCCAGCACGGCGAAGTAGTGCGTCAGGGCCGCCAGGAGGCAGAGGATTAGGTAGACGGCATGGTCGAGCCGCCGGCCGAACTGAAGACAGCGCACAAACGAGAGGTGAGCCGCCGTCACCAGGAAGGCGAGCATGGCGTAGTGGCGCGCCTCCTGGGCGTAGGCGACGTGCAGCGGGTTGAGGGCCACAAGTCCCGCCGCGAACAGGCCCGGCAATGGCCCGCCGAGTCGCGCCCCGAGCCGGTAGGTCAGCAAGATCGTCAGCGTACTGAGGAGGAACGGCAGGGCTCGCACCCGCCCCTCGTCGGTCCCGACCAGGGCGTTCCAGTAGAGGAATGGCACCGTCATCAGCGGCGGGTGGTTGGTGTGGAAGGCGTCGCGCGCCACCACGCGCCCGAGCGCCTGCGGCGAGGTCCCCTGGATGCGGACCGCGTACAGTTCGTCGCAATCGAAGCATTCCGCCCCGATGTGGTAGCCGCGCAAGGCCACGCCGGCCGCCACGATCAGGAGCAAGACGGCCGCCGAGCGCCAGCGGCCCGAGGCCGGAGCGGCGGCGGCCCTCGGCGCCGCAGAGGCGCGACTGGCGCTCGGGTCGATGTACTTGACGAGCGACATTTTCCCTCCGGTCACACCTTGACAGTCCGCCAGGGAAACACGGGCCGCAGAGTGCCGGGCCAGTTGCCGACGAAGCCCGCCCGGGCGTAGCCGGTGTCCTGGACCGTCAGCGTCAGTGCCTCCTCGCGGGCGATCGCCTTCAGGTCGCGCAGCAGCAGCACGTCGATCCGGTAGACCCCCTCGTTGAACAGGTTGCCGGGGACGGCGCAGGCACTGCGGTAGCGACCCGGAGCCGAGCCGCCGTCCAGGTCCGCCGTCTCCAGGTTGTTCGCCGCGGAGAAGGCGCAAACGGCGCCCTCGTGGAAGGCGCGGATGGCGACGTTGATCTGCTGCGCCGATTCGAGGATCTCATAATCGACCTCAATAGTCAGCGGCTCTTCGATGGAGACGGCCGCAGCCGGCGCCCCCGCCGCGTTGCGCACCCGGATGGCCAGCAGCCGGGCCCGGCCGTCGCCGGGCGGCCGCTCGGCCGGCCAGGCGCGCTCGCCCGACTGGCTCGTCTGGACCTTCAGGTAACGGTCGATCATCTCGGCGGGGGCGCCGGCCCCGCCAACGCGCCCCTGTTCCAACAGGATGGCCTTGCCCGTCAGCTCCGCCACCGCCGCCATGTTGTGGCTCACGAACAGCACCGTCCGCCCCGCCGAGCTGACCTCGCGCATCTTGCCCAGGCACTTCTTCTGGAAGGCCGCGTCGCCCACCGCGAGCACCTCATCGACGATCAGCACCTCCGGTTCCAGGTGGGCAGCCACGGCGAAGGCCAGGCGGACGTACATGCCGCTGGAGTAGTGTTTCACCGGCGTGTCGAGGAAGCGGCCCACGCCGGAGAAGTCCACGATGGCGTCGAACTTGGCGGTGATCTCGCGCCGCCCCATACCCAGGATGGCCCCGTTGAGGAAGATGTTCTCGCGGCCGGTCAGCTCGTGGTGGAAGCCGGTGCCGACCTCCAGCAGACTGCCGACTCGGCCTCGGATTTCAATGCGGCCTTCCGTCGGCTCGACGATGCGGCTGAGGGCCTTGAGCAGTGTCGATTTGCCGGCGCCGTTGCGACCGATGATGCCGACCACCTCCCCCGGCTCGATCTCGAACGACACCTCGCGCAGGGCCCAGAAGGTGTCGGGCTGCTCCGCGGCGGAGTCGGCCCGGCGCGCACCCAGTCGCCGCCACCAGCGGGCCGGCGAGGCGGCCTCCATCAGGCTCTCGCGCAGGGTGCGGTAGCCGGCGCGGCTGGCGCCGATGCGATACTGCTTCGACAGCTTCTCGACGCGGACGGCGGGTTTCATGGCTCAGGCGGACTCCGGGAATGTCAATGCGTTGTCAGTCACACGTCGTGGGTCGGTGGCCGGCGCCGAGGCCAGTTTGAGCGTCCCCGCGCCCAGCAGCGCGACGTAGTACGGCACTTCCAGCAGCTTCAGGCTGACGAACTGGGCGGACACCGCGAAGGCGACGAGGGCGACGATCACCATGCTCGCCAGGTGGCGCTGCCAGGGGTCGCTCGCCGGGTCGCGGGCGCGCGCCAGCGGCCACAGGCGCCAGGCGCAGAGGCCGTAGAACAGCAGCAGGAACGCCAGTCCGGGGATGCCCATCTCGGCGCCCCACTGCATCCACAGCGAGTGCCCTTCCTTGCCCTGCGCGAAGCCGTAGGTCTCGGCCAGCAACGGCCAGTGGTCCGGCCCGGCGCCGAAGACCGGCATCCGTTTCATCACGTCGCCGCAGGCGGTCCACAATTCCAGCCGGCTCTGGGCGGAGGCGTCGCGCGCCCCCTCGCCGGCAAAGGCCGTCGCAAAGCGCTCGCGCACTCCAGGCCCGGCCAGCTGCAAGCCGATCAACACCGCCGCCGCGAAGGCGACATAGTGAGCGATCGTCTTGCGGATCAGCAAAAACGTCACGGTCCCGGTCAGGAGCATGGCCAGGATGCCGCCGCGCGAGAAGGAGAACAGCACGGCGTGCATCAGCAGCCCTGCGCAGGCGAAGGCCGCCAGGCGCTGCCACCAGCGCCGCGCGTACAGTCCGAAGAAGAAGGCCGGCCCCAGGCACGTCACCATCGCGATCGAGGCGCTGTTGTTGTCCATGCCGGCGACGCCGTCGAAGTAAAGCCGGTTGTACCCGCTGAAATAGGCGAGATTCATCTCCAGCGCCAGGTAACTCTGGCTGAGCACGATCACCCAGGCGAGGGCCTTCAGCCGGGCCATCGAGTCGATGAGGGAGATGCCGACCAGGAACGGCAGGACGATCTTCGAGAAGGTTTCGACGAAGCCCCAGGCCGTGTCCGGATTCGGCGCCAGCGACGCGCTCAGGACCGACCAAATCCAGGCGGCGCCGAGGGCAAGGACGACGGCCCGTCCGCGGCCGGCGGCGAACGGCGACAGCGCCGCCCCCCGCCGCAGGAACTGCACCCCCCAGCCGATCAGCAGGGCCCCGGCGACGACACGGCTGAAGCTGTTGCCCGGCTCGATGGCCCAGAACCACAGCAACTCCGGCCGGATGATCGCCAGGCAGACGTAGGCCAGCAGGCCGACGAACGGGTCGAACAGCGACACCGCCGCCCCGCCGTAGGTCAGCACGTAGGTGAAGAGGATGCCTTTCATCCGTCAGTGAGCCGTGGCCTTGTTTAGCGGCCGCCCTCGGGGCGGCGCTCAACGCGCCGCCCCGAGGGCGGCCGCTAAACGGGACTCAAATGATGTCCGCGAAGCCGCGTTCCACGCGGCGGAAGTACAGGCAGCCGACCAGGAGCAGCAGCACGCTCGTCAGCGCCGACACGGCCAGGGCGTAGAGGTCGTAGCCGTCGGGCGTCCCTCCCAGCACGGACCATCGGAACGTCAGGATCAGTCCGAAAGCGGGGTTCAGCGGCATCCAAGCCCGCCAGGCCGGCCCGACGCCGTCCGGACGGTAGATGCTCGGCGTCGCGAACATCCAGAACTGCACCAGGAAGGGAATGACGTGGCGGAAGTCGCGGTAGGCCACCGTCAGCGCCGCCAGCAGCGCGCCGACCCCAACCGCCGCGACCGCCAGCAGCAGCACCATCAGCGGCGCCAGCAGCAGCCCCCAACCGGGCGCCGTGCCGTAGGCCGCCATCAGCACCGCCAGCAGCAGCGAGCCGACCGCGAAATCGACCAGGCCGACGCCGACGGCGCTCGCCGGGATGATGATGCGCGGAAAGTAGATCTTCGTTACCAGGTTCTGGTTGGCGACGACGCTCTGGCTGGCGCTGCCCAGGGCGTTGCCGAAGAACATCCACGCCAGCAACCCGCTGAAGGCGAACAGCGGATACGGCACGGCGCCGTCCTCGCCCGGGTGCAGGAAGAACGTGAACAGGGCCATCATCCCGAGCGGCTGCAGCAGGGCCCAGACCGCCCCGAGCACCGTCTGCTTGTAGCGCACCTTCACGTCGCGCCAGGTGAGGAACAGCAGCAGCTCCCGGTAACGCCACAGCTCGCGCAGGTCGAGGAAGGCCCAATCCCGGCGGCGCTCGATCACCGTCAGCGGCGGCTCGGCGTCTTCCGGCGCCGGCCCCCCCGAGGCGTCGAGGAGCTTCCGCTCGGCGGTCGTCACTTCGGCGATGCTCATGTCAGCGACCCCCGTCCCACGGCCTCGTTTCCCAGTGTCGCCCCCGCGTGCCGCGCGGTCAGGCCGAGCAGCTCGACGAAGGGCTCCAGGCAGCGGTCCCAGCGGTGATGGTCCTCGACGTAGCGCCGCCCCGCCGACCCCAGGTCGCGCCGCAGGTGCGCGTCGCCGAACAGCCGGTCGAGCCCGTCGATCCACTCCGCCGGCGCCGCCGCGGACAGCACTTCGGCACCGGACCGCAGCCGGAAGCCGGCAAGGGCCTGCGGCGAGGCGACGACGGCCTTGGCCATCGCCAGCGCCTCCAGCACCTTGTTCTGCACGCCACGGGCGAGGCGGAGCGGCACGACGACGGCGGTGGCCGCGGCGACATAAGGCCGGACGTCCGGCACCTGCCCGACGACCTCCACTCCGGGCCGGTCCGCCAACGCGCGCACGGCCGGGACCGGCTGCCGGCCGACCAGGCGCAGCACGGCCCGCGGTTGCCGGCGGCGCACCCCCGGCCAGACGTCGGTGCAGAACCAGCAGGCGCCGTCCACGTTGGGCCGGTAGTCGAGCGCCCCGACGAAGACGCACGCCGGCGGGGTGTCCGGGGGGGCATCAGGCGCCGGCGCGAAGTAATCGAGATCGACGCCGTTGGTCACGGCGGCCACCACCCCCGGCGCCGCAAAGCCGCGGTAGAGTTCCGCCTCGGCTTCGCTCGCCAGCGTCACCGCCCGCGCGCGGGTGGGCAATTCCGCCTCCAATCGCCGCAGCCGCCGGCCCTCGGTCCGGTAAACCCACGCCCGCGGCCCGCGACTCGTCGCCGCGTAGTCGAGCCATTTCTGACTGTCTACATCCACCAAGTCGATTACGCTCGGTATGCCGCGCAGCTCGGGCAGGCCCAGATACGGCACCATGCTCGACGCCGACGCCAGGACCGCGCGGTAGGGCGTGTCGGCGGCCCAGCGCCGGACGACCGCGCGGAGCGCCGGTGACGCGAACGCCGCTTCCGTGGCCGTGCCGCCAACGGCCAGCGAAGTGGCGGTACGCAGCCAGCGCCCCGCCCGGCCCACGGGAACGACGGCCACGCGCTCGCAGTGCTGCCGCAGTGCGGCCAGGTCCTCCTCCGGCACCGGCTCGTCGGCCAGGCAGGCGAGATGGACGGCGGCTCGGGACGCGAGGGCCAGCAGCAAGTGGAAGTTGCGGATCCGGTCGCCCTTGTCGGGGGGGTACGGCAGGCGGTGGACGAGATAGAGAAGCGGCGGCAGCGGGTCGGTCACGGCAATGGCCTCGTCGGCGGACGATATCCACTCCCATAGCATGGGACATAAAAGCCGCGCCGGGCCGAGAAAACGGCAGCGCCGCCGGTCGAGCGAGGGCCGGACCTCGCTCGACCCGCGGCGGTGGGGCGCTCACCAGTCGATGGAAGGTGTGCGGAATCGCTTACGCCTGCCGAATGGCGGCGGCAGGGCGACAGCCGCTCCGAAACGCCAGCACGGGTGCGGGGAACGGCGTCTCCGGCGCCGGCTCGGCCCACGCCTCGGGGATGCTGTCGCCGGGGTGGGGGACCGGCAAGGTGTCGCCGCACGCCAACAATTCCGCGTAGGCCCGCTCCACCTGCTCGCTGCCCGGCAGGGCGAGCAGCCGGGTGAGGCACTCCAGGTAGGTGCGGCCGGCATAGCGGACGGTCGAGAACAGGATGCGCAGGTCGAGCCACGGGCCGAAACAGCGGATGTAATACAGGTCGTAAGCGACTTTCCGGCGCACCCCCTCGACGTTGCTGTCCGCGGGCAGCCGCATCTGCGCCAACCCGCTGATGCCGGGGCGGACGTTCAGCCTGCTGGAGTAGTGCGGGATGAGCCGCTCGAGTTGCTGCACGAACACCGGCCGCTCCGGCCGCGGGCCGATCAGGCTCATATCGCCGACGAGGACGTTCCACAGTTGCGGCAGCTCGTCGAGGTGCGTGGTGCGCAGGAAGCGCCCGACGGGGGTGACGCGCGGGTCGTCGGCGGTCGCCCACTTCGGCCCGCTGGCCTTCTCGCAGTCATGGTTCATGCTGCGGACCTTGTACAGGCGATACACCCGGCCGCCGCGTCCGACGCGCTCCTGGCTGTAGAGTACCGGCCCGCGCGAGGTCAGCTTGACGACCGCCGCGACGACCAGCAGCAGGGGCGCCGCCAGGACGAGCAGGACGGCCGCGACAACGAGGTCGATCACTCGCTTGCACGGGTCGTACCACGACGGCGCCAGCAGCGGGACCGCGGCCGTCCTGCGGTGCGAAGGATCGATGCGGACGTGGGTGATCTTCAATTTTGCAACGAGCGCCTCGGGCATGTACGCCTCTCCCAGGGGAGAACATTGAGGAACGGACCCGGACCCGCCCCCTTGCGGGACACACGAGTGATTTCGACGCAGTCACACCGGAATAACTCGTTTGTTGAGCCGCGACCCGGAGGGGAGCGCTGGTAGTGACCGCATTCATGCGGTCCTGACGCTCCCGACCGCATGAATGCGGTCACTACGAGCGCTGGTAGTGACCGCATTCATGCGGTCCTGGCTACCCCGACCGCATGAATGCGGTCACTACCAGCGCTCCCCTCCGGGTCGCGGCTAAACAAACCAGTAGCGCAGCCGGACGGCGGGGTCGTCCGTCGCCGCTTGCACCACGACGCCCAGCAGGCAGGCGCCCAGCGCCGACAGCAGCTGCCAGGCCGAGGAGACCGACGGCACCGTGCTCACGCCCCCCAGCACCGACAGCAGGACCGCGTCGGAGCGCTGCGCCAGCAGCAGGCCGTCGGCACACGGCAGGATCGGGGCGGCGTCGATGACGACGTACTCGTAATCTTTCTTCAGCTGGTCGAGCACCGCCTGGACGGCCTCGCGCGACAGGGCCTGCAGCGAATGCACGTCGGCGGACCCGGCGGGCAGCACCCAGAGCCGCTCGAGCGCCGCCGGCCGCACCGCTGCCGTCAGCGCCGCCTCGCCGCGCAGCACCTCGGCCAGCCCGGGGGCCGCGTCGATGCCGAAGGCCCGCTGCAGCGCCGGCCGCCGCAGGTTGGCGTCCAGCAGCAGCGTCCGCCGGCCGGCGCGGGCCAGGCTGGCGGCGAGTTGCACGGCCAGGACGCTGCCCCCTTCGCCGCCGACGGCGGCCGCCACGGTCACCACCCGCGGCGCCGACGGCGGCGCCGCCTGCATCAGCAGGGCGCGGGTCGCGTCGAGGCTGTCGTTGGGCAGGCCGTGCCACGGCACCGCCGCCGGCGCCGCCGCGTGAGCGGGGTCGAGCGGGTTGAGCGACGCCGGCAGCCGCGGCTGCGTGCCGACGACCGGCACCCCCAGCCCCTGGGCCACGTCGCCCGTCGAGTGCAATTTGCGCCTCTGGAATTCCATAAAGGCCACGCCGAACAGCGCCAGCACGGCGGCGCCGAGCCCGCCCAGGCCGGCGAACTTCAGCCGCCGCTCCTCACGCACCGTCGGCACCGGTGCCTCCTCCAGCCGCGCCGCCCGCGGCAGGGCCGCGATCTCCATCCGCATCTTCTCCAGCACCGTCGCCACGTTCTTGCCCACGTCCTCGCGGACCTGGATCTCCTGCTTGATCGCGTCGATCTCGCCGGCCTTGTTTTCCAGCCCGCGCAGCTCCCCTTCGAGCTTGGCGATCTCCTTCTCCAGCGCCTCCTCGCTGGCCTCGTAGAAGACGACGCGGGCCTTCAACTCGTCGGTGCTGTTCGCCTCGGGCCGGCCCGGGTCCGGGGCGCCGCGGCCGCCAAGCGCTTTGAGCTTCTTCTCGTACTGGTGCCGGCCCAGCACGTACAGCGAATCGATTTGCGACTGCAGGCCCTTCTCCTCGATGACCTGCTTGCCCTTGGTCGGGTTGTCCTTGTACAGCGCGGTGAAGCTGGCGATCTCGCCATTCAGCTCGGCGATCTGGGACATGACCGGTCGCAGTTCGGGCTCGTTCCGCATCACCTCCTCGAAGGCGGCCTTCGCCGCGGCCGCCTTCGGCGCCGCCTCGAACGGCCGAGACCCCGCCGGCACCTTGAGCAGCGCCTCGGCGTTGCGCCGCTCGCCCTGCAACTTGAGCAGCTCCGCCTGCCGGGTGTTCAGGGCCATCGCCGCGAAGACCTGCCGCAGGGTCCGCTCGCCCGGCTCGGCGCCGGCCCCCTTGGCCAACACCTCCAGCTCCTTCCGCTTCGGGCCGAGCGACGCCTCGTATTCCTTGTGAATCCTCTCGAGCTGTTCGAGCTGATACACTTTCGAGCGCACTTCGCGGTTGTTGACGTCCTGGAGTGCGACGTCGGCCACCGCGTTGACCAGGGTGGCCAGCTCCTTGGGCCTGTCGCCGCTCATCTTGATGCTGAGGACTTCGGGGCCGGCGGTCCAGTCGATGACCAGCTCGTTCTGGAGGAACTCGTAAGGATCGGGCTGGGCGGCCAGGAGGCTCAGTTCCTTAATCTCGGGCCTCTCGAGGACTGCGTTGAGGACGACGCGGCTCCTGACCCGCGCCTGAATGGTGCCCTTGAGGGTGCCGAAATCGACCTGCGGCCCGGACTGGCCGACCACGACCGGCGCGGTGGCGTTGACCTGCAGGCTGGCGCGGGCCGTGTAGGCGCTAAACTTCGACGCCGGCAGCAGGGCGTAGACGACGCAGCCGACGACCACGCCGGCGGCGAGCCCGGCACTCAGGCCGAGGACCCACTGGCGGCGCAGCGCGTGCGCCAGGCTGAGGAAGGTCATCGGTCGGTACGGGCCGGGAGGCAGGGGCGCGGGGCGCGGGGAGAGGGGTACAGGCGTGGCAGTGCCGTTGGCCGCCGGCAGGCGGGGGGCCGTGGCGGCGTGGGGCGTCCGGTTCGAGCCTTGTTCCGTGTGCGGCGTTTCGCGGGTGAGCATGACAGGGGGTCCAGGATCGACTCAGGGTCAGGGGGTACACGTCCACGGCGCCTTCCTGGCGGGACCGGGGCCGGGGCCGGCACTCCGCGCCGGCCGAGGCGCCTTGGCGCCCGGCACAATCATAGTTCTATCGCCGCAAACAACTCCGCGGCGAGGAGCATCGAACGGGCAAGGGGAGTCGGGAGGGGAGATCCCGGTTCGGGCATCCGCGCCCGACGGGTTGAGGAGAAGAGAAGGTATTGCACTTGGCGTGCCGATCGCCTTCTTTTCACCCCCCCATCGACCCCGACCAGGCCGCGAACGCCCCGGAACCGACCGGCAGGTCAGTTGAAGCGCGAATTTCCCCTCAAGATTGTGGCCCGGGCCTGACAAACCCGCCGCCGCGCGGGTGATTTCGACCCCGGCAGCCGGGCCGATGGCACGACGCCGGGAGGAGAATCTCGTCGCTCTCGGCTGAATCGTCGCGGTTCGGGTTTATCCAGGTTAGCGCCTCTAACATAAGGCCGTTAGCGCCCGGAAGCGCTGCGGGGCCCGGGAGCCACTCCGCCCTCAATCTGGGGAAGCGGGAGAATTTCCACGCTTCGCGGGATCTTCGGCGGATTTTCGGATAGTGACGGATAGTCGCAATTCGTCAAGTGGACTCTCCGGGCGGGCCGATTCCTTACCACGTCGGACCATGCCGGCAGTAACGACTTTCCCGAGGAATCCGAACGGGAAAGATCCTGCCCCGGCTTTCTTGCCGGGCGCGGGCCGCGCCAACCGGCCGCAAGGAGTCAGCGCATGCGGGCAACGAGTCGAACCCCGATCCTCGCCCTCGCCGTTGCGTGCCTGGCCGGTGCGGGTTGTGAAACCCAGTCGGCCCTGAACATTCCGACCCCCTTCGGCGGCACCCTGGCGAGTTCGGCGAACATTCCGGCACCCAGGCGCGCCCCGCAGGAGGCGGTCGTCCTTCTCGCGCCGCGGCCGATCGTTGACGAAGGGCCGACGTCGGCGGTCAGCACGAGTCCGCGGCCGGACGATGGGACCGATCGTGTACCGGCGCAGGCCGGTCAGCCGGGGCCGATCGTGTGGCGCGCCTCCCCGCGGACCGTGGAGGCCGACCCGAAGGAGAACGATCCCGCTCCGGTCGTCCCCGTTCCCTCCCGCCTCTTCGCGCGGCATGCCAAGGGGAGTTCGGTCGCGCGGCAGAACGACCTGCCCAAGGAATTGAACAAGGTGGCGCTGCCGCCGTACCGCATCGAGGCGCCGGACATCCTGCTGATCAACGCCTTCCGCATCATCCCGAAGCCGCCGTACAAGATCGAGCCGCTCGACGAATTGCTGATTCAGGCCCCGCCGGAGCAGGTGATTCCCAAGGAGCCGATCAGCGGCATCTACCCTGTCGGGCCGGACGGCCAGGTGGACCTGGGCGCCTCCTACGGCAAGGTTCCGGTCGCCGGGCTGACGCCGGAGCAGGCGCGCGTCGCGGTCAGCAGGCACGTCGCCGACGTCCACGCCATCAAGGCGCCGGCGATCACCATCGCCCTGGGGCAGACGCGCGGCTTTCAGCAGATTCGCGGCGAGCACCTGGTGCGCATGGACGGCACGGTGAGCCTGGGGGTCTACGGCGAGGCCTACGTCGCCGGGATGACGCTGGCCGAGGCCAAGGGGGTGATCGAGGCGCAGCTGGCCCAGACGCTGCTCAATCCCGAGGTGACGGTGGACGTGCTGGCCTACAACAGCAAGGTGTATTACGTCATCTACGACGGCGGCGGCTACGGCCAGCAGATCTACAAGTTGCCCATCGTCGGCGGCGAGACGGTGCTGGACGCCATCAGCGAGCTGCGCGGCCTGCCGGTCAGTGCCTCCACGACGCGCATCTGGCTCGCCCGGCCGGTCCCGGAGGACGTCCGCTACCGTCAGATCTGGCCAGTGGACTGGGCGGCGATCACCCAGGCGGGGGCGACGTGTACCAACTACGAGGTCTTCCCCGGCGACCGCATTTACGTCAAGGCCGACTGCTGGGTGGCTTTCCAGAACACCGTGAACAAGGTGCTGTCGCCGTTCGAGCGGATGTTCGGCTTCACGCTGCTGGGCAACGCGACCATCCGCGCGGTGGACGGGCAGAACAACCCCACCGGCACGGGCGGGTTTTAGCGGGCCAGATCTCGCCCCGTTACCTCGCGCGGTTGCTCGCGCGGTGGCGTAAGCCGCGGAATGGTGGTAAGGATGAGAGGCGGGTTGGGTTGCGGAAACGGAGGTGCGACGATGCGCGCGATCCTGACGACGACACTCCTCTTCGCGGCGGCTCTGTGTGCCGGCGGCCGCGCCTCCGGACAGGGGTTCCCTCCGGTGCCCTACCAGCAACCGCCGGTGAGTCCGTACCTTAACCTGCTGCGCCGCGGCAGCGACCCGGCGATCAATTACTACGGCCTCGTGCGGCCGATCGTCGATCAGCAGACGTTCAATCAGCAGTTCTACGATCAGCAACAACTGCAAGGGGCGCTGATCCAGGGGCTGGAGCAGCAAGCGCAGCCGGGCGAGAGCAGCGGAGTGCTGCGCTTCCCGACGACCGGCCACCCGACCCAGGTGCTGGCGCACATGCGGTATTTTCAGAGCCGCGGCTCGGCGGCCGGGGCCTCGGCGACCGGGCAGGGGTTGATCACGCCGACGTTCGCCAACCGCCCGGCCGGGCCGGCCGCGCCGCGCGGCGGACTCACGCCGCCGCCCCCGGGCCGGGGTACACCGACGAGCCGCTGAGCGCAGCGAGCCATCCTCACCAGGAAAGGAATCCTGTGCCATGACCTGTGCAAGGTGGAAAGGCGCTCTGCTCGCGGCGCTGGCGTCGGCCGGCGTCGCGTGGGGCCAGTCGGCCGCGCATCCGTCGGCGGCCACTCAGCCGGCACCCCGGATCGTCACCGTCCAGGAGAAGGCCGGGCTGCCCGAACGGTGCCGGGTGCTGAAAACCTGGACGACCGAGAAGGGCCAGACGGCGTGCCTGCTGGAAACAGTCGATACGGAAGAGTTGCTGACGGTGGTCCAGACGGCCGTGGCCTCGCGGGGGGCCAAGCAAGTCGCGGTCCAGATCTATCGTTGGAGCAATAGCCGCTGGCCGCCGGAGGGGTCGCCGTTCCCACCGCCGGATGCCCCAGTTCGCCAGGTGTCGCACGTCACCGAGTCGCCCGGGCCAGACTTGACGCCGGTCCCGGTCAGCGTGACCACCGTGCCGCCCGCGACGCCGTCCGAGACGTCGCCTATCCCGGCCTGCGCCTCGGGAAGCTGCGGCAAGGACAACGCTCACTGCTGTCACGTCCACCACTACGAGAAGCCGCCCTCGCTCTACTTCGTGCCCGGCGCCTGCGCGCCGGTCTGCACTCCGGACTGCCTTCCCGGCTACGGGTATTATCCGACACAATGGAGCCGCTGGCCGGGAGGCGAGGCACCGGTGCCGGCGACGTATCTCGAAGAGTTCGGCGAGCCGGCTGGCCGGCATGAGATGCCGCCGCCGGTGAAGGCATCCCCGCCGCCAGGGCCGTGAACCGGGCCGGCAGGACGGCGCGTCGTTCCCTTCATTTCTCCAGGTCCGGGCCGAGGTCGCGCCACGCCAGGAGGGCGAGCCCGGCAAGGATGGCGTAACAGGTCAGCGTCGCCGGCCACGACTTCGACGCCAGCTTTAGGGCGCTGCCGGCCGATTTCTTCAGGTGCAACTTCAGCCCCATGAAATCGACGCTGTAAATCTCGTCCAGGACCAGGTGCGACAGGAAGCCGAGCATGATGCCGCCGGCGAGAAAGAGACGTACCGGCATTTCGGCCCCCTTGTCGAGCAGGAAGACGACCAGGCCGGCGATGAACATCGCCGGGATGCTGTGGAACATGCCCCGGTGGACCGTCAACCGCTTGAAGAGGTGCGACAGGCCGTAGCGGATCACCACGTAGGCGACGGCCACCAGGACCAGCGTCTCGTCAAGCGGCACCTCGTGGCGGAGCAGGCGGCGCAACAGCAGCAGCGGCAGGACGACGGCGAGCAGTCCGAAGGTCTCGCGAACCGGGACGCCGCTGTCGCTGTCGAGGTCGGGCAGCAGCCCGCCGACGGTGGTGAGGCCGGCGCCGAGGAAGACCGGCCCCCAGCCCAGGTGCAGCTGCCAGGCGGCGAAGCCGCCGTAGGCCACACCCAGGAGGGACGAAAACATCAGGTGGCCGCGATAACTGGCCATTCCGCTGACTCCCCGCAGCGGCCGCTTGCGGCTTAGCGTTCGCGTCATCGAGGAATGACGCGAACGCTAAGCCGCAAGCGGCTTCAGGCGTCGTAAAACCCCTTTTTTACCGCCGCCAACTTCTTCATTTGCTCCGTCGGCGCGAAGCGCGGGCCGAGGGGTTCGTACTTGCGCAGCTTCTCGAGCACCGCGGGCAGCCCGAGCGAGTCGGCCCAGCGCAGCAGCCCGCCGCGGAAGGCCGGGAAGCCGATGCCCAGGATCAATCCCATGTCCACGTCGCCCGGCTCGCGGACGATGCCCTCCGTCAGCACCCGGCTCGCCTCCGTCAGCATGGGCAGGAACAGCCGCTCCTGCAGCTCTTCCTGCGGGAAGTCGCGCGGCCGGGCGCCGAGCCCCTCCAACAGTGCCGTCAGGAACGGGTCGTCGGCGCCGCGGCTCCCCTTGGCGTAACTGTAGAACCCGGCCCCCGTCTTCTGTCCCAGCCGCCCCGCCTTCACCAATTCGTCGAGGACGCGCGTCGGTTTGGCCCGGTCGGCGAAGGCCGCGTTGACCACGCGCCCCGCGTACAGCGACGTGTCCAGTCCGACCAGGTCGTTGAGCGTCACCGGCCCCATCGGCATGCCGAACGCCGTCGCCGCCCGGTCGATGGCGCGCGCGTTGGCCCCCTCTTCCAGCAGAGCCAGCGACTCGTTGATGTACGGAAAGAGGATGCGATTCACCAGGAAGCCGGGGCAGTCGCGCACCACGATGGGCGTCTTGCCGATCCGCTTGGCCAGGGCCACCAGCGTGACCACGGTCTGGTCGCTGGTCTTCTCGCCGCGGATCACCTCGACGAGTTGCATGCGATCGACGGGGTTGAAGAAGTGCATGCCGGCGAAGTTCTCGGGGTGCGGCCAGGCCTTCGCCATGCGCGTGATGCTGATCGTGGAGGTGTTCGACGCCAGGATCGCGTCGGGTTTCAGGACCGGCTGGAGCTGCCGGTACAGGGCCGTCTTCACATCCTCATTCTCGACGACGGCCTCGACGACCACGTCGCGGTCGGCCAGGGCGCTGAGCGCCTGCGTGGTGCTGAGCCGGCCGAGCGCCTGCACCATCTCGGCCGGCGTCGCGCGGCCGATGTCGATGCGCGTTTGCAGCACCTTGACGTTGGCGGCGACGCCCTTCTCCAGCGCCCGCGCGTCGCTGTCGAGCATCATGACGGGGATGCCGCGGCGGACGTGGGCCCCCGCGATGCCGGCGCCCATCAGCCCCGCCCCGAGGACGCCGACCCGCTCGACCGGCCTCGGCTGCAGCGAGGCATCGGCCACGCCGGGATCCTTCTGGAGCCGGCCGGTCATGAAGAAGACGGCGATGAGGTTCTTCGAGATCGGGCTGCCCAGCAGCGGCAGAAACTTCTCGGTTTCGATCTTCAGCCCGTCGTCCAGCGGCAGGTTGCACCCCTGTGCGATGGCGTCGAGGGCGGCGAGCGGGGCGGGGAGGTGGCCCCTGGTCTTGTCGAGGACGACGGCGCGGGCGACGGCGAAGGTGAACGAGCGTTGCTCCTCGCTGAGGCCGACCGGCTGCTGCTTCTGGCGGCGGGCCTCGCGCCAGGCCCCCGTTTGCCCGGCCCATTCGAGGACGCGCTTTGCCTCGTCGAGCAAGCGCTCCGGGGGGACGGCGTCGAAGACCAGGCCGAGCTGCCGGGCCCGCTCCGGCTTGACGCTATCGCCGACGCAGATCAATTCGGCGGCGGTGGCGGGGCCGATGACGCGCGGCAGCCGCTGCGTGCCGCCCCAGCCGGGGAACAGGCCGATTTTCACCTCCGGAAAGCCGAGTTCCGTCTTCGGGTGCGTGGAGGCCACGCGGAAATCGAAGCCCAGGGCCAACTCGAGCCCGCCGCCCAGGCACGGCCCCTCGATGGCGGCGACGGTCGGGTAAGGCAGCCCCTCGATGGCGGCGATGATGTCGAGGCCGCGGCGGACGACGCGGCGCTTCTGCTCGGTGTCGCCGACCGCGGCGCCCATCTCCTTGAGGTCGGCGCCGGCGACGAACATGCCCGGCTTGCCGCTGCGCAGGATGAGGCCGCGCAAGTCGGGGCGTTGGCGGAGTTGGGCGAGGACCGCCTCGAAATCGGCCTGCACCGCCTGGCCCAGGACGTTGGCCCGGCTGGCCGGCTGGTCAAAGGTGAGGAGGCCGACGTTGCCTTCGAGGACGTCGAGCCGCAGGGCCGAGGGAGAGGCGGTCATGGTGCTTCCTTTCGCGCAGCAAGGACGAGGGGCCGACGTGGCTGAGTGTAGTGGAAGGAAGGGCCGAAGAAAACGGCAGGACCTCCGGCCGGTCTTGTGATCGTCGCCGACTCTCGGTTACGATGGTGCTTGGCTCGATACCAGAGGAGGAGACAATGAAGGCGCCCGTCGCAAAAGCCCGCCGGACAACAGGGCCCTTGCCCCTGTACAACGGCGACCACATGAATCAGCCCGAATTTCACCGGCGCTACGAAACCTACCCCGAAGACGTGACGTACGAGTTGATTGGAGGCATCGTCTACATGGCCTCGCCACTCAAGCGCCAGCATGGCACCTACGACCCCAAGCTCACCTTCGTCCTCTCGATTTACGAAGCCGCGACGCCTGGCCTCGAACTCGCCACCAACATGACGACTATCCTCGGCGAGGAGAGCGAGCCGCAGCCGGATGCAATGCTCCGTATCCTCACCGAACACGGCGGCCAGTCGCGGTACCACGAGCACGACTACCTCGTCGGCGCCCCGGACCTGGTCGTCGAGATCGCCCACAGCACGCGGGCCATCGACATGAATCGCAAGCGCACGGACTACCTGCAAGCCGGGGTCCAGGAGTACGTCGTCCTCTGCGTCGAGGAGCGGGAACTACACTGGTTCCACTTCCCTTCGCGCCGGAAGCTGAAGCCGGATCGGCACGGGATATGGAAGTCGCACGTCTTCCCCGGGTTGTGGTTGAACGGGCCAGCGTTGATCGCCCGCAACTCGGCCGGCCTGACCGCCACGGCCCAGCAGGGGATCGCCACGCCCGAACACGCCGCGTTCCTCGAGCACTTGCAGGCGGCGCGCGACCGGTCGCTGAAAAGACCAGGCCGCTGAGGGCGCGGCGCAGAGGATAAAAGGAGGGCAAAAGGCGCCAGGATGGTAACAGGTGTACTGGTTCGACGACGCCCAGACCGTCGGCGTCGAGGGAAACGCCTTCTTCCTGGAGCGCGATTCGACCCATTTCAAGGCGATTTCTGACGGCAGTACGCTGCTGGCGCGGGTCTACGAAAACCCCGACGGCAGCCCGGCCAGCGCGGTCATCGGCGGCGACGCGCCCGCCGGCCCGCGCACCGGCGGCTTCGTCGGCTATACGCGCGTCGAGCTGTTCGGCGAGGAGGCCAACCTCGTCGCGCCGCTGTTCGTCGGCGACGGCTTTCGCGTGGAGGCCCTCGGCGGGGCGCGATTCCTGCAGATGCGCGACCGGACCGATCTGACCGGCACCGGCCGCACGCTGCCCGATCAGACGACGCTGTTCGGCCTGGAAGATCATTACCGGACCTATAATGCCTACTACGGCGGTCAGGTGGGGCTGCGCGGCGAGTTGACCTGCGGGCGCTGGTTCGTGAACCTGCGCGGCGAGGTCGGCCTCGGCGGCAACGTGGAGGAAGTCCGGGCCTTCGGCTCCAGCCTTTACCAGACGCCGACCGAGAGAGAAAAGGGGTCGGGAGTCGTTTCAAAGAGAGAAAAGGAGAGAAAAGGGGTCGGGAGTCGTTTCGGCCCTTTATTTGTCCGGAAACGACTCCCGACCCCTTTTCTCTTCCGTCCCATGACGGCAGCTTAACCCACCGCGAGCAGACCGGCAAGATGGAAAAATGAACTGACACCATTTTTCCCTATTGGGACAGCGTACTTTTTCTGATCGACTGAGGAATAAAGTACGCTGTCCCCTTATATTTTTCGCTGTCCCCTTATATTTTCTCACGTCCTCTTTTCTTCCTCAGGTGCCGGTGTGGTTCGCCCGTATTGGGGTTGCCTCAACATAGCTGGCGACTATAATCCCACGCATCATCGCCCAGTTCCTTTCTGTGGGGGTGACGCTATGTCGCCGCTCGTCCGCCCTGCCGGAATCCTTGTTGCCTTCACAGTCTTGGTCGCTATCACTCGTGCCGAGGAACCGACCTGGGCTGGAAAGACGATCCTTCTCAAGAAGGACGGTACCACACTCGTCCGCCAAAGCGATGAGGGCCACATCGCCTTCGAGGCTCCCTTGACGAATATCTCATACGATGTGGTGCGGGAGGAGGGGCGCTGGATCTGGGTCCGGCAGAGCGGCGAGGAAGGCCGGTTACTGAAGGAGGACGCCGTGCTGTTGGAGGACGCGGTGGACTACTTCACCACACGGATCGAGGGTGGCAGAGACCTCAGTAGCGCCTACATCCGGCGGGGTGTAGCCCGGCAACTCGGGGAGAAATGGGACGACGCAATCAAGGACTACGACGAGGCCATCCGGTTGGACCCCAAATGTGCAAAGGGCTTCTGTCTTCGGGGCGACGCCTGGTTTGGCAAGGGCGAGTACGACCGAGCCATGAAGGACTACGATGACGCTATCCGCCTCGATCCTAAGTATGGGTACGCCTACCGCAGCCGTGGCGACGCCTGGTTGGACAAGAAACAGTACGATAAGGCGATCAAGGATTACGACGAGGCCATCCGCCTCGACGCTAAGTGCGAGGATGTCTACGAGGCGCGCGGCTTCGCATGGTATTCCAAGGGCGACTACGACCGAGCGCTCAGGGACTACGATGAGGCCATCCGCCTCGACCCCAAGTGCGCGGTCAAATACCGCAGTCGAGGCGACGCCTGGTTGGCCAAGAAGCAGTACGACAAGGCGCTCCAAGATTACGACGAGGCCATCCGCCTCGACCCCAAGTGCGCGGATGCCATTTGTAACCGCGGTTATGCCCAGCTGTGCCGGGGCGAGTACGACAAAGCGCTGGCGGACCTCGACGAAGCCATCCGCCTCGACCCCAAAGACGCGGAAGCCATTTGTAACCGCGGCTTTGCCCGGGCGTGCCGGGGCGAGTACGACCGAGCGCTCAGGGACTATGATGAGGCCATCCGACTCGACCCCAAGTGCGCGGTCAAATACCGCAGTCGAGGCGACGCCTGGTTGGCCAAGAAGCAGTACGACAAGGCACTGCAAGATTACGACGAGGCTATCCGACTCGACCCCAAAGATGCGACCGCCTTCGCTGATCGTGGCGTCGTCTGGTCGGGCAAGGGCAAATGGGACAAGGCGATCAAGGATTGCGACGAGGCCATCCGCCTCGACCCCAAGCTCGCGGCCGCGTACATTGACCGCGGCATGGGCTGGTTGGGTAAGAAGGAGTATCACCAAGCGGTCAGAGACTGCAACGAGGCGATCCGCCTCAACCCCAAGAGTGCGGCCGCCTACCGCGTGCGTAGCCTCGCGTGGTTAGGGCTGGAACAATACGACAAGGCGCTCGCGGACTGTGACGAGGCGATCTGCCTTGACCACAAGTTTTCGGACGCCTACCGCATGCGCGGCATTGCCTGGTCGGGCCAGAAGCAGTACGGCAAGGCGCTTAACGATTTCAATGAGGCCATCCGATTCGACTCCAAGTCCGCCAACGCCTATGGCAACCGGGCCTGGCTGCTGAGTACCTGTCCGGAGGCGAAATACCGGGATGCCAAGAAGGCGATCGACTCCGCGCGACGCGCTTGCGAGTTGAGCGACTGGAAGGACGGCGATTGGCTCAGCACCCTGGCAACGGCTTATGTCGCGGACGGCCAATTCGACAAGGCGGCCGAGTGGCTGGAGAAGGCCCTTGAGGATCGCGATTACGAAAAGGAGAATGGCGAGAAGGCACGCCAACTCCTCCAACTCTATCGCGACATCAAGCCGTACCTGGGGGCGTTCGGCCCGGCGCCGAAACCATGACCTCAGATCAAGGACGCTGACGAGGCGGTCCACCTCGCCCCGAAGGAGGCGAAGGCGTTTCTCATGCCGACAATCCCCCTTGCCCCCATCAGGCAACGATGGTTGGGGGCGGAAACCACGGAATGGTAACGAAACATCATTAGCCTTTGGCTGCGGAGCACAGAGAAGAAAGGTGGAACAGTCTACCCTTGATGCTCTCCCCAAGGGGGGCGATAATTGTGGCTTCGTGGAACTGTCCAGGTCAGCCTACTGACTCCATGCCCATGATCCTCCGGAATGACAGTCCCTGACAAAACCCCGATCTGCCTGCACATTTCCACAGGTTTCGAGGGTTCTGTCAGGGCTTGTCAGGGCTAACCAGCCGAGGCACAGATTCCATGCCACCGGAGGTTTGTCAGGGCTTGTTTGGCTTGGGCGGATGCTTCTTAGGTGGCGTATGAGCAGGATTCCCGGGGGCGGGGCTGATCGGCATCTCCCAACCGATCCCCAACCCCCATTTCCATTGCCCGTTTGCTTTCTCAGCTGCTTGGGCTTGGATCCATATATTCTGCCACCAGTTCGATAGTGAGCGTACGTCTGTTACTCCCGGGCTCATCCACGATGGGCGTCCCCAGATTCTGGCTGTTTCATCATCGATCGGCGGAGTATCGACTATCTCCTCCCATGGGTCACGCGGCAGCGGCGTAGGGGGACCACTGAGATCGAGAGGAAATGGTTTGTCGTTTATATCCTCTGTTCCCGGGAAGATTCTTCCCGGCGGGTAGAGCCGCGGCGGCCTTATTCCGAGTCCGCTTGGATCAACGGCACTCATTGGGTTATTCTTGACGTAGCGGTAAAGGTTGCTATCCCCCGCCCCGAACCCCATCGGATCGACCTTGGCCCACCGATCCAGCACCGGCGATTCGGTGCGATGGCGGAAACCATAGAGCCCCGTCGTTGTATCAAGACGCCCGCCCTGGTGGCCGTAGATCCAGGCGTAGGCACTGCCGCTGGTCGATCCCCACGACGCGGTCAGTACGGTCATGTTGCCATAGGGGTCGTAGACGTAGCGCTCGACCACGCTGCCCGAGCCATTGACCAGCGCGGTGACGTTCCAGTCGGCGTCCTGCTGCACCCACAGCCGCTCGCTCAGCGTGCCGCTACCCGTCGCGTCTCGGTCGCGCAGCACCAAGGCATCGACGTACACCGGGCTCCAGACGTAATGCACTTTGGCCGCTCCGCCGACGCGCTCCTCCAGCACTTGCCATTGGTTCGAGTAGTACAGATCGGTCGCCGTGCCGCTGTTCGTGATGATTTCCCGGCCCAGCCCATCGTAGGCCATCGTCTCTAGCGTGGTACTGCCATTCTTGTAGGCGACCAGTCGGTTCCAGGCGTCGTAGACCAGCGTGTTGCCGCTCTGGTCCGTCGTCAGGTTGCCGTTGGCGTCGTAGGTCAACGTCGCCGAGCCGAAGCCCGTCGCCTCGTTCTGCAGGTTGTTCGTCTCCGTCGTGCCACTCACGCTGGTGAAGTTGCCCAGCGCGTCCATCGACCAGCTCTCGCTCTGCGTCGGGCTGCTGATCGTGTCGTTGCTGCCGTTGAGCGTGCCGCGCGCAAAGGCCACCAGCTGGTTCAGGTTGTCGTAGCCGTTGCTCGACCCGTTGGCGTGGTACAACTCGCTGAACGAGCTATTGACCAGGTTGTTCTTGTACAGGACGTTGTCATCCTGGTCGTAGCCGTACTGGAAGCGGTCGGTCGCCGTGTTGGTGCTGGTGTTGATCCAGCGCTGATCGACCACGCGGCCGAATCGGTCCAACCCGGTGTACTGGTCGCCGGCGTCGCCGTTGCTCTCGCCGCTCTGCTTGACGTAGGTCAACTCGATGCCCGGCTGCGTGTCGTCGATGATCACCGGCGTGTCCAGCCCGAGGTAGCTGTACGTCTGCAACGTGCCGCTGCTGTCCGACAGCGACGACAGCCGGCTAATGGTGCTGTCCACCCCGCTGTTGTAATTGTAATCCAGGACGTAGCCGTTGGGGTAGGTGATGCTCGTCAGGCGGCTGTTGTTGGCCCCGCCCGACATCAGGCTGTAGCCGTACTGCACCTCCGGGGTCGTCGAGGTGTTCACCGCCCCGGAATGGGATTGGTACTCGCCGGTCAGCTGGCCCAGGCCGTTGTAGACGTCCTCGACCTGGTTGACGATGCTGCCGCCGCTGGCCGAGTCGTAGCTGGTCGTCAGGTAGGCGTTGCC
>Ga0116224_10000819_pt1 | contig 22767 bp, 15 predicted proteins | sample Sb_taG_9_FD_89699 | JGI IMG/M metagenome (GOLD analysis project Ga0116224, IMG submission 89699) | Peat soil microbial communities from Weissenstadt, Germany - Sb_50d_b_LC metaG | ecosystem: Environmental > Terrestrial > Soil > Wetlands > Peat | place: Germany: Weissenstadt | collected 2010-09-21 | reverse complement strand
GCGGCGGCCGTAGCGCGGCAGCTGCCTGAAGATCGTGGTCGTAACACCAAGAGGTCTTTTTATTTGCCCCGTCACAAAAACACTCACCCAAGTGAGAATCTTTCTGGCGAATGCGGCTACGAGCGAGTGGCGGGGAACTTGTGAAACAGGCATCTAGCGAATCGCACGGCTCCAGGCACTCCCGGACGGCGCTATCACCAGCGGTGGCGAGCCGGCCGCACCGCCTATCGCTTCGGCGATCCCTTATCTCCGGGCGAAGGTTGTGGGCCCGGAAGCGCGTTCGTCGCCGCTACCGCCGGCGCCTTCGCCGTCTGCGGCGCGGCCGCTGCGGCGGCGGCCGCGTCGGGCGTGCCATTCGGCTTCGCCGTCTTGTCGGCCGGCGGGGCGGGCGCGGCGGCGCTCTCCGGCTGGGCCGGCTTCATGGGGGGGCCACTCTGCGAGCACACCGGGACCAGCAGGTGCTGCGTCACCCCGTAAGGCGTTGCCAAATGCACGTCCACGAAGTCGCCGTTGGGGTCATGCAGCACCTGCGCCCCGGCAGGGACGCTCACCTTGATCACCTGACGGCTCAGCAGCTCCTGGCCGTTCTGGGGGTCGATCAGCCGGCCGCCGACCAGGACGCGCGTGCTGAGGACGCTGAAGTGATCGCCGACAAGGAAGATCGCGTTCCCATTGTTCACGTCGATTCCCTGGGCCCCGTACCAGCCGTTGAGCTGCGGCGCCAGGTCGGTGACGCCGGTGTTGAACATGGCAAAGCCGCCCAGCGTGTTCTCGTAAGGCACCTGCACCACCTGCGTCTGGAACGGCAGCCGCTGTGACAGCTGCTCGGCTTTCCGCAACAGCAGGGCCAGGTCGCCGCCGCGGTAGCAGTCGGCGTCGCGCACGTGTGGCCCGCACTCCTGGATCGACTTGACGGCCCGGCTCAGGCGCATGGCGTCGGCGGCGGTCAGCTCCTTGCACTTGGGGTTGGTCAGCTTGAACCAGTTGGCCGAACTCTCGAGCGTCACGTAGGGGACGAACGATGGCATGATGACGACGGCGGCGCAGTCGCGCGGCCCCGGCTCCAGCCGGCGCTGGCACAAGAGCGCGTCCCGCCTCGGGCCGCCGAGGAACAGGTCGCGACAGCACACGGTGAGGCCGCTCTCGACGTCCGGCGTCTGAAAGCGCGGATAAAAGCGCCAGCCAAAGGTGTCCTCAGCGTGCGAGAAGCCGACGATGGTGCGGTTCAGGGCGATGGTCTCGTAATCCTGCTCCAGGCGGCGGGCGAAGCGCGTCATGTGGCTGGCGCTGAGCTGGCCGCTGACGAAGGCCAGCGACATCGCCAGCTGCAGCTCGCGGCGCAGGGCGAAGGCGTCCTCGATGTTCTGGTCCTCCGTCATCGGGTCGAGTGCGAAGACGTGGATGGGCCAGCGGCAGCGGACGTAGTCGGTGAAGGCGTGGCGGGCCTCGGGCGATGGGTCGGGCAGGTAATAGTCGAGCCAACCCTCCGGGGCGCAGGGGCACCCCTTGGCGGCGGCCGTCTCGCGCATGTCCTGCACCAGCTGGTCGGTGAGCAACGCCGACTCGACCACGATGGCCCAGGCGAAGGCCGCCGCCGCCGAGTGAGCCACGTCCACGGGGACGTAGGGGTCGAGCTTGTGGCCGGGGTTGGTCAACTGCTGCACCGCGGCGAAGAACTGGCAGCGCTGGCTCTTGATTTGGTGGTCCTGGCGTGAGCGGATGGCCGTCACCAGCTCCGGGTTGCAGAAGTTCCACAGCTCAGCGCTGGCCGGGCTCGCCAGGAACTTGTAAGCGGCGGCCAGCTCCTCCTGCAGATAGCCCTGCACGTCCGGGTAGTGGATGAACGGCCGGTTGGCCGGGTCCCTCTGGAACGCCGCGTGCGCCTCCTGGGCGACGTTGAACAGCGGCTCCAGTCCGTAGATCTCAAACATCTGCGATGGCGGAAATGGCAGGCGGGCGCGGCGGTTCTTCGTCGCGGGAATGGTCGGAATGGTGATCCGGTCCTTCATCCTCTGCCGGGCGGCCGTCGCGTTGGCGCGGACGGTGTCCGGCGGCACGGCCGGCTGCGGCCCGGCGGGCGGCGGGACCTGGGGCACCGGCACCAGGACCGCGGGATGGAGCCCTTCCGCCAGGCATTCGGCCTGCACCTGGCAACGGATCTCCTGGATGACCTGCTCGTCCTTGAGGCACAGCGCGACAAGCTCCTTGTCGTTGAGCACCTGCGTCAGCGGCAGGCCGAGTTGGTCCACCAGGTCGTTGATGACCAGGTTGCGGAACGTCGTCGGCAACAGCTCGTTGCCCAGGTAAGGCGCCGCGGTGAAGGTGACCTCGGCGCCGTAGCCGGTGTCGGTGCATTTGCCGGGCAGCACCGAGACCGGAAGGCGCACCAGGTTCAACGAGTAACCGGGCGAGTCGGCGGTGTCATCGCCCTCGTTAATGCGGCGCAGGTGCTGCAAATGGTTGAGGTAACGCGCCTCCTGATCGAGCTGGAGCGTCGGCTCCAGGGCGATGCCGGCGGTGGCGAGCGGCCCGAAGCCGGGCCCGGCCGCCGTGGTATTCGTCGAGCGGGCGAGGACCGCCGTGTTGCTGCCGAAGTCGGAGACGCTCGGCGGCGCGGCCACCGGCACCGGCAGCGTGGCCGGCGCCGCGGCGGTCGCCGTGGTACCCTGGTGGGCGGTGGTGTTCTGGGTCGAGGTGCTGCTCCCCACGGTCACGGGCGCCGAGGGCATCAGCACGGCCTGGGGGCCGCTGATGGCTGCCGACAGGGCGAAGGCGTTGGCGAAAAAGGCCTGGTCGCTGCGCGACAGCGACCCCTGGAGCGTGGCGCTGAACTTGCCGACGTTGATCGCCATCTGCTTCTCGAACTCGTCACGGTGCCGGGTCATCCGCGCCTGTCCCCAGACGTCGGGCTGCTTGGCCACGACGCTGCCATAGCGCTCGATGTGCGCCTCCAGCGCGTCGAGGTCTTTCGCCAGAGCCATCACCGACGGTTGGGCGCAGCTGTGCAGCTCCGGGCCAGGGCAGTTGTCGCCGTAGTCCAGGCCGGGCAGCGCCGGCAAGCCGTGGCACGAACTGACCAAGACCGACAAGCACGCGCCCCACCGGCCAACGGTGCGAAAACGGGACGAGGGCATGGCTGAAGCACCCTTGACAAGGAGAGGGTGTCCCACGAAGCGACGGAGACAGGCTCGGTGCAGGTTGTCGTAGGACGTGCAGCTGATTACCGATTTGTTTCGCCCGGGACAAGAGCAAAGGCGTCGCCGCGGACGGGGTGGACAACAGGAGCGGCAGCCGGCAAGGAATAGGTATCTGCGTATTCGTCCGGCGCAGGGCCGCTTGCCTCCGGCGGCGCCCGCGAGGTGCGCTTCGGCGTCCACGCCCACAACGACAACCGGGAGCAGCTCCGCAACCTGGCCGCCTGCGCCGAGGCGGGGGCCGTGGTGCTGCCGGCGATGCCCGCCTTCTAAACCCGGCCGCGCACCCTTCAGGACCAGGTCGATTTCATCGTCGGCCGCGTCTGCGATCAGCTCGGCGTCGAGCCTCAGTTGCTGCGCCGCTGGGGGACGTAGTGCTGCTTGTCGTTTGGCGTTCGCTCCGCCCCGCGGGAGACGATAAACCCTTCCGCGGGGCGGGGCGAACGCCAAACGACAAGGAATCCGCGACGGGTCTTGACCGACTGAGCCTCGGAGTATCCCGCCGCTCATCTCTCCCAGGAACAGAATGGTTAGCAAGGAAGCCTGACGTTTCTAAACTACTTTGTAGTAGCCTATCCCCCTTGCTCCCCAGGCGACCGCGGGGCAAGCCGGCTTCGGGTAGGCCGCGGGGATGCCGCTTGCCGTTGCGAGGATTGCGTGAGGCGCTTTCGTCGCCCTCGATCACTTCGCCTTCCGCGGCCGGCCCCGCGGCCTCTTCGGTGATACTTCCGCCGGCGCTGCCTTCCGCGGCCTGTCGAATGACCCGGCTATGGGCTGCGCAGTACGGCGTGGGATCGGGCGCAATGCGTTACAACCCGGCGCAATCCGTTACAAAAGGCGGATGCGTAGCAAAGCCCCCCTGCGGGGTGTCTACCAAAGGCGTGAAACGAATGGTACACACCGGCCGTAAGACGGCAATTGGTAAGGACATGCGGAAACGCGATTCGTTTCACCGCTGATGAAACGAATCCGCCGGGCAGGCCGCTCGGCCGTGGTCGCCCGTGCGGCGGAGTTGTGGACCAGGCGCTCACTCCCCTCGGCACGGTGGCCCGCAGCTCAGTTCTACAACCCCGACGGGCTGCTCACCAACACGCAGGCCCCCAACCAGCCCATCGCGCAGACCTTCTACGACGCCTACGGCAACGTCACGGCACCGCTGACGCCTACGGCAACCTCACGCAGACGTTCGTGTTCACGCCCCCTCCTGCACCAGCAGTTGCGTGAGGGCTGTCCGGCGCTGGACGGACGGACGGCGGTGGGGTAGCCTTCACGCTGGCTGGACGTGAAGGGGGCGCGGATGCGGTTCGGTTTAGCCGCAACGCTCTTCAAAGCCGCTGGAGTGCTCGAAGAAAGCGCTCAGGGGGTTCGACTCCCTCCCCGCTCGATGCTGCCGAAAGGGGCAAAGCCCATGACCGAAGCCGAGTGGCTGGCCTGTACGGATCCGGACAGGATACTTGCTCACCTGCTGGGCAGAGACATCGGTATCGGTAACGCGTTTCTGGCCATGCTCGGTCTTGGGGGCGACCCGGGTCGAGCGGGGCGGCAACAGCCCAGCGCTCGCAAACTTCGATTGTTCGCGGTCGCCTGCTGCGGCCGCATCAGAACCCTGATGCGGGACGAGCGGAGCCGCAATGCAGTGCGTACCAGCGCCCGTTATGCCGATGGGCTGGTGGGCGAAGAGGACTTGAGGGCGGCACAGGATGCGGCCGGGGCGGCGGTAGTTGCGAATGATCCCCTGGTCTTCGCCGAATACCTGAGCGTCGCGGGAGGAGCAGGAGTCTCCACAGGGAAGACGTGGTACTGGGCGGCGCGGGCCGCGGCGGCGGTGGCTTCCTCGGAAATCCCTGAGGTGGTCACGGCGGTGTCCCACGTCGAGCGCGCCGCGATTGAGGCCATCATGAAGTCTGGCAGTGCCGACGACTGGGCCCAGGCGATCGGGGCTCAAGTGCGAGTTGGCCTGCAGCGGGACATCTTCGGCAACCCGTTCCGCCCGGCGCGGCCGCCTGCCCCGGCGGTCCTGGCGTGGAACGATGGCACAGTGCGCCGCATTGCCGAAGGCATCTACGCCGAGCGGGCCTTCGACCGCCTGCCGATCCTCGCCGACGCCTTGCTCGACGCGGGCTGCGACGACGCAGAACTGCTGGACCATTGCCGAAGTGAAGGGCCGCACGTCAGGGGGTGTTGGGCGCTGGACCTCATCTTGGGCAAGAACTAGGCCGTGACCGAACGCGACTGGCTGGCTGGCACCGACCCGAAGCCGATGCTGGACTTCCTCGACTGTCAGGGCCAAGGACAAAGTTGCCCTGCTTGTCGCGCGGCGGCACTTTTTCGTACCTTGTGTTATGCACCAGTGGTCCCTATCCTTCCGATACAAGATTTGCCCCCCCTCGCTGCTCAGGCGGCGCTTCGGCCATGCCCTGAACGATTCCCCCTGTTGTTGTTCAGAGAACGGATGTCTAGTAATACAATGTGCCTGGCTCTCTAAGGCTTTGCGGCTTCTGAAGTTGCGGCGGCGATTTTCAGCTGGGGGTCAGCGGTGCAAATCCACTCGCCGCGAGTCCTGTGACCTGTGGCTTTCTCTTTGCGCCCCCCGACCCTTTTTGCGGGCCGTCATGAAAGTACCCGAACATCTTGCCCTGTCCTTCTTGATGGCCCAGTTCGGCGCCCAGCAGCAGTACGGGCCGGGCGGCACGGCCCTGATGATGCTCGCCGGCTTCCTGCCCGACCTCGACGCGATCACGCTCGTCGGCGGCTGGGACGTGTATCGCCGTTGGCACCGCAAGCTCGGGCACGGGTTGCCGATGACGGTGCTCGGCCCGCTGGCGCTGGCGCTGCTGGGGGCGTTCGTCTATAACCTCGGCCCCTTCCCGCCGCTGTGGCTGTGGTTGCAGGCGGGCCTGCTCGGCCATCTCGTCTCCGACATCCTCTTCTATGGCTGGCCGGTGCAGCTGCTCTGGCCGCTGTCGAGGCGCGGCTGGGCGGTGGGGCTGATCAGCTGGAACGACCTGGTGCCGACGTTGAGCCTGTACGCCGGCGTCGGGTTGGTCCTGGCGATGCCGGCTTTCGCCGCGCAGGGAGCGCTGGCGGGGATGTTTGGCGTGCTGACGTACCTGGCCTGGCGGCGGCTGCATCCGCGGCCGCGCTCCCACTGGGGCCTGTGGCTGGCCGGCGGCTGGACCCGGCGCTCGCGCCGCCTGGTGCGCTGGCTGACCGGCGACTTCATTTCGCGTTGAGGAGCCTGTTCGCGCGCTCCACCGCTTCGTCCGACCCGGGGACGTTCGCGTTCTCGTACAAGTGCTTCACCTCAAGAGCCCTCTGCCGCCCCTCGAGCCGGCGCTTCTCCTCTTTCATCAACTTCTCGGCGTCGTCGAGTTCTTTGTTCAGGATCCTTTTCCGCTCGGATTTTTCATTTGGTGACTCGAAGTCATTCTTCTTCTGCTCCTGTTCCCTCTCCTGACGGGCGGCGATCAGCAGCCACAGGCGCTCGCCGCCCTCTTTGTCGTGCATCGTCTTCAGCTCCCCCCAGCGCCGTGCCGCCAGGAAGGCATCACCGACCTTCTCGAAGCGAAGGGCTTCGATCGCCTTTTCCTCCGACTTCGAGTCCGGCTCCCGGTTCTCACCAATGCGGATCGCTTCGACCTTGGATTCCAGCTTCCCGAAGCGTTCCTTCGCCTGGTCGAGTTTCCCCAGGCGCTTCTTGGCGACGAAAGCGAGCAACTGGTCGCTCCGTTCCTCCGCCTCCGTCTCGTACCTCAGCAAGCCCTGCCAGGTTGCGCGCGCGTTGTCTAACTGTCCCGAATCCTCCTGGTCGATGGCCTTCCGCGCCGCCGACTCTGCCGAGGTCTCCGCCGTCAACTTGAGCTTCATGCGGTGCAGCAGCGTCGATTCACGCTGCTCCGCGTCCATCTCGTCGGCCCACGCCTGGATCTGCTGCAACTGCTCGGTGCCGGCCATCTTCTTCCTGTGGTACTGCAGGTACTTGGAGATGGCGTCTTTGCGCGCCAGCTCCCTCTTCGCCGGGTCGCCCGACTCCATGAGGCGCTTGGCTTCCTTGTACAGCCGATCCGGGTTCGGCGGCTGCACGGCGAGGACGATCAGCCCGCCGATGGCCAGGAGCGCCAGCACGATGCTCGCGGCCTGGAACCAGACGCGCTTGTAGATCGGCTTCTTCCGCTTCTTCTTGCCGCCCTTGCCGAGGCCCTTGGCCAGGGTGCGGGCCGCCTCCTTGTCCTCGCCACTCAGCGTGCGCGCCGACAGCCGCGTCCCGGTCGTCGTCACTCCGCCGGTCAGGGCATCTACGCCGGCGCTCTGCTGCGTCTTCACCTTCTCGACGACCTGCTCCAGGGCCGCCCCCACCAGCGCGGCGTCGAACGGCCGCTTGTCGGGCCTCTTCTCCAGGAGTTGGCAGACGAGCGTGTCCAGCCACGGCGGGATGCCCATGACCACCCGCGACGGCCGCTCGAAGTCCCCCTGGACGTGCTGCAAAAACAGGTCCATCACGTTCTCGGCCTCGAACGGCTTGTGCCCCGTCAGCAGCTCGTACAGGACGATGCCGAGCGAATACAGGTCCGACTTGTGCGAAAGATTGCGCTCGCCCTTGCACTGCTCCGGCGACATGTAGCTGGCGGTGCCGACGGCGCAGTTGGCGCTGGTCAGCTGCGTCATGTCGAGGTCCTTGGCGATGCCGAAGTCGGTCAGCTTCAGCGTGCCGTCGGGGAGCACCATCAGGTTGGACGGCTTGACGTCGCGGTGGATGATGCCCTGCTCGTGGGCGTGCTGCAGCGCGGCGCACAGCTGCCGGCCCAGCGTCACGACCTCCTCCCACGGCAGCCGGCCGCGCCGCTCCAGCACCTGCGCCAGCGTCTCGCCCTCGACGTACTCCATCGCGTAGTACGGCAGTTTCTGGTGCTTGCCGTGGCCGAAGAGTCGGACGATGTTCGGGTGCCTGAGCTGCTTGAGGATTTCCGCCTCGCGCTCGAAGCGATCAGCCGTCTTGGAGTTGGCGAGGACGCCGGCCCCGATGAACTTCAGGGCCACGCGCTGACCGTTCTTGTAGCGGGCCAGGTAGACGGAGCCCATGGCCCCGCTGCCCAGTTCGCGCTCGACGGTGAACGGACCGACTTCTTTTCCCGGCATCATCGGTGGTCCCATCCCGGCTCCGCGGCCGGCGATTGCGGCGACGAGTTAGCCGGGGCGCGCCCGGCCGAAGAATCGCGCGAGTCTCGTCTATCGTAAGGGACGTGCTGAAGGCGGAGCAATGGTTTTTCCGGAAGTTACCTCAGCCACCGCGCCGCGTCCCGGGCGTGATAGGTCAGGATCACGTCGGCCCCGGCGCGCTTGATGCCCGTGAGGATCTCCAGGGTGATGCGGCGCTCGTCGATCCATCCCCGGGCGGCGGCCGCCTTGACCATCGCGAATTCGCCGCTGACGTTGTAGGCCGCCACCGGCAGGCCAAAGCGATCCTTGACGCGGCGAATGACGTCCAGGTACGCCAGCGCCGGCTTGACCATGATAAGGTCGGCGCCCTCGCCGACGTCGAGGGCGACTTCGCGCAGGGCCTCGTCGCCGTTGGCGGGGTCCATCTGGTAGCCGCCGCGGTCGCCGAACTGCGGCGGCGACTCGGCCGCGTCGCGGAACGGGCCGTAGAAGGCGCTGGCGTACTTGGCGGCGTAGCTCATGATGGGCAGCCAGGCGAAGCCGGCCTCGTCCAGGCCGCGGCGGATGGCGCCAACCATGCCGTCGAGCATGCCGCTGGGCGCCACCATGTCGGCCCCCGCCTTGGCGTGGCTGACGCACTGCGCCGCTAGCAGCGGCAGCGTGGCGTCGTTGTCCACATCGCGGCGCCGGCCGTACTCCGACAACACGCCGCAGTGACCGTGCTCGGTGTACTCGCAGAAGCACTCGTCGGTGATGAGCAGCACGCCGTCCTTGAACGCCGAGCGCAGCGCCCGCAGCGCCTGCTGCACGATGCCCTCGTCCTCGCAGGCGACGGCCCCGGTAGCGTCCTTGCGCGACGGGATGCCGAAGAGGATGAAGGCGCGGATGCCGAGTTCGGCGGCGGCGCCGACCTCATCGACGAGGGTATCGACGCTGAGCTGGTAGTTGCCCGGCATCGAGGCGATCTCGTTGCGGACGCCGCGGCCGGGGCGGACGAACAGCGGCAGGATGAAGTCGTCGGGCGCCAGGGCCGTCTCGCGGACCATCTGGCGCAGGAGCGGGTTGTGGCGCAATCGCCGGGGGCGGGCGGTGGGGAATTGTGGAGTAGTCATGGTGGTATTGATACGGCCGCTTGCGGCATGGGGTTCGCGCAACGCCAAGCCGCAAGAGGTGGCATGGTTCAGAACGGGGCAGTTTCGGGTGGCGCGGCCGTAGGTCAGGCTTTCCAGCCTGACTCGCTTCTCGTCAGGCTGGAAAGCCTGACCTACGGCGCCAAGTGTTACCCCGGCTTGAACCATGCCCAAGAGGTCCAGGAACTCGGGGTCGAGGTGCCCGAGTAGCGGCGTGGCCATCGCGGTGAGGACACGCGGGTGGACGTCGCTGGGACCTGGGCCGAGCAGGACGCGCGGCGACGGGTTCAGTTGACCGGGGACCGGCACGGGGATGGCTCCTTGCAGCGCCGATTTATCGTTTCGCGCTCGCGTCATGTCACGCGAGCGCGAAACGATAAATCGCCGACCCGAGCGCGAAACGATAAATCGCAACTGCTACTGTTGTATCGCCTGCATCCGCTCCTGGACCAGGGCGCTGAGCGCCTTGAATTGCGGGTGGCCGGAGCCGCCGACCCACTCGAAGACACACGCCTCGGCCGTGGTGAGGATCGCGCCGGCCTGTTCCAGCCGCCGCAGGGCAAAGTCGCGGTCGATGGGGTAGCGGCTGGCGACGGCGTCGGCGGCGACGTAGACGCGGAAGTCGAGGGCGAGCAGGTCGAGCGCCGTCTGGAGCACGCAGACGTGCGCCTCGATGCCGGCCAGGACGACCTTCGGCCGGGCGGCCCGCCGGAAGGTATCAACCACGCTCGGCACGGCGCAGCAGCTGAAGTCGGTCTTGTCGGGGCGCTGCGGCAGGCGGCGGGCCAGGTCGGCGACGGTCGGGCCGAGCCCCTTGGGGTACTGCTCCGTCGCCTGCACCGGCATGTCCAGGAGGCGGGCCACGTCGATGAGGAAGCCGGCGTCGCGCACCAGGGCGGCGGCACCGGGGATCTTCACCATCAGCTTCTCTTGAACATCGACGATCAGCAGGCCGGTGTCGCCGGCGGACATCCGCGTCGGGTGGGGCATGGGTGACTCCGGAGTACCGAGTACTCAGTACTGAGTACGCAGTACTGTGAGTTACCGCGCCGCCGCCAAGGCGTCCAGTTCGCGCTGCACCGCGTGGGCCTCGTCGTCGGTCAGAGGCCGGCCGCCGTAGGCCACGCGGTAGAACAACTCGGCCAGCCGCGCCGGCAGCTCGGCCAGCCCCGCCGTGGCCGGTTGCTCTCGCAGGATCCGGCCGGCCTCGGCGGCGAACTCCCGCGCGGTCTGCGCCGGCAGCGGCCGCAGTCCGTGCCGTCGGGCCAGCACGTCGAGCAGGCGGGCGTAGAACGGCACCCGGCTGACGTGTCGTGCCCGCGCCGGCCGCCGGCGCTTGAACCAGACGAGGCAGCCCGCCCCGAGCGCGACGGCGCCGAGCGCCACGGCCGCCCCGACGAGCAGCCCGGCGGCCGGCGAGTTGGGCAGGGACTCCTCGGTCCCGGCGAAACTGTCGCTCAGCGCCCCGAGCACCACGTTCCCCTGCGTGTTCGGGTTGTATTCAACGATGTAATCGCGCCACAGTGCCGCGCTCGCATCCCCGTGCTTTTCCCACCAGCGCACCAGGGAGAACGAGGGTCGCGGCACCTCCTCGGCGGACGGCGTCGGGTCGAGGGTCAGCCAGTGCCACAGGGTCGTCCCTTCGGGCCCCGGCCGTCCCACCAACACCTCGACCCAGGCGTGGGCCTGGCTGGAGAGGACCTGGTAGTGACCGCCGCCGAGGTGCTCACAGCCCCGAAAGCCAAGGACGACCCGCGCCGGCAGGCCCAGCGAGCGCAGCATCAGGGCCAACGCCGACGCGAAGCGCGTACAGGGGCCGTGCCGCACGTTGACCAGGAAGTCGAAGGTCGGGTCGAGGGCGCTGTCGGAGCGCTCCTGCTCGAAGCTGTAGGTGTAATCGCCCGACGACGACAGGTAGGTCGTCAGCGCCCGCGCCACCCGCTCCGGGTCGCGCGGCCACGTCCAACCGCCGACCATCGCTACCGGCTCGATGTCGGCGGGGCGCAGGTCCGAGCCGGCTGGCCGGGCCAGGCGCGCGACCAGGGCGCGCGTCCACGGCCCCAGCGGTCCCGCCGGTGGCCGCGAGATCAAGGCGGCGTATCGCACGTGGACCGGCCCCGGCTCGCTCAGGTTCGGGTCGGCGGCCTGCGGTACCACCTGCCGGTAGCGGACCTCGGTGCGATCGTGGGGCTGGGGCACCGGCGTCAGGATGCCCATCATCTCCTGGAAGAGCGGCCGGACCCGGGCCTCACCGAGCGCTGGGGCCACCGGCAACACGCGGCCGCGCACGACGGCCGGTTCGGCCAGCACCAGCCCGCCGGCCTTCCTGGGGAGGACCGTTAAGTTCAGGTAATACTGGCCGCGCCCCAGGTCGGGCAACGGCCGGGTCTGCGGCGGCGGCGGCGGCAGCAACTGGGGCTGGCCCATCACCTCGTCGATCAGGACCGAGTTGGCCAGCAGGGTGCGGCCCGGCCCCCAGCGCCCGTTCTCGTAGGAATCCAGCGTCAGCCCGCGCCAGCGCTGGGTCGGCCGCAGGTCGGTCTTCGGCTGCGTCTGGGTTCGGTCGTGGAAGGCCTCGACCTGCACCGCCACCTCGTCGGCGGGGTCGAGCGTCTCGGTGCGGTTCAGGTCAATGCCGGCCGTCAGCCCGACGTTACCGCGGCCGGCGCCCTTCCCCCCGTGCGGCCCCGCCAGGATCAGCGGGGTCCACGGCTCGTCGCCGGCGCGGGGCAACAGGAGAAAGACCGGCACGGCCAGCAACCCCGCCGCCAACACCGACCGGGGGCCGTGCAGCACCCCCAGGGCGCGCCACGGCACGGCACCCCGGGCCGGCCGGGTCGCGGTGGTGCGCAGCTCCTCGCGACGCAGGTAAGCCAGGGCGAGGTGCCAGGCGCCGCAGACCAGGTACGCCAGCAGCAGCGCCCCGAAGGGACCGCCGTCGGCCAGCACGCACCCCAACCCCGCCATGAGCAGGCCGAGTCCTTGCAGCGCCCACAGGTCGCTCGCTGTCTTCGGCCGGAACAGCTTCACCAGCGCCAGCACCAGGAGGAAGGGCCCGATGTACGGCAGCAGGAGCAGCGCCAGCGGCCGGTCGTCGCCCGGGACGTCCGCTTTTCCCAGGACATAGACGACGACGCCCCCCGTCACCGCCACGACGATCCCGATGCCCAGGACGTTGGCGACCCAGGCGGGCAGCACCCAGCCGCGCCCCTCGGCCACGAAGCCGACGACAAGCACGACAAGGATGATCGGCAACAGCCACGGCAGCGCGGGCACGAACGTGGCGTCGGCGCAGGCCAGACAGGCGACCGCCAGGGCGAGGGTCAGGTAGCCGGTCACGCGGGCGGCGAGGTTAAGCGTCATGGTCGGCAGGTCCCTCGTAGAACTCGACCCCGGCCAGGTCGGACGCCTCGGCGCAGGCGACGGGCCGCCCCAGGCGCCGGGCCAACTCGTCGGCGAAGCCATCGGCGCGCGTCGTCACCAGCAGCACCGCCGCGCGCGGCAGCGGCTCGGCCCCCAGCCGATCCAGCAGGGCGGCGCGGTCGCCCACTCCCGGCCGCACCGCCAGACACTCCAGCAGGCGGAAGGCGAGCGCCTCACCGGTAACTCCCTCGATCAGCGCCGGCTCCGGCCCGCCGACGGCCAGGGCCAGCCGGTCGCCCCGTTGCCGGCACCACTCCCAGCACACCGTGGCCGCCAGACTGACGGCCGCCTCGACGACGGCGGGGCTCTCCTCTGCGCCCAGGTCGAGAACGACGATCAGGTTGTCGGTGTGTTCGTCCTCGAACTCGCGGACCATCAGTTCGCCGCGGCGGGCGCTGGTGCGCCAGTGAATCCAGCGCGGGCTGTCGCCGCTGCGGAAGGCGCGGAGGCTGTGGAAATCGGTCTGGGCCGCGGGGTCGCGCCGGCTCGGCCGGGCCTCGCGCGCCGCGACCGGCGCGGACGTCACCAGGCGGCGGCGCAACAGACCGCGGCGGACGCGACCCAGCCGCGGCAAGACGATGATCTCGTCCGTCGCCGTCAGCCACGCCCGCCGAGCCGCCAGCCCGAACGGGTAGCCGCTCCAGACGCGCACCGCCGCGAAGGCGTAGCGGCCGCGCCGCGGCAGCGTTACCTCGCCCCGCAGCCGAACCAACTCGCCTTTGCGCAGTCGCGGCAGGAACCAGGCCACCTCGTGGGCGTCGCCGCAATCCTCGACGCGCAGCCCCAGGACCGGCCCCCGCCGACTGACCAGCTCGATCTGGACGGCGAACGGCGTGCCGGCGAAGACCGGCCGCGGGAGTCGACGCGATGCCCGCAGGTGCCGCAGGCGCCGCCCGGCCAGCATCAGGTTCAGTGGCAGCAGCGCCAGCAGAAAGCAGCCCAGCAGCAGAAGGAGGTTGATCGACCGAAACAGGCTGATGCTCACGGCGACCGTTGCCCCCAGCAGCCAGAGCAGGCCGACTCGGGTGAAGTAGCGATGGGACCTGACGCGAGTACGGCCCGGCGAGGGAGCGGAACTGGGTACGGAGTACTCGGTACTCAGTACGGAGGGAGTCCCAACGTCGCTTCGCGTTCGGCGGTTGCCCATCGCCTCCCCCTTACGCCGGTAGCGGCGTTTGTCCGACGATGTCGGCGACGACGGCCTCGGCGGCATCGCCGCGCCCGCCCTGGCGCGACGCCTTCGCCAGGAGGCGGTGCGCCAGCACCGGTCCCGCCAGTCGTTTCACGTCGTCGGGGACGACGTAATCGCGTCCGTCGATGAGGGCCACGGCCTGCGCCGCCCGGTACAGCGCCAGCGCCGCCCGGGTGCTGGCGCCCAGGTAGATGTCGGGGTGGGCGCGCGTGGCGGCGGTCAGGTCGAGGATGTAGTCGCTCAGGCTGTCCTCGACGCGCACCCGCCGCACCAGCCCTTGCAGCGCGATGATGTCGTCCCCGCCGAGGACCGGCCGCAGCAGTTCGACCGGCTCGCCAGCCCGGTGCGCGGTGAGGATGGCCTTCTCGGCGGCGCGGGCGGGGTAGCCAAGGCGCAACCGCAGCAGGAAGCGGTCCAGCTGCGACTCCGGCAGCGGATAGGTGCCCTCGAACTCGTAAGGGTTCTGCGTCGCCAGCACCAGGAACGGCGGCCCGAGCGGCCAGGGGCGGCCGTCCACCGACACCTGCCGGTCGCTCATCGCCTCCAGCAGCGCCGACTGGGTGCGCGGCGTGGCCCGGTTGATCTCGTCGGCCAGGACGACGTTGGCGAACAGCGGACCGGGCACGAAGACGAACTCGCCGCGCGGCTGGTGGAACACGCTGGTGCCGGTCAGGTCGCTCGGCAGCAGGTCGGGCGTAAACTGGACGCGGTGGCAAACGCCGTCGATGCTGCGCGCCAGGGCCTTGGCCAGCAGCGTCTTGCCGATGCCGGGCACGTCCTCGATCAGCAGGTGTCCGTCGGCCAGGAGGGCGACGACGGCCAGGCGGATGGCCTCGGGCTTGCCGAGCAGCACGCCCGCGATGTTCTCCTGCAGGCGACGCAGCGGGCCGACCGATTCCTCCACGCCGGGGGTGTGGTTCGTCCCGACATCGCTGTCGGCTGAGGAAAATGCCGGAGGGAGGACGCGGTCGGTGGCCATGCACTTCGCTCGCTGCTGACACAGGACGGGATGGTCGAGTCGCGCCGCATTATACGACCCCCGCGCGCACCACGCCACAACCTGGCCGAAGAAATGTGCGCCTTGCTGAAACAGGGGAAGCGCGGACCCTGCCGCGCCACCTTCCTACTGCCGCAAGCCGCCGCCCCGGTTACACAATTCCACCGCCAGGTGGGTATAATGGCTCGCATGGAGATCACCGCGACCCTCACCGTCCCCGACGAGGAGCTGCAATTCAGTTACGCGCGCTCCGGCGGGCCGGGGGGACAGAACGTCAACAAGGTGGCGTCGAAGGCGGTCCTGCACTGGCCCATCGTGGCCAACACCACCCTGCCGCCGGAGGTGAGGGACCGGCTGCGCGCCCGCCAGGCCAATCGGATCACCGCCGAGGGGGAGTTGGTGCTCCAGAGCCAGCGCTACCGCGACCAGGGCCGCAACGTCGAGGACTGCCTGGCAAAACTGCGTGAGATGATCCTTCAGGCGCTCCACCCCCCGAAGCCGCGCAAGGCCACCCGTCCCTCGCGCGGGTCCCGGGAACGGCGCCTGGCCGCCAAGCGGCAGCAGTCGCACCGCAAGGCGCAGCGGCGCAAGGGCGCTGAGGACTGAAAGCCGCTTGCGGCTTCGCAGGTCAAACGTGCGAAGCCGCAAGCGGCTCCGGCGCCTCCTCCGTCGCGGCCCGCGCCACCGACTCGATAGCGATGGCCGCCACCGCCGCCCCGTAATCCAGGTCGATGTTCTCCATCGTGTCGTGGGTGTCGTGGTAGCCGGCGCGATTGATGTCGTAATTCTCCATGAACAGCACCACCGGCACCCCCGCGTCGCTGAAGATTTGCCCGTCGGTGTTGTACAGGGTGCTGCGCGGGTCGTAGGGCAGCCGCACCTGCCCGTCCAGCAACGGGTGGAGTGCCGGCCCGGGGACCGTCTTGCCGTCGGCGCTGCGCTGGCCCCGGCCGCAGCCCTTGCGCGACGGCCGGCGGTTCCAGCCCGTCGTCCCCGCGTTCCACGCCTCCGCGGCCAGGTGCGACTGGTACGCCAACCACAGCGACTCCGGCCCGATCCCCGGCGCCATCTGGAACACGTCGCGGTCGTGGCTGTTGTTGTGCGCTACCATGTCGAGGACGTAGACGCCCTGCACCCGCGTCCCCGACAGGTCGTGCCAGGTCTGGTCGGGCAGTCGCAGCTTCAGCGTCCCCTCGACCAGCCGCCGAGACAAGGCTCGTGCGCCCAGGCAGTCGGCGGGGAACTCCTCGCCGGTCAGGTGGACCAGCCACACGTCGCAACCCAGCGTGCCGGCCCGGCTCATCTCCAGGAAGACCGGGGCCCCGAGCATCAGTGCCGCCGTCGCCGAGTGGTTGTCGTCCGCTCCCGCGGCGGCCAAGCGGGCGCCGGTGCCCCCGTAATCCGGGTCGTAGCAGTCCACCATGAACGCCGTGTCGTAGTGATCCCCCATGATGACCGCCCGGCTGCGGTCGCGCCCCGGGATGACCAGGACGATGTCGCGCTCGACGGCCTCCCCTTCCTGGTTGTTCAGCCAGCCGCCCATCCACGGGAAGGGGAACGCCGTCTGCCAGCGGAACGGCACCTCGCCGGCCAGCGCCCGGCCGCGCAGGCCGTACTTGCCGATCAACTCCTCGTAATAGCCGAGCAGGTAGTCGCCGAGGTCGTCCAGGTCGCGGCGCAGGTGCGGCAGGGCCTTCTGCGTCGGTTCGTCGCGGACGCAGTCGGCGTTGTTCTTCGTCATGTGCTGCCCGTGAGCGAGGTAGCAAATCGTCTTCCAGTAGGCCACCTCGAATGGGCGGTTTGCCGTCCGGGCGTAGGTCAACGGCTTCGGCGCCGCCTTCCCGCCCCCCCGGTCGGGCTTGGCGAAGGAAGCCCGCAGTTGCTTCACCAGCCGGCGGGCTCGCTCGGGGTCACACGACCGGCCGGGCAGGGCATCCAACCACTCGTCGAGGCCCTGATGCTTCGGCACCGCGATCATCCGGCGGGCCAGGGCCGGCGACAGCGGCCTGCCCAGCAGGCCGCGGGCGTCGAGCAGCTTACGGACGTTGCGCGCCGTCTGGTGCGGCCGCTCGTCGTGAGTCCGGTCGAACAGCGCCACGGCGTCCGCGTGTCCTTCGCGTTGCAGCAGGCGCGGCCACAGTTCGACGGGATCCCCCAGGTCGGGGACATCTGCGTCGTAAGCGGTCAGGTAGCCGAGCGGCGCCGACGGCAGCATCGCGGCTTGCTTCGTTTGCGGCGACAGGTACGCGACGAGGGGACGGTGCCAGTAGACTTCGTGCCGGCCGACGCGCATGGCGGGGAAGTGGAAGCGGTAGCCGAACTGCCCCCCTTCGGCCACGGCCTCGGCGGCGACGACGATCTTCCCCGGAGTCGCGCGTGGGCCGTCGAGCAGCAACTTGTAGTCGTCCGTCCAGACCTGGGCGTTGCGGGCCATCGGCTTGCCGTACAGGCCGAGGTCTTTGCCGTCGGTGCTGAACAGGACGTGTGCCACCTTGTCCTCCTTCGCCAGCACCGCCAGCTCGTCCTCGTGGCGGTGGACGCGCTGCCAGCGGTGGGACCGCTTGTAGCTGTTGCGGATCGGCCCGTGTTGGTCGCTCGGCTCCGGCCTGTGCCCCCGTGGCTCGTGCAGCCAGCCCGATTGAGGGACGCGAATGCCCTGCGGATCCTCGTGCCGGTGGAAGAGGTGCAATAGAGGAATCTGCATGGCGAACGGCAGCTGCCGCTGCAAGCGCCGGTACGGCGGCGCCCCCCAGAAGACCAGGCTGCCGGGGAAAGGCAGCAGGTGCAGCTCCCCGGCGAGGTAGGCGCGCCGCACCGCGGCCGGCAGCTTCCCGAACGGGCGGAAGGTGAGCAGGTACTTGACCCCCCGCAAGGACTGACGGGGGCCCCAACAGTAGCGGACGGTCCAGGTGGGCAGCGGCTCGTCCGACGGGCCGCCTTCCAGGACGTGGAAGCCGACTTCGTGGAGGTGGTCCGCATTGAGGATCTCGACGCCGTACGCCGCGGCCAGCAGACCGCGGATGAAGTCGATGCCTTCCTTGTCGGGCGCTACTTTGGTAGGGGTGCGGAAGAAGCTCTTCCAGAAGGCCCGTTCGGGCCCCTGTTCGCTGCCGCCGAAGAGGGTCCAGCGGATGCGGCCCTTGTCGTCCTGGGTGCGCGAGAGGGCCAGCGGCATGAGGATGACGTAACGCTCGTGCGGCATCTGGCCCGCCGCCTCGGCCAACTCGGGCGGCCAGTAGGGGTTGTCGAGGAGCTTGTGCCGGGCGATGCAGTGGGCCGGATCGCCGCAGCCGAGGTGGGCGGCCGCACCGACGGCCCGATGAGCCAGCTTCTCCAGGCCGGGCCGCAGCTCGAACGCCTCTTCGTACTCGGTGATGGCCCAGCCGAAGGGGTCGCCGTCGGGCATGGGGTTGATGCCCGTGGTGCCGTAGGGTTTCGGCCCCAGGCGCGGCGGCGGCACGAACTCGGAATAGGCTTCGATGGGGTAGGCGCCCTCGGCGCGAAACCACGGCGCCCCGGCCAGCAACCGTTTCCATCCACTGACGGGCATGGTACACTCTCGCGGTCGAGCCGCTTGCGGCTTCGCATGCCGTGCGAAGCCGCAAGCGGCTACTGCCAGTGAGGAACTCTCTCATGATCCGTCCGACAACACCCGCCGACACGCCTGTCCTCTTACTCCTGGCGGAGGGCACCGGCGTCTTCAAGCCGCACGAGGTTGAGGCGCTGAAGGAGGTGCTCGACGATTTCCACGCCTACAACCACGAACACGGCCATCGCTGCGTGACGCGCGAGGAGCGCGGCAAGGTGATCGGCTTCGCCTACTACGCACCGGCGGCGATGACGGACCGGACGTGGTATCTCTACTGGATCGCGGTCTCGAAAACCATCCAGGCCCGCGGCGTCGGTAAGGAATTGCTGAAGTATCTGGAGGACGAGGTCCGTGGGCTCGGCGGCCGGGTGCTGTTCATCGAGACCTCGTCGCTGCCGCATTACGAGCTAACGCGGAAGTTCTACCTCAAGAATAGCTACGACCAGGAAGCGACGCTGCGCGACTACTACGCCGACGGCGACACCATGGTGGTGTTTCGGAAGAAGTTGGGGTAGGGGAGGTGTGTGAGGGGAAAAAAAGTCCCGCCGCCGAAGCAATCGCCGTCGCCCATCAGCGATCACCCCGACAGGCGGGACATTTCTAGTATAACGTCGCGCTGATGCATGTCAAGCTCCCCTCACGGCTTTTCGCCGCTTGCGGCTTAGCGTTCGCGCCATCCTTGATGGCGCGAACGCTAAGCCGCGAGCGGCAAATCAGGCGCCTGCCCCCTTGTCTGTCCCGCTAGAATGCCGACGGAACAGGGAAGCGCCGGCACATCCCACACGAGCGTCCCTTTCCGCCGGCACCCTTCCCACGGCTCGTCCGTTCTCGTGTCCTGTCTCCCGCCCCAGCGTCTGCCCCGTTCCAGGCGGTCCGCGAGGTTCCGTCCGGAGGGCCGCGCCGCGCGCGTCAACCGGGGCAACGGGCGGGAAAGGCACAAGAAGGCGAACCGGCAGAACTTCCCCAGGCTGCGGCCATTGTCTCATGTTGGGCGAGGCGTGGAGCCGATTCATTAGCAAGCCAGGGCGGTGGGCCCGCTGAGGACTTCCCGAGGAACCCCCCGGCCCGCCAGGATGGCGGGCCGACTCCGCGCGGCCCCACCCCTTGGCTCTGGCCCCCCTGCTGTGCCCCTCTGGCGCCATCCCGGGCAGGAGGCCCCGGCGGTCGTCCCGCAACCGCTGCGGCCCCGGAATGAGCGCCGGCACGGGCCGAAGGCTCCCCGTACGGCGTGCCCGCGACCGCCGCCCGGGTGTGGACTCAGCGAATCCCGTATTGGAGTGGCTGCGATGAAAAAAGTGTTTACCACCGGGCAGGTGGCGAAGATCTGCAAGGTCGCGCCCCGGACGGTGAGCAAGTGGTTCGACTCCGGCCGGCTCCGCGGCTACCGTATCCCCGGCAGCCAGGACCGCCGCATCCCCCGCGAGCACCTGATCCGCTTCCTCAAGGAGCACGGCATGCCCCTTGGGGAACTGGAGGAAGAGGGCTGGCACAAGATCCTCATCATCGGTGCCGAAAAGCTCTTCATCGACCGCGTCAAGGAGCTGCTTCCCGACGACGAGGACTACCGCTACGAGGTGGCCAATAGCGGCTTCGAGGCTGGCATCCAGGCCCACAGCTTCCACCCCGACACCATCGTCATCGACCTCGCCATGGGCCGTAGCGAGGCCATCCAGATTGCCCAGAACCTCCGCCGCGACGTGGCCTACGAGCAGACCCTCATCATCGCCCTGGCTAGCGAGGACGAGGCCGCCCCGGAGAAGCTCGTTGAGTACGGCTTCAGCGAGGCGTTCAAGAAGCCGTTCGACGTGGCCCTCCTCGGCGAGCGCATCCGTACCCTGGTCGAGGAAAAACGCGAGAACATGTAAGAGTCTGTTCCGAAAGCCGCTTGCGGCTTAGCGGATTCCAGGCTGCCGCTAAGCCGCAAGCGGCTTTCGAAACAGACTCTAAGTGTCCGACAACCCCTGCCGTCCCCCCCCCGCCGCTCGCGGCCCGACACCAGGCCGCGAGCGGTTTTCGCGTCTATGTGATGTTACGCCCGCGCGAAACGGAAACGGAACGTCACTTTCCGTCGTCTCCTGTCAGCTTGCGCAGCCCCTCGCGCGCCGGGAGGGCGACGGCCGGCTCACTGTCGTCCAGCAGCGCGATCAGATCGGGGACAAACTCCCGACTCTCCCGGCTCAGGCACGCGTGGACGGCGGCACGGCGAACCTCCGTGTCGTCGTCGGCGAGCTTGCGGCGCAGGGTCGCCGGAGTCATCCGGCCCAGGCGCTCAACCAGGGCCATGCGAGCCTTGTTCTGCGCCCCCGCAGGCAGCCGCGGGATGGCGCCGGCCAGGGCGTCGGTGTAGATGACCCCCTTCGCGTCTCGGTAGCGGGCGATGAGCGCGTCGTTCCGGTCGGCGGCCGCGGCGAGCAGGGCCAGCGTCAGCCGCCCGCCCCGTGCCTCCTGCTCTGCCGCGGGGTAGAGCCCTTCCCAGGCCGCGGTCGTCGGCCCGGCGTCCCGGCCGGTCAGTTCGCGCAAAGCGGACAGGACTGCCTCACGCTGCGGATATGTCGCCAGGTCGTCGGTCTGTTTGTGCAGCTCGCGCGCCTGCCGCGCCGTGAGCAGGCGGGTCCGCACGAGATAATCGAAGCGCAGCGGCACCAGCTGCAGCGCCCCCGGCTCGAGGACCGGCAGCCGCACCGAGAAGTCCTGGCGCAGGTACGTGATGTCGGCGCGGATCAGCACCGGGGCCGTGTCCACGCGCGTTTGGATGGACGGCCCGCCGGGGACGGTGGAGGTCGTGCCGCTGGCCGACCCGCCCCCGCCGCCGCCGTAGCCCCCTCCACCCCCGCCACCGCCTCCCGAGCCGCCGGTGCCGGGCGCGGCGGCGGCGCTCCCTCCCCGGACGAGGCGGCGCGAGACGTGGGTGATGTTCACGTTGGGCACGGTGCCGGGCACAGGCTCGTCGCCTGAGGAAGCAGGCGGGTGACAGGCCAGGCAGTTGTTGACGTGCCGCAGGGCGACGACTTCGCGCATCGCCCAGCGCTCCTTGCCCACGGGGAAGGGAGCGAGCGGCGTCGGCTCCTTGAGAAGGCTGACCAGGTAAGGGACACTGCCGTAGTCGTCCAGCGCCACCAGCGCTTCGGCGGCGTGTTCGGCCGGCGGCGCCCACGGGTAGCGTAAGGCATCGACGAAGACCAGTCGCCCCTCCTCGCGCGGCCGGCTCCGCAGCGCCTCGATGGCCTGGTGCCGGACCTCCGCCGACAGGTCGAAGACGGCTCGCTGTGCCAGGGCGACGGTGGCCGGTTTCCCGTCGATGTCCGCCAGCAAGTCGATGAGCAGCGCGCGGACCGGCTCGTCTTCGTGCATCAGGACCTGCACGAGGGTGGGGACGGCCTCGGCCCGAAGCCAGAGCGGCTTACGGCCAAGGCGCTCGCCGCGCAGGAGTTGCCTCAGCAGGGCGAGGTCGCGGCGCTGGCCCTGTCCGTCGGCGGGCGCGGCGAGGTCGAGCAAGGCGTGCAACCGCCGCGACAACCGCTGCAATTCCAGGCTGGCCGACCCGCCGAGGCGACTCGCACGCCCGTAGCGGATCGGAAGGGTCGCGAGGTCGGGCCGGGACTGCAGCAGCACCGCCGGCCCGAAGCTCACGTCGCCGCGCATCTCGAAGTCCTCCGCGAAGCGGGCGGCCCATCGTTCCACCAACGGCGGCAGCTCGGCGGGCGAGAGGCCCACCTCCTGGGCGAAGGCGAGGCGCTGGCGCAGCTGCTCCTCGCTGAGTGGATCGAGCCGCACCAACCCCCGTTTCACGAAACCGGCCCCGGGCGTCGATGCCGGCGCGACCGCCGGCGCTGGCGAGGCTGCCGGCGGCTCCTCCTCCTCGTCAGCCAGCGCGTCAGCCGCCGGCGCCCTCCCGGCACTGGTTTCTTGTGGCCTGGCTTCGGCAAGGATGGGGGCCGGGAGCTGTGTGTGCTCCTCGCTTTCATGCGCGTCAACTTAAGCAGTTTTCCAGCGGTTGGGTGATGAGGGGGCTCCTGGTCGGTAGACTGTCGTTGCTTACCCTCGACAGGTCGCCCCGGGAGGCCCCTCTCATGAATCTAGTCACT
>Ga0116224_10000817_pt1 | contig 22769 bp, 16 predicted proteins | sample Sb_taG_9_FD_89699 | JGI IMG/M metagenome (GOLD analysis project Ga0116224, IMG submission 89699) | Peat soil microbial communities from Weissenstadt, Germany - Sb_50d_b_LC metaG | ecosystem: Environmental > Terrestrial > Soil > Wetlands > Peat | place: Germany: Weissenstadt | collected 2010-09-21 | reverse complement strand
TGACCGAGAGCTGTGGGATGAACGCAAGTTGCTTTCCTACAAGCTGTTGTGCCGACGCTGGCCGAAATGCCATGCTTACCCCCGATTTCGCCTTGGTAAAGTATGCGTTGACCCTGGGGGGTGCTCCTCTCGTTGCGCCCGGGGCCAACGCCTCCCCCACCCACGGGGATCTTCCCGGGACCACGCGGATGTCGAATCCTTCACCCAACCTTCACTGAGGGCGCCCGCTTTTTTTGCGCGGTTGCTCTTGACGGCGGTGCCGCCGGACGCAATCCTACACGATGGTCTCTTTGTGGGGAAATCCGTTCTCACCTCTCTTCCGGGACCAGGCCTGAACCGCATGGTCGCATGCCCTTCTCCCGAGGACGGGGCCCTTGGCTACCGACCCACGCACCGCACTTGAGGCGCCCGCACTCGGCACACCCCTGCGCTGTGGCGCCGGCGGCTGCGGCGGCAGCTGTGGCTGCGGCGGAGGCGGCGGTTGTGGCGGCGGCTGCGGCTGTCACGGCGGCGCCCCCGGCAGCGGCATCCCCTTCCTCCTCCCCGGCCCGATCGCCGACTGCGCCGACCGCAGTTGGTCCTCCTGCCCCGCGGCCAACCTGCCCAGTTACGGCGATGCCGTCCTGGACCGGGCCGCCGCCTTCGTCGCCACCACACGCACGAACGTCCTGCAACCCTTCCTGGCCGCCGAACAATTCCCCCTACCCCTCGGCGCCTGCGCCCGCATCAACCAGACCTCCTGGTGGCACGCCTTGATCCGCCCCGCCGTCCTGTTGCAGTTCGCCATCCCCGCCGCGGGCGCCACCGACCCGCAGCCCCTGCTCACCTACAACGGCAACAACACCGGCACGCACAGCGAGTTCGGCTCCGGTTGGACCAACGCCTACAAGCGCACCGTCACCCTCGTCTCCGGCACCGCTGCCAACGTCACCACCGGCACCGGCAACACCCAGAACTTCACCGCCCTGAACACCGGCACCGGCTATTACCTGCCCCCGCCCGTGTCCCATAACTCCCTGAACAAGGACGCCAACGGCTGGACCGAGACCCAGCCCGACGGCACGGCCTACCGCTACAACACCAGCGGGACGCTCCAGTACGTGGCGAACCCGACCGGCGGCCGCTGGACCGTGTCCTACAGCACGGGGCTCATCAAGGCGCTGCTCGACCCGTCCGGCGGCCGCACGACCTTCGCTTACGACTTCTCCGGCAACATCCGCCGCATCCAGGACGTGGCGGGGCGCATCACCAGCCTGACGGTGAACGCCGCCAGCAACGACCTGACCCGCATCCAGACGCCGGACCTGGCGCTGACCACCCTGACCTACTACACGGCGGGCACGGCGGCGGGGCAGATCAAGTCCTGGACCAACCCGCTGGGCCAGCGCACGACCATCACCTACGACCCCTCCAGCGCCCAGCCCAGCCAGGTCATCGCCCCCAACGGCCAGCGGACCAGTTACACGGTGGCCCCGGCCAGCATGACGTCGCTGCACCAGGCGGTCATCAACCCGGTGGGGCAGCGCACCACCCTGTTCTACGATCTCACCACGTTCAACCTCATCGCGGTGGTCAACCCGCTGGGCCAGCGGGCCACGTATTCCTGGACCGCGGCCGGGCTGTTGCAGGCGGTGCGTGACTCCCTGGGGAACCGCACCAGCCTGACGTACACGACCCTGGGCGACCGGACGAGTCCGCTGGCCGGGGTGGTGGGGCCGAGCGGGGCGCGGGTGACGTTGCTGTACGACGCGAGCTACCGGGTGAGCACGGTGCTGGACCCGCTGGGGCGGCGGACGACGCTGACGTGGGGCACTGGCCGCAGCCGCGCTGTCGGCGTCAACCCCCTGGCGCAGCGGACGTCGTACACGTACAACACGTCCGGGCAACCCACGGCCGTCAAGAACCCGCTGGCGCAGATTACCACGCACATCTACGATACCTCCGGGAGACATACGGCGGAGATCAACCCGCTGGGTCAGCGGACGTCGTTCGCCTACGACGCCCACAACCAGGTGCGTCGCGTCCAGAACCCGCTGGGCCAGATCACGACGTTGGTGCGCGACGTGATGAACCGTGTGCTGGCGACGGTCGATCCGCTGCTGCGGCGGACGACGCTCACCTACGATAGTAACGGGAACAATACGGCCATCAAGGACCCGCTGGGGCGCATCAATACTCAGGTATTCGACGTAGACGGCCACCTGGTGGCGCAGGTCGATCCGCTGAACCGGCGGACGACGTTCGGCTACGACGGGAACGGTAACCGCATCCGGGTGACGAACCCGTTGGGGCAGATCACCACGAGCGTGTTCAACGGGGCCAGCCAGTTGGTGGCGTTGGTCAACGCGTTGGGTAATCGGACGTCGTTCGCCTACGACGGCAACGGCAACCGGGTCAGCTTGAAGAACGCGCTGGGCCAGGTCAGCACAACGGTCTTCGATACGAGCAATCGGCCGGTGGCGCAGGTGGATCCCTTGGGCAACCGGGTGACGACGGGCTACGATCTGGCCAGCAACCCGGTATCGCTGAAGAACCCCCTGGGCAAGCTGACGACCAGCGTCTTCGACGCGCTGAACCGCGTGGTGGCGCTGGTCAATCCGCTGGGCCAGCGCCTGACACAGGTGTGGGACGCGGCCGGGAGGCCAGTGGCCAGCGTCAACGCCTTGGGAAATCGGACTAGCTCGGTCTTCGATGCCGCCGGGCGACTCCTGGCGACCATCAACCCGCTCAACCAGCGGACCAGCATGGCCTACGACGCCGCCGGCCGGCCGATCCGCACCCAGGATCCACTCTCGCGGATCGCGACGAGCGTGTTCGACGTGGCCGGCCAACAGGTGGCCAACATCGACGCCCTGGCCCAGCGAAACACGATGCTCTACGACCTGGCCGGGCAACTGGTGGCCGCCATTAACCCACTGGGGAAGCGGAGTACGACGGTCTTCAACCTGGCCGGGCAGGCGGTGGCCACGGTCGATCCCCTGGGGAACCGGAGTACGATTGTCTACGACAATGCGAGCCGGCCGGTGGCCCAGGTCAACCCGCTGGGCAAGCGCGTCACCACGGGCTACGACACGGCTGGCCGGCCCGTGGTCAACATCGACCGGCTGGTGAATCGGACAACGCAGGTCTACGATGCGGCCGACCGGGGCGTGGCGGTCGTCAACGCCCTGGGCAACCGGGCCACGTCGGTGTGGGACGCGGCGGCGCGCCTGCTGGCGAGCGTGGACCAACTGGCCAACCGGACCACGTTCGGCTACGACAAGGCGTCGCGCCGGGTCCGCGTCACCACTCCGCTGGGCAACAGCACCACAACGGTCTACGACAACGCCGACCGACCGGTGGCGCAGGTCAACCCGCTGCTCAACCGGGTCACGACGGCCTTCGACGCTACGGGGCACCCCATCCGTGTAACGAACCCGCTCAACAAGATCACGACCAGCATCTTCGACGCCGCCGGCCGTGTGGTGGCAACGGTCAACGCCCTGCTCCAGCGGACGACGCTCGGCTACGACGCCGCCTCGCAGCTGACCAGCGTCCGGGACGCCAACGGCAACCGCACGACCACGGTATACGATCTGGACGGCCGGCCGCAGGCCGCGGTGGATGCCAACGGCAACCGCGTGACGCAGGTCTACGATGTCGCCGGACGGCGGATCGCCGTGGTGGACGCGCGGGCGAACCGCACGACCTTCCTCTACAATGACGCCAACTGGCAGACGGCCCAGGTGGATGCCCTGGCCCGGCGGAACACGCTGGGCTACGACAACAGCGGCCGGCAAACCTTGCTCCTGGACGCCCGGGGAAACCGGACCTCCTATGTGTACGACAATGCCAGCCGCCTCACGGGCCAGCGTTACCCCGACGGCAGCCGCGTGACCTTGGCCTACAATGCGCTGGCCGACCGCACCCTGATGCAGGACGGCAACGGCCGGACCACCTTCGGCTACGATATTGCCCGGCGGCTGACCTCCGTCGTCAACCCGGCGACCAAGCGCATCACCTACGGCTACGACGGCGCCGGCCAGCGCACCCTGGTCGTCGAGCCGGGCGGCGGGCGCTTCACCACCGTGTGGGATGTGGCTGGGCGCACCGATCACCTGGTCGATACCCAGGGCTACCGGACCAGCTGGACCTACGACGCCGCTAGCCGCACGCTCACGCAGCGACTGGGCAACGGCGTGCGCGCCTCGTACAGCTACGACGACGCGAACCGGCTGCTGAAGCTGGCCAACATCACGTCGGGCGGCACCACCCTCTCCAGCTTCGCCTACGCCCTGGACGCCGTGGGCAACCGCACCCGCGTGGTAGAGGCCGACGGCACGCGCGTCACCTGGAGCTACGACAACGCCTACCAGCTGAAGCGTGAGACACGCTCAGGCGCCAACGCTTACGACGTCACCTACAGCTACGACGCGGCTGGCAACCGCAAGACCATGCTCACCAGCGGCGTGACGACGACCTACACCTGCGACGCCGCCAACCAGCTGACGAGTTACCAGGACAACACGGGCACGACCAACAAGACGTACGACGCCGCCGGGAACCTGACCGCCACGATCACCCCTGGAGGTGGGCGAACGACGTTTACCTGGGATTTCGGGAATCGGCCGACCCAGGCAGTCCTGCCGGTGGGGACGCGCAACACCTTCCTGTACGACGCGGATGGCAAGCGCGTGCAGAAGCAGGATTCGTCGGGAACGCTGAACGCCATCTGGGACCTGAGGAGGATCCTGGAGGAGACGGATGGCAGCGGCGTGACGCAGTCGCTGTACACCCAGGCGCCGGCGCAGTTCGGGGACGTGCTGTCGCAACTGCGCGGGGCGGCGAGCCAGTTCTTCTTGTTCGACGGGCTGGGCTCGACCGACCGGCTGACGGACAGTTCCGCTAACGTGACCGACAGCTACATCTACCAGGCGTTCGGATCGATCAAGGCCAGCACGGGCAGCAGCGTCAACCCGTTCCGGTACGTGGGTCAGGCGGGGTACTACTTCAACCCCGACCTGCTCGACTACACGCTGCTGGCCCGCATGTTGGACTCGGTCGTGGGGCGGTTCCTCAGCGTCGATCCGCTGAGCTTCGGGGCCGGGGATGCTAACCTGTACCGCTACGTGGGCAACAACGCGACGAACCGGATCGACCCCAGCGGGCTGCAAGCTCTCCAGGGGCTCCTCGGGCTTGCCCCACGCCTCCCGGGGTTGGCGGGCCTGGTGCCCGGTGTGGGCGGGCTCGTCGGCGGCCTGCCGGGGCTGGTGCCCGGTGTGGGCGGGGTCATCGGCGGCCTGCCGGGCTTGGTGCCCGGGGTTGGCGGGGTCATCGGCGGTCTGCCGGGGCTGGTGCCCGGGGTTGGCGGGGTCATCGGCGGTCTGCCGGGGCTGGTGCCCGGGGTTGGCGGGGTCATCGGCGGTCTGCCGGGGCTGGTGCCCGGGGTTGGCGGGGTCATCGGCGGCCTGCCGGGCTTCGTAGGACTGCTGCCGCCGGTGGGATGGCCGATCATCAACCTGCTGCCGACGATCATCAACCTGCTGCCGCCGATCGCCAACATCGTGCCGGCGGTGGTGCCGCCTGGACTACTAAACTGGATAAACGGCATTCTGGTCGGTGGCTTAGCCAGATTGCTTGCATTCTGCAACGCGTTGCCACCTGGGCCGTTGGTTGCGGGAGCGGGTCCTCTTCCTCCCGCAATCGTTGGCGGGCAGTGTGGCGGCGTGATTTGTGGTGCCCTGGCTGGCGGTCTTTTGGGCGGGGTCGGTGGCGCCGTCTTGGGCGCTCCGGGCGGGTGGGCAGCGGTCCCGCTTGCACTGTTGGGCGGGGCATTCGGTGCCTTCATCGGCGGGTTGGTGGGATGGGTGGTCGGGGCCGCAGGTGCTATCGCAAACTCTTGGATAGGTGGCTTTATCGTCGGGTGTATCATAGCAATTCTGGCTACGATCATAGTGCTATTCTTGCTTGCAGCGGTTATAGTTGCGATTATTGGGGCTCTGCTGTGAAGCAGGAACTTCAACAGTAATTAAGATTGCTTCTGGCCTTGATCGAAGTTGCGATTAATGGCCAACAAGCCCTGACAAAACCATCGGACCCTGCGGAGATGTTCAGGGGAATCGGGATTTTCGCAGGGCCTGCAACGCTCACCAAGCCGGCTCCCGCCAACGGACCGGCGCGACCGGGAACAAATTCACATGATAGAAGGCCGTTCTTATAGCTTGTTTGCCCGGGCCTGTGGTCTGACTTGCTTCTTAGCCATAGGACCAGTCTTTATATATTCATGGCTGTATGTATTGATTAGCAACCCGGCTTACCTTCGCGAGACCAACTTGTTATGGGTGATTGGTTGGGGATTTGTTTCAGTTCTGGTGTTGGTGGCCGCCTGCTGGGGTTTGATACTAAACTTCGCGACAACCCGTGTCACCGAAGACGCTGTTCTATGGAGCCTGCTCCATTATAGGCAACATATACCATTACAAGACATACAATATGTTGATAAGATATTTTATGTATTTACGGAAATGCACATCAAGATAGTGCAGAAAAATGGCAAAGTTTCGCGAATAGCTGGAGGCACACCAGAATTGAAGCAGGCGTTTTTCCGACTCCGGTCGAAATACCCACGAAGAGGGGCCGGAGACAGTCGATGAAAGTCGGATCTTTAGCAGAATTCGGAAGCCAATGGGGGCGACCAATGGTGACACTCTATGTATCTCCTGTCACAGTATGGACTTGCGGAATAATATGCGCCTCGAGAAGTCGAGTGAATTTGCTGTATTGCCCTCGTTATGGTATTCTTAATGGCTACCTCGGGTCAGACGGGGGCCGAGGCCGTGCTTGAGGGCCCTGAAGCCAGGCGCTCTGTCTCGCTCGCCGATGAGTTGCGAGCGCGGATCGAGCAGCGCGCCGCCCGGGTCGCCGTGGTCGGCCTCGGCTGCGTCGGCCTCCCGCTGGCCCGATTGTTCGCCGCCGCGGGCTTCCCGGTGACTGGGCTCGACGTCGATCCCGAGAAGATCAGCAACCTGAAGGCATCCGTGAGCTACCTGGGGACCGGGCCGCCGGAGCGGCTTGCGGCCCTTGGGGGCCTGGGGCGGCTCACGCCAGCCTCGGACCCCTGCGCTCTGGCGCCTGCCGATGCCATTGTCATCTGCGTCCCGACCCCGTTGACGCACCGCGGCGAGCCCGACCTGTCCTGCGTGACCGGCGCCGCCGAGACCCTCAGCCGCCACCTCCGGCCGGGCCAGCTCGTCGTCCTGGAAAGCACCACCTACCCCGGCACCACCGAAGACCTCTTGCGGCCCATCCTGGAGCGCTCCGGGTTGCGCGCCGGAAGGGACTTCTTCCTCGCCTTCAGCCCCGAGCGCGGCGACCCCGGCAACCCCGCCTACCCCATCCCCGCGATCCCCAAGGTGGTCGGCGGCCTCGACGCCACCAGCCGCCACCTGGCGCTGGCGCTGTACGCAGCCGTCGTGACCGACGTCGTTCCCGTCTCCAACGTCCGCGTCGCCGAGGCGTGCAAGCTGCTGGAGAACACCTACCGCGCCGTCAACATCGCCCTGGTCAACGAGCTGAAGGTCGCCTTCGAGCGGCTGGGCATCGACGTCTGGGAGGTGATCGCGGCGGCCCGGACCAAGCCGTTTGGCTTCCAGGTCTTCTTGCCGGGGCCGGGCGTGGGGGGCAACTGCATCCCGGTGAACCCGTCCTACCTCGCCTGGGCCGCCCGCCGGGCCGGCGCCCCCACGCGCCTCGTCGAGCTGGCGGGGGAGGTCAACGCCGCCATGCCGGGCTACGTCGTCGAGCGCGTCGGCGAAGCCCTCCACGCGGAGGGCAAGGCGGTCAGCCGCAGTCGTATCCTCGTCCTCGGCGTGGCCTACAAGAGGGACGTGGACGACGCGCGCGGGTCTGCCGCGCTGGAGATCATCGAGCGGCTCCGTGTACTCGGCGGCCGGGTCGGCTACAATGACCCGCACGTCCCCGTCCTGCCGCCCGGCCTGCAAAGCCAGCCGCTGACCGAAGACCTGCTGGCGGCGCAGGACTGCGTTGTCATCGTCACCGATCACTCGGCGTATGACTTCGGTTGGGTCGTGCGCCACGCGCGGCTCGTGGTCGATACCCGCAACGCGACCGCCGCGGTGAGCGTTGACGCGGCGGGGTGTCGCGTCTGGAAGGCGTGAAGGAAGCTCGACCCCTGCTGGCTCGCCCGGCAGGTGAAGCAGGTCGCCGGCTAAAGGGGGACGCGGAAAAGCCTTTTCTTCCCCCCGTTTTAGCCGGCGACCTGCTTCACCTGCCGGGCAAGCCGGCAGGGGTCGCGGGCCGATGACCTCGTTGGCTGCTTAGCTGCCGACCTGCTTCACCTGCCGGGCAAGCCGGCAGGGGTCGCGAGCCGATGACCTCGTTGGCCGGTTAGCTGGCGACCTGCTTCACCTGCCGGGCAAGCCGGCAGGGGTCGAGGGCCGAAGCCGGCCGGGGGAGTCAAGGGGGAGGCACTGGCGCGAGGCCAGCGCGCCACGCACTGACGCATCCCAAGGGGGAGGGTCGCGATGGCCGAACTTCGCTTGCCGGCACGAGTCGCTTCCGCGCGGCGCTACCTGCGCCTGTATGCCTACTTCGCGCGCTACTCCCTGGTCCGCGAGATGAGCTTTCGGCTGCATTTCGCCCTGCGATTCGTCACCCACGTCGGCTGGATCGGCCTTTACCTGGGCTTCTTCGAGGTCCTGTTCCTGCACGCGCGGCGGGTCGGGGAATGGGACAAGTACCCGTATCTCCTCTTTCAGGGGAGCTACCTGGTACTCAACAGCGTGGTCAACGGCCTGTTCCTGAACAACGCCATCGACCTGGCCGACCGCATTCGGACCGGGGACCTGGACACGGCCCTGGTTCAGCCGGTCGATGAGCAGTTCCTGCTCCTGTGCCGGCGCGTCGATTGGGCCCTGTTCCCCCAGGTCCTCATCGGAGCGATTCTCATCCTGAGAGCGGCCACCCACCTGCCAGAGCCCTGGACCCCGCTCGACGGCCTGGCCTACGCCGTTCTGATGGGGGTGGCGGTGGTGATCTTGTATAGCTGTGCCGTCCTCCTGGCTTCGACAGCCTTCTGGTTGGCCACGCGAGACGGCCTCTTCGACGTCTGGTTCGTCTTCATGGAGGTCGCTCGCGTGCCATCGGACACGCTGACGGCGAACCCCTCGCTGTTGCCGCTGCGGGTCGCCCTGTTCTGCGCGTTTCCGGTTCTCGTGGCGGTGAATGTCCCCGCGCGCCTGGGAGCGCGCTTGCTTGGCAACCCGTGGGAGATCGGTTTCTTCTTCCTTACGGCTGCTGGCAGCCTGATCGCAGCGCGATGGGTGTTCCGGCGGGGCCTGGCGTCGTACCAAAGCGCCGGCGGCTGAGCGGAAACCAGGGGGCGGCCATGAGCAAGCGTCGCAAGAAACCGAAGCCACAGAAACGCAGGCCGGCAGCACCGCCGAAGCCGGAGGCGGGTCTCCAGGCGCTCTACGAGAGTGCCTCCCGCGCCGCCACGGAAGGACACCTGGAGGAAGCCCGGCGCATCTACGGCGCGCTGGCCAAGGACGTCCCCGACCGGCATCTCAAGGCGCTGGTATGCAACGACCAGGCCACCCTGGCCACGCTGGTAAGCGATCGCGAATCGGCCCTCCAGGGCTTCCGGCAGGCCCTGGCCATCGACCCCCAATGCGAGGTGGCACGCTTCAACCTCACGTTCCTGGAGGACGAGTTGGCAGAGGCAAACAAGCCTGAAGCGCAAGCGAAGGAATGTCCAAATCCTTCGCTTGCGCTTCAGGCTTGTGTGGCGGCACCGACCGAGTCGCCGAGTGCCGGGAAGGTGGCCATCCTCAGCTTCCTCTTCAACTGGCCGACTTCGGGCGGTGGCAACGTCCACACCGCCGAGTTGGCCCGGTTCCTCGCCAAGGCGGGCTACGCCGTCCGCCACTTCTACCCCCGCTACGCCGCCTGGGGCATCGGCAACGTCGAAGGGGCGCCCTTCCCCAGCGAGGGCCTGGACTTCACGGAACAGGACTGGAACGTGCCGGCCATCCAGGCGCGTTTTCGTTCCGCCGTGGACGCCTTCGCCCCCGACTTCGTCATCGTCATGGACTCGTGGAGTTTCAAGCCACACCTGGCGGAGGCGATGCGCGGCTACCCGGTCTTCCTGCGCTTCCAGGCGCTGGAGTGTCTATGCCCGCTCAACAACGTGCGCCTGCTCGTCGAAACGGACGGCCGCGCCTCCCAGTGTCCGCGGCAGCAGCTGGCCAGCCCCGAAGCTTGCCTGGCATGTCTCCGGGAGCGCGGCCACCAATCGGGCGCCCTGCACCAGGCGGAGCGGGCGCTTGCGGGCGTCGGCACGCCCGAGTATCATCGGTTGTTGTGCCGCAGCCTGCAAGAAGCCGAGGCGGTGCTGGCGCTCAACCCCTTCACCGAGGCGATGCTCAGCCCCTACGCCCGCCGGGTGTGCGTGGTCCCCTGGGGCATGGACCCCGCCCGCTTCCCCTGGCCGCCGCCGGAAGAGGAACGGCCGGTCACGCGCCTCTTCATGGCGGCGCTGGTCACGGAGTACATGAAGGGCTTCCACGTGCTGCACGAGGCGTGTACCCGGCTGTGGAAGAAGCGCCAGGACTTTGAATTGGTGGCCACCGGAGACCCGGCCGGGCGCGTCGATGAGTTCACGCACTTCACGGGGTGGGCGTCGCAAGAGGACTTGCCGCGGCACTACCGGGAGACGGACATCACCGCGGTGCCGACCATCGCCCAGGAGGGGCTCAGCCGGACGTCGGTGGAGGCGATGGCGGCGGGCAAGCCGGTCGTCGCCAGCCGCATCGGCGGGCTCCCCTTCACGGTGGCCGACGGCGCGACGGGGTTGCTCTGCCAACCGGGCGACGCGGACGACCTGGCGCGGAAGCTGGCCGTCCTGCTGGACGATGCCGAATTGCGACGGCGGATGGGACTGGCGGGGCGGCGGCGCTTCGAGGAGGACTTCGCCTGGGACGTGGTCATTGAGAAGCACTACCGCCCGCTCTTCGTGAAGACAAATCACCACGAAACACACGAAAGACACGAAAACGGCAAATAAGACAACAACACGTCCTATCCTGTCCTTCTTCCGTTCGCCCTGGTCGCATTTCTTCTTTCGTGTGTTTCGTGTGTTTCGTGGTGATCTCGAAGAAGGTCACTCATGCCTGTGCGACGTGTGGCCTTGATCTTTGATGACACGGCGCGGCCGGAGACGACCGGCGTTTACTGCCGCCGCGCGCTCGAGGGGTTGGTGGCGGTGGAGCACTTCCGGCCGGCCGACCTGGAGCGGGTGCCGCGCACGGGGTTCGACCTGTACCTGAACATCGACGACGGCCTGCGCTACCCGCTGCCGGCCGACTTGCACCCCGCGGCGTGGTGGGCGATCGATACGCACATGGACTTCGATTGGTGCCTGACCAAGTCGCACGGCTTCGACTTCGTCTTCGCCGCCCAGCGCGACGGGGCCGTGCAACTGCGGGACGGCGGCATCACCACCACCTGGCTGCCGCTGGCGTGCGACCCCGAGGTCCACCGCAAACACGATGTCGAGAAGACCTTCGACATCTGCTTCGTCGGCAACGTCTTCCCCGGCCAGCGGGCCGACCTGCTGCGGCTGCTGCAAGGCCGCTTCCGCAACAGCTCCGTGGGCAGATGCTACTTCGACGAGATGGCGCGGACCTACTCGGCGTCGCGGGTGGTGTTCAACCGCAGCGTCCGCGACGACGTCAACATGCGCCTCTTCGAGGCCGTGGCCTGCGGCTCGCTGCTCCTGACCAACGACCTGCGCGAGAACGGCCAGGAGGAACTGTTCCGCGACGGCGTCCACCTGGCGACTTACCGCGACGCCGAGGAACTGGTCGATAAGGTGCGGTTCTACCTGGACCGGGAGGCGGTGCGCGAGCGGATCGCGGCGGCGGGGCGCGCCGAGGCGCTGGCACGGCACACGTACCGGCACCGGATGGAGGCGCTGCTGGGCGAGGTGGGCCGGAAGCTGGAGACGGCGTCGGCTCGTAGTGACCGCATGAATGCGGTCGCGGCGGCCGACCCGATGAATCGGGTCACTACGAGCGCGATGCCCGGGCCGGTCGATCAGGGACCGGCCAACGGCGTTTCGACCCAGAACAATGCTGGCGACCTGTCCTATTTCGAGTTCGCCCGGCCCGAATTGCTGGCCCTCATCCCACAGTCGGCCCGCAAGGTGCTCGACGTCGGCTGCGGCGCGGGGCGGCTGGGTGAAGCCCTCAAGGCGCGGCAGCCGGCTGAGGTCGTCGGCATCGAAGTGGTCGAGCCGGCGGCGGAAGCGGCGCGTGCCCGCCTGGACCAGGTCTTCGCCGGTGACGTCGAGAAGATCGAGCTGCCGTTCGCTGACGACTCCTTCGACGCCATCGTCTGCGGCGACGTGCTGGAGCACCTGCGCCGCCCCGAGGACCTGCTGTGCCGGGCGCGCGGCTGGCTGCGGCCCGGCGGCCGACTGATCGCCAGCATCCCCAACGTGCGGCACCACACCGTCGTTCGCGCGCTCCTGGACGGTAACTGGACTTACGAGGCATCCGGACTCCTCGACCGCACTCACCTGCGCTTCTTCACCCGCCGCGATATCGAGGACCTGTTCCGGGATGCGGGCTTCACGATTGCAAAGCTGGAAGCGGTCCCGGGGCCGGGCGACGAGGAATGGTGGCAGCGTGGCCCGCAAAGCGAGGTCAAGGCGGGGCGCCTGCACATCGGGAACCTGCCCGCCGAGGAGGCGCAGGAGTTCTACGTCTACCAGTACCTGGTCACGGCAGCCACCGCTGGTCCGACCAGATCGCCTCCTTCCGGAAGCTCTACCCGCACCTGAAGCCGGGCGGCTACTACGTCGTCGAGGATTTGCACACGAGTTACTGGGACCAGTACAAGAGCGGCGACCAGCGCATGGTCTCGTTCCTATGTGAGCTGGTGCATGAGCTGAACGTTCACGGCAGGAGCGGCTACGGTACCCTCGCCAATGATCCCGATTACCCGTCGTACAAGGCCGAATTGAACGTGTATGAGCGGACGCTGGGCAGCATCACCTTTTGCAAGAGCATCGCCTTCGTGCGCAAGAAAGAGGCCGACGAGATGGAGCGGGACGGTTCCTACGCGGAGGGCAGGCCACCGTGAAGTTGAACCTCGGCTACGGGTCTGACTTGCGCCCGCGCTGGCTGAACGTGGACTGCCGCCGCCTTCATCCGGAGGGCCCGGAGTTCGTCTGCTGCGACCTGCTGGCTCTCGACGGCCGTGTCGAGGACGGCACCGCCGACCGCATCGTCGCCCGGGACGTGCTGGACGGTATCCCCTGGCGCGAAGTGGACGCGCTCCTGACGATGCTGGGGAGGAAGTTGCGCCGGGGCGGCGTCCTGACGATCCGGGTGATAGACGGCGAGCAGGTCGCCCGCGCTTTCGCGGCCGGGGCGCTCGGGCACCACGAGGCTCAGCGGCTCCTCTACGGCGACCAGGGCTACCCCGAAGACACGCGACGGAGTTTGTGGAGTGCCGCGGAGGTCTCACGCCGGCTGGAGATGATCGGCCTCAAGGTGGAACGGCTGGAGCAGCGTGGGATGCTCCTGGTCGCCCGGGCCAGGCGGGTGTCGTAACCGACACGGCAGTGGCGGGGAGGGAGGGCGCCATGCGTCTCGCAATCGCCACCCGGTCGATGAATGACTTCCTCTACGCGGCATCCGGCGAATTGCTCGGGTTGCGCTGCCCGCGCTACCGCCTGACTGGCACGGACAACTTCGGCTACTTCCGGGAGTTGCTGCGGCTCGACGCCGACTGGGTCATCAGCCTCGACGAGGACGCCTTCGTGTTCGACCCCGGGCGCCTGCTCGGCCTGGTGCGCGTCATGGAGGAGGGCGGCTACGCGGCCTGCGGGATGCTTGACGGCGGCGTGGTCCCCATCCGCCGGCACAACCCTGCCGCCTGCAACGCCTATTTCAACGTCTTCGACCTGCGCCGCGTCCGGCCCGTCTGGGAGGCTTGGGATCGCGTCCGGTTGGCGACGCACCGGCGCGAATACGAGGGCCTGGTGGCGCCGTTCGCCCGGCGGACGACCTTCGCCTTCGACCACTTCGAGCGCTACTATGGCGCCTTCTTCTCGCTCCTGGATGCCGGCGCCCGGTTCCTCTACCTGGACGCGGAGGAATGGCAGGACGGCGTCTCCACGCTCTTGAAGGACACGGTCGGCGCGCCGCTGTTGCTCCACTGCTGGTACACGCGCCACTGGGACACCAGCTACCACACCCGCATCCGCTGCCGGGCGGCGCTCGACCACGCCCGCCAGGCCCAGGGGCTCGGCCCGTACCGCCGGGAACCGGTGGAAGTCGGCAGTGACCCCCGCGCGAGGACTGTTGCCATGCCAGCGACTTCGAGCAGCCCCTTGTTCTCCGAGCCTGGTCTGCCTGCCATCAACGACTTCATCCCGCCGTCCGCCAGGCGCGTGCTGGACGTCGGCTCCGGCACGGGCGCCGTTGGCCAAGTCGGCGCCGGCGCCGTCGAGGATATGGAGTCATGGACTCCAGAATCGCCGTCTCGGTGACGCCGAGCGGGAGGAGGAGCAGTGGCGACGGGTCGTCGAGGAGAGGCCGGGCTACTGTCCGGGGTGGCGCGGCCTGGGGGATGTCCTGGTGCGCCGCGGCAAAATGGCCGAGGCCCGGAGCGTGGCGGAGCGACTGTTGGAGAACAAACGCCTTCACGGCGAGGGGAGGCTGCTGCTGTGTACCCTGGCTGCTGCCAGCGGAGACGACGCGGGAGCCCGCCGCGAGTTGGAACAAGCCGTGGCGGCGGATCCGGACGATGTGGCGCCGCTGGAGGCCCTGTGCCGCTTGTTCTTCGAGCGCGGTCAACCGGCCGAGGCCGAGCGGGCATTGCAGGAACTCGTGCGCCGGTGCCCCGATGATGCCGCGGCCTGGCACAACCTTGGCACGATCTACCTGCGCGTCCGCCGCCCGGCGGAGGCTATCGGCGCCTATCGTGAATCCCTGCGGCATCGGCCAGACGCGGCGGACACGCACCTGCATCTCGGTTACGCGCTGAAGGAGGTCGGCCGCCTGGACGAGGCGGTGGTCGCCTGGGAGGCGGCCGTGCGGTTAGAGCCCCGCAACCACCAAGCGCGTGACCAGCTGCGCCAGGTCCGGGGCACCGGGCAGGGTTGATACTCCGCTCACGACCAGAGGTGCCTTTCTGGTAAGTGGCAGAGGTTTCCCGCCGTCGAGGCCAAAACGGGGACGCAGTACGTTCTGCACACGCTCGTCCATCTGATCGAGCAGGACAACGAGTTGACGCAATTGGTCGGACTGCATCATCTCGGCATCGTGCATACCAAAGGGCCGGGTCGGCGGCGGGGTTGCCCCCGCCGCCTCCCGCAGATCCGGATCTGCGGGAGGGGTGGGGGGCAACCCCCATCCCGACCCGGCCCTTGGTCTCCTTTGGTCTCTTTCTTTGGTCTCTTTGGTCTTTGCTATGGTCTTTGGTGCTCTTTGGTGCTTTGGTGTTGCTTTGGTGCCCCTTGGTGCCCCTTCCGCGGTAGGCCCCGGATTGGCAGCATCAGGAGCGATCGGACCGGGCATTAGCGTCCCTGTTAATAGTCCTTCGCGTTCAACTCGTAGGCGGACAGAGCCAGCAGCACGCCCGCGATCACGAGGGAAGAGAGGAGCGACAGTTGCGGTGAAAAGGTGTTCCCGGACTCAAGGAGTTTGAAGACCCCCGGCTTCTCGAAGTGCTGCTGTGCGTCCAGGGCGTTGAACAGGATCAGTCCCGCGTCAATGGGTTTGGGGGATATCCAGTACGCGGCCTGGGTCAGGGCAACCGTGAAGGAGGGCAGAGGCTGGGGTTCCTCCAGGCCGCGAGCCATCACGCTGCCATAGTTGATTCCCCAGGACAGAAGCCAGAAGAGCAAGGAGCCGAAGACGCACGCCACTGTACTGCGCGTGGCCACGGCGAGCAGGACCGAGAAGCTGTACAGGACCGCGAACTGGAGCAACAGCAGGGGGATGCACCACCAGTAGGTCATGTCCCAGACGTTGGTGCGCAAACCCAGGGCGAGCCAGGTCAAGACGACGAAGAGCACGACCTGGAACCCCACGAAAGTCAATACCCCGATGTACTTGCCCACAAGCAACTGCCAGCGTCCGACCGGCTTGGCGAGCAGGACCGAGGCCGCGCTCGCCTCCAGGAACGTCGGCAGGAATCCCGCGGTCCAGACAAGGGCCAGCAGCAATCCGAGGGAGCCGGCAATGCCGCCGGACAGGAGTAGTTCGAGGAAACGGACCGAATCGCCCCGCTCCCGCGCCATCGGAAAGGAAACGGCGCCAAAGGCCAGGGTCATCTGGCCGGTGATCGTCTCGATGCCTTCACGTCGAGCCAGGTCCGGCTTGTTCTCGAGGGAACACCAAGCTGTCTGGCTCGCCGTCGTCAGTGTCAGGGTTTGGAGCAGCCCCGAGCTTCCCAGGACCAAGACCACTGAGGGGGCAACGGCGGGAGGGGAAGGGGGCGGCAGAAAAAGCGCCGGCTCATCCGAGCGGTGAAGCACCACGTCGCTGGACACGCTCACGCTCAGGCAAAGCACCACACAGATCGCCGTCACCCCGAGCATCATCCCGGAGATTCCGGACGCCCAGGCTTGTCGAAACGTGTCGCGGATCAGCTGTTCCAGGGTGGCGAAGGTTCGGCGGGTGTTCATGAGGTGCTTTCGTCAGGATCGATAGATGGGCCCCAGGGCCGTGGTGAGCGGCCGCTCGCCGCCGGTGTCCGGATCGCGCAGCAGAGAAGCCAGCGAACCGAGATAGGCAAGACGCCCCTGGACCAGCACGGCCAAACGGTCGCAGACCTGCGCCACCTCCCCCAGGGCGTGCGAAACGACGAGCACGGTCTTGCCCGCGCCGCGCTGCTGGGCGATGATCTCCTGGAGCAGCAGCCGGCCGCTCAGGTCGAGTCCTTCCTGCGGCTCGTCCAGGACGAGCAAATCCGGCTCGGCGAGCAGGGCCTGGGCCAGGGCGAGTCGCTGAACCATTCCCTTGCTGAAGCGGGCGATCGGTTCGCGGGCCCGGTCGGCCAGTCCCAGCCGCTCCAGCAGGGCGGCTATCCGGGGTTTCAGGATCGAGGCCGGAATCCAGGCCAGGTCGCCGTAGAACTCCAGGAGGGTGGTTGCGCTCAGGTAGCCGGGAAAGGCCTGGTTTTCGTGCATGTAGCCGACACGAGCGAGGGTGCTCTGCTCCGAGAGGGGGCGTCCCAGCCGGGACACCCGGCCGCTACTCGGGTGACACAAGCCCAGAAGGACCTTGAGCAGGGTCGTTTTCCCGGCCCGGTTGGGGCCCAGAAGCGCGAAGACCTCGCCCGGTTCGATTCCGAAGCTCACCTCGCGCAAGGCCTGGACCGTTCGGCCGGGGCGCAACGGTGCCCGGTACGTCTTGGAAACGTCGGTAAACTCGGCGGCAAGAGTGAGCATGATTACTTGATGAGGGCGATTTGCACACCATTTTGCAAGATACTTGTGAAGGCGGATGTCATGTTCGCCGACATCTGTGCCCCCGTCCCGGTAATGACCTGATTGGACGGCAAGGCGGTGGCAGCGCTGCTTTGCGTCCCCGACCAGAATTGCATGCTTTGCAAGGTCGTCAGGGCCGCACTGGCATCGGGCCCCTGAAACACGGGACCGAAGCCGATGGCGTACAGCCGAAAGGGGTTCCTCGTCGTGCTGTAAGTGGTCTGGAGTTGCGTGACGAGAGTCTGAACCTGGGCCAAGACCGCGGAGTCGTTGAGGTCGCTATAGGGTGTGACCGTGGGATATTCACTGGAATAAGGCTTGTTCATGTCATAACGGATTGGGTAATAGCTGTAAGCCCCGGAGGTGTTCAGGGTTGCGGTTGCGGTGCAGTTTGGCAGGCCGTCCGTTTCAAAGATGATGACCTTCTGGGCCCCTTTGCGTCCCATTCCTCCCGCCATGCCGGTCGGGAAGGTGATGGGGGAAGAGGTGACGAAGGTGCGCAAGGTGGTATCCGTTGACGGCGTGACGGCAAACTGGTTGTAGCACAGCATGAGGGCCATGGCGAAGCACGTATCTCCGTCCGCGCGCGGCGTATCGACTAAATTGGCCGAGGGGATCAGACCCGTGGCGGGATCTGCATCGTAGGGAGTGATCTCGGTATTGTTGGCGGAGCCGTCGGCATTAATCGTCGAGAAGGGGAAAAGCAGAGCCGATGTCGCGTAGTTGTAGTTTGGCCCCAGCGGACTGCTGACGCAATTGAAACGCCCATAGGAGCCAGCCCATCCTGCACTCCCATTTGACGAACTCCGCGGCCAGCTGTAAGGAACGACAGTGACCCAGTCATTGGGATGGTTCATCTGCATCGTGTTGACGGCGGCCACGTAAGCTTGCTTGGCCGTGTAGACCGGCGCCTCATAAGTATCCCCGCCCTGCTTGTAGTAATAGCCAGAAATGCCCTCCATATTATAATTTTGCAGGTAATCGACCATGAGGATGGGGCTGAACCAGAAGCGCAAGAGCCCGCGGGCCGGGTTATCCGAATAATTCACGTATTGCGTTGTCGAACCGGGAGGAGAGTTGATGCTGGTAGTCCCCCAGGTGAAATCGGCGCCGTAACCGGCCACCTGGTTACCGGAAGTGATGCCGCTGATGTCCGTGTAATTGCCGGAGGAAGTCTGTCGGAAGCCGAGCACGTGGTCGATGACCTCAACCCAGAATTGCTGGTCCGTACCGCCGTAGCTGGGCCAACTTCCGGTGATCGCGCTCGGGATCGCTCCGTAGTACTTGATCCGTCCGGCACGCAGCTGTTGCGGGAAGGGATCGTTCGTCTGCGTGAGCCAGCTCAGGATGGCGCTGTAGTTAATCGTGTAGCTGCCGGGCGAGTTCAACGACCCCGACGAGTTGAACAGGACGGTATTGTTGCTGGTGCCGAAGAAGCGCAGCCGCCAATCCGCGGTGAAAGAAGTACCCGAACTCAAGGTAGTCCCGGACCAGCTGCTCCCGGCCGGATAAGCCCGGTTGAAGAGGCGGCACACGGCGTAGTAAGTCGGCGGCTTGGTCGCGTTGTTGAGAGTCGTTCCATTCCAACTGGTGACGCCCGAGACAAACGCGGTCGTCGAGGTCGGGGTGTAGTCGCCGCTAAAGCTCGGCAGGCTGCTGGCTCCCCCCTTGGCGGTCCCCTTCAACCAGTTTTGCAGGTTGGTCAAGCCCGTGGAACCCGGTCCCACCCCCTGACCCTGCCAGGTGGACCAAATGTTCTTGAGCACGGTCTGGTCCGCCGAATTGACCCCGAGCAGCCCGAGGTAACTGGTCAGGGTGGAGCCTGAGAGGGCGTTCGTGTTGCGCGGGTCGGGCGGCCAAAGGAAAAAGGTCTTGCCGTAATAACCCGGCCCTTTGGTGTAGCCGTTGAAGGGACAGGTCGAGTAGTCCACCTGGGTCCAAACTTTGGGGATCGCGCCGGTCCCCGAGGTGTCCGGCTGGCCCGCGGAATAGGCCGAGTAGCCGTCCAGTTCCCAGAGGGTGTTCGCGCTGGTGCTGCCGAGCACGTCCTTGACGTCCGTGGCATAGTTCGTGGTGCTCGATTTGACGAACAGAGGCACGTCGCCACCCGGCACGCTGGCGTAGGAGGCCGGAGGCAGCTGTGGCCCCCCAGAGGTCGGCGCGGTCCAGGTGGTCCCGCCGTCGCTGCTGGTATACGAATCAAACGCACGGACCAGGGTGGTCGCATAGGCCGCGTTTTGATAGAAGTTGTTGATATAGGTCAAGGAATACGAGGAGTTTGAAGTGGTCGTATTGCTCGGCGAGATCGTGTAACTATCGGTTCCGGAAGTGCGATTGCCGCCGGACCAGGTCAGCGCAGCGTTGCTCGATGAATAGTGGCCGAACGTCGGCACGAGCGTGTCCGGATTGTTGGTGGTGCGCGAAGAGGCCGCAAAGTCAAATCCCAGGCACGTGCCCATGCGCATCGAGCCGGAAAGATCCATCACCAGGGCAACGTCGCGCGGGCGGTGGACCGCCTGGGCAGTGGCCGAGACGCTCGGGAGGAATTGCTTCCCGTAGATGGCGCTGAACGCGCCCGGCACGCTGTTCGCCGTGATCGTGGCCGCGACCGCAGTATACGGGACCCCGCTCGCGGCCGGGTAATTGGCTTTGAACGTCTGCGTGGTCTGGTTGTAGTCGTACGAGCCGTAGCTGAGCTGCAGTTGTGAGGATTGTATCGCCTGCCCCCCGATCTGATTGTAGCTCAAGATAGTCTGCGCGTTGGTCGTGGCCGCGGTCTGGTTATAGTTGGCGGTCGCTACGCCATTCACGGTGCGCGCGGCGGTCAGCGCGGCAAGGTCCGCGGCCTGCTGCGCCTGTGTCTTCGCGAGCGCCAGCATCCCAAGATCAATCGCCAACGCCAAAAAGGCCGTCAGCGCCACGATCGTGAGCGTCAGCAAGGGAACGACGGTCCCCCGGCGAGCCGGCCGGCCAACCAAGGCTCGTGCAGATCGGATCATGAGCGCGTTCTCCCCGATAGGTCTCCGCCACAATTCCCGGTTTCGCCGCGGGCTCATCGGGGGGAGTTACGTCCCTCCCTCGCATACCATTGTCGCGGAACTGGTTATGGTAAGAGTCGTCGGCATTCGGGAATACGGAATAATGTTCATGAAGCGGTAATTTCCGGTCACCGTCACACTGATCAGATCACCCGCGGCCAGGTTGCTGACCGCGTTGCCGGTGTAGGAGGTACCATTGTGCGTCCCGCTCACGGTGACGGTGAAGTTGTTGAAATTCGCGTTCTCTCCCGCCATGAAGTTGGTGACGATTCCCTGAACGTCTGTGTTGATCGTGGAACTCGTGTTGTTGGCCAGGGCGTAACGGCAGCCTTCCCGGGCGGCGTTGTTGAGCAAATTCCAGTTCATCAACAGCCAGCCATACTCGAACACAGCGAAGACACACATTGTCAAGGGAATCATGACCAGGGCAGTCTCGATCGCCGTGGCACCCCGTCGATGACCGCGAAATTGCCGGATAACCAAGTTCGTTCTCCTCTGTCCCCGCACTACCCTACTGGGCCGGCAAGTTGGGCACGATCTGGAAGGGTGAATCGACCATCGACGCCCAGTCCACGGTGACGTAGAGCCGGGTGTTACCCGTGACCTGTGCGGCGGGCAGCCAGCCAATGCTGCTGTAGGGGACCTGGACGCCTATCTCGTAGTGATCGAGCTGACTCATCCCCGTCGGGTCCGTGACGTTGGTATTGCTGAGGTCCGTGAAGGTCATGGTGAACAGCTCGCGGTTGGCGGTGGTGTCCCAGCAGGTGTAGCCATAGGTGTGCGCCGGCAAGGTGACCACGGGAGCAATCATGCTGGTCTGGTGGCCGTGGCCGAAGGCCGTCGGTTCAGCACCCTGAAGGTAGATGAGCAGGTTGGAAGCTACGGCTTGAAGGTTCGCTTGCCCCATGGAAGCGTCCCGCGCGCCTTCGCGGGCGGAATTCCACACGACATTCTGCACTTCCGTGATCCGGCCGACTTCCCAGAGCCCGAGCAGGATCAGAAAAATGAGCGGCGAGCAAATGGCAAATTCCATCGCCGCCGCACCGGAGCGGCGAAGCTTCCCGCCTGCGGACCTCGTTGTACCGCGCTTCGCAATCATCAGCCTGCTCCTCACCAGACTCCGCTTCTCCTCTCATGGATATCTAGCTCGTAGTTCTACCCGCGTCAAACGACATCGGCCTGGCGGGCGATGGCTCGACCCGGCGGGGCAACGGCACGGGCGGCATCCTCCTCGACAGCGGTTCGTCGAACAACACCATCGGCGCGGGCAACCTCATCTCCGGCAACGCGGGCCCCGGCATCTTCTTGAACGGCGCGAACGTGACCGGGAACGACATCGTCGGCAACCCGATCGGGACAAACAGCAGCGGCAGCGCGGCCGTGCCGAACCAGGGGGACGGCGTCACCGACTCCGCGCCTGCGAACACCATCGGCGGGCCCGGTGCCGGGCAAGCCAACGTCATCTCGGGCAATGCCGGCAACGGGATCTCGATTACCGAAGATGACAACCTCGTCTCGGTGAACCGGAGCGGCACGAACCAGGCCGGGACGGCTGCCCTCGGGAACGGGAACGATGGCATCTCCATCACGCCCGACAACAACACGGTCGGGGCCGCGAGTGCGCTGGACATCATGGAGGGGACCGCCCCCACGGTCATCTCGGGCGACAACAACGCCGAGATCGACCTCGCCGGCAACGACAACCCGGTGGCGAACTGCTACATCGGCACGGACGCCACCGGTTCGTATGGTCTGGGCAACGGGGGCGACGGCATCGACATCGAGGGATCGAACAACGACATCGGTCTCTGCTTCGCTCCTGGTCCTGCGCTGCCTAATCCCACCGTCATCAGCGGGAGGGAAGGCACCGGGCTCACGCCGAATGGGGCGAAGAACACAATCTCCAACTGCTACATCGGCCTGGACAAAACCGGCTCAAAGGCCGTCCCCAACCAGGGAAGCGGAATAACGCTAGGCACTGTCTGACAATGGCGAGTTTCCTGTTGAGTTAGAGTTTTGTTGGCTCACATTCACCGAAGAAACTGAAGGTCGTGGGTGCTCAAAGCTCTAACTCTTCCACGAGGAGCCTTATTCTCAGACAGTGCCTAGTTCTACTGTAACCGATTCGCAGACCCGTGAAATGCTGAGCCTGAGCATTACACCTGAGAAACTCGAGGAAGACCGAGCATGAGCTTGAGCATCCCCACTACCGTTGAGGTTGTGTTACC
>Ga0116224_10000816_pt1 | contig 22840 bp, 25 predicted proteins | sample Sb_taG_9_FD_89699 | JGI IMG/M metagenome (GOLD analysis project Ga0116224, IMG submission 89699) | Peat soil microbial communities from Weissenstadt, Germany - Sb_50d_b_LC metaG | ecosystem: Environmental > Terrestrial > Soil > Wetlands > Peat | place: Germany: Weissenstadt | collected 2010-09-21 | reverse complement strand
TGGAACATTTCGCGGATGATGTCGCAGCCGCCGACGAATTCGCCCTTGACGTAGAGCTGCGGGATGGTCGGCCAGTTGGAATAGCTCTTGATGCCCCCGCGCAGGTCATCGTTTTCCAGGACATTCAGTCCCTTATACGGCACGCCCAGATAGTCGAGGATCTGCACCACCTGGCCGGAGAACCCGCACATCGGGAACTGCGGCGTGCCCTTCATGAACACGACGACGTCGTTGGTCTTGACCTCATTGTCGATGAATTGCTCGATGGACATCGCGGACTTTCCCTCGTTGGCGCCGCGGGTTGCCCCGCGCCGACTCTCATCCTTGTCGTACTTTGCAATATATGTACCGCAAAACGCCGGCAAAGCCCATGCGATGAATTCAACCCTGGCGATCAAAAATGCGCCGGGAAATGAAACGGCCGCGTCGAGGCCTGCCGGGAGGACGGACTTCTACAGGGACTGGAAACGGCGGAAAAGCCGGTGGCGCCCGCCCACGTCCGCACTAGGGCGTGCCGGTCTGCAGCGCGAGTGCATGGAGCTTGCCGCCCATTTCGCCCTTGAGCGCCTCATAGACGATCTTGTGTTGCTGCACGCGCGACTTGCCGCGAAAGGACTCGGCGATGACGGTCGCGGCGTAATGGTCGCCGTCGCCGGCAAGATCGCGGATCGTCACCTTGGCGTCCGGAATGCTGGCCCGGATCAGGCGTTCGATATCGTTCGCAGCCATGGCCACGGCCACCCTCGAACCTTCCCCCGGCGCACTCTGGCGCTTACCAGATCGGCCTTGAGCGGGGAAGCCCTTGGCCGGCGTCGCATTCGCCCGGGCCAAGCTTTCCCACCGCATTCTGGCAAAACCATGTGCGCCGCGGCGGCCGCGCGACGGCTGCGGCGACTTTATCCCGCCGAAGCCGCCATATAGGCCGGTAGCCAGCCCTCGAAGCGCGACAGAAGGTCGCCGACGCGCAGCGGACGCTCGCTGTCGACGGCAAAGACGCGGCCGCCGGTCGCACCCAGGCGCCGAAGCGGCACCGCCGCCGCGTTGGCCCGCTGCGCCACCGCCGAGGCGTCGGCCGCCGTCACCACGTATCGGGCCTGGTCCTCGCCGAACCAGAAGGCGTGAGCGGGCACGCCCGGCGGCGCTTCGAGCACGGCGCCGATCTTCGACGCCATCGCCATCTCGGCGAGCGCGATCAACAGGCCGCCGTCGGATACGTCATGCACCGCGGTGACGAGACCGTCGCGGATCAACGCGCGGACGAAATCGCCATGGCGGCGCTCCGCTGCCAGATCGACCGGCGGCGGCGCGCCCTCCTCTCGCCCGCAGATTTCGCGCAGATAAAGCGACTGGCCGAGCCAACCGCTGTTTTCGCCGAGCAAGAGGATCGACTCGCCTTCGGCCTTGAACGCAAGCGTCATCGATTTTTCGAAGTCGTCGAGCAGGCCGACGCCGCCGATCGTGGGCGTCGGCAGGATCGCGTTGCCCAATTCTTTCCCTGCAATCCTGGTTTCGTTGTAGAGCGAGACGTTGCCCGAAACGATGGGGAAATCGAGCGCGCGGGCGGCCGCTCCGATGCCGGCGATGGCGCCGATGAGCTGACCCATGATCTCCGCGCGCTCCGGATTGCCGAAATTGAGGTTATCGGTCAACGCCAGCGGCCGCGCGCCGACGGCGGTGAGGTTGCGCCAGGCTTCCGCCACCGCCTGCTTGCCGCCCTCGAACGGATCGGCCTCGCAATAGCGCGGCGTCACGTCGGCGGTGAGCGCGAGCGCCTTCGGCCCGTCGTTGACCCGCACCACGGCGGCGTCGCCGCCCGGCCGCTGCACCGTGTTGCCGAGGATGACGTGGTCGTATTGCTCCCAGACCCAGCGTCTCGAACAAATGTCCGCCGAACCCACAAGTTTCTCCAACGCGTCGGCGATGCTCATCGGCGGTTTGACGGCAGTAGCGTCGATCGCCGGCTTGCGCGTCGTCTCAGTGAACGGCCGATCGTAGACCGGCGCCTCGTCGCCAAGCTCCTTGATCGGCAGATCGGCCATCACCGCGCCGCCGTGCCTGACGATGAAGCGCTTGGTCGGCGTGGTGCGGCCGACGACGGCAAAATCGAGGCCCCATTTGCGGAAGATCGCCTCGGCTTCCTGCTCCTTCTCCGGTTTGAGCACCATGAGCATGCGCTCCTGGCTCTCCGACAGCATCATCTCGTAGGCGCTCATGCCGGTTTCGCGGCAGGGCACCTGGTCGAGATCAAGCGTGACGCCGAGGTCGCCCTTGGCGCCCATCTCCACCGCCGAGCATGTGAGCCCGGCCGCGCCCATGTCCTGGATCGCAATGACGCAGCCGCGCGCCATGATTTCGAGACAGGCCTCGAGCAGGAGCTTCTCCGAAAACGGGTCACCGACCTGCACGGTCGGGCGTTTCTCTTCGGCATCGGCGCCGAATTCGGCCGAGGCCATGCTGGCGCCGTGGATGCCGTCGCGGCCGGTCTTGGAGCCGAGATAGACGATGGGCATGCCGATGCCCGACGCCGCCGAATAGAAAATCTTGTCCTTTTGGGCAATGCCGACCGCCATGGCGTTGACCAGGCAATTGCCGTCGTAACGGCGATGAAAGCGCACCTCGCCGCCGACGGTAGGCACGCCGAAGGAATTGCCGTAGCCGCCGATGCCGGCGACCACGCCGGAAACGAGCGCGCGCGTCTTCGGATGGCCCGGGTCGCCGAAGGACAGCGCGTTGAGGCAGGCGATCGGCCGCGCGCCCATGGTGAAGACGTCGCGCAAAATGCCGCCGACGCCGGTCGCCGCGCCCTGATAAGGCTCGATATAGCTCGGATGGTTGTGGCTCTCCATCTTGAACACGACGGCGAGCCCGTCGCCGATATCGATGACGCCGGCATTCTCACCCGGCCCCTGAATCACGCAAGGGCCCGTGGTCGGCAGGGTGCGCAGATGGATTTTCGAGGATTTGTACGAGCAATGCTCGTTCCACATGGCGGAAAAAATGCCGAGCTCGGTGAAGCTCGGCGTCCGCCCGATCAGTGCGACGATGCGCTGATACTCCTCGGGCTTGAGGCCGTGCCGGGAGATCAGCTCGGGCGTGATGGCAGGTTCGTTGGAGATCACGTGCGGCGTTAGACCCCTCACCCGGCGCGCAACTTCATTGCTCGCCACCCTCTCCCATAAGGGGAGAGGGAAGTCACGCCGCCCGCTCGAAGTGATCCACAAGCCCGGCGAACAGGCCGCGGCCGTCCGTGCGGCCCATGGCGGCTTCAACGTGGTTTTCCGGGTGCGGCATCATGCCGAGGACGTTGCCGGGTTCGTTGACGATGCCGGCGATGGCGTTCATGGCGCCGTTATGGTTCCAGTCCGGATCGACGATGCCGTCCGGCGAGGAATAGCGGAAGATCACCCTGCCCTCGCCTTCGAGCCGGGCGATGGTCTCGCCGTCGGCGATGTAGTTGCCCTCGCCGTGTGCCACCGGGACGCGGATCACCTGGCCGGCGTTGTAGCCGCGGGTAAATGACATATCCGAGCGCTCGACGCGCAGATAGACGTCGCGGCAGATGAAGCGAAGCTGCGCGTTGCGCATGAGCACGCCCGGCAGCAGCCCGGCCTCGCAGGCGATCTGGAATCCGTTGCAGACCGCGAGCACGAGCCCGCCTTTGGCGGCAAACGCGCGCACCGCGTCGATGATCGGCGCCCGCGCCGCGATCGCGCCACAGCGCAGATAATCGCCATAGGAGAAGCCGCCGGGGATGACGACCAGATCGGTGCCCGGGGGCAATTCCCTATCGGCGTGCCAGACCATCGCCGGCTCGCGCCCGGAAATCAGGCGAAGCGCCCGCGCCATGTCGCGCTCGCGATTGATGCCGGGAAAAATGATGACGGCAGATTTCATCGCGAGTCCCCTGCCAGCGGCATCAACCGGTGACTTCCACCCGGTAATTCTCGATCACGGTGTTGGCGAGGAGCTTCTCGGCGGCAGCTTTCAGCGCGGCTTCGGCGCCGGCGCGGTCAGCGCCTTCGATTTCGATGTCGAAGATCTTGCCCAGACGGACGCTCGCTATGCCGCTCACCCCGAGCGATCGCAGCGCGCCTTCGATGGCCTTGCCCTGCGGGTCGAGGATGCCGGATTTCAACGTGACGGTGACGCGGGCTTTCATGACATGTCTCGTGTAGCCCGGATTGAGCGCAAGCGAAATCCAGAAACGATGCGGGAGCCTTAAAGCCGATCCCGGATGTCGCCATGCTCCACCCGGGCTACGCCGCTGCGCGCGGGCTAGCTCTTGACCAGGACCGGGCCGGCGCCCTGCGGTCGCTCGCCCTCGTTCATGATGCCCAGGCGCTTGGCGACCTCGGTATAGGCTTCCACGAGCCCGCCGAGATCCCGGCGGAAGCGGTCCTTGTCGAGCTTTTCGTTCGACTTGATGTCCCAAAGCCTGCAGGAATCCGGAGAAATCTCGTCAGCGACCACGATCCGCATCAGGTCGTTTTCCCACAGCCGGCCGGTCTCCATCTTGAAATCGACGAGGCGGATGCCGACGCCGAGAAACAGCCCGGAGAGGAAGTCGTTGACGCGGATGGCCAGCGACATGATGTCGTCGATTTCCTGCGGCGTCGCCCAGCCGAACGCGGTGATGTGCTCTTCCGAAACCATCGGGTCGTTGAGCTGATCGTTCTTATAATAGAACTCGATGATCGAGCGCGGCAGTTGCGTGCCTTCCTCGATGCCGAGCCGCTGCGCCAGCGACCCGGCGGCGACGTTGCGCACCACGACTTCGAGCGGGATGATCTCGACCTCGCGAATGAGCTGCTCGCGCATGTTGAGGCGGCGGATGAAGTGGGTCGGCACCCCGATGTCGTTGAGGTGCTGGAACACGTATTCGGAAATGCGGTTGTTGAGCACGCCTTTGCCTTCGATCACCTGATGCTTTTTGGCATTGAAGGCGGTCGCATCGTCCTTGAAGTGCTGGATCAGAGTTCCCGGCTCGGGCCCTTCATAAAGGATCTTCGCCTTGCCTTCATAAATGCGGCGACGGCGGCTCATCGGAGTGTACCGTGGCTTGGTGAAATCCATGGAATGCCGTGGCTCCAGTTCTGGCGTCGAGGTCCGCGGCGGCGGTGGGCAAGCGACTCAAACGCGGCCCCTCCGCGACGGGAAAGCTAGCTCAACACGGCGCGGAGTACAATCGACATAGACCCGCTTGGGCTCTCCCGCAACGCCGATGTTTTGTCTGCGGCAGTGTTGCCTTGACGACGCACCCCCGATATGCAAGGCGGCGACGCTCACAGCGTTCCACGGCACATCAGGGCGACTGGCATGACCACGTTCGACAAGCGCGAAGAAGCCTTCGAGCAGCAATTCGCGCATGACGAGGAACTCAAGTTCAAGGCCACGGCGCGCCGCAACAAACTCTTGGGCCACTGGGCCGCGGAAAAGCTCGGCCTGACCGGCGCCGAGGCCGACAGTTACGCCCTGTCCGTCGTGATGACCGACATCGAGCCGGGCGTCCATGACGTGATGGGCAAGATCCGCAAGGATTTCGCCGCCAAGGGCGTGGTCCAATCCGACCACCAGATCGGCCGCGCCATGACCGAGCTGATGGAAAAAGCGATCGCCGACATCAAGGCCGGACGATAACGCCTCGGCGCCTGTCGTTACTTTCACGCGAACATTGAACATCATGGCCATCCCCGCTTTCACTCTCGCCCGGGCTTTGCGCGCGGGCGAAACCGTGTTCAGCGGCTGGTGCGGCTTGCCCTACCCGATCGTCGCCGAGACGATCGGGCGCGAGGGCTTTGCCGCGGTGACGCTCGACGGCCAGCACGGGCTTTGGGACACCGGCGCGCTCGTCACCGCCGTCGCCGCGGTGCGTCAGGGCGGCGCGGCGCCGGTAGTGCGCGTGCCGGTCGGCGATTTCGCGCTGGTTTCCCGCGCGCTCGATTTCGGCGCCGAAGGCATCATCGCACCGATGATCAATACCGCAGCCGACGCGCGTGCCTTGGCCGCGGCTGCCAAGTATCCGCCGCTCGGCGAAAGAAGCTGGGGACCGCACCGCGCAACGACTTTGGCCGGCCTGCCGGATCAGTCGGTCTATCTGCGCGAAGCCAACGATCACGTGATCGTGCTCGCCATGATCGAGACCCGCACCGCGCTAGACAATCTCGAGGCCATCGTCGAGACGCCCGGCATCGACGGGGTCTTCCTCGGCCCCTCGGACCTATCGATCGCGCTGTCGCAGGGTAAAAACCTCGACCCGCTGTCGAAGGAGGTCGATCGCGAGCTCGACCGCATCGTCGCCGCCGCACAGAAGGCGAAGAAAATTGCCGGCGCCTATTGCCATTCCGCCGACCGCGCGGTGGTGCTGGGCAAACGCGGCATGCGCTTCCTCGCGGTGATGAGCGATCTGGCGATGCTGCGCGCGGGCGCGGCAGCGGCGGTCAAGACGCTGAAGGGCTAAAAGCCTGCGCGGCGCCCGCCGCGGCCGGCTTACGTCGTCGCGCCGGGAAGCATGCGCGTGAGCGTGCGGTCGCGCAACGCGTAATGGTGCACAAGCGCCGCCACAGCGTGGATACCGGCAAGAATCAACAGCGCGTTTGCAAGAAATTCATGCGCGCCGAGCGCGCTGCGGGCGACCGCGCGATCGGCCGGCCAGGGCGAGGCGACATTCCACAATCCGAGCACCGGCAGCGCATTGCCGCGCTTTAACTGCACGACGATCCCGACGAACGGCACGATCACGAGAGGCGCGTAGAGCGCGAAGTGGCTCAACTTGGCGGCGATTTCCAGGAACCTGCCAAAGAGCCGGCCAAACCGCGTCGGATCCGGCGGCGGCGGATTTCCGACCCGCCAGGCCAACCGGCCGATCAGGAGTAGGACGACGCACTCGCCGAGCGTCATATGTGCCCACAAGCCGAACGCCCGCGCGGCGGCCCCTTCGGCAACAGGGCCGAACTGCCCGGCAGCCAGCCTGCAACCACGAACACGACGGTGAGCCAATGCAGCACCTGCGGCCCAGCGCCGTAGCGCGCGTTCGTATTGGTCCAGTGCATGCGTCATTTCCCGGTGCGGGCCGCCAGCATGGAATGTACAAGACGCGCCGCGGCAAGCTTTGATATGCCGCAATGCGGCTTCTAACCGATTTCCTGCGCCACGCGCTCCAGTAATCCGGGCAAATTTGATTCGATTTCGGCGGAAGGCAACGCGATAACCGTGTAACCGCGCGCGGCAAGCCAGTCGTTTCGGTCGGCGCGGGCGGCGGCGGCCGCCACGCTTTCCTCGCCTGGTATGATCTCAAGCACGACCTTCAGCGGAAACGAAACAAAATCGCAGATATGCGCCCCGATCGGCGTCTGCCGCTTGAAGCCGCGGCCGGCAAAGCGGCGGTCGTTGACCAAAGCCTGCCACAATGCGCGCTCCGCATCGGTCGGATTGCGGCGGAGCAATCGGGAAAGCCCGCGCACCGGACCCCATTCGGAGGGAACGCGGCCGCCGCCATGTTCGGCAAGCAGCGCCCGGAGCATCTCGGCCGCGGCGCCATCGAGCACGCCGCCGCGCGCCGGCCCCTTGCGGCCCTCGGCGATCGCCATAATCACGCCGTGCAGCGTCTGGATGTCCTGCTGCGTCGGCGCCATGCGGGTGAAAATGTTGCGCAGATTGATCTGCATGGTCTCGCGCTTGTCCGGCGGCCGGAAGAACTCGACCTTCTCCAGTTCGCGTTCGAGCGAGGCGAAGAAGGCAAGCAACTGCTCCTTCGGCGCGGCCGCGGATTTCTCCGGCATGGCGAACGGCAATTTGCCGCCGCTTGAAAGTTTGAACCATTCGTAGGCGACGACCAGCACGGCCTGCGCCAGATTGAGCGACGCGAAAGCCGGATTGACCGGCAGCGTCAGGATGCGGTCGGCGAGCGCCACCTCGTGGTTTTCGAGCCCGTTGCGCTCGCGGCCGAACACGACGGCGACGGCCTCGCCTTCAGCGATGCGCGGCGCCATCAGCGCGGCCGCCTCCGCCGCGCCGACGACCGGTTTGGCTTGGTCGTGAACACGCGCAGTCGCGGCGAAGACAAAGCTGCAATCGGCAATGGCGGCGGGGAGGCTGTCGTAGAGGGCGGCGCGATCGAGCACGCGGTCGGCGCCCGCCGCCATCATGCTGGCTTTGGGGTTGGGCCAGGATGGCCGCGGCGAAACGAGCCGCAGCCGCGCCAAGCCGAAATTGGCCATGGCGCGGGCGGCGGCGCCGATATTTTCCGGCAATTGCGGCTCGACCAGCACGACGACGGGACCGGCCTGCGCCGACCAGCGCTTGGTCTTGTCGGTGCCGGCACCCGGCATTTCAATGCACCAGCACGTCGGTGACCTGCTCGATCGTCGCCAGCGCCTCGATCGGCAGTGCCCGGTCCGCCGGATCCGCGAGACGATACATGCGCGTGTAATGGGTTGCGAGGCGCTGCACCAGCTGCCGCTTGGTCGCGGCGTCGTAGCGCCGCGGGAAGAACTCGAAGACGATTGGGACCGCGCGCTGCAAGAGCTCGCCGAGGCCCTCCAAGGCCTGCGGCTCATAGCCCTCGACATCCATCCAGACCAGGCCGACATCGGCGGCGGCGACGCCCAGCTCGCGCAACGCGTCTTCCACGCGCACCACCGGCACGTCGAGGCAATCGAGGCCATCGACGCTCGGGGCAAAACCGATCGCGTGCGCGCCTTTGTTGCGCGGGTGAAGATGCAAGGTTGCGCGTCCCGCACTGGCGCCGGCCGCATTCGGCACCACGACGGCACGCTGCTCCAAGCCGTTGACTTCGAGGTTCATCGAAAGGAGACGGGCGTTGTGCGGCTCCGGCTCGAACGCGATGGCCCGCGCGAACCGGCTACTGCGCAGCGCATAGACCGTGTGCGTGCCGATATTGGCCCCGACGTCGACAAACACGGCACCGGCCGGCAGGCTCCCGGTCGCGGAAATGAGCGCGATCGCGCGGTCGAGTTCATTCCGCTGATAGCCGCCATGCCAGATCAGCGTTGCGCCGACCACACGGTCGCCGGGATCGACGAAGAAGCGCGTGTCGCCGAGGTCGCAGAGTATGAGATGACCCCGCGCAGCGAGCGCCCTCATGACAATGTCGCGCAGCGTCGGCCGTCCCACAAGCAACGGCTCGAGCAGGCGGCGCCGCAACTCCCGTCTGCCGCGGCCGAACTTTCCCTTAAGCGCGCGCCATGCCGATCTTGCCACAATAAGCACCCGGTTAAGAGCCGTTGCCAAAAACACTACCCTACGCGGCGCCCTTCAGTTTGGCATTGACGAACGGCCGAGCCGGCGCGCGTCGGGCGCTCAAATCATTCTCCAATGCGCTTCCGCGCACAATACGCCAATGCTATAGCGACGCCGCCAGTGGGCCGCCATCATGTCGGGCGTGCCCGCCGCGCGCTTCATCCGGCCCGGGATGCAAAGGTCTTCACGCAAATGGCGAAAATCAAGGTGGCCAATCCGGTGGTCGAGCTCGACGGCGACGAGATGACCCGGATCATCTGGCAAGAGATCAAGAACAAGCTCATCTATCCCTATCTCGATATCGATCTCAAATATTTCGATCTCGGCATCCAAAAGCGCGACGAAACCCGCGACCAGATCACCATCGACGCCGCGGAAGCGATCAAGAGGTATGGGGTCGGCGTCAAATGCGCGACCATCACGCCAGATGAGGCGCGGGTGAAGGAATTCAACCTCCACGAAATGTACCGTTCGCCGAACGGCACCATCCGCAATATCCTGGGCGGCGTCATCTTCCGCGAGCCGATCATCTGCAAGAACGTGCCGCGGCTCGTGCCCGGCTGGACCAAGCCGATCATCATCGGCCGCCACGCCTACGGCGATCAGTACCGCGCCACCGATTTCAAGGTGCCAGGCCGGGGCAAGCTCTTTCTTTCATTCGTCGGCGAGGACGGCGCGGAGATCAAGCGCGAGGTGTTCCAATTTCCTGGCCCCGGCGTCGCCATGGCGATGTACAACCTCGATGCGTCGATCCGCGATTTCGCCCGCGCCTCGATGAATTACGCGCTCGGGCGCGGCTACCCGCTTTATCTCTCGACCAAAAACACCATCGTCAAAGTCTATGACGGGCGCTTCAAGGACATTTTCCAAGAAATCTACGAAAAGGAATTCAAGGCGGAGTTCGAGAAGAAGAAGCTGTTCTACGAGCACCGGCTGATCGACGACATGGTGGCGGCGGCGCTCAAATGGTCGGGCGGCTATGTGTGGGCGTGCAAAAACTACGACGGCGACGTGCAGTCGGACACGGTGGCGCAAGGCTACGGCTCGCTCGGGCTGATGACCTCGGTGCTGACCACGCCGGACGGCAAGATCGTCGAGGCCGAGGCCGCCCACGGCACGGTGACGCGGCATTACCGCGAGCACCAGAAGGGCCGCGAGACCTCGACCAATTCCATCGCCTCGATCTACGCCTGGACCCGCGGCCTTGCCCACCGCGCCAAGCTCGACAACAACGCCGAGCTGGCGAAATTCGCAACGACGCTGGAAAAGGTGACGGTCGGCACGGTGGAAGCGGGCTTCATGACCAAGGACCTGGCGCTGCTCGTGGGGCCCGAGCAGAAGTGGCTTACCACCAGCGGCTTCCTCGACAAGGTCGACGAAAATCTGAAAAAAGCGATGGCGTGACGGGAGGTCCGGCGATGGGTCCACGACACGCTCTGATTCTGGTCGTATCGGTCGCAGCGCTCGCGGGCTCCGTCGGTAGCGGGTATGCGCAAGTGCCGGCGGCGATTGCGGCACCGGGAGAAGCCGTGGTGGCGAGCTTCCATGCCGAGGGCGCACAAGTTTATGAGTGCAAAGCCGGCAATGACGGCAAGCTCGTATGGATTTTCCGCGAACCGATTGCCGCCCTCATCCTCGACGGCAAGACGATCGGACGCCATTACGCCGGACCGACCTGGGAACTCGCCGACGGCAGCGCCGTGGTCGGAAAGGTTTCCGGCAGCGCGCCCAGCGCGACCGTCGACGATATCGCCTGGCTGAAGCTCGACGTTGTCGACCGCCGCGGCAGCGGAACGCTTACCGACGTCACCACCGTCCAGCGGATCAACACCAGAGGCGGTGTGATGCACGGAACCTGCGATCAGTCCGGCGCGCTGAAAAGCGCGCCCTATTCCGCCGACTATGTCTTTTTGCGCAAAGCCGGCTGAGCTGTAGCTGGCAGGCCGCGAAGGGCGAACCTATCTGCCGGAGATGCCAAAGCCAAAACAAAGCCTCGGCACGATCGTGCTCCTTGCGGCGCTCATCGCCATCATGGCGGCGGCGCTCTGGTACGCTGCGGACGCCTGGCTGACGGTCCAGGGCCCGCCAATGCCGGCCGTCGGCTATGTCGCCATGGGCTTCGGCATCGTCCTTTCGCTCCTGGTCGGCTGCGGGCTGATGGCGCTCGTATTCTACTCAAGCCGCCACGGCTATGACGAACCCTTCCGGGACGATACCACGGGCGAATAAACCCCCGACGGCTATCGACAATTTTGTGATGGTCATCAACTTCATTTGAACTTTTATCCCGTAAAAGGCGAATGATTGCGGAAAAGAGCGGGGCGAACATGACCCCGCGCTCCGCACGACAGGGCCGAATAATAGGGGGCTTCAATGTGTTCCTTGCGAAAACACATCCGCTTGGGCGCCGGCGTGCTGATTGCAACAGCCGTCAACCTCGCCGCGACCGCAAGCTTTGCCGTGCCGCGCTATGACGGTTTATGGAGTGTGTCGATCGTCACTAAAAAGGGCGATTGCATCGCCAGCTATCGTTATCCAATGCGCATCGACAACGGTGTGCTGGGTAACGGCGGCGACATTGCGCTCAACATCAGCGGCAAAGTCGCCGCCGACGGCGCCGTCAAGGTTGCGGTGAGTCACGGCGACAGCCGGGCGATCGGGCTCGGCCATCTCTCCGGCATGTCCGGCAGCGGCTCCTGGAGCGGCGCGTCGTGCTCGGGCTCGTGGACCGCCGAGCGGCGCACCTCGTAAGCCGTCGCCGCTTCACCCCTCCCTGCCCTCCCCCACAAGGGGGGAGGGAAGAAGACGCGGGTACGCTACCGACTTTGCTGGCGCATGATCGTTCGGATCATGCGCTGGTTGATCCTTCGGCAGCGTCTTCGTCTTCGCCGCCGCTATCGGCTTCTTCGCCGGCGAGAATCTTTTCGGCGATGAGGCCGGCATTCTGCCGGATCGCGGCTTCGATTTTGCCGGCGATGTCCGGATTGGCCTTGAGGAAGCTTTTGGCGTTCTCGCGGCCCTGACCGATCCTTTGGCTGTCATAGGAGAACCAGGCGCCGGATTTTTCCACGACGCCGGCCTTGACGCCGAGATCGATCAGTTCGCCGTTCTTCGAGACCCCTTCGCCATACATGATGTCGAATTCGACCTGCTTGAACGGCGGGGCGAGCTTGTTCTTGACGACCTTGACGCGGGTTTGGTTGCCGACCACCTCGTCGCGCTCCTTGATGGCGCCGATGCGGCGGATGTCGAGGCGGACGGAGGCGTAGAATTTGAGCGCGTGGCCGCCGGTCGTGGTTTCCGGCGAGCCATACATCACCCCGATCTTCATGCGGATCTGGTTGATGAAGATCACCATGGTGTTGGAGCGGTTGATCGAGGCGGTGAGCTTGCGCAACGCCTGGCTCATCAGCCGGGCCTGCAGGCCGGGCTGGCTGTCGCCCATCTCGCCTTCGAGCTCGGCGCGCGGCACTAAAGCGGCGACCGAATCGATCACCAGAACGTCGACCGCGCCGGAACGCACCAGCGTGTCGGCGATTTCCAGCGCCTGCTCGCCGGCGTCGGGCTGCGAGATCAACAGATCGTCCACATTGACGCCGAGCTTGCGCGCATAGATCGGATCGAGCGCGTGTTCGGCATCGATGAACGCGCAAATGCCGCCGTTCTTCTGCGCCTCGGCAAGGCAGTGCAGCGCGAGCGTCGTTTTGCCCGAGGATTCCGGGCCGTAGATTTCGACCACGCGGCCGCGCGGCAGCCCGCCGATGCCGAGCGCGATGTCGAGACCGAGCGAGCCGGTGGAGACGGTGTCCACGTCCATCGAGCGGTTGTTCTTGCCGAGCCGCATGATCGAGCCCTTGCCGAAGCTGCGCTCGATCTGCGAGAGCGCGGCATCAAGGGCTTTCGATTTGTCCATGGTCGATCCTTCGACGAGGCGAAGCGCTGCACTCATGTCTCGTGCTCCTTATGGCCGGGATTTGAAAGGCTCACAACGGACGCCCAAATGGACCCCCCCAAATGGACTCCAAAGGCCTCCGATGGCCCCCTTCACGGGCAATAGCGATCGTAGCAATGTACACGATTTGTTCCCCGTTCGCAATATGTTCCCGAAATTTTTATAAGCTGCTGTGTTCACGGCAAATTTTCATGGCCCGCGATCGTCTCGGGGCGGCGGCCGGGCCATCTTCGCTTGCCACACGGCCAGACCGATTCTGTGGCCGACGATCCGCAACGATCCAAAGCTTGCGCCGGAATTTAGCATCGCCATGGTGACAAATCCGGCGTACGGTTTTTCATGCGCGCTGCGAGCGCGACCGGGGAGCAGCGTTCGTGCCCATTATTCCGTTGTTGGCCAATAGTTCCTTCGATCCCGAAGCGGTCGAGATTTTAACCGAGGCCTTCGACGATGCCTGGGAAGAGATCAAGCGATCCGGCTCCAATCTCGCGCGGCCGGCCTATGAGCGTGGCGCGCGCGAGGTTCTGGCAAAATACATCATCGAACTGGCGCAACGTGGCGAGCGCGACCGCCGGACGCTCTGCGCGGCCGCGGTCAAGTATCTGGCGCAAAACTACAAGGAATAGCCCAAAGGGGGAAACTCCATGCGCGTCTCGATCGCCGCACTCGCACTGATCGCAGCCTTCACGCTCGCCGGATGCTTCGAGGAGCCGCAAGGCCCTGCCGGACCGCAAGGCGCCGCGGGAGCGCCCGGACCGTGAGGCGAAACCGGCCCGGTGGGGCCGGTCGGCGCGGCCGGTCCTCCGGGTCCGACCGGGGCGATCGGTCACTTGTGCATGAAGAAGTAGATCACCGACTCGTCACGCCTCGATCACGATCTTCGGCGCCGCGCGGCTCGCGACGTTGAGGGCCTCGCGCACGCGCGCGGCGATGTCGCGGAAGATTTTCGCGTGCGCGCCGTCCGGCTCGCTCGCCACCACCGGGGCACCGGCATCGGATTTTTCCCGGATGTCGATGGCGAGCGGCACTTCACCCAAAAACGGCACGCCGAGCCGCTCGGCTTCGTGCCGCGCGCCGCCATGGCCGAAAATGTCCGAACGCGTGCCGCAATGCGGGCAGATGAACGTCGACATGTTCTCGACGATGCCGATGACCGGCACGTTGACGCGGCGGAACATGGCGATGCCGCGCCGCGCGTCGATCAACGCCAAATCCTGCGGCGTCGAGACGATCACCGCGCCCTTGAGCGGCACCTGCTGCGCCATGGTGAGCTGCGCGTCGCCGGTGCCCGGCGGCATGTCGACCACCATCACATCGAGCGCGCCCCAGTCGACTTCGCGCATCATTTGCGTGAGCGCGGATACCACCATCGGCCCGCGCCAGATCATCGGCGTCTCCTCCTCGATAAGGAAGCCGATCGACATCACCGGCATGCCGTAACGCACGATCGGCTTGAGCCGCGTGCCGCCGGCGGTCTGCGGACGCTCTTTGATGGCGAGGAGCTTCGGCAGTGACGGGCCGTAGATATCGGCGTCGAGGATGCCCACTTTGAGCCCGAGATCGCGCAGCCCCAGCGCCAGATTGACCGCGACCGTCGATTTGCCGACGCCGCCTTTGCCCGAGGCGACCGCGATGATCGCGGCGACGCCGGGAATGCCGGCGGGTCCGCGCGCGCCCTCCCGCGCCGGCGCGATCCCCGCGCCTTTCCCTCCCCCGCTTGCCGGGGAGGGTTGGGAGGGGGCGGCACCGCTCCGTTCGGCAGTAAGCGCGATCATGGCCGATTGCACGCCCGGCGTCGCGCGCACGGCCGCTTCGGCGCGCGCGCGCACGCTTTCCCATTGCTTCACCGCGCCTGCGTCGACCGTGATGGAGAAGAACACCTTGCCGTCATTGGCGACGATGTCCGAGAGTTTTCCGGTCGCGGTGAGCGGCCGGCCCTCGGGCGTGGGCACGGCCGAAAGCGCGGCCAGGACGTCATCCTTGAGTGATGCCATGCGGACTACATAGGACAGCCCGGCACGGGGCTCAATCGGCTACGTTTTTGTCACCTCTCCCCGCCGCGCGGGGAGAGGTCGGATTGCGAGCAAAGCGATGCAATCCGGGAGAGGGGGCGTTGCCACGAGTCTGAGCTTGGCGGTCAGGCCCCCTCACCCCGACCCTCACCCCGACCCTTACCCCGCATGCGGGGAGAGGGAGTGGATACGCGGGTCAAGCCCGCGTATGACCAAACGAAATGGGCGTATGACGAGACGAAATGAAAGGAGGCTGCGATGGCGAAGTTGGCGTTTGTCGGCTTGGGCGTCATGGGCTACCCGATGGCGGGGCACCTTGCGAAGAAGGGCGGCCACGCGGTGACGATTTACAACCGCACCGCGGCGAAAGCTGAAAAGTGGGTGGGCCAATATGGCGGCAAAAGCGCGCCGACGCCGAAGGCGGCCGCCGCCGGTCAAGACTTCGTCATGGCCTGCGTCGGCAACGACCATGATTTGCGCGAAGTCATGCTCGGCAACGACGGCGTATTTGCCGGAACGCGCCAGGGCGCAATCGTGGTCGATCACACCACCGCCTCCGCCGAGATCGCGCGCGAGCTCCACGCCGAGGCCGGCAAGCGCGGCTTTGATTTCATCGATGCGCCGGTCTCCGGCGGCCAGGCCGGCGCCGAGAACGGCGTGCTCACGGTGATGTGCGGCGGCGACGCCGTCGCCTTCGCGCAGGCGGAAAAGGTGATCGCGGCTTACGCGCGCGCCTGCACGCTCATGGGCGCGTCCGGCTCCGGCCAGCTCGCCAAGATGGTGAACCAGATTTGCATTGCCGGAATAGTGCAAGGGCTCGCCGAAGGACTGCACTTCGCGCAAAAATCAGGCCTCGACATCGAGAAGCTGATCGCCACCATTTCCAAGGGCGCGGCGCAATCCTGGCAGATGGAGAACCGCTACAAGACCATGGCCGCCGGCAAATTCGATTTCGGCTTCGCGGTCGACTGGATGCGCAAAGACCTCGCCATCTGCCTCGCCGAGGCGCGCGGCAACGGCGCGCATCTGCCGCTCACCGCGCTGGTCGATCAATTCTACTCGCAGGTGCAGGCGATGGGCGGCAAGCGCTGGGACACGTCGAGCCTGATCGCGCTGTTGCAGCGGTGAATCCTCCTCCCCCGTGAAACGGGGGAGGAGGGACCATCCGTAGCTCGCGCAGCGAGCGCGGGATGGTGGTGGGGGTGTCGGCAACGAGCTTCATGGCCGAGCTTGACGATTGGAAAGCCGGCGGTGATGGAGGTGTTCCGGCCATAGTAAGGATTTCACCAAGCGGCGCAGCGTCGAAGAGGGATTGGCGCTCGCCAACGCGGCGCATGCGGCAACGTGGCGGTTTTATTGCGAGGTGTTCGCCTTCTGGCGCGCCTGTCGCGGCAAACAATGCCGCCGCCACGGGCGCTGCCACGGCGGGCCGGCGCGCTTTCTCATGCGCGGCCTGCCGTCGGTGTCGCCGCCGTGCGAGAGGCGGCGCGCGCAGGCGGGCCGCGGCGCGTTCCGCCGGCGACGCATCTGGAATGGCTGCTGCGCCGCGAGCCTTTGCCGCTGGTGGCCGCCTGGCGCGGGGCGGCGCGACCAGACGAGGCGCGCCCGCCTGCCCTATCCCCTTGATGGCGCGGGCTTATCCGGCCATTCGCGCATCGCCCGCACACGCCCGCGCGCGGCCGAAAGACCAGCGATTGCCGGCGTTTAAGTCGAAATCGCGCGCCGGCTTAAGCCCGGTCTTAAGGAATTTGCGCGACTTTTGACGCAAATTAGCGCCAGCCGCGGATTGCAATGCAAACCACCCCCAGCGAACCGCGCGAACTCGCCTCGCCCGGCGCCGCCGACGCCCCGTCCTCCAAGCGGCGGTTCGCCACGCGGCACGTGCGCGAAGCGCGCGACCGGCTGACCTCGACCAGCGGCACGCGGCCGGTGTTCGACTACGAATTGCTGCGCCAGTTCGCCCAGAACCGGCTGTCGGGATCGCTGGTGATCCTGCTGCTCGTCGTCACCATCGGACTTCTCTCCAGCCTTTGGACCGGCGCGCTCACCTCGGGCGTATGGACCGGCGGCACGCTGATCATTCATCTCGTGATCGTGCGGCTGTGCCGGCAGTTCCTCGACGAGCCGCCTGGCACCACGAACCTGAATTCGTGGCGGCTGCGCTTCATCATGCTCGACCTGTTCTTCGGCATGGCGTGGACCTTCATCCTCATCCACCCGCTCGGCGTCGACGAGCAGTCCGGCACGTTCATGCTGTTCGTCATGCTGCTGGTGGTGGCGATTTCGAGCATGCTCGCCTCGAGCCTGCCGGTGGCGGTGCTGGCGCTGACGCTGCCGGTCACCATCGCGATCGCGCTCCACTTCAGCCTCAAGGGCACGCTGCACGATTACATCCTCGCGGTGATGGCGCTGACGGCGGAAGGCTACTTCTCGCTGCTCGCCTACCGGCTCTACTCGACGACGCTCGCCACGCTCGAAGCGCGCGCGGAAAAGGACGCGTTGATCGGCGAACTCGAGCAATCGAAGTCGATCTCCGACGAGGCGCGCCGCCGCGCCGAAGCCGCCAACATCGCCAAGTCGCGGTTTCTCGCGCAAATGAGCCACGAGCTGCGCACGCCGCTCAACGCCATCCTCGGTTTCTCCGAAGTGATGAAGGGCGAGATTTTCGGCACGCACGCGGTGCCGGCGTACAAAGACTATGCCGGCGACATTCATAATTCCGGCGTGCACCTCCTCAACCTCATCAACGAGATTCTCGATTTGTCGCGCATCGAGGCCGGCCGCTACGAGCTCAACGAGGAAGCGGTCTCGCTCAATCGCGTGGTGGAGGATTGCCACCATCTCATGAAGCTGCGCGCCGGCAACCGCGGCCTCACCATCCATGAATTGTTCGAGCCCGACATGCCGCGGCTGTGGGCGGACGAGCGCGCGGTGCGCCAGATCTGCCTCAACCTCCTGTCGAACGCGATCAAGTTCACGCCCCAGGGCGGCGAGATCTGGCTGAAAGTCGGCTGGACCGCGTCGGGCGGCCAATACATGAGCATCAAGGACACCGGGCCGGGCATCCCGGAAGAGGAAATCCCGGTGGTGCTGGCGTCGTTCGGCCAGGGCTCGAACTCGATCAAATCGGCCGAACAGGGCGCCGGCCTAGGACTGCCGATCGCCAAGAACCTGATTGATCTGCACGGCGGCACCTTCGCGCTGAAATCGAAGCTGCGCATCGGCACCGAGGTGATCGTGACCTTCCCGCCAGGGCGCGTCATGTCGGCGCTGGCGCCGATCGCCGAGGACGCAGCCCCGCCGACGCAGGCGCACGCGGAAGCCCCGGCCCTGACCTCGTCGTCCGACGATTCGACGAACCGCGCGCGCCGCGCGCTGTTCGGCACCTAATTTCGGCAAATAGTTTAAGCGCCGGGCGAATTTCCTTACATTACAGCGCGAATCATGGCGGCGAGAGGAGTGACATCGGTGCGCCAACGCCTGTTGTGGTTTCTGCTGGCGGGCCTCTTCATCGCCCTGCTGATCGTCGTCGCCCGCCACGGCGAAGGCAATGTCGGGCCGCTGTCGATCGGGCAATTCGGGTCGTTGGCCTACAAGATCGCGCTCCTGGTCTTTGTCGGCGCCGCGGTGCTGATCATGTTCCGCGAGCGGTTCGCGCAGGCGCTGACGGCGGCGTTGCTTTGGGTGGTGCTGGCGCTGATTTTGGTCATCGGCTACTCCTACCGTTTCGAGCTGCGCAACGTCGCCGACCGGGTGATCGCGGAGCTCATTCCCGGCCACGTCGTCTCGCACGGCCGCACGGTGGAGGTCGCGCGCGCCTTCAACGGCGACTTCGATGTGACGGCGGAGATCAACGGCGCCCGCGTCGCCATGGTGCTCGATACCGGCGCCAGCTCGGTGGTGCTCACGCGCGACGACGCCAAGGCCGCGGGACTGCCGCTCGAAGTGCTGGTCTATTCCGCCAACATCGACACCGCCAACGGCCGCACCCGCGCCGCGCCGGTCACGCTCGATCGCATCGCCATCGGCGGCCTGGTGGAGCACTCGATCGAGGCGCTGGTGGCGCAGCCGGGCCAGCTCAAGACCAGCCTGCTGGGCATGACTTTCCTCAACCGGCTGCAAAGCTGGGAAGTGCGCGGCGACCGGCTGTTGCTGCACGGTTATCCGTAAACGTCTAGGCAGCGACGTCGGCCAATTCGCGAGGCGGGTCGGCAACAAGCGCCAATGCCGCGCGCAGAAATTCCGCGCCGGCGTCGGTGGTTGCGGCACCGGCGAGATGCCGGCGGAAAGCGCGAGCGCCGGGAATGGCGCGGAACAGGCCGTGCAGGTGCCTGGTGACGGCGTCAAGCCGCGTGCCTTGCGCAAGTTCGCGTTCGATGTACGGGATCAAAGCTGAGGCCGCATCCTTCGCCGAGGCAAAGCGCGCGTCCTCGCCAAAGAACAGCGGATCGACGGCAAGGAGCCGCCACGGCTCCTGATAGGTCGTGCGCCCCATCATCACGCCGTCGACGTATGCGAGATGCGCGCGCGCGGCCTCGATGCTGTCGATGCCACCGTTGAGGACAATCGGCAGGCGTGGATGCGCGGCTTTAAGCCGATAGACACGCCTGTAGTCGAGCGGCGGAACGTCGCGGTTTTCTTTCGGGGATAACCCCTTCAGCCAAGCCTTGCGCGCATGCACGATGAGCGCATCGGCGCCGGCCTGTTCCACGCCTTGCGTGAACGTCTCCAGCGATTCTTCCGGATCCTGCTCGTCGATGCCGATGCGGCCTTTGACGGTGACCGGAATCGCGACGGCGGCCTTCATCGCCGCGACACACGCGGCAACGAGCGCCGGCTCCGCCATCAGGCAAGCGCCGAAGCGGCCCTCCTGCACGCGATCGGAGGGACAGCCGATGTTGAGATTGATCTCGTCGAAGCCGAGATCGGCGCCGATGCGCGCGCAGGCGGCAAGCGCCCGCGGCTCGCAGCCGCCGAGCTGGAGCGCCAGCGGGTGTTCGGCGGCGTCATTGCGCAACAGCCGCGCCCGGTCGCCGCGCAACACCGCGCCAGTGGTGAGCATCTCGGTATAAAGAAGCGCGCGGCGCGTGAGCAGGCGATGGAAGAACCGGCAGTGCCGGTCGGTCCAGTTCATCATCGGAGCGACTGAAAATCGGCGGGACCGACTCAGCGGTACTTTTTCAGTTTTATCAGACACTTCGTTAATTTCCATTAGGGCTGATGTCGTACCGTTTTCGGCTGATTTTGACCAGTTTTGCCGCCTGTGGTACTACAAAATTCGTACCGACCGCGCAATGTCGTACCAAAAACCACCGGTTTTCTCGGGAATTGAACCAACTCACAACGGCGACTCTCCTGGAACAACAAAGTCGTACCAATGGGAACAATAATTGTACGAACTCGCAAAGACGACTCGAAGGCCTATACCGCGCAGATCGTCATCAAGCAAAACGGTGTAACCGTTCACCGCGAGGCACAGACCTTCGACCGCAAACAGGCGGCGAATGCCTGGATGGTTAGGCGCGAGGCCGAGCTCAAAAGTCCCGACGGACTCGCGCAGAAGGACGATCCGACGCTTGGCGCTGTAATCGACCGCTACATCGAAGAATCGAGAAATCCAATCGCGGGAACGCGGGCGCAAGTCCTCAAGGCGATCAAGAACAGCGATCTCGGCGAGACCAAGTGCAGTGAAATCACGCCGAACACGCTGGTAACTTTCGCGCGCGAACTGACTGAGACCGTCGAACCACAAACCTGCGGTAATTATTTTTCGAGCCTTTCAAACATCTTCACCTTGGCAAGACCAGCTTGGGGCTACCCCCTAGCACGACAGGCCTTCGACGACGCCCTCATTGTTGTAAAAAAACTCGGACTCGTCAAAAAAGCAAACGAACGCAGCCGGCGACCAACTCTCGAGGAACTCGATCAACTGATGGAGCACTTCGGGCGAATTCGAGCGAACCGCCCCTCCTCCATACCGATGCAGAAAATCGTCGCATTCGCGATTTTTTCGACGCGCCGGCAGGAAGAAATCACGCTGTTACGCTGGGACGATCTCGAGGAGGACCGCATCCTGGTCCGCGACATGAAGCATCCCGGCGATAAGAAGGGCAATAATGTCCACTGCGAGCTACCAACCGAGGCAATCGCGATCGTTAAATCGATGCCGCGCGATGAAGAACGGATATTCCCCTACTCGACCGATGCAATCAGCGCCGCTTTCACGCGTGCATGCAAGATTCTGGGAATCGAAGATCTACGATTTCATGATCTTCGACACGAAGGGATTTCACGCTTATTCGAAATGGGTAGGACAATTCCACAGGTGGCGGCTGTTTCAGGCCACCGTAGCTGGACCAGCTTGAAGCGATATACGCATATTCGACAAAGCACGGATAAGTATGAAAACTGGAGATGGAAAAGCTCACCTCGCAGCTGAGTGGATCCACGGCCGATCGCAGGTCCGCCCGGGCCAAGGTTTCATTCGCTAATCCTCCATAAATGGCAGGATTTGAACCTGCGACCCCCTCGTCCCGAACGAGACGGCTTACGTGTCTCGGCTTGAATTTTCAGGTATTTTTGCCGCGTTTGAGAACGAATGTTCGCGATTTAGACCGCTTAACCTGTGGCGAACCTGTGGCGCTCGGACAGGAGTTGGGGCAGTTCGATCGGCAGGGTGTCGCTAGCGCCGAAAAGGCTGGAGCTTCGCACAGCGTGAGGATCGCATGTCCAGAAACATTTTGATCTTTTCCGATGGAACGGGCCAAGCCGGCGGCCTGACACCGGACGAGAACGTAAGCAATATCTATAAGCTCTACCGGGCGACGCGATGTGGCCCAGACTCGGACATTAATCCGAGCGAACAGCTCACGTTCTACGACCCCGGCTTGGGCTCGGAGCCCGAGAACGGGGTCTTCGGTGTCGAGCGTGCATATCGTTGGGCTTACAATCTTGTAAGCCAAGCGACCGGGCTCGGCATAACGCTGAACATTGTAGATTGCTACGCCGCAATCTTGCAGATGTGGCAGCCAGGAGATCACATCTTCCTCTTCGGCTTCAGCCGCGGCGCATACATCGTTCGCTGTGTAGCTGCCGTCCTATCGCTGTGCGGCGTGCCGACCACAATGGCAGACGGCAAGACTCCCCTTTTTCGCGACACCGGCTCGGCAAGAAAGATCGCCAAGGAAGCGGTCAAAAAAGTATACCAGCACGTGAGCTCCCCGAGAGACACGGCGTACGTGGAACAGCGGAAGGCTCTCGCACTTCAATTTCGACATAAATACGGGTCGGACGCAAATGGAGCGGCGAACGTCAATCCATTCTTTATAGGAGTATTCGACACGGTCGCTGCATTGGGGAGTTACTGGTTGTTCAGAGCGCTTCTCGTCGGCGTCGTTGCCCTGCTCGCTCTGTTTAGTTATGCGCAATCGTTTCTTTTTGCGCTTCCCTTCCTGACAGTATTCGGGTGGTCGCTTGTAGCAGCGCTTGTCATTGCTGGTACCTGGTACGCGATCACGCACGTGCAATTCGCCGTTGGGCTTCCTGGGTACTCCTTCTTTCAAACGCTGCATTTCACGGCGCCGAAGATGCAATTCTACGACAAGCATCTCGATAATGC
>Ga0116224_10000802_pt1 | contig 23163 bp, 14 predicted proteins | sample Sb_taG_9_FD_89699 | JGI IMG/M metagenome (GOLD analysis project Ga0116224, IMG submission 89699) | Peat soil microbial communities from Weissenstadt, Germany - Sb_50d_b_LC metaG | ecosystem: Environmental > Terrestrial > Soil > Wetlands > Peat | place: Germany: Weissenstadt | collected 2010-09-21 | reverse complement strand
TGACGCAGTTGCTTATCACGCAGTCCACGGAAGCGTCCGGCAGCGGCAGCTTGTCGATGGTCGCCTGATGGAACTCGACGTTCGAGAAGCCCTGTCCGTTGTTCCCCGTGGCGGCGTTTTGGCGTGCCCGTTCCAGCATCTCCGGGGTCATGTCGATGCCGATGGCCTTGCCGGTCGGACCCACCTTCGCCGCCGCCAGGAACACGTCCAGCCCGCCACCGCAGCCCAGGTCCACCACGACCTCGCCGGGCCGCAGGTTGGCCGTCGCCGTGGGGTTGCCGCACGACAGCCCCATGTTCGACTCGGCGGGAATGGATGCCAACTCTTCGGGCGAGTATCCAAACGCCTCGGCCACCGCCCGGACGCCCGCATGGCTGCTGGACAGGCCACTCGTGGCGACCGACCCGTACTTCCACCGCACGGCTTGTTCGATTTCCTGGGACATGGCACGCTCCTTCTACAGCGTTTCGATCAGTTCCTTCACCTTCGCCTCGATCAAGTCCCGGACCTCCCGAAAGCGTTCGGGCGGCATCTCCCTGGGGTCGGGGATTTGCCATTCGAGCCGCCGCCTGGCGAGGACCAGCGGGCACTCATCGCCGCAGCCCATCGTCACGGCGGCGTCGAAATCCTTCCCGTTGAAGTCGTCCAGCCCCTTCGATGTGTGCGTGGTCAGGTCGTAGCCGAGTTCCTTCATCGCCTCGACCGCCTTCGGGTTGACCCGACCCGATGGGCGGGACCCGGCGCTGTACGCCTCGACCTTCCCGGCCCCGTGGATGCGGGCGAACGCCTCGGCCATCTGGCTCCGGTTCGAGTTCTCGACGCAGACGAAGATGAGCCGTTTCACGAGTAAGTCTCTTTCGGGGACGAAACGACCCGGCAGCAGCAGCCTGGGTCTTGAACGCACCGGCAGGCGAGGACGCCGGCGCACCCCCCCAGGACCGGGGCCGTCAGGTAGACCCAGAGGCTGTCGAGCCGCAACGACACCAGCGCCGGGGCGAGGGAGCGGGCGGGGTTCATCGACGCCCCGGAGATCGGCCCGGCGAACAGCGCCTCCAGGGCGATCACCGACCCCACGGCGACCCCGGCCAGGACGCCCTTCTCCTTCGAGCCGGTCGAGACGCTGAGGATGACGAACAGGAGCAGGAACGTCAGGAGGAACTCCAGCACGAAGGACTGGAGGGCATCGCCGGCGGGCAACGTAGCGCCGAGCGTGGCGTTGGTCGGGAACATCAGCCGCAAGGCGAGGCTGGCGAGGATCGCCCCGGCGCACTGGCTGACGATGTACGGGGCGACCCAGCGGCCCTCGAAGCGTCGGGCGGCGAAGAAGCCAAGGGTCACGGCGGGATTCAGGTGAGCGCCGGACACGTCGCCGAGGGCGTAGACCATCGCCAGGACGATCAGGCCGAAGGTCAGGGCGATGCCGACGTGGGACACGGTGCCGCCGCTCACGTCGTTGACGACGATGGCCCCGGTCCCTGCGAACACCAGGGCGAAAGTGCCCAGCACTTCAGCGGCGATCCTCCGCATCCGTCACACTCCTCAGTCGCAGCAATATCGGCCCCGGCTGCGTTCACTGACCTCTTCCATCAGGCACAAGCCCTGGTCCAGCAGGGAGCGCACGCACAGGTCCACGAGGCGGTAGTAGATGCTGTTGCCCTCCCGCCGAGAGGCGAGGATGCCCAGGTCGGACAAGCGTTGCAGTTGGTTCGAGACGGCCTGGGGCTTCATGCCCACCGAGGCGGCGAGGTCGGTCACGCAGAGTTCGTCGGCACGGACCAGGGCGTGCAGCAGACGAAGGCGAGTGTCGTTCGCCAGCACCTTGAACACGGCCGCCAACCCGCCCGCCTGAATCGGAGACAGCAGGGGCCTCTCCTTTAGCGAAGGCTTGTCGCAGCAGTCCACCTCAGTCAGTTTCGCCGTTTTCGATTTCATGTCGGCTCCCCAAATCCAGCATTACACTATCCAGTGTAATTTCTTGTGTCAAGGTCAAGCAGAAAGAGCGGGGAGAGACGGGCGAGACACGGAACGGACACAGGGTCCCCTGAAACGACACGGAAACGATGGCACGGCAGGCGAAACAGGCGAGGCAGGCGAAGCCGTAAAATGGTAAATGCCTTCACTTTGCCTAAAATGACTAAATCCGTCTTCTAAGCACGAAATAGTTGCCGCGAACCGGCTGCATCGCTTCTTCGCGGATCGTGGTTTCGGCCCACGCCCGTTCCTCGAACGCCGCCGCGAGGGTGGAACGCACGTAGGCCAGGCTGTGGGCGAAGCGGCCGGATTTCTGCAGCCGATACCTCTCGCCGGCCGCCGACTCGGTGCTGAAGGCCAGCAGTCCGCCGGGCCGCAAGGCCTCGCGCACCGCGGCGCAGACCGGTCGCAGGTCGCCGAAGTAAATCAGCACGTCCGCGGCCACCACCAGGTCAAACCGCCCCAGCGAACCCTGCAGAAACGCGATCAGTTCCTCGCAGAACAAGGCGTCATAGACCCCTCGCCGCCGGGCCTGCTCCAGCATCTTCGCCGACAGATCGACCCCGAGCAGCTGACGTGAGATCGGCCTCAGCAGCGGCCCGCACAGCCCCGTGCCGCAGCCGGCGTCCAGCGTGTCGAAGCAGTGACCCGGTCCCGCGACCGACTGGAGGCTCGCACACAGTTTCGCCGGAAGGTCGTACCGAAGCGATTTGACCAGTTTGCCGTCGAAGTCCTCAGCAAATCCATCGAAATACTCGACGATGTACTCGGCCGGCGAACGCTCCACCCCCGCCCCGCCTGTCACCGCCGTCAGCAGATAGTCCGCCGCGGCGCTTCCCGGCGCCAGTTCCCGCCACTTCCGGCCGACGCGGGCCGCCGCGTCGAGGTGTCCGAAGGCGGTCAGCGTCTTGAAGGCGCCTTGCAGCATGGCATTCGGATCGGCCTCGGCTTCCGGCGCGTCGGCCGGCAGCGACCGCTGATACGCGGCGAGCGCCTCGTCGGCGGGCCGGCCGTCCATCACGTCCCGCAGGAATCCGGCCCGCCGGAGCATCTGCTGATAATTGGCGTTCCCTTCGTCCAACTCCACGGCACCGGCGTACGCCTCGGCGGCTTCCGCGACCCGGCCCGCCTGGAAATAGAGTTTCCCCAGGTTGGCCAGCAGGCCCGCCGTCCTCCCGCCGCGCGCCACGCACGCGCTAAAGCAGTCGATCGCCGCCGCAAGCTGCCCTTGCTCCTGCTTCACCAATCCCAGGCACTGCCAGGCCAGGGGCGATTCCGCGTCCAGGCGCAGCGCCGCACGGTAGGCCGCCTCCGCACCTGCCAGGTCGGACACCTTGCATCGGAGCGTCCCCAGCAAGAGCCAGGCGTCAGCCTGCTCGCGAATCGACAAGGCCCGCTCCAAACATCCCGCCGCGTCCGCCGGCGAGCCGGTCCGATCGAGCGCCACCGCCAGGTTCATCCAGAACAACGAGTTGGCGGGCTCGAGCGCCACCGCCCCGCGCAGCACTTCAACGGCATCCACCGCCCGGCCCTCGCGGCACAACACCAAACCCAGGCGTGCCAGCGTCTCCGCGGGCGAGGTCCCGCCCCGCAGCGCCGCCGCGAACGCCGCACTGCCCGAAGAACACGCCTCAACGAGCGCGGCGATCCGCTGGGCATCGGGAAGCTCGAACCGGGCCGGTTCCACGGGTTGTTCTCCAACGGACCATTGATCGGGTTGGCAATCGGCGGGCTGTCACCCATCGGAAGATATAGGACAGAGAACTCACTGGCGGGTGTGGATTTGTGGAATGGGTTACTTGGAGCGTCGTCCGTTTAGCGGCCGCCCTCGGGGCGGCGCTATCGGAGCGCCGCCCCGAGGGCGGCCGCTAAACGCTCAACTGACGATCTCCTTCACGACGTTCCCCTTCACGTCGGTCAGGCGCATGTCGCGGCCGGCGTAGCGGTACGTCAGCTTCTCGTGATCCAGCCCGAGCAGGTGCAGGATCGTCGCGTGCCAGTCGTGGATGTGGACCTTCCCCTCGACGGCCTCGTAGCCGTAGTCGTCGGTGGCCCCGTGCGAGAAGCCGCCCTTGACGCCGCCACCGGCCATCCACGTCGTGAAGCCGCGGTGGTTGTGGTCGCGGCCGTCGCCGCCCTGGGCGTACGGCGTCCGGCCGAACTCGCCGCCCCAGAGCACCAGCGTGTCCTGCAACAGGCCGCGCGACTTCAGATCGCGCAGCAGACCCGCGATCGGCTTATCGACGCTCTGCGCCTTGTTGCCCAGGGCGTTCTTCAGGTCGCGGTGATGGTCCCACCCGTTCGAGGTGATCTCGACGAAGCGGACCCCCGCCTCGACAAGGCGCCGGGCCAGCAGGCACTGCCGGCCGAAGGTGTCGGTCGCCTGTTCGCCGACGCCGTACAGCGCCCGGGTCGCCGCCGTCTCGTTGCCCAGGTCCATCACTTTCGGCAGGTCCTTCTGCATACGGAAGGCCAGCTCGAACGAGCCGATGGCCCCCTCGACGCCCTCGTCGTGCGGGTCGCGCTCCAGCGCCTCGTGGTTGAGCGACTGGATGAAGTCCAGCTGCATCCGCTGCGCGTCGGACGATTGTCTCGGGTTGCGGATGTTGCTGACCGCGCCGCCGCCGTCGCCGCCGCGCGGGCCGAAGCCGCCGCCGCCGAAGGGGCGGAAACCGCCGGCGATGGGCGTGCCCTGGTAGACGGCCGGCAAGAAGGCGCTGCCGTAGTTGGACGGCCCGCCGTTCTGCAGCGGCGGGCTGACGGTGACGAACCCGGGCAGGTTTTCGTTCCCGGTCCCCAGGCCGTAGAAGGTCCAGGCCCCCATCGACGGCCGCTTGAACTGGAAGACGCCCGTGTGCATCTGCAAAAACGCCTGGGGGTGGGCCGGTACGTCGGTACACATGCCGCGCAGCAGGCACAGGTCGTCGGCCCGCTTCGACAACTCCGGGAACAACTCCGAGAGCCACAGCCCACCCTGGCCGTGCTGCGCGAACTTCCAGGGGGACGCGAGCAGCTTGGCGAAGGTGCGCGCCCGGGGCATGCTCTGGCCGTCGAGACTTGCCAGCTTCGGTTTGTAGTCGAAGGTGTCCACGTGGGACGGCGCCCCCTCCATGCAGAGGAAGATCACGTGCCTGGCCTTCGCCTTGAAGTGGGTCTTCTTCGGGGCCAGCGGATTGTCCTTCTCGGCCGCCCAGGTCGAGAGCCCCGCGAAGGCCAGGTAGCCGAAACCGCAGGCGCCGGTCTTCAGCAGCGTGCGCCGCGACGGCAGGTGCTGCATCATGGATGGATCTCCCGTTTCGCAGGGGCGAGAGACTGTATCAACAACCCTGTTGCCGCTTGCGGCTTCGCAGGAACAACTGCGAAGCCGCAAGCGGCGAAGTCAATCTTGTTACGGTTTTTTAGCGGTGACTGAACTCCGCGCCGGCGAACAGCGCCTGGCACAGCGCCGCCCACGTCGAGCGGCGCGACTGTTTGCGGCCGTAGTCCTCAAGGAACTTCTGGGCGTTCTTCAACTCCTTGTCCGACGGCGGCCGCGAGTAGCACAGCCGGTAGGCCCGCGCCAGCTTGTCGGCGTCCTCCTCGCTGCTGGCCAGGAGCCGGTCGGCCAGCGCCTCCGCCTGGCGGATCACGAATGGGTTGTTCATCAGGTACAGCGACTGGGCCGGAATCGTCGTCGTCGCCCGCTCGCCGATGATCAGGCTCGGGTCGGGGAAGTCGAAGAGCGTCAGCGCCTCGGGCACCAGGTCGCGGACAATCGGCAGGTAAACCGTCCGGTGCGTCTCCGAACCGGCCGCGTCGCCGCCGGCCCGGAAGCGGAAGCCGACGTTCCCTTCGCCGGCGCGCTCCACCGGGCTCCCCTTCGGCGGGGTCAGGTCGAGCCGGCCGGCCAGCGCCAGCATCGCGTCGCGCAGGGCCTCGGCCTCGAGGCGGCGCTTCGGCATCCGCCAGACCAGCACGTTGTCCGGGTCGGCCTCGAAGTTCTTCTCGTCGAACTGCGAGGAGAGCCGGTACGCCCGGCTGAGGACGATCGTGCGGATCAGCTTCTTCACCGACCAACCGTCCTCGACGAAGGAGACGGCCAGGTAGTCGAGCAGGGCGAGATGGCTCGGCGCCTGGCCGGAGGCGCCGAAGTTGTCGGGCGTCGCCACCAGTCCGCGGCCGATCAGGTGCAGCCAGACGCGATTGGCCATCACGCGGGCCGTCAGCGGGTTGTCCTTCGAGGCGATCCAGTCGGCCAGCTCGCGCCGCCCGCTGCCCCGGCTCATCGCCGGCTGCCGGCTTGTCAGCACCTGGGGGAAGCCGCGCCGAACCGTCTCGCCCGGCTGGTCGAGCTCGCCGCGGTTGTAAACCCGGCTGTCGCTGGCGAAGGGGCGGTCGCGCACGCCCATCGCCAGCAGCTTCGGCGTGCCGTCGGATTCGTACAGGGCGAGTTGGCTCTGCAGAGTCGCGATTCGGTTCTGCAAGAGGATCCGCCGCAGGAACGAGTCCTGGCCGGTGGGCAGCTTGGCGATCTGATCGCGCACGTCCTGGATCTGCTTATCGATGCCGGACCGCCGCTCCGCCGTCAGGGGTTCGAGGGCGACCGTCGCGCCGCCGTCCTTCGGCAGGGTGACCAGCGGGCTGGGTTGGTTGCTCTGCAGGAGGCGGATGGTGCCGTAGCAGGTCTCGGTGCTGCGGAAGATGCCCGACAGGGCGTAGTAGTCCTTCTGCGGGATCGGATCGAATTTGTGGTCGTGACAGCGGGCGCAGGCGACGGTCAGCGCCTGGAAAGCCTGGAAGGTCGCGTCGATCTGCTCGTCGGCGAGGTCCATCTGGAACTGCCGCGGGTTGCGCTCGTTGTGCGTCTTGGGACCGATAGCGAGGAATCCGGTGGCCGTCAGGAACTCCGACTTCTGGGCATCGTCGCGGGCGCTGAGCAGGTCGCCGGCCAGTTGCTCGCGGAGGAACTGGTCGAACGGCTTGTCGGCGTTGAAGGCGGCGATGACGTAATCGCGATAGCGCCAGGCGTGCGGGTAGGCGAAGTTGTTGGCCCGCCCGCTCGACTCGGCGTAGCGGGCTACGTCGAGCCAGTGCCGGCCCCAGCGCTCGCCGAACTGCGCCGAGGCGAGCAGCCGATCAACGACCGTTTCCAGGGCCGCCTGCGGATTGGCGGCGGAGTCCTTCACGAACACCTCGACATCGTCCGGCGCCGGCGGCAACCCGGTCAGGTCGAACGTGACGCGGCGGATTAGCGCCCGCGGGTCGGCATCGGCCACGGGCTTGAGCCCCTTCGCTTCCAGCCCGGCGAGGAGGAAGCGGTCGATGTCGCCCTTCGGCCAGGCCGTGTCCCTCAGCGCGGGGGGAGGGGTCTTTCGCGGCGGCTGGAACGCCCAGAACCGGCGGCCCTTCTCGATGTCGATCTCGCCCTTCGTCACCTTGGTGGAGCCATCGCGCGGGTAAGGGGCGCCCATCGCGATCCATTTCTCGAAGTCGGCGACCACCTCGCCGGCCAGCTTCTTCTTCGGCGGCATTTTGAGGTCGTCCTGCTCCTGCTTGATCGCTTTGAGGAGCAGGCTCTTCGCGGGATCGCCGGGGACGACGACGGGGCCGGTCTGGCCGCCCTTGCGGAGGCCGTCGCGACTGTCGAGCGTCAGGCCGCCGCGAACCTTCGGGGCGGTCGTCGCGTGGCAGGAGTAGCACTCCCGCACCAGCACGGGGCGGATGTTCTTCTCGAAGAAGGCGACCTGTTCCGGCGTCGCCGACTCCTCTCCGGCCAGGCCGAGGGGGGCAGCGAACCATCCCGCCGACAGGACGCCGCCAAGGATCGCGAGGCGCGCGAGAGACTTCATCGGAACCACCTCACCACGATGGGAAATCGCCGTCATCAGTATCTAGAGCGGTTCACGATTGAACTGCACACGGGAGACAATAGCTAAGGGGGCACCGGTTTGGAGGTGCAACCCTGCGACCTTACTCTCTCGATCTCCGCGAACGTCTCGTCGGTGCCGTCGATCGCGGCGAGCACTCGTTGCGGCAACTCGCGCGGCTGTTCTCCGTCAGCCTGTCGTTCCTGGTCCGACTGCTGTTGTTCCCCGACGCCTTTCGGGCCGAGGTTTCCCCGAGGTTCATCGCCCCGGGTAAGCCGATGCTTTATCTACCTCCTTCCAGTAGAGCCAGCAAGTGCTGGCTGGGTCAGTTGCCTCTGCGGTCGCACATTGCCTTCCCGAGTGTGCGGATTCGCCCCTGGAATTCGCTGGGTTGCAGGAGCCGGCTGGGACTGGGCCCTCCACGGCACCCGATCGGAACGACTAAACTCCTTTTCTCCGCGGGGCTTGAAGCGAATCGGACGCGATCGGAACTGTCCGGCACCGCACTTGCTAATGGGGAACGAAGAAAAGGAGAGGCAAGCTACGCCGCCCGCGAAGTGGACTTGCTGCGCCAGGAAGCCGGCCGGTATCTGCGCCGGGCGAGGAGTCGGATCTGATGGGGCAGAGCGGGATCGACCGGCCGATACTCGGTCCCACTGGCACCAGCTGCCGACCTTTGTTCCCGCCCTCGGTAACGGGCGGCGCCGGCCCTGTAACAAAGGTCGCCAGGATCGGCCTAACCTGGAGGGAAACCGTCATGGAGTTCTGCGCGAGCCCGGGCGCGACCCAGCTGCTGGCCCAGGCACGCCAGGCCAACGGCGAAGGACTCGGCGCCCTCCTGGAGTTGTACCGAGACTACCTCGGCGTGCTGGCGCGGGCGCGGCTGGGCGCTCCCCTCCGAGGCGTCGTCAATCCCTCCGACCTGGTCCAGCAGACTTTCCTGGAGGCCTGCCGCGACTTCGGCCAGTTTGAGGGGACCAGCGCCGCCCAGTGGCGGGCCTGGCTCCGCCGCATCCTGGCGCACAACCTGGCGGCCTTGGCGGAGAGGCACGTGCAGGCGCGGAAGCGCGACGTCCGCCGCCAGGTTTCGCTGGACCAGAGGTCCGCGGCCCCGGGGGATTCGGCAGCCGGTCCGGGGGTTGCCCTGGCCAGCCCCGTGAGTTCCCCCAGCGCCCAGGCCCAGCAGCACGAGGCAACCGCGGTGCTGGCCGACCGGCTGGCCCGGCTGCCGGCGCCCCACCGGGAAGTGCTGCGGCTGCGCAACCTCGAAGGCCTGGCCTTTGAGGAGGTCGCGCGGCGGATGGGCCGCACCCCAGGCGCAGTCCGCGTCCTTTGGGTCCGGGCCCTGGACCGGCTGCGGCTGCTTCTGAAGGAGGAAGACCTGCTATGACCCCTCCGCCGCCGACCCCCGAGGAGAGGAACGGCTCCGCGGCCCCCCGAGGCCGCGGCCGGGACCGAGCCCTTACTTCAACGCCCGCCTGCGGACCGGGGGCGCGCCCCGAAGTGGTGCATCTGCTGGAGGGATACCTGGAGCAGCTGGAGCAAGGAACCCCACTACGGCCCGAAGAGTGGTTGGCTGAGCACCCTGAGTTGAGCGAGCCCCTGGAGGAGTGCCTGGCCACCCTCGAACTGCTTCACCAGACCGCCCTGGGCCTGGGCCGCGGGTCTCCGCCCGAGGCGGTCCTGGCCCCGCAGGAGCCGGCCTTGGGGCAGCTGGGGGACTACCGCCTGGTGAGGGAGGTGGGGCGCGGCGGCATGGGGATTGTCTATCAAGCGGAGCAGTTGTCCCTGGGCCGGCGGGTGGCCCTCAAGGTACTGCCCCTGGCCGGCGCCCTGGACGCGCGCCAGCTGCAGCGGTTCCACAACGAGGCGCTAACGGCCTCCCAGCTCCATCACCCGCGCATCGTGGACGTCTTCGACGCCGGCTGCGAGCGCGGCGTCCACTACTACGCCATGCGCTACATCGAGGGACAGACGGTGGCCCAGCTGATCGCCCGGATGCGGCAGGTTTCCAGGCTTGAAGCCGAGGACGGGCCGGAGGGCGCCTGCAGTGGGGGCACGTCCCAGGATGCAGTAGTCGGGCCCGAAGCGGCGGGCCGGCCGGCGGGCGAGGCCGGGCGCCTCCCTGCCGCCCCTCCGGAGACCGGCCCGGTCGGCCGGCTCACGACCGAGGGCTCCGCACGGAGTCCAGGCTATTGCCGCGCGGCGGCGGAGATCGGCGCCCAGGTGGCGGAGGCGCTGGATTCCGCTCACGAGCACGGCGTCGTCCATCGCGACATCAAGCCGTCCAACGTGATGCTCGATACTCAGGGCCAGGCCTGGGTCACCGATTTCGGCCTGGCCCACCTCCAGCGGCAAGCGCACCTGACCCAGAGCGGCGACCTGCTGGGAACGCTGCGCTACATGAGCCCGGAGCAAGCGCTGGCCCGGCGGGACGTCCTGGACCACCGGACGGACATCTATGCGCTGGGCGCGACCCTGTACGAGCTGCTGACGCTCCAGCCCGCCGTCCCCGGCGACGACCGGCAGGAAATCCTGCGACGGATCGCCTTCGAGGAGCCCGCCCGGCCGTCGTTGCTAAATCCGGCGCTGCCGCCGGACCTGGAAGCGATCGTGCTCAAGGCCCTGGCCAAGGCCCCCGGGGAGCGCTACGGCACCGCCCAGGAGTTGGCCGACGACCTGCGCCGCTTCCTGAACGATCAGCCCGTCCAGGCCCGGCGCTTTTCGCGGCTGCGGCAGGCGGCCAAGTGGGCGCGGGGGCACCGCCGGCCCCTGCTCGCGGTCGCCGTCGCTGCGGTCCTGATGCTGACCCTCGCCGTGATCGTGCTGTCCCTCAGCACCGTCCGCATCCGGCAAGCCCTCGCGGCGCGGGACGAGGCGCTGAGCGACCTGCAGGCTCAGGAACAACAGACCCGGGCCGCGGAGCGCGAGAATACGTTGCAGCTAGCCCGGGCGCTCGGGAACGAGGCCCGGATTACCCGCCAGTCGCGGCAACCCGGGTGGCGCTACCGAAGTCTGGAGACCTTGGCCGAGGCCGTGCGGCACCTGCGCTCCCTGGATCAGTTGGAAGCCAACCGACCCCAGTTGCGCGACGAGGCCATCGCCTCCCTCACCCTGTGGGACGTGCGCGCCGTCAAACGCCTTTCGGCGGCGCCCCCCCTCCCGTGGCGGGGGGTGGACCCCTTGGGCCGCCATTACGCTTCCGCCGAGGCCCCCAACGTGGTCTCCTGGCGGCGCCTGGCGGATGACCAGATCGTCCGCCGCTGGCAGTGGGAGGGGGGCCCTTGTATCGCCCTCGAGGTCAGCCCCGACGGCCGGTACGTCTTCGCCCTCTGCGATGACCGGCGGAGCGATAAGCCGGTTGCCTGCGTCTGGGATAGCGTGACCGGCCAGCTGGTGCTGCACCGCCCGATCTGCCGCTGGGAGCGTGCCTTCCGGCCGGACGGCAAGGTGCTGGCCCTGGTCCAGGCCGACGGGTCCGTCGCGCTGTGTGACCTGGGCACCGGCCGGGACCTGCCGCCTGTGCCGCTCGGGCCCAGGCCGGACAACCTGCGGTTCCACCCCAGCGGCCAGTACCTGGCGGTGTCCTCTCGCGCGCGCCAGGACGTCGAAGTCTGGGACCTGGCCACGAGAACGGTTGTCCTCCGGCTGCCCGGCGATCGCTTCGCGGGAGGCAGCCTGGCCTGGAGCCCCGACGGCTCGCTCCTGACGGTCGGCAGCACCGACACCAATATCTACCTCTGTACGTTTCCCGGAGGGAACATCCAGGCGGTGCTGCGCGGCCACGAACACGTCATCACGCACCTCGAGTATCACCCCTCCGGCCGGCTGCTGGCCTCCACCAGCCACGACGACACCACCCGCCTGTGGTGTTTTTCCCCCGGCGGAGAGCTGGTTCTCTCGGGGGAGAAACTGCTGGGCTTCTCGCGCGATGGCCGCCGGCTGACCACGGGGTCTTGGGAGGGAGTCACCGAGTGGGAGCTGGCCGACCCCGGGGACTGCCTGCACTACCTGCCGCACGGTCAGGGCCCGAGCCGGGGCCCCTGGGGGGTCGCCTTCGCCCCGGACGGCCGGCTGCTGGCGTCCGCTAGCCAGGACGGGGTGCGCCTGTGGGACGCCGCCGCGGCGCGCCAGGTCGGCCGGGTGCCGTCGGGCTGGGGCTATGCCCTGGCCTTCTCCCCCGACGGACACCAGCTATTCACCACCGGGCCCGGCGGGGTGATGCGGTGGCCGATCGGGCACGATCACGACGGTCAGGCGCTGCGCGTCGGCCCGGGCACGGTCCTGCGGACCACGACCGCCGACAGCCGGTCGCTGCGGATCGACGTCGCGGACACCGGGGAGTCGCTCCTGCTGGGCGCGGGGGACGGGGGCGTGGATCTCGTGCCCCTGGCCGAGCCAGGTAGGGCCCGCCGCCTGGGCACGCACGACGGCCTCTGCGGGGTCGCGCTCAGCCCGGATGGCCGTTGGGCCGTCTCCACCAGCAGCCCGGGCGGCGCTGTCTGCGTTTGGGATGTCGCCCGCGGCACCCTCGTGCATCGCTTACCCCATGAAGGGGAATACTGTGGGGCGACGTTCGGCCCGGATGGCCGCTGGCTGGTCACCGCCGTCCGCCGCGACTTCTGCTTCTGGGAAGTCGGTTCGTGGGAGCTGAAAGCCCGGCTGGTGCGGGACCCCCGGAGCCTGTTCAGCCTTGTTGCCTTCACGCGCGACGGCGGCTTGCTGGCCCTGGCCCAGGGCCGCAACCGCATTGAGCTGCGCGACGCCGCCACCCTGCGGCACCTGGCCACGCTGGAAACGTCGGACATGGCGAACCTGACCGGGCTGAGCCTGAGTCCCGACGGCACCCGGTTGGCGGCCACCACGGATTACAACGTGATCGCTCTGTGGGACCTGCGCCGGCTCCGGCAGGAGTTGGCGGCCCTGGGCCTCGACTGGGAGATGCCGCAGTACCCGCTCCCGGGCGCCGACGCGAGCCCCGGGCAGCCCCTGCGTGTCGAAGTCCTCCCCGCCGACAAGAGCCCTCGCTGACCCCCGGACCGGAGGAGGATCGCGTCGGACTCCTGGCCCCGGCACGATCCCGCCGAGCCAGCTTCTCTTCAACTTCCCTACCTGTCTCTTCGTCCGCTGATTGCGCGAGCGCCTGGTCGGGGTGTAACAAACCGCGCGTGAAATCGGCCCTGAACAGAGGAGAGAGTCGCTCGTCGAGGGAGGGCAGACGCGCCCAAGATCTATCCCAACCCCGATTGCAGGAGGCATGACAATGGCGTCGCCAGAGCGCATCCTGGTCGCAGGAGGAACCGGCGGCACCGGCCGGCTGGTCGTCCGCCGGCTCGGCCTGCTGGGCATCCCGGTGCGCATCCTGACGCGCGGTCGGCGCCGCATCGAGGGCTTTGGAGCGGTCGATGTCATTCAGGGCGACGTCCTGGTGGAGGCGGACTGCAGGCGAGCCATCGACGGCTGTGGCGCCGTGATCTGCGCGGTCGGTAGGCACAAGACCCGTTGGCACGGGCCCAGTGCCGATGGCGACGGGGTCATCAACCTGGCGCACGCAGCCAAGCAAGCAGGGGCCCGGAGCTTTATCCTGGTGTCGGCACTCGGGGTGGGAGATAGTTGGCAGTGGGTTCCTCTCCCTGCGCAGTGGCTCCTCCGACTGCTCGACCTGCCCCCCCTCCTCCGCGAGAAGGCGCGGTCGGAGGAGTTTGTCCGGTCGTCCGGGCTGGCCTGGACCATCCTCCGGCCCGGCTTCCTGCACGGGTGGCGGATGCGATCGGAGCCGGTGTTGGCAGTGACCGGTCGGGTGCCGGGGATCTGTGGCCGCCAGGCCGTCGCGGACGCCGCGGTGCGGTGCCTGAGTGCGGAGAACGCCCGGGGCCAAGTCCTGACGATCGCCGATGGCTGGTTACGTCCGTGGCTGCGGGACGTCAACCTGTACCGACTCGCTGCCTCCTGGGCGCCTTGGTAGGGCCCGACAGGGACTTGGCCTCCCGAGGAAGTATCCGGGGAGAGCGGCGACGTTGGAGGAAATGATCATGGACCTGGTACTGGAACAGGTGGCGGATTCTGTCGGAACCCTCACCCTCAATAACGTCAGGATGCACCCCGCACTCATTTTGGTGTGCCTCAACCCGGGGAGTGTCCGCGGTGGGTCTAGCCCATTCCAACTTCCCCGACGGAAAGGTGTCAACCATGAAACCATCACTCCCCAAGCTCCTGGCCCGCTTTCTGTCCCCCCGATCCCGCCCCCGCCGAGGGCGCCCGCCCAACCGTTCGCGCCCCCGCCTGGAAAGTCTGGAGGATCGGACGGCCCCATCGGTCATCACCTGGACCAACCGAGGAGTCACCTCCGGGCCCAACGATGACGACTTCAACGAGGTTTTCGGCGCCGGCGCCGGTCTGGCTCGCTCGGTGGTCGATGCCGCCATCAACGAGTGGAGCTCGGTCATCACCAACCTCAACGGGGCCGGCTATAAACTCGTCGGCGGCGGCAGCAGCCTGCCGGTGACGATCTCGATGGTGCCCAGCCAGCACGGCGAGTGGGCGGGCACCAGCTCCCAGTTTTACGACAACGGCATGCCGAAAAGTGCCAGCATCGTCATCGGCAGCGGGGATGACGGCCACGGCAAGGGCATCTATCTGGACCCCAACCTCTTCTCCAGCGCCTTCACCGCCAGCGCCAGCGGTCCGTTCTCCGCCACGGCCCAGGCCGGCAGCCCGGCCGCCAACGGGTGGGACCTGCTGTCGGCCGTCACCCATGAAATGGGCCACGCTCTGGGCTACCAGGCCGGCGCGAAATTGCTGCCCGATGTCACCAACACGGGGCTGCACGATTGGTCCTCGATCCCCCCAACGGGGACGGGCTACTACTGGGCGTTCGTCGGGCCCAGCGGGTTCAGCACCCTGATGACCAGCCGCAACGGCGGCTTCGACCTCGGCGGTCCGTATCACGCCGCCGATGTCGGCGACTCCGCCTACCCGATCAACTTCGGCGGTCACACCTACTGGGGCACCGAGGACCTCATGAACTCCAGCTCCGCCGACGGCGAACGGCATCTGATCACGCGCAACGACGCCTACCTGCTGCGCGATGCCTACGGCTACACAGTCAACGATCCGGCCACCGCCCTGGGCACCTCCTACGCCCAGCTCGACAACACCGGCAAGCTCTGGGTCCGCGGCCGGCAGGACGCCGCCAGCACCGACACCCTCACCCTCCGCACTCACAGCCTCACCTGGGGCATCATCACGCAGAACTTCGTCGATGTCACGGTCGTTCAAAGCAACCCCGTCCCCGGCACCGACTACACCGGTCCCTATACCGCCTCGTTCCCGGCCCCCGCAGTCAGCTCCATCGAGATCGACACCGGGGCGGGCTACACCACGGTCAACATCCAGAAGACGTACTCCGAGCCGATTACGGTCAACGTCGGCGGGTCGCTCGGCGCCGGCATCACCGTCGGCCTCTCCGGGTACTCGCTCGGCGTCCAGGCCTCGGCGATCACCGTCAACAGCAGCGCCACGGGCGCCTTCGGCACGCTCTTGAACGTCGATGACTCGACCGACACCGGGAACCAAACCGTGACCCTGAGCCAAACCCTCCTCGGCGGCAAGCCCTACGGCACCGTCGCCGGTCTGATCGGCGGGACCATCTTCTACTCGTACAGCGGCACCTCGCTCGGCATCATGACCGGCACGGGGAGCAACACCTTCAAGGTGCTCGCCACGGGCTGCGCCACCAACATCTTCGACAACGGCCCGGGCACGATCACCATCGGCGACCCCCACCTCATTCCTACCCTCGGCAACATCCAGGGCCCGCTGAGCCTGGAGGACGAGCCCAACCGCGATGTCGTCACCATCGACGACTCGCACGACGCCGCGGCCCACACGGCCAAGCTCGACACCGTCTCCCGCGCCGGCGACAGCTCCCTCGGACGGCTCACCGGCGTCGGCGCCGCCGCGATCACCTGGGACTGCGCGGACAGCTCGGCGGTGAATGTCTACTTCGGCAGCGGCACTTCCACCGTGAACGTCCAGGGCACCGGCGTCCCCACCAATCTCTTCCTTCGCGGGCCGACTACAATCAACGTGGGGGACGCCAGCAACAAGCTGGATGGCCTCCAGGGCGGCCTGACCTTCCACGGCGGCCCCGGCACCGAGACACTCAACGTCAACGATCAGGGCAGCGCGGCCGGCCACACCTACGCTGTGACCACCACGATGCTGATCCGCTCCGGCGCCGCCGGCATCACCTACGACTCGCTCAAGAGTCTGGTGCTCAACGGCAGCAGCGGCAAGGACACACTCACTGTGGGGACTCCCGCTCCCGCCGTGCCGGTGAGCTATCACGGCGGCGGCGGCAGCAACACCCTGGTCGGGCCCAACAGCACCAACACCTGGACCATCACCGGCACCAACGCCGGCCAGGTGGGCAACGTCACCTTCACGGTGGTGCAGAACCTGACCGGCGGCACAGGCGATGACACCTTCGTCTTCAACAGCGGCCTGGGCGTGACCGGCCGTATCAGCGGCGGCGGCGGCAGCGATACCCTCGACTACTCGCCGTACCTCACCGGCGTCAAAGTCAACCTCGTGGCGGGGACGGCCACGGGGACGGGCGGCATCACGGGCATCCGCAACGTCACCGGCGGCAGCGGGAACGACACCATCGTCGGCAACGCCTCCGGCAACATCATCAAGGGTAATGGCGGCAGGGACACACTCAGCGGCGGCGGCAACGCCACCTTCATCCTCGCTCCCAATCAGGCGGCCGGCACAACCGTCACTGGCCTGGGTAGCGGCAACACACTGCAAGGCGCCAACATCGCCAATACCTGGACGCTGACGGGAGCGGGCAGCGGCAACGTCAACGGCATCACGACCTTCAGCGGCATCGCCAATCTGGTCGGCGGCAGCAACACGGACACCTTCAAGTTCCAGTCCAAGGGGAGTGTCGCCGGCACCATCGATGGCGGTGGCGGCCCCGGCAGCAATACGCTGGATTTCTCTGCCCTGCCCACCGCCACGGCGGTGGTCAGTCTGCGGACGCTAATGGCCGCCATCAACGGCAGCATAGTGTGCGGCTTTGCCCACATTCAGGTGCTGACCGGCAGCCCCAACACCACCGTGAATTACGACACGCTGCTGGGGCCCGACGGCGACACTACCTGGACCATTAACGGCACCAACGCCGGCCAAGTGGGCGCCTGCAGCTTCAGCGGCTTCTCCAACCTGCAGGGCGGCAGCGGCGTCAACGTCTACAAGTTCTTGCCCGCTGGTAAGGTGCTCACCCTCGTCGGCGGCAACGCCCCCGCGAATCAGGGCAACTGGCTGGACTACTCGGCCTTCCCCACCACCCTGCCGGTGAGTGTCAACCTGGCCGGCGGCGGCGCCTACACGAACACCGGGTCGGCCACCAACGTCGTTATCGGCATCAGCCAGATCCAGAATGTGCGTGGCGGCTCGGGAAGCAACACCCTGACCGGCAACGCCCAGGGCAACATCCTGATCGGTGGCACCGGGGCCGATGTGCTCACGGGCGGCAGCGGCGTCAGCCTGCTGATCGGCGGTAAGGGGGCCGACCAACTCAAGGGCGGCTCGGGCGGCGACCTGCTGATCGGCGGCAGCACCGACTTCGACAGCAACAACACGGCCTTGATGGCGATTCTGGCGGAGTGGCAGTCGAACGCCCCGTATGTCGTGCGCATCAGCCACCTGACGATGGGCGGCGGGCTGAACGGCTCGAACAAGCTGCTGGCCAATGTCACGGTGCATGACGATGGGGCTGCCGACGGGCTGACGGGTGGGGCGGCGCTGACGCCGGGGGCCCTGGACTGGTTCTTCAAGGGCTCCCTGGACACGATCAGCAACTACGAACCGGGAGAGCTGATCAATTAGCGTGGTTCCTGATTGACCTGCACACGGTAGACAACAGCTAAGGGGGCACCGGTTTGGAGGTGCAACCCAGCGACCTTACTCTCTCGATCTCCGCAGAACGTCTCGTCGCTGCCGTCGATCGCGGCGAGCACTCGCTGCGGCAACTCGCGCAGCTGTTCTCCGTCAGCCTGTCGTTCCTGGTCCGACTCCTGCAACGCCGCCGCCGCACCGGTTCGGTCCGACCCGCCGCCCACGGCGGTGGACGTTGCCGCGCCCTCGACGTCCGCTCCGTGAGCTTCTCCCCCGACGGCCGCACGCTGGCCTCGATGGGGGCCGACGGCGTCGCCAAGCTGTGGCCCGTCGAGCCTCCCGACTCCGCGCGGCGCGACCCCTGACGGGTCAGCACTTCCTATTCATCGCACCCTGTGACTCCTTGAAGCCCCTGGCGTCCGGCGTCCGGCGACCCTGCCGGGGCCGGACCCGCGTTCCGTGGAGCGCTCATGTCCGCACCTACCTACCGCCTCCTCCTGAAGGGGGCCTTCGTCGTGCTGCCGCCCGTTCTGTTGGTCGGCGCCCTGCTGGGCGCAGCCGCGCTGGACTTCGAGTTCTGGGGCCTCCTTTGCCCCCCTGGGATGCTCGCGGAGGAGCAGTGCCGCAGCGAGGTACTCGACGGGGTGGGGCGGGACGTCCGGCGCCGCTCGGAAGCGAAGGCGGCTGTCGTGTGGGCCCTTATCGACGGACACTTGACCCTGTTCGAGGCCGCTGCCCGCGTCCGCGACCTGGACCGAGCCTCGCCGAACTTCCAATGGAGCGAGTTCCGCCGCTTCTTCAAGGGAGACTCCGACGAGGAGCGCCACTGCCGCGAGGTCATCAGGCACGTCTGGGCGCAGCTGCCGGAAGATTCCCCGAAGACTCAGGAACTCCTCCGGCGCCTCGAGGCGGAGTTGCGCGATGCCCTCGACCACGGCACGCTTCGGCTACCCGAACCCCGCTGTCCCGCGGGGTCGGACCCATCTTGACAGGGAACGAGGGAGACGGCGCGAGAAGGCACCCCCTACTTCCCGAAGGACCGGCACAACCCCCCTCCCTTCCGTCCCCGGCGCGACCCGCGCTGTCCGCCACCTCATCCCCTTGTGACGAAGGGGTTTGGGCGGCAGAGTCACTTGCATTCAAGGCTGGCTCGTTTACAATCGATGATGATAAAAGAAGACGTGCGGGGATGGTGCGCCGATCGTCCCCACGGCTCCGCGGAATGCCAATCTTCCTTTTTTCCCGGCGGCGCCCGCCCGGGAGTGGGTTGAACCATGCTCCAGTATTACACGCTCGAACAGGCGGCGAACATGCTGGGCGTCGGCCCGGACATGGCCAAGAAGCTGCTCGACGAGCACAAGGTCCGGCAATACCGCGACGGCCGCGGCGGCGTGCGCTACGTCGCCGCGGCAGTCAATGAACTGGCCCGCGCCCTCGGCCGAGGCAGCGAGCCCGAACTGCCGCTGGGCGAGGCGCCCAAGGCCAAGTCCGGCAGCTCGCCGCGGCCCAGCAAACTCGCCAAGGGCCAGGACGAGGACGACAGCACCTTCGACTTCGACCTGCCGCTGGACGACAGCGCCGAGGTGGCCATCGGCCGCGAAAAGCTCGGCGGGGCCGGCTCCAGCAAGAAGTCGGGCAGCGGCGGTAAGAAGGCGGGGCCGAAGTCGCCGAGCCCCAAGTCGCCGGCGCCCAAGCCAGGCAGCGACAGCGACGTGCGCCTCGTCACCGACGGCAGCGACCTCGAGTTCCAGATCAGCGCCGACAGCGACGTGAAGATGGTCGATGAGGCCGACGCCTCCTCGTCGAAGTCGGGGGCGTCGGCCGCGTCGAAGTCCGGCAAGCCCAGGGGGACGGCCGGAAGCCCCGAAGACAGCGAAGTGCGCATCGTGCCGATCGAGGTCCCCTCCGACAGCGACGTGAGGATCAGCGAGGAGGAGCAAGGCAACGTCGTCCTCGACCAGCCGCCGGGCAAGAAGCACTCCGACAGCGACATCCGCCTGGAGGAGGTGGCCCGGGCCGCCCCGCGACCCGACGAGAAGAGCGACGACGCGCTGGTCACCGAGGAGATCGACCTCGACGCCGAGGAGCGCAAGGCCGCCGAGAAGGCCAAGTCCAAAGGCGGCCGCTCCAAGATGAAGCGGGTGGACTCGCCGCCGCCCCTGCCCACCTCGTCGCCGTTCGAGTTGTCCGAAGACGACCTCGAAATTCCGGCCGAAGGCGCCAAGAAGAAGAAGGACAGCAGCAGCGACTTCGAGTTGACCCCGGGCACGGATTCCAGCGACGACTCGCTGGAGTTCGGCAGCGCGGAGATCGCCGGGACGGCGCCCCCGCCGAAGAAGCCCGCCGACGACAGCAGCGATGAGGAGGTGGCGCTCGGCGAGCTGAGCGCCTCCGGCGCCAGCGGCATCAACCTCGACGCCCCGATGGATAGCGGCATCTCGCTGGAAGGGGGCGAGGGCAGCGGCGACGAGATGGAATTCGAGCTGTCGCTCGACTCCGGCTCGACGCCCAAGCCCGGACCCAAGTCCGGGAAGTCCAAGCCCGCCAAGGCCCCCAAGGCCCCGCAACCGGAGGACAGCGACAGCGAGTTCGAGTTGACCCTCGACGCGGACAGCTCGGCCGAGCAACCGGTCCTGCAGCCGTCCGCCGAGGACTCGGCGGAGGCGGACAGCGACAGCGAGTTCGAGCTGACCCTCGACGACAGCGGCGGACTGGTGCCCCTCGAAGGCGACAAGGCGGCGGCCGCGGAAGAGAAGTCCGAGGAAGGCGACATTTTCGAGACCGACTTCGAGGTGCCGGCCCTGGACGAGGAATCGGGCTCCGAGGCGGTGGCCCTGGACGAGTCCGACACCGACCTGGAAAGCTCCGACTTCGACCTGGCCCTGGAAGAGGGCGACGCCGCCTCGGACGAGGAGAGCGGCAGCCAGGTGGTGGCGCTGGAGGACGAGGAAGAGGTCGATGAGGCGGCCGAAACGGTGCAGCGGCCGAGCAAGAAGAAGGCCAAGGCCCCCCAGAAGAAGAAGGCCGCCAAGGGACTCGAGAAAGACGTCGGGGAGATGCTCGAGACCGGCGACGAGGGAGAGCCACTCGAGGAACTGGCCGACGTCGAGGACGAGGAGGCGGTCGCCGGCGACGAGGAAGCGGAAGAACAGCCGCAGCGCGGGCGGCCGCCGGGACCGCCCGCCGTCGCCGCTGCCCCGGCCCCGTGGGGTCCGGTCCCGGCGCTGGTGCTGATGCCCTGCCTGATCGTGATGCTGCTGGCCGGCCTGATGGGCTACGAACTGATCAACAACATGCTCGGCTACCAGCAGCCCGGAAAGGTCAGCGGCTTCCTGACCGATTCGCTGGCCAAGACCTTCGACCTGGATTTGCCGAAGGATTGACGACCGGGCCGCTTGCGGCTTCGCAGGCCATGCGAAGCCGCAAGCGGCGGTTAGCGCACGCCGGCGCTGATCTGGATTGGCTTCACTTCGGGCTCGTTGAGGTCCACGAGGACCGGTTGGGCGGTCTGGGCGACGGACTCGTTGCCGGCCAGGTCGCGCACCAGCAGCCGCAGATACACGTGCGGCGGAATGTTCGCCGGAACCTGCCAGACGTATTCCCCCGTGTTCTGCAGCTCGCCGCCGCCGATGCTTTGCCACTCGCCGTCCGGGCGCTCCGCCCACTGCAAGGTGATCGGCGTCGGCCCGAACTTGTTGTCTGTCGCCGTCCAGTTCAGAATGAGGCTATCGCGCCGGCTGGGGTGCGGCCTCGGCTCGAACAGGTCGGCCTTCGGGGCAGTCGTGTCAACCTCGACGCGCATCTGCGGCGGATCGATGCCGTTCTGGGGCGGCGGCTTGCCGAGGCCGGCCCCGCTCTTGACCACCAGGTAGAAGCCGTAAAGCCCGTCCGCTTGCAGTTCGACCATCAGGGAGCGCTTGAGCGCCAGCGGCACGCCGCGCCAGTCGGGCGGCAGCGGCACGTTGATGTTGCTCTCGCCCTCCCAGCGCTTCCAGGTTCGGCCGTCGTCGCGCGTCACGTACAACTCGATGCTCTTGATCCCCGACGCCCCGAACTTCGTCACCTCGTAGTCGATGGTGATCTGCCGTTTCCTGACCATCTGCACCGGCGGCAGTGGGCCGCGCGCCGGGCGCGGTTGCGGCGGCGGGACGACCGCGGCCGCGGGGGGCGACGGCTCAGCGCCCACGCTGGCCACCACGCCCGCCCTCATGGGTCCGCCGCCGCCCGGCGTCTCCAGCGAGTCGGGACCGGTGTGCCCGGCCTGCTTGGTCAGCACGATGGGCACCGTCCCCCCGGGGGGCGCCGGCGACCAGCCGCGATCGGCGACCTGGCCGGACAGCGGCGGCGGAGGGGCCGAGGCCCCGCCGGCCAACGGCGGCAGGCCGCTCCCCCCGGCCGCGGCGACCCCGATGCCGTCGGCGCCCCTCCTGATCGGCAATTCCACCCAACCGCTGTCGTTCTTCGCCAGGTCCATCACGGACATGCGCACCGCAACGGCCGGACCCTCGACGTGAAAGGTCGCCTGGCCCGACGCCGGCGCGGACACCCCGACCTGGGACCAGAGTACACCCGGGAGGTCGGAAGTGCGGTATTCCAGCTTCAGCGTCGCCCAGTTGGGGTACTTCTCGACCAGGTCCCAGCGAACCTGAACGTCGTCGCCCTGGCGCTCGGCCGACACCAGGCGCAGCACCGGTGGGACGGTGTCCACGACAATGCACCTGGGCTCCTCCTGCTCCTCCATGTCGGTGCTTTTGTCAACGGGGTTCGCCTTGAAGTAGTAAACGCCGTCATCGGCGGCGTGATATTCAAAGCCCTCCTTGTCCGGAGGGATCCGGCCGCAGGCCCGCCAGGACTTCCCGTCGGGTTCGGCCTGGTAGAGGAGGACTTCCTTGATGTCGGGCTGGCGGGCGGGGGCCACCGTCACGGGGATCTGGAAGTGGTGCTGGTTGATGTAGAAGGTTTGCATCTGGCCGCTGTTGGCGACCAGCAACAAACACGCCATCGTCCACGATGTGGCGACCATCCCCGCTCCTCCCCTGCTTCAAGACATGCGGCCGTCGCCGGCCGGAAGGCCCTACCCCGCCTGTCCGTCCCCCGCCGCCTCTCCGCCTTCCCCGAACGGGGGGCGGCGCGGCAAAGACAACGGTCTCTACCGATAGAATCGGTTGCACCGGCCGGAAACTTGAGCCTTTTCGGCGCCCCCGCGGAAACAAATCAAGAATGCCGCGCGATGACACCGGCAAGAGAGATACGCCCCCACACAAGGAGGGCGCCGCCATAAGCCTGAGAAGCCAGCGAAGCGGCCATCGGAAAAGCAGTTCGTAGCCGCATTCGCCAGAAAGATTCTCACTTGGGTGAGTGTTTTTGTGACGGGGCAAATAAAAAGACCTCTTGGTGTTACGACCACGATCTTCAGGCAGCTGCCGCGCTACGGCCGCCG